>ENA-ORTQ01003210-ORTQ01003210.1-human-gut-metagenome-genome-assembly--contig:-NODE-3210-length-12611-cov-3.413269_pt1 | contig 12611 bp, 8 predicted proteins | sample MGYA00241912_ERZ509188 | MGnify/ENA primary metagenome ERZ509188 (study PRJEB26280, sample SAMEA2338849) | human gut metagenome | biome: human gut; feature: human-associated habitat; material: faeces...
TTGTGAGCATTGCGCTCGTGTGGGTTCAAGTCCCATCTTCCGCATTTTTTATTTTATTCAAGAAATGTTAATGGCCTGCAACATGCCTGTTTTGCAGGTCTTTTTTAATTTCATACAAAACGGACATGTTGCCTGCCGTAGACGACATCATAATTTATAAAGCATAACTATTGCACGCCTATGGATGCCCTCGCAGCTGTCGACCGCATTCGTAATCCGGGTTGCCATGCTTACTCACAGGCTTTCGATCATGCAGGCATGGCTTATTCTTGGACACCTTCTGGAACTTTCATAATAAAATACCACCCATAATTTGTTTCCTGTTTTAACCAGGTGCAAATTACGGATGGTATTCTTTTTATCTTAGAAAAATTTTCCTTACTTCGGCAGTTCCGTCACCGTCTCCAGCTTAAAGCCTTCCCACATATCCGCGGAAATATTCCACTCTCTTAAATCCGTAACGATCTTATGATAAAAAGCCTGTCCGCCGCGGACAATGTCATAAGTACGCGCATCCCCTCTTGCTTCCAAGTGACGGCCAAAGCTGCAGTTGGTCACATCCTCAGGACCATAGTCATCCACATCCCCGCCTGGCCAGAAAATATACAGCCGCGGAATGTCATCAATCTGGCGAAGATCAATGCCTGCCAGCCTTAAGAACTTCTTGCCCACAGATTCATGCGCCGTAAACACATGGGAATAGCGCCATACCGTTCTTGTAAAATCAGACACGCGGAACTGTCCAAGCCAGTCCTCGTCCATCATTCCGTCCTGGGTCTCTCTGGATACGATCACCACTATAGGGAATAACCGTTCCGGATCTTTCAGTGCCGTAAGAAGGTTTCCAAACATTTCCTCTCTTATAATGCGGCGTCTGTTGGAGCACTCGGTTCCATTGACAATTCCGATATTGTCAACAATTGTCTTGTAATATCCTGGATAGCTGAAAAATGTAACCCCCGGATCCTGAATGGTATGCTCCCGCTCCGGCTGCGCATATCCGTTGCAAACCTTCAAGATGACTTCTTCCTGCCTGGAAACCTCAAGTCCTGCCTCTGAATACCAGATGCGGCCGCCCACCTCCATATCCATATGCCTTACGTGCATATTCAGACGGCGATTGGCAGGATCATAATTCACAGCTACATGATAGGCCAGAATATCCGCATGATAGGTGCTGGTCTTCTGGGGCATTCCTTTAAACAAAACGCCATATTTGCCCACGATCCAGCTGTAAATGCCGTCTGCTGCCTGCTGGAAAATCTCGGAAGCAGAAGCAGAAGTTCCCTCCTTCAGACGGCTTCCGTCTACCTTTGTGCACATCTGGAATACATTGTGCCGAATCAGCGGCTTCATTTCGTAATGCCAGGACTCTCCAAGGCTTTCCTCACGGCCATCATTGTATACGTCACGTTCCTTAAAAATAGCACTTAAGCGGCTGTCATGAAACTGGCTGTCGTTTAACAGCGCAATAATGGTATTTACATTGATCGGCACCTTGCGGCTGCGGTGAAGCAGCTGATCCACCAGAGTCTGCTTGCTGGTCTTGTAAATACGCTTGGCCAGATTCTCCACCTGCAGATTACAGTCCTCATCCAGAAGCTGTGCCACCTCAGGATAGAGCTGTCCCTCTCCAAGCTTCAAACGAAAATGGCTCTTGATCATATCGCTCCATCTTCCGGATTTGTAAAGGGAATGTCCAAGATCCTCAAACAGGGTTACCATGGATTTATCACAAAGCTCCAACGTCGCCAGAATGCTGTTAAAATACCGGGAAAATCCCTTGTAGTTCTTCCACAGCTCTTCTCCCTTGTACCGCATGTCATGCTCAATCTCATGCCAGCCTTCGAAAAACATGGTCTTGATCTGGATTTCAAAGGTATCATCAATATACATATCCCATGTCTCCGGGGAAATCTCAGATCTTAAATATTCAGGAAGCCTGCACACACCGTTTAGCTTGGTGGGCTTAAACTCCTCCTCACTGCGCTCGGAAGTGGACCATCCGATCACATCAAAGGTATTCTCCACAATATTCTGGCAAATCTCCACATCATCATCAAAGTACAGATTGATCCGGACACCCACCAGATCCTGAAGCTTCTTATTCTCTGCGCCATAATCCTTCAGGGCAAATTTATGAGCCATGGAGGATGCGGTCTTAATCCTGGAAAAAACCCTGTAATATAAGCCGCACTGCTCCAGACGGTCACTGATAATGCGCTTCAGATCCTGTTCCACAATAGCCGGAACCTTCACCTTAGCAGCCAATTCCTCCTTTGTGAAAATTACTCGTTTCTGTTCACTCACTAATTCTACACCACCAATTTATTCTACATTTCTTACGTTCTTTTAAACAATACATGTCAGAAACCATTTTTCTTTTCGTTTCTGTCACTAAACATACACTTCAGTATACCAGAATTTCAACAAATAAAAAAGGGATAATCCGAAATATCATGGAAAAAATTAAGGATAAGATTTTTACAAAAAGCAGTTGCTTTTTCGCCAGCTATGGAATATACTTGTCTGAACATCTGAAAAATCTTTATTCCAATCTGAAAATGAATTCTGTTTTCGTTTTATGTTCCAGACTTTTATGAAAATTGAATAGACTTTATACTTTGGCTGTGATATAGTATATCTAAACAATATTTCGTATCTGAAATGTATTTTTCTAAAAGGAGGTGTATTTCCCATGATCGATCCCGAATTAAAAGATGTTCTTCTTAACATTAACCAGAATGTTATCACCTTGCAGGTAGGAATGAATGAACTGCGTTTTGATGTGAATGAGCTGAAGTCCGACGTAACTATACTGAAGTCCCAAATGGTTGAGCTGCGCTCTGATGTAGCTAAGCTGGAATCCAGAATGGATAGACTGGAATCCAGGATGGATAAACTGGAATCCAAAGTAGATAAGCTGGAATCCAAAGTAGATAAACTGGAATCCAAAGTAGATAAGCTGGAATCCAGGATGGATAAACTGGAATCCAAAGTAGATAAGCTGGAATCCAAAGTAGATAAACTGGAATCCAAAGTAGATAAGCTGGAATCCAGGATGGATACCCTTGACGACTCTGTACACAAGATCCACTTAACGCTGGAAAACGAAACCAACCGCAAGATCAGCGTCCTCTTCGATTCCCGCGTTGATGAAATACGTCACCGTCAGGAAAACGCTGAAACACGCGAAAAGGTTGCCAACCTGGAAATGCGGGTTGACAACCTTGAAAAAACTGTAATAGCATCCTGACCAGTTCTGCATACATATCCCTGGCCTTAGAGCCGATTAAAAAAAGGCTCCAGAGCGTGTTTGAAACAGGCTCTGGTATAAGGTCTGTTCAATTTTCATAAAAAGCTTTTTCAGAAACACTTCTTACAGGCTTCATACCCTTGGGCCTCTGCCTGGGAAAGAGGCTCCTGATAGGCCTTATCCGGGTTCATATTACCACAGTCCGGAATGCTGTGGTATTTGCTTCCTGTAGCAGAGATCCATACCATCTCTTCCTGGCTGTTCTGAGCTGAATCAGCTTCTATGGAATCCGTATCATTCGATTCTCCCTGATCATCATACTGTTCCCCGGCAAATCCCTGCGTCTCGCTTTCTCCCGCAGGACTTTTTCCATCCCCGGAAGTATAATCATTACAGGGATCCATATTCCAGGAAAGAGAATTCCCGTCAGAAGAAACTACAATCGTCCCCTGTTCATCTGTACGGTACACCTGGATACCCATGTCGGACAGTTTTTCCATCGTCTCTTCATGAGGGTGTCCGTACATATTTCCTGCGCCGCAGCTGATCACTGCATACTCCGGAACTGTCGCCTGCAAAAAATCCCAGCTGGTGGATGTTGCAGATCCGTGATGTCCCACACTTAACACATCACAGCTAAGGTCAATTCCGGAAGATACCATGTCAGCCTCGCTGTTGTAATCCGCATCCCCGGTAAAAATAAAACTGTTTTCCCCATTTGTCAGCCTGATTGCCACAGAATTGGCATTGCTCTCTTTGCTGATATTTTGCGGAGACAAAATCGTAAATTTCCCGGAACCGAATTCATATTCTGTTCCCACAGCCGGATGCTGTACCGTAAGCCCCTGCGCTGCGACTCCATCCATAAAGGAATCATACAGCGAGGAATCGTGGACATAGTCTGCTCCAATCACATTTGCCACATCAAAGGCATTCAAACATCCAATCAATCCGCTGACGTGGTCCTCATCATAATGGGAAGAAATCAGATAATCAATCTCCGAAATCTGCCGTTCCTGCAAATAGGATACCACAAAGCTGGATGCGCTTCTGGGACCGCCATCATACAGCAAAGTCTGCCCTTCCGATTCCACCAGAACAGACAACCCCTGCCCTACATCCAGAAAATGTACCGTCATGCTGCCATCTGCTGCCCAAACCGCTTTCGTATTTTGCGGAAGCAGAATTCCTGCAAAGAGCATTGCAAACATCAGCAGAAATCTTCCCACACGTTTTCTTAAATTTTTCATTTTTTCCCTTCTTTCGTATATTTTCTGTTTCTATTATAACCGAACTTCGTACCAACAAACAGCCCTGAATTTTCTCAGCTCATCTTTCCCACACATCCGGCATATAATACCCAGAAGAGCATTTTATGAGGTCGTCCATGTATTTCAGAAAAACCTTACATGCACAGCAGGAAAATGTAGATCAGGGAACCTTGCAGATAACCGTGCGCTCTGAAGCCGACAACCGTCCTGTAGAAAATGCACTGGTTCGCATTTCCTACACTGGCGATCCCAATAGTGTGATTGAAGAGGTCCGCACCGATTCTTCCGGCAATACCCCTGTCCTCCAGCTGAAAACGCCGCCTTTGGAATACAGCTTAAATGCTACTGAGGAAGCCCAGCCCTACGCAGAATATTCCATGCAGATTGAAGCTGAGGATTTCCATTCGGAGGAAATTGCAGGCACAGAAGTCCTTCCGGCTATCCTCGCCAAACAGCCTGTACTTTTAAACCCGCGGCAAAGCTCTGTCGCCGACAGCCGTGTCGTCATTCCTCCACACACACTTTTTTACGAGTATCCGCCCAAAATACAGGAATCTGAAATCAAGCCAGTAAATGAAACCGGAGAAATCGTGCTGAGCAAAGTAGTTATCCCTGAATATATTGTTGTTCACGACGGACCCGTAGGCGATAATTCCGCCTCCAACTATTATGTGCGCTACCGGGATTACATCAAAAATGTTGCCAGCAGTGAAATCTACGCCACCTGGCCCGACGATACGATCCGAGCCAATGTTCTGGCAATTATGTCCTTTACCCTAAACCGGGTATACACAGAGTGGTACCGCAACAAGGGAAAAGACTATACCATCACCTCCTCCACTGCTTATGACCACAAATGGATCCGTGGAAGAAATATTTTTAATACCATTGACCGCATAGTAGATGAACTGTTTGAAAACTATCTTTCCAGGCCAAATGTACGTCAGCCCATTCTTACACAATACTGTGACGGAGAACGAGTGCAATGCCGTGACCGGGGATGGATGACCCAGTGGGGAAGTAAGCGCCTTGGAGATCAGGGATATTCCCCTATTGAGATTCTGCGCTATTTTTATGGAAGTGACATGTATATCAATGTTGCGGAGGAGATTTCCGGCATCCCTTCTTCCTGGCCGGGTTACGACTTGGATATAGGTGCATCAGGAAGTAAGGTTGTACAGCTCCAGGAGCAGTTAAATGCCATCAGTCAGGCATACCCCGCACTTCCAAAGGTAAATCCGGATGGCATATATGGCTCTCAGACTCAGGCTTGCGTGCGAAAATTCCAGAACATTTTCGGACTGCCGGAAACCGGAATCGTAGACTATCCCACCTGGTACAAAGTTCAGGAAGTCTACGTAGGTGTCACCCGAATCGCCGAGCTTCAGTAAAAAGCCTTCGCACAACGCAGCACTGCCGCTTACGCCAAGATTTCTCTTTTGCGAAGCGGCAGCCTGTAATACAGTTTTTTATCTTGGCCATCTCTCTTCCCTGGGCAGAAGCGGGGAGTAGTCATTTTGTCCACCTTTTTCCTGATACCAGTATGCCACACTGGAAACATCATCCTGTCTCTCAAACAGGCCGTTATGGCACATACCAATCTGCTGGATGGTCACGCGGATATCTTCCTCAAAATAAACCGGATCCGGAATATGGAAGCGATACATGCCTCGCATAGGAGGACAGTCATCGTTGTAATAGGGGTGGTAAGTCAGTTCATCCTGTTTTGAATAATAAGGATAACCTAAAAATGGTGTAGAATAAGTCTGCTCCACTGTTCTGCCGTCCTCCTGCTTGGCAAAGCTCCAGGAACCACCTACATAATCCTCTGTTCCGGTTCCGCAGATTGTTGGAAATTCCACATCTCCGTCCAGATAAAATTTCACTTCGCCTTCGCCCCACCAATATCTCTCCAAGGTCTGCAGAGCAAGGTAAGTTCCCACATAAATTCCTCTTCCATGGACACCATCCAGAATGGTATAATCTTTCTTTTTTTCAGTTACAGACTCCCGGTTCCATTTTGCATGGAAATACAGAACAGGATCCGGAAGACTGTCGTACAGACAGTAATCAATCTGATAGAAAAATGCCGGGATAGGATTTTTGTGTTCATTTATCAGTTCAATTTTCGCCCTTTTGGTAAATGGCATGGAAAAATAGCTGTTCATTCCTCTTGCAGGGACTACAGCAATGGAGTATGAATTTACAGTGCACTCTTTTCCAAAACCACAACAGAAGAAGTCTCCCAGAGGCACTTCCACAGACGGGTGCTCCTCATCATCCCAGGTCATCCGCAAAACCAGATCACGGAGCACAAAGCAGTCTCCTTCTGAGGTTTTGGCATCTACTGTAATCCAGATATGGTTGATCACTCCGCAGCCCTTAATATCACCAAGAACTGTAGTACTCCCCGGCAGCAGATTCAAAAGGCAGGGACTTCCCTTCCTTCCTGTGCCAAGGTTACTGGCTGCTGTTCCTCCCTTGCCTTTTTCCCCTGTAGGGTTCTCCGCATTAATGGCCCTTGAACGTCCGAATTTGCCATAAGGCAAAATATCATGCATAAAATTCATAATTAACAGCACCTCCTGAATTTTTCTATATTTTGCCACAGGTATTCTGTCAATTCAAGAGATTCCTGTTATTTTTTTCCAAACAAGGTTTCCTTAGTATGGCATCCATCTAGTTCTGAATACTTCAGCCTTCTGCCAGCTCCCGCATCAGCGCAGATACTGTAGTGATTTCCCGAATCCGGCCTGTATTAGAGCCGCAGAAAATCAGACCATTCTCCACATCCCCATTCACAGCCTGAATCAGGGCATTTGTAATACAATAGGGAACCTGCCCGGGATTACACTTTTCCAGGCAGTGATAACATTTTTTCACAGGAATACGGCCGGCTTCCACAGTCTCCACAAAGTGATTTCTCACAGCTCTTCCCGGCATTCCTACAGGACTTTGTACAATCTGGATATCTTCTTCCCTTGCATCAATGTATGCCTGCTTGTACCGCTCATCTGCGTCGCACTCTTCGGTCGCCACAAACCGGCTTGCAATCTGCACGCCATCTGCTCCAAGCGACAGCACATGATCAATGTCACTTCGGTCAAAAATCCCACCTGCTACAACCACAGGAATTTCCCTGGAAAACTTTTCCTCATACTCTTTTTTACAGGAAATAATATCTCGGATTTCCTGATCAAAATCCAGATCTGCCCTATGGTCCAGCTGCTCCCTGGAAAAGCCCAGATGTCCCCCAGCCTCCGGTCCTTCAATGACGATCAGATCTGCCGTGCGGTTATAACGGTGTGCCCACATTTTCAGTATCAGCTGTGCTGCACGTTTAGATGAGACAATTGGTGCAATCTTTGTTCTGCAGGTTTCCGGCACCAGTTCCGGCAGGTTTACAGGAAGTCCTGCGCCGCTGATAATAAGATCTGCACCGGCTGCCACAGCCTCATGTATATGTTCTTTGTAATGCTTCAATGCTGCCATAACATTAACACCAATCAGTCCCCGTCCCTTTGCAATCTCACGGGCTTTTAAAATATGCCTGCGGATTGCGCGAAGATTACAGGCTGCCGGATCTTTTCCAAAGCCTTCCTCATCGTATCCAATCTGTGCTGTAGAAATAACCCCTACGCCTCCTTCGGCCGCTACAGCCCCAGCCAGAGAGCTTCTGCTGACTCCGACTCCCATTCCTCCCTGAATAATGGGAAGCTCTGCAATTTTATCTCCGATTCTAAGACATTTCAGACTGCTCTTATACTCTCTATCCACAATAAAACCCTCCATAGTATTTAGTTTGGCATTTAGTTTGATTATAAAACTATTTTATTATAAAGGGTTATTCATATTCTGTCAAGCTCCCATCAAAAAACAAAAAAACCAGGAGCTGTGCAAACGTAAAGGTTTGCATCAGCTCCTGGTGGTAAATGCATCTTTATTTTCAGAATATTTTCAGAATGTCATTGTACATGACCACAACCATCAAAACCATCAGTACCATCAGCCCGGCAAAATGGATGGTGCCTTCCACCTGGCGGTTGACAGGCTTTCTGCGCACTGCCTCAATGATGAGGAATACCAGACGGCCGCCGTCCAGTGCTGGCAGGGGAAGAAGGTTCATAACCCCAAGGTTTGCGGACAGCAGGGCTGCCATGTACAGCATATTCACCCAAATTGCCAGCATTCCCTCACTCTTGCTCTCCTCATAGGTGCTTCCGATGGCATCCACAACGCCAACCGGCCCGCTGAGATCCTTCACCCCAAGACCTCCTGTAAGAAGCTCCTTCAGGCTAAGCAAGGTGGAGCGGATCAGATATTTTACTTCCAGAGCACCGTATTTCAGCACGCCGAAGCCCTCTGCCTTGGTATAGGCAAGGTTGTAGGAAAATTTCAGAACCGCAGTGCGGTACTCTTTAGGCGTTACATCTGCAGTGTATTCCAGACCGTCTCTTTCATAGGTGATGGTCACAGTCTCGCCGGTAAGAGGATGATCTGCAAGATAATTGGTATAATCCTCTGCATTCTCCAGGCGGGTGCCATTGATGGAAGTAATCACATCCCCAGGCTCCACACCGGTTTCTGACAGACCCATTCCCGGGATCAGGGATTCTACCTCAAGGGAATCCGTATTCTTCCGGTTAAAGCCAAGAAGATACCGAACCTGCACATCCGGCTTGAAAGACAGCTCCACATCTTTCCCATCCCGTTCAACGGTCATGTGGATGGTCTCATCCTCCTGGACGCTGTTCAGGTACATATAAAGATACAGGTCCCTTGCCAGGTCTATGTGATACCCCTGATATTCCTTGATGATATCCCCCTCCTGAAGACCAGCCTCTGCCACTGTAGAACCGCTTTCCACCTGGGTAACCTCAGCTGGATCATATCCCACCAGAGAAACAATGATCACTGTTATCACAAATGCCAGGATAAAGTTGAACACAGGTCCTGCCGCAACTGTGGCGATTCTGCCCCATACAGGCGCTCCGTTAAAGGTTCCCGGCGCTTCGTCCTCCATATCCTCTCCCATCATGGCACAGGAACCGCCGATGGGAAACAGCTTCAGAGAGTACCTGGTTCCGTTCTTCACCGTACTGAGAAGTCTTGGTCCCATTCCAAGAGAAAACTCTGTTACTACGATTTTATTTTTCTTTGCCAGAAGGAAATGTCCCAGCTCATGAAAAAGAATGATCGCACTGAAAATCAAAATTGCCAGAATAATTTTCAATCTACCACCTGCTTTCGATCCATTTATAAGTCTCCGCCTCAACAGCCAGTATCTCGTCCAGGTCAGGATTTGCGATTACCTGATGTCTGTCCATAGACTGTCCGATAATCTCATAAATATCCAGAAAGCCGATCTTTTCCTGCAGAAATTTCTTAACTGCCAGCTCATTTGCCGCATTAAATACAGTCGGCATGCTGCCTCCTGCCCTGGCAGCGTCCATTGCCATAGGAAGTCCCAGGAAGGTTTCCATATCCGGATCCTCGAAGGTGATCTCTTTTAATTTGTGGAAATCAAGACGCTCTCCCTCTAAGTATCTGCGCTCCGGATAGTAAAGGGCATACTGGATGGGAAGACGCATATCCGGAGTTCCAAGCTGGGCCATCACCGCGCCGTCTTTAAACTCCACCATGGAGTGGATAATGCTCTTTGGCTGGACAACTACCTGAATGTGATCCAGGTCTACATCAAACAGCCACTTGGCTTCCATTACCTCAAGGCCTTTGTTCACCAGGGTAGCAGAATCTACGGTGATCTTCTGTCCCATCACCCAGTTGGGGTGCTTCAGGGTATCCGCAAGAGTTACATTCTTTAACTCATCTCTTTTTCTTCCGCGGAAAGGACCGCCGGATGCAGTGATCAGAAGCTTCTCCACCTGCTCTCTTTTTTCCCCGTGAAGGGCCTGGAAAATGGCACTGTGCTCACTGTCCACAGGAAGGATCTGAACGCCGTATTCTTTTGCCATTGGAATGATCAAATGACCAGCTGTTACAAGAGTCTCTTTATTGGCAAGGGCAATGTCCTTGCCTGCCTTAATTCCTTCCATAGTAGGACGGATTCCGATCATTCCCACAACAGCTGTTACCAAAATGTCCGTCTCAGGCATACGGGCAAGCTCCAGAAGCCCATCCATTCCGGATACGATCTTCACATCCATATCCTGAAGGCGGACGGCCAGGTCCTTTGCCGCATTTTCATCCCACACTGCGATCAGCTTAGGATGAAACTCCCTTGCCTGCTCTTCCAGCATTTTTACATTTCTTCCGGCGCTGATTCCCAGCACTTCAATATCACCATTGGCTCTTACCACATCCAGTGTCTGGGTACCAATGGACCCTGTAGAGCCTAAAATTGCAATTTTTTTCATGTAAATATCCTCTCAAATTCAATATGAACCACTTCCGGAAAACCTCGCCTCAAGGCATCCATGTTTCCAGGATCAGATTCCCAGCACCAGCTTCGCCAGGAAGTAAATGGCAGGTGCGGTAAAGATCACACTGTCAAAACGGTCCAGAATTCCGCCATGTCCCGGAATCAGTTTGCCATAGTCCTTGATTCCCTGGTTTCTCTTAATTGCAGAAGCTGCAAGGTCTCCTACCATAGAAATCAAAGCGCCCACTGCACAGATCAGGGCATACTCTGCCATAGGGCCGCCTGTAGCAGCTGCGTAGATCACGCCCAGAAGAGCTGCTCCTGCCACGCCGCCGATTCCGCCTTCCACAGATTTCTTCGGGCTTAAAACAGGTGCCATCTTGTGCTTGCCGATCAGCATTCCCACGCAGTATGCACAGGTATCACATCCCCATGAACAAAGGAAGATCAGCCATACCAGGAATTTGCCATCCGGCAGGTTTCTGGTAAGATAAATAAAGGAAAGCATCACTGCCACATATACCACGCCGAAAAATGCAGGCATTACCTGCTCGGCATGAAAACGGGGATAATTAAATACATACACAAACATAAAGATCATGAACGCAATAATAACGCCCATCATTCCATATTTCTCAAAATCTGCTGCCATCAGCACATAATAGATCACAGCACCTAAGTATCCTGCAATTTCCAGTGCGTTAAACTGATCTGTGCGAACCTTCATGGCCTTATACAGCTCCTGCATTCCGATCAGGGAAATGCCAAGCAGTGTGAAGAACAGCACGTAGCCGCCGCTGATAATGGTGAGAAGCGCCACTGCCACCAGCACGATTCCGCTTAACAGTCGTGTCTTAAACATGTTATTCCTCCTTCACTCCGCCGTATCTTCTGTCTCTTTGATTATATTTCTCGATAGCCTGTATTAATTCTGGTTTGTGGAAATCTGGCCATGCCACATCGGTAAAATAAAATTCCGTGTAGGCCAGCTGCCACATCAGGAAATTGGAAAGCCGCTGCTCCCCGCTGGTGCGGATCAGAAGATCCGGGTCCGGCACGCCTGCTGTGTCCAGATAGCTTTCAATCCTGCTCTCTGTCACCTCATCCGGTGAAAGCTTTCCGTCGGCTACATCCTGGGCCATTTTTTTCATGCCTCTTGTGATCTCATCACGGCTTCCGTAATTCATGGCAATCTGGAAATACAGCTCATCGTAATCCTTGGAAAACTCCTCCAGCTTGTGGATGCTCTCCTGGATATCCGGTGCAAAAGCAGAAATATCACCGATGATCTTGATCTTCATCTTATTGTCTCTGGAAATCTTAATACACTTCTTCAGATAGCTGCGGAACAGCTTCATCAGACCGTCTACTTCCTCCCTGGAACGCTTCCAGTTCTCTGTGGAAAAAGCGTAGACCGTCAGGTATTTCACGCCCAGATCCTTAATATCATAGCAGACCTGCTCCAGATTGGCGCAGCCTTTTATATGTCCATAGCCGCGGGGCATTCCCTTTGCCTTCGCCCAGCGTCCGTTTCCATCCAGGATGATGGCAATATGATTGGGTACGTTCATAGTTCTCTCCCTGTTCTTTCGTTTTTCTTTATAAGGCAGAAGAGAGCTCTTTTCCAGAGCTCTCTTTACGCTGTTTCCCTGCAAAAGGGGCAGACAGCAGACATATCCTTTTATACAGTCATAATCTCTTT
>ENA-ORTQ01003211-ORTQ01003211.1-human-gut-metagenome-genome-assembly--contig:-NODE-3211-length-12609-cov-5.233153_pt1 | contig 12609 bp, 14 predicted proteins | sample MGYA00241912_ERZ509188 | MGnify/ENA primary metagenome ERZ509188 (study PRJEB26280, sample SAMEA2338849) | human gut metagenome | biome: human gut; feature: human-associated habitat; material: faeces...
AATGCGTGCTGCCGCACGAAGCATAAAAATCGAATATTGCTTTTTCGACAAGCTGTGAGGCACACCGAAAGGTGTGCCTCTCCCCCTGTCGTCAGAAAACACGTTGTCACTTCTCACAATTTATCATGTTTTGTTTTAGATATTCCTACAAATTTCCATCAAGATATTGACAACCACCTTAAAGGTGGTTATTCTTATCTTATAATAAACACCTTACAGGTGATTATCAAAACAGAGGTGAGGCCAATGAAACGCTTCAAGCTGTCCAACTCCGAGGAAATTCTGATGGACACCTTATGGCGGGAAAACCGTCCGCTCACAACGCTGCAGCTTGCCGAAAAAGTTACGGAAGCCCGCTGGAACACCAATTATATCGACAAACTGCTCGGTCAGCTTGTCAAAAAAGGCATGGTGCAGGTCAGCGGTCTGCTGCAGAACGGACGCTATCAGTCGCGGCAGTTCGTCCCCTGCTACACCAAGGACGAATTTCTGGCGAACATGCTCGAGGAGCAAGGCGTGAACCAGGCACTGTTTGCCCGAATCGCCGTGGCGCTGTTCAAAAAACCTGCCAAATCAAGCGAATCCGAGCAGGAAGAAAAGCTGATTGCCGAGCTGGAAAAAATGGTCGATCAGTACGAAGCTGCGCTGCAGAACAAAGAAGAGAAATAATATGCAAATAACCCTGTTTTCCTTTATATCCGCACTTTTGTGGAGCAGTTTGTTGATCATTGTAATCTATCTTGTGCGGCGCACACGCTTCCGGCCGCATTTCGGCGTGCTGACCATGGTGCTGCTGTACCTGTTCTGCGCCGCGCGCCTGCTGCTGCCGCTCGAGTTTCCGCACACAGTGATTGTGAGCGACAGCGTCGTGTATCCGCGCATCTACAGCTTTCTAACGCGCAAGCCTGAGCCGGTCACACACCTGCCGATCGGACTGCTTTTGTGTGCAATCTGGCTGTTCGGCACAGTTTTTCTGCTGATTCGTTACGCGCTGCAGTATCGCAAAGCCATCCGCGCTGCGCGGCAAGCCAGGCCATGGAACAACCGCACGGCTTCCCTGCTGAGCGAGATCCGGCGGCAGACCGGCCGCACCATCAAAGTTCGCGGACGTACAGCCGCGAATATCGAATCCGCCTTTGGCGTAGGTGTGCTGCGCCGATATATCATTCTGCCGGACAAGACGTACACAGATGCCGAGCTGCATTACATTCTGCTGCACGAGTACACGCATTTTCTCAACCATGATACGGCTGTCAAGCTGCTCGTAACGCTGTACTGCATCATTTTCTGGTGGAATCCGGTCGTATACCTGCTGCAGAAGGATTTGGAACAGACGCTCGAGCTTAAGTGTGACCGTGCGATTGCACAGACGCTGAATGCGCAGGAACGCACAGCCTATCTGCGCGCCATCCTCTCCGCGATGAAGCAAGGCTGCACACAGCAGCCGGTACCGCAGCCGTCCACGGCCCTGTTTCGCGCCGAGGCGGACAAGGCCATGCGGGAGCGATTCACCGCCGTGCTCGCCTGCACAGAGCAGCCGAACGGCCGAACCGCAAGCGCCGTACTCATCGGCAGCTTTGCCGTCCTGCTGGCACTGTCGTATGCGGTGCTGCCGCAGCCGGCATTCGAGCCGCCGGCCGAGCCTGACAGCAGCTCGACCGTCTATTTTAACGACGAGAATGCCTATCTCAAGCAAAGTGCGGACGGACGATACTGGCTGTGCATTGACGGCCACAAGCCGTATGAGCTGACAGAAGGTGACGTGCAATTTTATCTGGAGCACTCGGTTTTCAAATATATCCGCGAGACCGAGCAATAAAAGGCAGCTGCCGAAGGATAGCGGCAGCACAGAGAGTAAAAGCAAAATGTGGGACGAAAATAGAAGCAGCTGAGATGTGGGGTCTCAGCTGCTTTTGTGCAGACAAAAGAAAAAGCCACTCAAAATGAGTGGCTTGGTGGTGGACATTAACGGGTTCGAACCGCTGACCTTCCGCACGTCAAGCGGTTATGGAAAATGGCGATTTTGTTAGATATATCGTCATTTTTCGAGGTTCGCTTTTCTCATTTTCCTACATGTTTCCTACATCACCGTTAACAGGCCCTCGGTGTCCAAATCGAACACCGAGGGCCTTACTATTTACTTAACCGCGGCTGCCAGCTTCTTCACGAGGTCCTCACCCCACTGATAGCGGAGCAGGTACTCAATCGTCTGCTTCTCAAGGCCGGCACTCTCCTGCAGCGTATCAACTGCGGCCTGTACATCCTCATCGCCGTCCGGGACAAATGTGCGGCACTGCGGTGCGGTGATGCTCGGAACCTTGCGAACAGCGTCATACCCGATTGTAAAGCCTGCCTGCTGGAGCGATCTCATCTTGATATAGTTAGTGGCGTCCTTTGTAATGACGTCGCACTCGTAGGTCTTGCCGTTGAGCAGGACCTTTTTCTTTTCTACCACTTCGTCGTCCTCCTTCTTCGGTTCGGGTTCAACCGGCGCGGTCAGCCGCGCCTTAAACGCACGCCACAGGCTCTCGGCGCGTACCCACGGCTCGGGGCACAGCTTGCCGGTGACATCATAGTGCCGCACGACGTGATCTACGTCAATGCCGTACTTCGCCATGAGATACTTGACCAACTCGACGGCACGGTCTACCGTCTGCGGCGTGATGGTGTACTTGCCGCCTACGATGTCGCTGCACATTTCCACACCCAACGAATTGCGGTTCATACAAATGCCGCGTAACGGGTGATGCGAGCTCTCGAGATCGCCGCCGCAGTGCCATGCTGCATCTCTATCACGCACGGACTGCGTAACGCTGTCCGCATCGACAAAATAGTGTGCACTTGCCCGTCGGCCTGCGCCCTGAAAATAGTGCGCATTACCCTCGTCGGTGTCACCGTCGTTGGCGGTATAGTGCATGACGATGTACTTGATCGAATTGCCGCCGCGGCCGGAGTAGTAGTTACTCGGATCAGCCGGCACAAACGGAATGTTCATCAATCGTTCTCCTCCCCTAACTTATCCACTGCGTCCTTTGCTGCCGCGAGCGCCTTCTGCAGCCACTGCGGCACCGGCGCGCCGAGCGCGACGGCATTCTCGACGATGCTGCCGAGCTCCGTAAGGGTGTACCACACCACTACCATCGGGCACAGCAGCACAGTGTACTCAAACGGCAGCGTAACGCCGGGGATGTGTCCGATCAGCGTGCCGATCAGCAAATCGGCGACGCCTGCGACAATGACCACGACGATGCTGCCGCACTTGTGCCAAATGCCGTCTCTGGCGGCCGGGGATGACCACTTGCCGGCGCGGCACGCCACCGCCGAGCCGGTGAGAAAGTCAACAGCCATGCAAAAGATAAAGAGCACGACCAACCAGCCGAACCACCCCCAGAGCGCGGTGAGAATGGCGATGATTGCTGCAATCGCAGCCTTAAAATGCGCTACATTTTCCATGATTTTTACCTACTTTCTTACGCGATAACGCGATTATATTCGTACTGTACGCGGATTGGATTGATCTCCGCATAGATGAGCGTGGTCTTTGGGTCCGTATGCCCAAGCAAATGCTGAATGACTGTCAAATCCATGCCGGCCGACAGCGCGTGCGACGCGAAGGTGTGCCGCATAAGGTGCGGATACAGCGGGCGCTCCATGCCGATGCGCTTGCCCAGCTTAGAGATAATCTTTTCGATACCTCTATCTGACAGCGGTTCGTAGGGCGCACGGCTGCTGGAGAAGAGCGCCTCTCCTCCCTTGCGGCCTTCGATGTACAGCTGCAGCATGAGCTTGGCCCTCACCGAGAAATACACAGTGCGCTGCTTGCCGCCCTTGCCGATCACCTTGCACTTACGTTCCTGCCAGTCGATGTCCTGCACGCGCAGTCCGGCGACCTCAGACACACGACAGCCGGACGAAACCAGAAATTCCACCAAAGCCTTTTCCTTGTAGCCCTTGCACCCATCGCGGATGAGCTCCAACTGCTCGGCCGTCAGCGGATGCCGGGCACGCAGCTTGTCGATACGCAGCGACTTGATCTTGCGCATTGGGTTCTTTCGGATCGCGTCCTCATCCGTCAGCCACTGAAAGAAGCTCCGCAGGCAGTTGATGTGCGCTTGCACGCTGTTGTCCTTGAGGTGGCGCTCGTCCACCAGATACGCGATGTGCTCTCGCAAATCATCCGTCGTGATCTTCTGCACAGGCTTCTTGCACCTGCCGATGAGCACCTTGAGCCGCTCTTGGTAGCCCTCCAGCGTCCTGGGACGGCAGCCGTCGATGCGCTTCGCCGCCAGGAAAGCGTCAACACGCCTCGGCAGATTGCTCCGCTCATACACCTTGGCAGGCATAATCTCGTAGTCATGCAAGATTTTCGCAATCTCGCCCGCACATTCGGGCATTAAAGCGGTCAGTTTAGCTAACAGGTCCATTTTTGCAGTCATAGCGCACACACTCCTTTGCCATCATTGTAACATAATAGTGATAGGGCGCCTACGGCAAAGCGCGATGTGGAGTACGGCGTAATTGCGCCCGAAAACCTGCAGGAATGGGCCTCTGCACAGACCGCAGGCGGTACATTTATGCTGACGCCAAGGACTGCTAAAGGTGTGCCATATCCGCTGTATTGGCGAGGCTTATTAACAGGTGATTTTCCAGGTAATGATCGCGCACTGTTGATTTTTACTGACGATGTAATGCATCGGGCCAGCACCGGAAGCGGTAAATGGGGTGGACCATGGCGAAAGGTTGCGGATTGTATTGCGCCGGAAACGCATCAGCTGCCGCTTGCAGACGGCTGGACGAAATTTGACGCGACCTGTCGTTACTACAAGACCCAAGAGAGTATTGTTATCGTCAGCATTGCCGCTCGAACAACACAAAGTTTTCGAGTGTCCGCAGCGTTGGCAACATTGCCAGAGGGTTTTCGCCCGGCTGCCGATCTGGAAGTACCGGCAATCTTCAAGGGTTCGCGTCGGCTTGTGACGATTAAGGCAACATCAGATGGTAATTTGTTCGTTGATCTTACCGATCAACCTGGTGTAGCAATTACCTCCGACGATTATTTCTTCGCAACATTTGCGTTTATGAGTTAAGTCGCCGCTGGATATGTCAACTGAGCAAAGATTAAATCCACGTCCGAATAATCGCCTTGAGTAATAATTGCGCCGGTCGAAGTAATGAATAGCTGTTCTGCGTGAAAAGGATTGCCGTAGCTTTGTACGAGTGCGGGGACAACAATATCCCAATCTGGCCGAAAACCTTCTGGCATAGTGCCGATTGTCTTCATTGCGGACCAATGTGTATTAGGTCGTACTCGAATGCTTACAAAAACGCGGCCGAATTGATCGCGTGAATAATGGCTTGTATTTATATCGCCTGCAATATTTAAAGGCAACGAATGCACCTCTGGCGCAACGCACCGTGCAAGCTCATACCAGATATCGCGTGCCGGGATAGCATCATCTCCGGTACGTGCAAACCAAAAACGGCAATCTGAAGCGCCAAACCACATATCGTAGCTGCCAGACAGCGAAGAACGCAGTTTAGCATACGCGGCGTATTCAGACGGCATGTTTCCGTCCCAATCTGAGTCTGTTGTGCGGAATACCAAACTTTTACCGCGCGGAAAAGCGCTTTTTGCGTTAATATCGCCTGCCAACGTAAGCGTTTCCTTCGCCAAGGGTCGCTTTGCCGTAGGCGCCCGTGCAGCCGTTTACGCGGCCGCTACGTCCTTCGTGCCGCCGTACTCCGCCGGGACAAGCTCCGGCATGCCGCATTCCTCTACGAGGATCTCTGCAACCTGCTTCTTCAGTTTCTTAGGTACCTGCTCAAAAGTGCACTTTTCGAGAATAACTCTCTGCGCGAATAGCATAGCCATCATTTCTAACTCTCCTTCTGATAATAAAATGTAGATTTTTAAGGTGATTTCCGCCAACAACTTACGCATAGACGATTTCCGCCATTTCAGCAATGCAGTCCTCGTAAAAGGACTGCTGGTCGGCCAGCGCCGACACCTGCTGACGCAGCGTTGCATTTTCTGCCTCGAGTTCTGCGTTAGATTTCGGACTGGGCTTGACCTTCGGCGCCGGGTGCGCCTGCTCCCAGGCGGCAATCTCGTCGGCCGCGGCGGTCTCAGCCCACTGACTGCCGTCCCAGACCGGCGAAATAAAGCCGGTGCTGCCGGCGTGTGTCCGCATAACCGGCGGCTGCGCATCGACGAGCTGCTCGCCGTCCTTTAAGGTGTAGTTCTGCACCTCCTCGACCTGCTCCGTGCCGCCATCCTCCAGCGGCTTGTCACGGATTTTTACGAGCACGTAAGTCACGTGCCTGCCCTCAGCGTCGATGACGCTGCAGTGCTTTTCATTGTTCATTTTCATCATCCTTTCTCAACACGTCGGGGTCCTTTAATCCGTTGCGCAAGGCTATAAAAACAGCTAATACCGGCATAGCAGCTGCAATTAGTGCATAACCAACTGCAATCCAGTCGATACCAGGGTAGGCAAGCGCAACATACTCTTGAAACGGCATAAAATCATTCCTTTCTTTAAGGGCGCCTACGGCAAAGCGAGCAGTGGGGACAGGCGTACTCGGTGACGAAATCGACCTAAATGATGTCGATACATCTGGTATGTTCCGTGTTCAGAAGCCTAAAAACGGAGTATATGACTATGGTCAGTTGCTTGTGGTACATGGCTATGGTGATACCATTGCTCAGGTGTGCTTTGACTATGCTGCGAACCGGTGCGCAGTACGCTGTGCACGTGGACTCTACGGGGCATCCCCCAAGTGGGAGGACTGGACAGCCATCGCGCTTTGTGCCGCTCCCGAAGTGCATGATTTGCCACTCGCAGATGGCTGGCAAACATACGGAACATCGATAAACTGGTATAGCAAAGACCAGTTTGGTCAAGTCACAGTCTGCTTTCGTTTGAAATCCACAAGTGAAACCGACTGCAATGGAGTAGAAATTGCTGTATTGCCAGAGGGATTCAAACCACAAAACGGTAGAACTGTGCCCGGGTTGATAACCTTTGCAAACTATACACGAATGCCATGCCATGTTGACATCAACGCTAATGGTGTTGTACAACTCTATGCCGATGGTTCAGTTCCGTCTGATCAAAAGGTGATTGAGTTAACCTGTGCAGAATTCCATTACCCCGCAGGATAGGTGATCTCGCCGTAGACCCATTGCGTTTTGTTCTCTGAGCGGTAAAAGATGAGTCGTCCACCTGAGTCTACATGTAGTTCTGACAGTGGGAAATCATTTCCCCATAGAGCTCCATTGCCACCACAGTGAGCGACCACCGTTGTCGATGGTCGAAAACCTTCTGGGAGAGTGCAAATAGTTTCAGATGAGGTGTAGGCAGTATTAGAGCCGCGAAAAATGCAGAAGTTCAAGTGCACGATGCCCTCTTGGGTTTTATAGTAGCTGTTTGAATAGGGCTGTTCAGGAAAATCGCTTGCTAAGGGTAGCTCATGTATCTCTGGTGTTTCACATTTAGCTAACTGCACCCAGTTTGTCCATCCGCCTTGATCGGTGCTTTGGATCCATATACTTTTTCCTGCATGCGATAGACAGATGATGGAACACCATTTTTCTTCTGCCGAGCGTGCAGTGCATAAAGCCACGCCTTGTTGATATTCTGTCAGTCCAGCTTTATAAGGTGTGTTTGACGTATCAGCATCGCACCAGTACAGTTGCCCGCTAGTAATTTTGTGCACATCCAGCGCCTTTGGGTACTGCATCAAGGGTCGCTTTGCCATAGCCGCCCTTAAGCTCTCCGTATCATCGGCTCCCATAGCAATGTCATCGCCCGTCAGCGTCACATCCTTCGTCAGCGTCTTCCCATTCACCTTCCGGCTCGTCGGCACGAGCTTCGTGAGCGCGGTTTTCACGCTCTGCGCCCACGCCTCGATCTTATCCCAGTTGTCGTTGAGCGCCGACTTGATGTTGAACGTCTGCGCGCCGTCCTTGTCCGGTTCGTATTTGAAAAGCTCGAGCAGCTTTGTTTTCAAACTCATTTTCTCGCCTCCTAAAACGCAAAATCATGCATCGTGTGCCCCTGCAGCTCATCGAGCGTCATCCCGTCCACCTCGCGCACGAGCAGATAGCGATAGAGATAACTCACCGCCAGATGGCACGGGATCGTGTGCTCCACCGCGTCCTGCAGCGCCGCGAGCTCGGCCGCCTCGGGCACGCCGTACGCGCCGACAAACGTCAGCACGATCACGCCCTTTGCAAAGCCGACGCTAATCTCGCCGTTTTTCCACGCATCGCACACGCGCTGGATCAGGTCAACGTCGCACTTGCCCGAGCCGCGCCACCGTGCAATCAGCGCCGTGCGGCGCTCCTCCAGCGTGCCGGTGGACGGCAATCCGGCGTCGCGCTCCTCGATGGTGAGCGCCCACGTCATGCTTCCCGGAAACAGCTGCTGCGTAATGTCGAGCATCTGCTCGCGCTGCGTGTCGTCGAGCGACTGGATTGCGGCAAGCAGGTCACAAACCCACTTGTCCGTGCGGTACGCCACCGGCAGGCTTTTCCGCATATTATCAAACTCAGCCATAGGTGATCGTCACCTCGCCCAGTACCGGACATTCGCGTTCCGCGATTGCAATATTCACAATGCCACCGGACACCTTTAAGCCGGCGTAGTCAATCACGCCCGGCGTGTCCATGATGGCCGCACCGATCTGCGCATAGCTGACATAATCCTGTGTGAAGACCGTGCTCGCCAGATAGGCCGCAACGCTCTCCTTGATGCCGGATGTCAGGATGTCCTCGGTCACGGTGTCCGATTTGGTCACCGTGCAGCTGACCGTGATGGCCTTGCCGGTTGCGGCAGTGACAAAGCACTGTGCGCCGATGGGTGCCTGTCCTCGGCCTGCGCCCTCGCTGTCAGGGTCGATGTAATCCTGAACCGACTTAACCAGTGCAGGCGATGCAGGCTGACCGGCGTTGTCGGCAATTACTACATCGACCGTGTTCGCGCCCTGCACCCGGGGAAACACCTTGACATGACCGACACCGGCCACCTCAAGCGCCCACTGCACATAGTGGTAGATGTTGCCCGACGTGGCAGGCGTGCGCAGAACGACCAGATAGCGTGCATAATACTCGCTGTCGGATTCCTCTGCGTAACCGCCGCCGATCGGCTCAGGGTTATCACACGAGGCAATGCCCTGCACTGCCACCGGCATCTGCGTCACGCTGTGCGCGGGCAGATTGCCTGCCGTACCGTCCACCGTACAGGTAACCGGTACGGTGCCCTCGCCCTCAATGGCTACGGTCTCGGTTGCGTAGAACTGAATACCGCCGCCGGACTCAAACAGCGTGCCCTGCTCGACCGTGCCTGTTCCGGTGACGGTCAGGCTGCCGTGCGCAAAGGTCGCCGCCTTGCGCTCCAAGCCGGAGCGCGGATAGATGTAACGGTCAAGGGCGCTGTCGTGCAGATTTTCCGGGTCAAGCTGCTGTCTGGCCTCGTCGATGGAATCGTCCGTGCCCTCCATGCGGAGCGACACCGCCGCCAGCAGGTCATAGGTCGGGAAACCGATGGTTTTCTGATAGCTTTCCGGCATTGCCGCAAGCATCTCGTCTAAAATCTCACTCGCTGACATACGTCGTCACCTCCTCACTCTCTCCGGTGTGCAGCCGCACCGTGAAGCGGACCTCCACGCCGCGCCGCACGCGCGTAAACTTAAAACTGTCAAGCGACCGGATGGCCGGGCAGAACGCGGCGGTCTCCCGCACGTTGCGCTCAATCTCGGCAAAAATCCAGCCCTCCGGCACGCGCCGGTCAAGGCTGACCGCCTCCACGCCCGGCTGGGTCGTGCCACTCGTCCGGTAGATTGGGATTGCACCCGGTTTCTGGCGCAACATCAGCTCAAGCCACTGCTTGACCGCCTCAATGCCCTGCCGCTCGACCAGAGCGCCGTCGATCAGCTGAAAACTGCCCGAGCGTCCGTCCTCATGGAACACAAACTCCGGAGAGCGCCCAATGCTCTCCGCAACCTGCGCGGGCAGCTCCTCCGGAATGACCGGAAACACATCGGCCATAGCCGACACCTCCTATAAAGAATCTAAAACCAGCAGCTCACTGCCTTGCAGAATGGCCGCCGCCTGCATGCCGACCTTCCACGTTTTGCTCTTTGCCGTGGCGGTCATAATCAGGCCATCTCCCGTGCTGAACTGAAATTCCTTACTTACCACAGAAAAAATCAACTTGGGCGTTACCTGCAAGACCTCGGCACGATACCAGCCTTTGGGTAGGCTCTTTGCCGCTTTTCTCGCGGTGTTCTTGATGGCCAAAGCCATCTCTGTATCCCATGCCACTGGCACGCACTCCTTTCCACATCTTCCACAGTGTTATCCACAAGCATACAATATCTTGTGTTATCCCCACGGAGTACAGAAACCGGACACCTCGCCATAGCTGCGCGTTACGCGCTTGACGCTGTTGGTGCAGTTGCCCTCCACCGTCTCAAACGACGATGCTCCGGCAGATATTACAATGCCGATGTGACGGTCGCCCTGAATCATCAGGTCACCCGCCTTGGGCTTGTAACTGCCCGCCGATTTGTACTTGCCGCGAGCCTTGAAATAGCTGCTCATATCGCCAACGTAGCCGTAGCTCGTCGGGATAGGTGCACCGGACTTGTACGCACACCAGCAGACAAAATAAACACACCAGGCGACGCCGTTGTGGCCTGCCCACTGGCCGTACTTATTGATGTCCTTGCCGGACTCCTTGTAACCGACCTCGCCCAGTGCCGTGTTGACAAACGACACCGCGCTGCCAGAGCCGCCGCCCGAGCCGCCGATGATCGCAGAGCCGTTTTTACGTCCCCAACGATTGCACTCGGCGTTGCTGCTCATCAGCAGGTCAAAGTGGTACACGCCGTTCTTGATTTGGATCGCGCCGCCGCGGTCGTTGACCGTGTAGGTCGTGCCGTCAAGGCTTGTGCCAGTGTCGCGCACCGTAATCTTGGTGCCAAACGGCACAGACGGCGGTGCGGCGCAGGTGTGCTTGCTTGGGTCGAGCCTGTTGCCCTGCGCGTCCAAATATCCGCCCTCCAGCGCATTGTTAGCCGGATAGTAGGCGGTAAACAACGCCTTGACAATGGTGCCGCCCGAGCCGCCGTCACTGCCGCCGGACAGGTCCGGCAGGCCGAACACCTGCACCTTGTCCGTGCTGGCGGCCTTGATGGCTGCCGCGTCAGTCTTGCCCTCGGCGGCGGCTCGCACCTGCTCGAGCGCCGTGATTTCCAGCGCCATCGTGTGCCCTGCACCGCCGTAGTGATGCTCCACGCGCGTAATGCGGAAATTGCCCTTAATGCCAAACGCTGGCGAGTTAAACCGCAGAACCACGCCGCTCTGCACCTCATCACAGCCCCAAATCTCGGAGATGGAGCGGGTCTGCCCTACCTTGTCGGCATTTTTCAGCAGATTTTTCACCATCTGCCCAAGCACAGCCGTGCCGGGGTTCTCGGTCACGGTCTCAATATGTTGCATGAAACCGTAACGTTTGATGGAGGCCGCGTTGCTGGCCTGTGCGCCGATGTAGGCTTTACCGTCGTCCTCGGCGGCAATGACAACAGCGTTGTAGGTGTCCTGGGTGCTGTCCTCACCGCTCACCTGACCAAGCGCCCAGGTGATGTCAAATGCGGCGATATTTTTCGCCGGCTTGTGGTATGCCTTGATGGGCGCGGTCGGCAGCGCCTCGACCTGCAGGCCGCTGTCGTCCACGCGGTGGCGGTACTGCTTGCCGGTCGCAGACGTGCAGGTGTTCAGCACATCGCTGATAATGTCGGACGGCGTAGAGCCGGTCCACAGCTGCGTGATCTTGGTCGGCAGGCTGCACACCTTGCCGACTGTCACGCCCGCCTTGGCACACGCCTTGCGGATGACCTGATCGGCGGCAAGGTTGTTGACCTGCAGCACGATTTCGCTCTTATTAAGATACCAGCCGCGGTCGTAGGCCGTAACACCGCCGTCCAGCGTCACCGTGATAATGATGCCGGAAAAGACCGTTTTGCCCTGATTGGTCACGCGCACCTTATCACCCGGCGCGAGCGCCAGCTTGGGCGTGTACTTGTCCCACGGCGAGATAAACGTCTTAAACGTCAGCTCTGCCGCCAGCGTGTCGAGGTCGTCCGTCAGCGTCATGTCACTGGCAAACGCGGTGATGTCGCGCGGCTGTGCGCCGTCGCGGTACAATATCAGCTTGTGGTCATCGACATATCCTGCCGCCATCGGCGCACCTCCTCATTTGATAAATCTGTATTCTGTCACGGCGATGGAATACTCCAAATCGCCGTTTTTTCGCACGGTGACGTCAAAGCTGTCCACCGTCACCGGCATGTTAAGCCGTGCCGCGCCCTTGCTGTCGAGCACGATCAGGCGGAACGGCACCTTCTTGTCGCGCCACCGGCTCAGAAAATCGACATACGCCCAACCATCCGCAGAGGCCTCGGACGGCATGAAGGAGTACCGCCGCACCGGCAGCAGCGCTGTCCACTCCATGTGCCTCAGACCAAGCGTGCCGATGCGTCGATAGTCTCGGCTCAGCCCTTCGTAGGTCTCGTGGTGCTGCTCCGGCTGTGGGATTGGGAAAT
>ENA-ORTQ01003213-ORTQ01003213.1-human-gut-metagenome-genome-assembly--contig:-NODE-3213-length-12604-cov-8.356921_pt1 | contig 12604 bp, 6 predicted proteins | sample MGYA00241912_ERZ509188 | MGnify/ENA primary metagenome ERZ509188 (study PRJEB26280, sample SAMEA2338849) | human gut metagenome | biome: human gut; feature: human-associated habitat; material: faeces...
AGAGTCTGAAAAGGGAGAAAACGCTGGTGAAGACAGCAGCGAAAACAGTTCTGGGGAAAATAAATCTGAAGAAAATAATTTAATAAACTATACTAGATATTTAGATCTTTATAAAGAAATATTACTAAATGATAATCCTAAAGAAACCGAAAAATATTCACTAAACTTTATGGAGCAAATGATTGAAAATTATGACAAAAGACATATAGATACACATATAACTCAATTAGAAGAATTTTATAAACAAGGATTATTAACATTAAATACTATTATAGAATGGAATGATCCTTCTGTAATAGAAACTTTTTTAACAGACTTATATAAAGAAAATATTATTCAATTAAATGATGTAAAAAAATTCGTAAAAAACGGTAACTTACCTTTCGAATATATAAAACAATTAGTATGGGAAGAAAATATTAATTATGAAGAAAGACTAAAACTCTTAGAAGAAGGTTGGATCCCTGAAGAAGAAATCTTTGAATTATACTCAAAGGCTCTTATTAGAGAGGATGATTTATTAAAATTATCACAAAAATCAATTATAAGTAAACAAAAAACACTTGATATTATAAATAATACTCAATTACAAGATTTAGAAAAATATTCTAATATTGTATTAGTAATAGGTGATAAACTCCAAAAAATAAAAAGAGATGATAGCTTGTATTTTAATGAAGAAAAAAACACTTCAAGCAAAAGCTCTAAACCTAAATTAATGATTGACCCAAATGAAAGAGAGTCCCTTTTTAGTTTGTTAAAAGCTGGTAAACCAAATAAAGTAGAAATATCAGAGACTAGTCCTTTCTATAATTATGAATTTTATATTATCCCTGATGAAAGTGGAAAAGTAAATTTAAATAGTGTTATAATTGCAGAAAGAATTTATGAAGAAAAAGAAGAACATATAAAAAATCCTAATACAACCATTAAATATGCTACTGATAACGCTACATACTTCTTCAAATATAAAGATTTAATGGTTCTAAGTAATTACTTAAAAAAAGATGATGCAATAAAAGAAACAAAGAATATAATCTTTAAAGCAAATCACACACTTGCAAACGATAAAAGGAATGGACATTGGGCTGCTAGCGTAATTTATGGAGTTGCTAAAACTATGTTATCATCTGACTTAAAGGAATATAGCAAAGATAATCAAAGAAAAATAATAGTTGAAAAACTTAGTAAAGTATATACTTACGATGAATTAGAAAAGATTTTAGATAAAGGATCTTCAATAGATTCCGGAGATTCTATTTGTGAAATTATAGATTATGATGACTCTGACTCTAGATAATTTTTTGTATATTATAACAACTAAAAAGTACTTTTAAAAGTATTTTTATTGAATTTTTTGTCGAAATACGATATATTATTTATATTGTTTTAATAGAAAGGAGTCCATGATTTATTTAGTTTATTAAATAATCATATAAAAAAATGAAAATAAAAAAAATATTTATTATATTATTATGTACATTTTTAATTTTAATTCCATTTGGAAATGTTCTATCAGCTGATATTGTAAATCAACCTTCAATTAGTGCAGATGCTTCTATTGTAATTGACAATAAAACTAATAAAATCCTATATAGTAAAAACGAAAATAAAAAAATGTACCCTGCTAGTACTACTAAGATTTTAACAGCAATTCTTGTTATTGAAAATTCAAATTTAGATGATTTAGTAACAGCAAGCTATGATGCTATTATGTCTATTCCAGATGGTTATTCAATAGCTAATATTCAAATTGGTGAACAACTTACAGTTGAACAATTATTAGAACTTTTATTAGTTCACTCTGCTAATGACGCAGCTAACGTATTAGCAGAATTTATTGGAGGTTCAACAGACAGTTTCGTTTCTATGATGAATACTAGAATTAATGAATTAGGATTATCTGATTCTCATTTTACTAATGTTTATGGTATGCATAATGAAAATCATTATACAACTGCTCATGACTTAGCAATAATTATGAAATATTGCCTCAAGAACGATACATTTAGAAAAATCTCTGGTCAAGCTTCTTGTTCTATCCCATCAACTAACAAATATGGCACTAGAACATATAATTCTACAAATGAACTTTTAATTCCAAATAGTTCATCTTATTATAAATATTTAACTACTGGAAAAACAGGATTTACTTCTCAAGCAAAAGAGTGCTTAGTTTCTTCTGCTTATAAAGATGATTTAGAATTAATTGGAGTTGTACTTGGAAGTAATAATCGATTTTCTGATACTCGTGCTATTTATGACTTTGCATATTCTAATTATTCTATTAAGATTATTGCAAATGAAGGAGACATTGCAAGTAATATAACCATCTCTAATGCAACAAAAGAAACCGAAAGTCTGAATCTATTATTAGATGAAAGTATTCCTGTACTGATATCTAATTCTCAAGATATTTCTGAAATTTCACCTGAAATAATATTGAATGATAATATTTCAGCTCCAATTGAAGAAGGCTCTATTTTAGGTAAAATAAAATATACAGTAGCAGGAGTTACTTATTCGACTAATATTATTGCTGAACATAACGTTGAAAAATCCAAATTACCAATTTACATTTTGTATTTAAGTATTGCTTTTATATTTATTATAATTTGTTTTATTTTAATTTATAAAAAAAATAGTAAAAAAAAGATTTAAGTTAAAATTATAACTTAAATCTCTTTTTTAATTTTTTGCTTATTTTATATAATGTTTTTTTCTCACTATATAACTTACTCCTGCAATTGTAGCTCCTACTCCAACAGATGCTATTATAATCCAAAATGCTACTGAACCTGTATATGGTAACTTAAATGGTAATTTTTCTAAAACTCCTTCATTTTTATTACTATTGCTTTCATTTTCTTTCACAATTTCATTTATTTGTCCAGTTACAACATTTGAAATATTAATCTTACTTAAATCTGTTTTATTTCCAGCTGCATCTTCTATATTTCCTGTTATATTATTAATAGTCATTTTGCCAATATCTTTTTCTGATATTGTATATGTATATATTATAGAATTTACATATTCTCCTACAGTATAGTCGCTTTCTAAATTTCCTTCTGCTTTGTTTCTTCCAAATTTAATATTTAATACAGGTACTTCTTCAGCTGCTATATACTCATTTCTGTTTTTCATATTTTCATCTTCAAAAACGACTTTAATTTTAACTTTATCTCCTGCCTTATAATTTTTTCCTTCTTCTGCCATTATATAAATTGCCTTTATAGTTGATTTTGAATAATCAATCACTATTGGCTCATCCATATTTTCTTCATTCATTACGGTCAAATTTGCTTCATTTCCTGATAAATCTCTACATCCACTTACTTGGATTTCAAGATATCCCTCTTTTATTTTGTCATTTATTTCTAAACTAGCTGTATACTCTTTGCCACTACCTTCTACTGTAGCCACTTGTCCTCCCATTGTAACTGTTGGCAATTCTGCTAAATCTTCATTTGAAGTAATATTAACTTTTACAATATCTCCTTTATTTAAATAATAGCTATCTTTCTCTATCTCTGGAACTACTGTTATCTCTGGCGCTGTAGTATCTGCTATAACTTCACCAACTAATAAATTTATTCCGTTTGGAACTGTTTCTAAATTGCCTGTTAATTCATCAGACATTTCGTCTTGCTCTGTTACATCATCTCCTACAAATGCTTTAGTATTGCTAGAAATATATTCTTCACTTAGTTCTTTGCTTTCATCTTCTGATTCATCATTAGATGAAACTTCCAATGTTTCATTTTCTATATCTATATTTTCTTCTGTCTCTTCAATAGTAAATTCTTCTTCTTCATTATTAACTGTTAATATAGTATCCATTTTACCGGTATCATCTGTTAAATTTCCACCATTTAATCCTAATATTTTTAATATTCCATTATCTCCTTCTTGAACTTCATATTCATATCTAATAGCTGTATTATTATCTTCTATTCCAACAAATTTAGGAATTCCAACACTTGAATTATTACCAAATACTAATTGTAGCTCTGGTACTTCTCCCTTTATTTCTTCTGAAAATACAACTTTAAAACTTATTTTTTCACCTTTTTTATATTCCTGCTGTCCTTCATCTTGATCAATTGTAACTTTTTGAATAGTAGGTATATTTAATGGCTTTACATTTACTTTTATTGTCTCTTTAACATCTTCATTTGTTGGGCTACTTATTTCTATAGTTGCTTTTCCCTCTGAAATAGCAAGTATTTTATATGCTCCTGTCTCTTCATCCTTATACATTCTTGCAATATCTTCATCTGATGATGTAATAATTGGTTCTTCTGTTGCATCTATTTCTCCTTCTATATCTTGACTATTTGCACTTGATTTTAGAAGTTTAGATACTGAATTTGCAATTATATATTCCTCATCTTCTAATGATTCTTTTAGCGTAATATCTTGCTTACTTGTATAAATTTTAGTAATAGACTTCTCTACCTTTACATCACATTCATCACTTATACCATCGATTGTAACAGTTACCTTTGCAGTTCCTTCTTTTACAGGTATAACTTCTACATTTCCATAACTATCCTCTTTTAATTTTACAATATTTTCATCTGAACTTTTCCACTCAGCGTCTTTATTATCTAAATTTGTGTTTACTTTTAAATATGTATATTTATCCGGTAAGTTAGACAAATCATAGTTTATTGTATTTTCACTTAATTCAACATATGCTTTATCTATAATTTCAATATTAAATCTAGCTGTTTTATATTTATTATCTTCACTATTCTCATCTAGCATGCTACAACATATAACTATTTTGCTACCTGTTACAGCATTTTCATTAACTTTAATATTAGCACTTCCATCATTATTTGGAGTAATAGTTACCATATCTGCTTGCCCTTCAGCATACCATCTAATTTGATTTTGAATATTTTCGTCTTTAATGTCTTCATAATTATTATCTTCAAAACTATTAAACTTTAATGTAAAAACATCATTTTTATACATTCCATTATAATTATTAACACACATTTTTTGAATATCTGTGGCATCAGATACGGTTAGTACACCGTCTTTATTAATATCTCCTCTTTCTTTTCCTTCTTCTGTAAGTTGAATCAAATTTACTATTGCTCTTTGTACATCAAATGAATCTACCTCTGTAATAAACCCATCTTTATTAACATCTCCTAAAATATTCTTATTTACTTTTTTCCCAGTAATTACTTCAAATCCTGTAGTAACATTATTTTTATCTATTATCTTTAATTTTATTTCTCCTGCTTTTTCCTCTTCATTCTTTTCATTTAGATATGTTGCTTTTATTACCACACTACCATTTAAAGCTGATAGTTCATTTTTTGATTTAATTGAAATACCATCTTCATTTTCGGTAACATTTATAAATTCTTCTCCTTCAGTAACAGATAATTTTAAATTATCACCTGAAACTAATTTATTTTCATTGTCATATACCTTAAATGTTTCTGAACTTCCTATTTGTAATGAATTTACTCTTTTATTTATAATAACTTTTAAAGCTGTTAAATCATTAGCATCAATAGATTCATTTCCATCAACATTAGCATATTTTTTTTGATCATCTGTAAGTTCTTGTAATTTAGATAAATATCTTTGTAATAACAAATAGTCGTATTCATTAATATATCCATCTTGATTTATATCTCCTGCTATAGCCCTATCCTTTTCATTCTTATCACTTGCTAAATATAACTTATTTAATTCACTATTTCCGTAATATAAATAAATTCCATTTGAAGATTTGTTACTTTCATCTATAATAATGTCATCTCCCAAATTTCCTGATAAGTTTTTATAATTCTTTATCTCTATTGGTATACATTTATCTACATAACCAAATGCATTAGCTGTTTGTAGTATATAATTTGAATCTAAATATGCATAATAATGATATATTTCACTTTTATCTTTTTTATTTTTGTTCTTTAATCTAGCAAAAGTTGTTTTGTGTCCACATACATATATTTCTGGATTATTTCCAAGTTTTTCTTCTGTTGTTAAATCTATTATTATTTTTTGATTTTGGTATATTGTCATTTTTTGTTTATCATATGACAATTTTCCTCCTGTTATATTTATTTCACTTATTTCAGGATAACTACTATCAAAATAAACTTTATTTTTTATAACATAACTTGTAGCATTCCCCCATTTATCTGATATTCCATATATTTCTATTACATAATCTCCATATAAAGCCCCTGCTCCAAATTTATCTGTTATTGGAATTTCTATAGAGAAATTGGTTTTATTTCCTACATTTATTGTGTTTGTTTTTAAATCTACTCCATTAATTTTTATTCCACTATATTTTGAAACTTCTTCATGTGCTTTAAGATTTAATATCAATTTATCTCCTACTTTTACTGCACATTTATCTTTATCATAAATCTTATCATTTTTCTTTATTTGTAAACTTTGTATTTTAGGTGGAGTAGTGTCTACTTTAACATTCTCTTCTATCTTTCTCCAATTTCCTGCTAAATCTTCAACTTTAATTGTATATTTTCCCGATTTAGTGATTTTATATGTTTTTGAATATGCACAATAATAATCTTTTTTATTACAACTATATATATTAGTTCCATTTACTGATATATTTTTTATAGCAACATTATCTTTAGCATATACTGTTAAATACTTTATATTTTTACCTATTTCACTTCTATAATTAGTAGTAAAAGTTGGATGTTCTCTATCTATTCCTTTAACTTCTTGGTTCAGAATTAAATCTCTTAATCCTGGATATGTTATCTTTATAGTATATTTTCCATTTTTAGTTACTGGATACTTTACTTTATTATTTCCTACATAATTTCCATTTACATAAACTTTAGCATTATTGTAATTAACATTTTCCCCAAAAGTTGGATAAATTTCAATATATTTTATTTGTTTCCACCCACTGGTAGTGCTTGATTTATATGATAGAGATATATTATAATAAATTTGATTATTATTGTTATTATTGTTGTTGTTATTATTTGGATTAGTACTTGCTTTGATTCCTGACCAATTAAACATTACATATGATCCTTTAAATGGTGAACTTGACGTACCTGGTATTCGAACCATTGCTTTTTCTTGTTCTTTTCCTTTACTTTTAACTGTAACTTTTTTTCCAGATATCTTGACAATATTCTCCTTATAATAAGTAGGTGCTACTATATTACCATATGATTTCACAAAGATATCTGGCAATGTACTATTTCCTGTATTTCCACTTTTTATTGTTCCTAAATATTTAGTTATTATTTGGTGTTGTAAATTATATCTAGCATCATGTACAATACCAGCATTTATGCTTTCAATATTATTTTTACTTAAATCTATATATGTAATCTTTCTTAAAGCTTTCCTTCCAGAAGAAGTCATAAATCCACTTGTTTCAGATATTTTACAATTAGAAAAATTTAATCTTCTTAAATTAGGCCATTTTGAAAAATCAGGTAACGTAGTTATTCTTCCTATACTTAATCCTGAAAAATCAAACTCTGTTATCTTTTTACAATCTCCAACGACTTCATTAAAATAAAATAATGGTATGTCTATATAATATAATCCTCCTGAAGTAGGTGTTGGCGTCCTTACTGCATTTTTACATTGATCCCAATATGCTTTTCCACATCCAGTATTTTCCATGGTTTTTACTATACGCTCTAATATCAATCTACTTGATGAAGTAATTCTCGTAACTTGTGAACTAGCCAATTTTTTCTCAATTGGATTAATTGCTATTTGAGTAATACTAGTTTTATCTTCTTCATACTTAGCATCTTTTATCTTATTTGTTATACATACTAGTCCAATTATTACTTCTGCCACCAAAATAATAAATAAAAAATTTAATACTTTTAAAAATTTCATAATTTTCATAATAATATCCCCTTTAATGTTATTAATCACTAATTTAAATTTACTACATTATTATTATAGTTTCAATAGTAGCTATTTCTTAGTTCAAGAATATTACAATGCATTACTAGAAAACTACTTGCGGATATTTAAAATATAAACACTACATTCTTTAATATTTTATTTTTATTACAATTTGATTACATGCCATTTTATTTACTATTTTATACTGTAATTAGTTCCTTTATCTTATTAAATTTATTTTCTCCAATGCCATTTACCTGTTTTATATCTTCTATTAATTTAAACTTTCCTTTCTCCTTTCTGTATTCTATTATTTTTAAAGCTGTTGATTCTCCAATTCCAGGTAAAGTTTCTAAATCCGTTTTAGTAGCTGTATTTATATTTATCTTTAACTTTTTATTATTATTACTTTTTATCTCATTACTTTGTTCTACTGTTCCAGAATCTATATTACTTTCTACAATTATAGTTGACTCTTTTTCTTCTTTACTTGGTATATGAATTTTCATCCCATCTTCTATTATATATGCTAAATTTATATTTGTAATATCTGCTTCATCTTTTAATCCCCCAGCTTTATCTATAGCATCTATAATTCTGGAATTATTTTTCAATTCTACAATTCCCTCTTTATTTACGGCTCCGCTAACATGAACAATTATATTTTCGTTTTTTTCTAGTTGTTGTTCATTAGAATTATTTTCAATTTGATCATTTGTTTTAATCTCTTCTTTTATTTCTAAATTTTGTTCTTGATTGTTTAACCACTCTTCTTTTCTATCAAAAATAAAATAGTAACTAATTATTGCAACAATTGCTACAATTACTATTAATAGAATTTTATTTTTTTTATTGATATCATTTATTCTTATATGTATCTCTCCTTCCTCAGAATAATTTAGCAAACCATATAATTTATATTAATCTTATATTTTTTCTTTGGTTTTTTATATAACCACCACATTATGTGCTTTATAACTAATATTTATTAATTTGAATTTTAGTAAGAATTTTACTTGAAATAAATTTGATTGAATTAAATTTATTATAGAAAAGATAAGTATTTCAAATTGTTATCTTATCTTTTCTATAATAGTATATTGATTGTTAATAATCTTTTCCTATAATAATCGTTACATCTACTTTGCTTGAACTTGATTGACTATTTTGTATAACCCCTGTACCTAATACTTCTTTCATATTTTGTAATAAAGTATTGCTTACATCTTTTTTATCTATAATAGTTGTTTTAGAAGTTGAATTAGTAGTTCCAGTTCTAGTAACTTTATAACCTGCTCCTTCTAGTTCACTTACTGCCTTTTGTAGTTTTTTACTATCTCCGCTTCCATTTAATATTTCTATTTTAATATCACTTTTTTTATTTGATGTTACTGTATTATTAATAGTACTATTAGTTGAAATATTTGAAGTCACATTATTTGTTGTAGTTTCTGCATTTTCAGTTAACTCTTCTGTATTATCTCTATCATAAAATAATTCCTGTATTAATGCTTGTGTTGCTTTTTTATCATGTGTAAATACCCATGTTCCAGATGTATTTTTATTAGTATTGATTCCTGGTAAACTAGCTGTTAATAAATCATCTGTATTAAACTCTACTGCATATGGGACATAATCTTTTGCAACTTCAAAGTCTATATTAGTTATTACATATTCTTTTGCAACTTCTAAAATTTCTCCAATTTTAAATATATTTTCTGGTTTTGCTGTTTGTTTTATAACTTGCATAATAAATTCTCTTTGTGTTCTCATTCTTCCTGTGTCATTGTCACCATATTCCTCTGGATATGAAGTACCATCATTATTATGTCTAAACCTTACTAACTGTTCTGCTTTATCTCCATCTAATTTTTGTTCTCCTGCTTTTAAATGAATGTGTAAATTCTGTGATGTATCATCATAATTCATATCAATTGGAACATCAAATGTAATACCTCCAATTACATCTACTAATTTAATTAAAGCTTCTGTTTTTACTACTACATAATATTTAATATCTAAATCTGTTATTTCATTTACTGCTTTTAAAGTTTCATCTGGTCTATGTTTTCTACTATACAATGCATTTATTTTTTCATAAGCTGTTGCTTTAGCTGGAGTTTTCCCAGTATATGTATCCCTTGGAATAGATAATAATGTAGCTTTTTGAGTATTTGGATTATAAGAAGCAACTATAATAGTATCGGTTAAATCTACATTTTCTTGATCTGTACTAATGCCTAATATTAGGCATCTAAATTCTCCTAATTTTTTCTTAGTATTTTCGTCATGTCCTACCACTGTTGCTAACATCCCAGACATTCCGCCTCCATTTTTGCAAACTTTATATGCAAATACACTTCCTGCTATTAATATAATAAATAACATTATAAGTAAAACTTTTTTCCATACTTTTTTCTTTTTCTTATTTGTTGTTCCTTTTTTTTCTCTTTTGTTGGAATTACCTTTTTTCAAAATCGCTCACTCCTAAAATTTTATGTTATAAGTATAACAAACTTATATATAAAACGCAATAATTTTACAAAAAATTCACAATAAATAAACACAGTATAATTTACATTCTTATAATCTTTACTGAATTTACTTTTTAATAGTAACATAAACTCCAACATTAACAAAAAAAGATTGAGTCGTAACTAATACCCCAATCTCTTATTTTATAGTATTTTTTAGAAAATATTATGTTTTAAAAAACACATTTAATATATTATAAGTACTCATTGTCTTTGCTAAATACGATTCTTGCATAGCATTATCAAGTGCTCCATTTGGATTAAGTATTACTACTAATTGTATTACCATTAAAATCACATAAGTAATAATAATTCCTCTTAATAATCCGTACAAAACTCCTCCTATTTCATTAAACTGTTTTATAATTGGAAATTTTGCTACTTGATTAGCTAACGAATTAACTAGTAATAAACAAATTTTAATTATTATAAATAACACTATTAATGTTATTCCATATATAATATTTATCGATAAACTTTTAGATGTATCTGGTAAAAGTCCATTTTTTGCACTTTCTATAAGTTTACTTGAACTATCTTTACTATCATCATTTTTCATAAACTCTTCTATTTTGGTTTGTATCATTTGTTGTAACTTTTCATCTACTGTAGTATTATTAATTATTATATTACCAATTGGTTTATATAATAATAATGTTACAACCATTGCAATTATAAATGCTAATATATTTATTGCCAATGAAATTAATCCCTTTTTATAGCCCAAAAACGCTGAAGCTAATATAAATAATATAATTATTATATCAATTACAATTCCCATAATTTATCCCCTTTTATAAGTTTATAATTTCAATTTTATCTCTATAGATAATTCCGGCTATACTATCTGAAACAACAATATTAGTAATTTCTTGATTTGCCACATATCTCTTTACAAGCCATCCATCTGTACTAATGAACTCTACTTCTGTTCCTAAATTAATTGCTATAATATTTCCATATGTATATAATTCTTTAGTAACAGAACTTGCTGTATATTGCTTTATTTCATGATTTTCAATATTCACTATATTTACTAAAGAATCTGCTGTAAATAATCCCGAAGATTTTTCTTCAATTGAACATGCTCTATTTACTAAATTTACTGATTGAAATATTACTTTTTTATTTTGATTATCTATTAGTGTTATATCTTCTCCGTTCTCTATTTGATGTATAGAGTCTGTATACATACAAACTAGCTTATTTTTATTTTGATATTTTATATTAGTTATTAGCTTATTTTCTTCTCCCTTATATGTATTTTCTAATGAATTAGTAGGATCAGTACTTGCCTTATCTATTGATATAACTTTTATACTAGATTGTATCATAGTACCTGATGTGTCAACTTCTGCAATTGCTAAATACTTATTATCATTTGAGATGCTAACATCTACTGCTCTTGTTGATGATAGATATGTATTAAACAATTCTTTTCCTTGAGGATTATATGTTTTTATAACTGTTTTATAACTTGTATCTACTATTACTACTGCTACATATCCATTTTTATTAACATGTACTTGTGAAATGTTTCCTTCCACTTCCGCTTCCCAAGCTATGTCTTTATCTGAAATTAAATAGACTTTTTTCCCTTTGTTTTCTGCTATTGCTAAAAATCTATTTGCTGAACCCCAAATAGGATTTGAAATTTGTAAATCAAGTGTCTTTTCCTGACTTCCTGTACTATTATAAATTGAAAATTTAGTTTTATTTAAAATACCTATATATTTATTAAAAGCATAAATATTAGAATCTTGATTCTCTTTTAAATCTATTGTTGCTACTTTATCTTGTAATACTTCTTTTCTAAATATATTTTTATCAATCCATTCTCTTGCCTTGTCATTAGTACTATATAGCCCAATTGTTATAATTGCTATTACAATAAATACTATAATTATCGTTAAAATAACTATTTTTTTCTTATTAACTTTCTTTTCCTTATTAGTTGCGTCTATCCAAATATCTTTCATTTTATATTTTCTCCTTGGTTTTTATTAGTTAAGTTATATCAGTTTTTCATGTTTTTTTCAAGGTTTTTACGAATTTTTTAAGTTTCAAAAGTTACAGTTCAGTAAGAGATGATTATGATGTCCAATCTTTGCCTCCAACTATAACACTTAAATTTTATTTAATGTCTTTTCATTTCATTCAAAAAGAAAATC
>ENA-ORTQ01003216-ORTQ01003216.1-human-gut-metagenome-genome-assembly--contig:-NODE-3216-length-12590-cov-8.390586_pt1 | contig 12590 bp, 6 predicted proteins | sample MGYA00241912_ERZ509188 | MGnify/ENA primary metagenome ERZ509188 (study PRJEB26280, sample SAMEA2338849) | human gut metagenome | biome: human gut; feature: human-associated habitat; material: faeces...
AGCCGCCGGGCAGGGTGCGGATGAAGTGGTCGGCGTTGGCAGCCTTGGCGGCGGCAATGACCTCCTCGTCGGTGGCGTCCAGACGGCCGTAGCGGATGTTCTCCATGATGGTGCCCTTGAACAGCCAGGTGTCCTGCAGCACCATGCCGAAGCCCTCGCGCAGAGCGCTGCGGTCAAAGTCGCGCACGTCGTGGCCGTTCAGGGTGATGGAACCGGCGTCCACATCGTAGAAGCGCATGAGCAGCTTGACCATGGTGGTCTTGCCCGCGCCGGTGGGGCCGACGATGGCCACCTTCTGGCCGGGCTTCACCGTACAGCTGAAGTCGTGGATGATGGTCTTGTCCGGGGTGTAGCCGAATTTGACGTGGTCGAAGGTCACCTGACCGTCGATGCAGGCGGGGTCTGCCCGGCGGGCCGGGTCGGCGGTCTGGTCCTCTTCCGGCTCGTTCAGGAACTCGAACACCCGCTCGGCGGCAGCGGCCATGCTCTGCAGCATGTTGGACACCTGCGACAGCTGCTGGATGGGCTGGGTGAAGTTCTTGACGTACTGGATGAAGGCCTGGATGTCGCCGATGGTGATGGTGCCGTTGGCGGCAAAGATGCTGCCCACGATGGCCACCGCCACATAGCCCAGGTTGCCCACAAAGTTCATGATGGGCATCATCAGGCCCGAGAGGAACTGGCTCTTCCAGGCGGATTCGTACAGCTTGTCGTTGGCGGCGTTGAAGTCGTTCAGCACCACGGCCTCGCGGTTGAAGGCCTTGACCACGTTGTGGCCGGCATAGATCTCCTCCACCTGGCCGTTCACCACGCCCAGGGTGGCCTGCTGGGCCTTGAAGTACTTCTGGCTGAACCTGACCACCAGCAGCACCAGTGCCAGCGACACCGGCAGGATCAGCAGGGCGATCAGGGTCATGCGGGGGCTGATGGACAGCATCATGATCAGCACACCGATCATGGTGGTGATGCTGGTGATCAGCTGGGTGATGCTCTGGTTCAGGCTCTGGCCCAGGGTGTCCACATCGTTGGTGATGCGGGACAGCACCTCGCCCACGGTGCGCTTTTCAAAGTAGGCCAGGGGCAGGCGGTTGATCTTCTGGCTGATCTGGCGGCGGAAGTCGTAGCAGACTTTCTGGGAAAGGCCGGTCATCAGCCAGCCCTGGATAAAGCTGAAGGCGCTGCTCAGCAGGTACATGCCCAGCAAAAACAGCAGCACCCGACCGATATACACAAAGTCGATGCCGCCGGTGCCGCGCAGCTTGGCGATCCAGCCGGTGGCAAGGGCCGTGGTGGCTTTGGCCAGCACCTTGGGGCCGGCAATATTAAAAATGGTGGACAGAATGGCAAAGACAATGGCCGTGATGAGCGGCAGTTTGTAGTGGCTCATGGTCTGGAGGAGCTGCCGCAGCGTGCCCTTGAAGTCCTTGGCGCTCTCGGTGGTCATGCGTCCGGGTCTTGGCATATCACACACCCTCCTTTTCCGTATTCAGTGGTTCAAGGTCCAGTTCCTTCTGGCTCAGCTGGCTGCGGGCGATCTCCTGATACTCCGGGCAGCTGGCCATGAGCTGGGCATGGGTGCCCTTGCCCACCAGACGGCCCTCGTCCAGCACCAGGATCTGGTTTGCGTGCAGCACGGTGGAGATGCGCTGTGCCACGATGAGGACGGTGGCGTTGTCGGTCTGGGCCTTCAGGGCGCGGCGCAGGGCCACGTCGGTCTTGTAGTCCAGGGCCGAGAAACTGTCGTCGAACAGATAAATTTTCGGGTCCTTGGCAATGGCACGGGCAATGGACAGGCGCTGTTTCTGGCCGCCGGACACGTTGGAACCGCCCTGGGCGATGGGACTTGCGTAGCCCTCCGGCTTTGCGTCGATGAACTCGGTGGCCTGTGCGATGGCAGCGGCCTTTTTCACGGCGGCGTCGGTGATGTGGTCCCCGCCGAACTTCAGGTTGCTGTCGATGGTGCCGCTGAACAGCACCCCCTTCTGGGGCACATAGCCCAGCAGGTCGTGCAGCTGTGCCTGGGGCATCTGGCGCACGTCGATGCCGTCCACGGTCACGCTGCCGCCGGTCACGTCGTAGAAGCGGGGGATCAGGTTGAGCAGGGTGCTCTTGCCGCAGCCGGTGGAGCCGATGATGGCAGTGGTCTCGCCGGGCTTTGCGGTAAAGCTGATGTGCTCCAGTGCGTCGCTGTCGGCACCGGGGAAGCGGAAGCTCACGTCGTGGAACTCCACCACGCCCTGCCAGTTCTTGTGCTCCTTTGCGGCCTTGGCGTCGGCTTCGTCCGGGTCGTGGATGGTGGCCTTGGTGCGGATGACCTCGTCGATGCGGTCTGCGGCCACACCGGCACGGGGCAGCATGACGGCCACCATGGCCAGCATCAGGAAGGACATGACGATCTGCATGGTGTAGGTGATGAATGCGATCATCTCGCCCACCTGCATGGTGCCGTTGTCCATGGCCTTGCCGCCGAACCACACGATGAGCAGGCTGGTGCCGTTCATGATCAGGGTCATAAAGGGCATCATGGCCACCATGGCGCGGTTGGTGAACAGCTGGGTGCCCATCAGGTCCTTGTTGGCCTTGTCGAAGCGCTGTTCCTCAAACTGTTCGCGGCTGAAGGCACGCACCGGCATGATGCCGGTGAGGACCTCGCGGCTGACGAGGTTCAGCCGGTCCACCAGCGTCTGCATGATCTTGAACTTGGGCATGGCCACGTTCATCAGGAAGAGGATGAGCAGCAGCAGCAAAGCCACGTCCAGTACCACGATCCAGGAAAGGCCCGAGCGGCTGCCCACCACATGGAGCACACCGCCGATGCCCAGAATGGGCGCATAGGCCACCATGCGCAGCAGCATGACGCAGACAAACTGCACCTGCTGGATGTCGTTGGTGGTGCGGGTGATGAGGGACGCGGTGGAGAAGTTCTCGATCTCCGCATGGGAGAAGTGGATGACGCTGGAGAAGGTCTCGCGGCGCAGGTCGCGGCCGATGGCGGCGGACACCCGGGAGGCCAGGAAGCCCACCGCGATGGACACGGCCACCATCAGCAGGGTCAGGGCCAGCATCTGGCCGCCTACCTTATATAAATAGTGCATCTGCACGTCGTGGGCAATGCCCTGGGCCTCGTATTCCAGCCCCACCAGCAGCAGAGCCTGGCTCTTCAGGTTCTCCACCACGGTGTCGTCCAGCTGGCCGATGGCACCGGTCAGCTGCTGCTGCACGGCGTCGCGGCGGAAGCCGGGCATCTGGCTCATGGCGGCAAACTGGCCGCACACGGTGTCCAGGTCCTCGGCCGTGGGGGCCACAGTCTCGGTTTCCGTGTCGGGATTGCGGTCGGCACCGGAGGCCTGCAGGTCCGCAAGGCCGGTCATGCCCATGCCGGTCTGCCCGGCGGGGGTGTTGGCTGCCTGGGCGGCCGCCAGATACAGCACGATGTCCGGCGTGGTCACAGCATCTTCCAGCGCAGTGCGCTCGTCGGCGGTCAGGTCGGTGCGCAGGCGCAGCACATCGCCGTCGGCGGTGTAGGCGTTCTGGAAGGCAGCGGCGTCCTCCTCGCGCATCAGCAGCGAGAGGGCATCCAGCGTGCTCTGCCGCACTGTGTCGGGCAGGGGGCTTTCGATGCCGCCCTGCTGGATGCCGGTGTCCACGATCTTGCTGGTGTAGTCCGGCAGCGACAGATCGCAGTACGCCTGCACGAACAGCAGTGCGAACACCACGAGGCAGACGGCCCAGTGACGGGCCAGCTGCTTAAAGATCTTTGTCATGGTTTGGTTCTCCCTTCGGTTTGGTGGTACGCGCAGCATTTTCCGCAAGAATGGCTTCCATCAGCGCGCCGCGCAGCGCTTCCATCTGGGCCAGCTGTTCCGGCTCCAGCCGGGCCATGACACTGGAAAAGTAGTCCCCAAGAGCAGCCTCGCACTGTCGGCAGGCCTCGTATCCCTTGGGCGTGAAACGCACCAGCGTCTTGCGGCGGTCGGCAGGGTCGGCAAAGCGTTCCACAAGGCCGTCCTGCTCCATCTGCCGCACCGTGCGGGAAATGGCAGGAAGCGGTTGATGAAGCTCCTGAACAAGATCGGAGATATAAACGGCACCGTCCTGTCCATGGAGCCGAATGCAGCCCAGCAGCCCTTCCAGCATGGGGAAGTGGCACTTGGGGCAGTCGGACAGAGCGGCCTTCATGCCGGCCTTGGATGCTTTGCTCAGCCGGTGGATGTAGCGGCAAAGCCCACGGAAACTCAACGTGGATTCCTCAGACACGCGATCCCTCCTCTCAAAAATTGCTTAACAACTGTTAACTGTTAACGCTTGATAATAATAGGCTTTTGCAGGCCGGATTGCAACCCCCTGCAGGGATTGTTTCACAAAAGTTCACAAACGTTTGTGTCCCGCATACACATAAAGCAAAGGGGGCATCGGGCATGGAACAGCGTTTGTGGATGATCCTGCAATTGTTCGGCGGGGCGGCACTTTTCTTATACAGTATGGACACCCTCACGGACGCTTTGCAGCAGGCGGCGGGGGACACCCTGCGGCAGACCCTTGCCCGGCTCACGGCCCACCCGCTGGCCGGGGTGCTCACGGGGGCGGTGGTCACGGCGGTGGTGCAGAGCAGCTCGGCGGTCACGGTGCTGGTGCTGGGCCTTGTGGGGGCCGGGCTGCTGACCCTGCAGCGGGCCGTGCCGGTGGTGTTCGGAGCCAACATCGGCACCACGGTCACCGCGCAATTGCTGGCCTTCCGGCTGGAAGATGCCCGGTATCTGCTGCTGGTGGCGGGGCTGCTGCTCTGGTTCGCGGGGCGCGGGCGTCTGCACGCAGCCGGGCAGGCGCTGTTTGCTTTCGGCTTGCTGTTTGAGGGCATCGCGGTCATGGCCGAGGCCATGGAGCCGTTGGCAGCGGGGCCGGTGTTCCGGCAGTGGATGGCCCAGGTGCGGCACCGCCCCGGCCTGGGCCTGCTGGCAGGGCTGGGCATGACCCTTGTGGTGCAGAGCAGCTCCGCCACCATTGCGGTGCTGCAGCGGGCGGCCGCCCGCCCCGGGCCGGACGGCGGGTGCCTGCTGGGCCTTGCGGGAGCCATCCCGGTGCTGTTGGGGGACAACATCGGCACCACCGTCACGGCGGTGCTGGCATCGGTGGGGCAGAGCCGGGACGCCAAGCGTCTGGCGGCGGCCCACGCCCTGTTCAACCTGTCCGGGGCGGCGGTGTGCTGGCTGCTGCTGCCCCAGTTCACCGCGCTGGTGCGGCTGGTCTCGCCCCACGGGCCGGAGAGCGCCGTGCTGGCCCGGCAGATCGCCAACGCCCACACCCTGTTCAATCTGGGCTGCACGGTGCTGTGGCTGCCCCTGACCCCTTGCATGGTGCGCATCGTGTGCACTCTTTTGCCGGAAAGGCACGCCCCTGAGTTGAAATGAATGCCTTAAAATGGTATAATGACAATGTATCGAACAAATTTTGTGACGCTTTTGTTGCACAAATGATAAACGGACCCTTCTGTGGGCCTGCAGCGGTGTGCGGCTGCCAGGGCACAGAGCGAACCAAGAGGACGTGTTTACTATGAAGGATATCATCAACGGGTTGATCGAGCGGTTCCGCAAGCAGCATGTACAGGCCCGGCGCTATGTGGCCATGATGCTGGTGCTGGCCCTGCTCACCACCCTGTTCGTCAACTGGCAGCTCCATGGGGTGGGCATCTCCATGACTGCCGACTACCACTGCGGCTACGAGGAGCACCAGCACACGGCGGCCTGCTACGAAAAAGTGCTCACCTGCGGTTACGAGGAGGGCGAGCCGGAAACGCCCGTCACCTCTTCGGACAGCAGCGCCGATCTGGTGTCCGCCTACAGCGCGGCCGAGCCGGAAGAGCTGGAAGAGCCGGTGCAGACCGAGCCGGAGACCATCTGGGTGCCCCATGAGCACACCGATGCCTGCTACGAGGAGCACCGGGTGCTGACCTGCTATCAGGAAGAGCACGAGCACACCGACGACTGCTTTGACGAGTACGGTGCGCTCATCTGCGGCGAGTTCGAGCATATCCACGACGACAGCTGCTACACCACCGAGTATGAGCTGGTGTGCGGCCTGGACGAAGGCGAACTGGTGGAGGAGCCCAACCCCGCCTATCAGGAAATGCCTGCCAGCCGCCCCGTGGTGGACCTGCCCACTGAGCCGGCCGAGACCACCCCGGACGAGCCGGTGCTGCATCATCACACCGACGCCTGCTACACCGAGGAGCTGGTGTGCACCATCCCGGAGCACCACCACACCGTGGAGTGCCTGGCCGATACCCAGGCCGACGTGGAGACTGCCGAGGAATGGCAGGCCGCGGCCAACGTGGCCCTGAACGGCAACTGGGCCGAGGACCTGCTCACCGTGGCAAAGTCCCAGCTGGACTACCAGCAGAGCGACAAGAACTTCAAGCTGGATGTGGAGGATCAGCAGGTGCTGCGCGGCTACTCCCGCTATGGTGCCTGGTACGGCAACCCCTACGGTGCCTGGGACGTGATGTTCCTGTCCTACTGCCTGCACTTTGCGGGTGTGCCCCAGACGGTGGTGCCCCAGCGTGCGGGCGTGATGGCCCTGCACAGTGACCTGCGCGGCTCCCAGTGGCTCACCGACGCCGACGGCTCCACCGCAAGGCCCGGCGATATCGTCATCTACAACACCCTCACCACCGAGCAGGTGGCCGTGGACGAGAGCTCCTATGGCATCGCCCTGCTGGACCTGGACGAGGACCCCGACACCGCCGCCCAGCTCACGGCTTCCGAGCCGCAGGTGGACACCCGCACCGTGACCACCGAGACGGTGGGCGTCGTGTCCGCCGTGGACCCCGACGCCGGGACCCTGACCGTGATCTCCGGCAACGTGGACGGCAAGGTGGCCGAGGTGCCCGCTGCCATGTCCGACGTGACCAGTGTCATCTCGGTGACCGGCGCCTATGCCGCCGAGACCACCGCTGTGGCCCCGGAGGACCCGGCAGGCTCCCAGGAGGAGCTGGACGGCAGCTATGCGCTGCTGGAAGATGAGGATGGCTTTGGTGCCACCGTGGACTGGGTGGGTGACGCCGACCCCTACGGCATCGCCCTGCTGGCTGCCGGGGACGACCATGATCTGAAGACCTGGATCACGGATGTCAATTATGAAAAGACGACCGACGGAAAAACATGGACGTCTATCGGCGCGGGCAGCGTGACCGTGGACAGCGGCACCCACGTCCGCGTGAACCTGAAGTATACCGTGAAACCCGGTGTGCTGACGCCCACCAACAATACCCTGACCTACCAGCTGCCCAAAGGCCTGCCCATGCCGGATGTGGTGACGGGCAACATCGTGGATGAGTCCGACAAGGACAAGGCCGGCAATGCAAAGGTCGTGGGCAGCTTCACCGTTGACACCGACGGCAAAGTGACCCTGACCTTTACGGACGAAAAGTTCATCGGCACCGACGAGAAGGGCGGCCTGCCATTCACCGGTACCTTCAAGGCCGCCGTTACGGCGAGCGCCGACAACTTTGAGGACGAGAAGGAGATCAAATTCAAGGACGACTGCATCCTGACCATCAAGAAGAAAACGGCAGATATAAAGATCAGCAAAGGGAGTGGGTCTCCGCTGATTACGAACCGTAAGGACGGCACCTTTGTAAATAATTATGAGGTGACGGTGGGGACCACCAACGGCACCAAAGACCCGGTGATCCTTACGGATACCCTGAACACGAATAGGAATGGCGAAAACCGTAGCGACTACCTGAAGGGCGGCAAATATCTGGTAGACTCCTTTAAACTTTACAAGGTGGATGCTTCGGGCACAAAAACGGAGATTGACGTCCCTGCGCATGAACTGAAAACCGACGGCAACGGCAACCCCCAGGTGGTCCTTGCTCCGCTGCCTGCATTGGAGGCCGGAGAGAAGTACATCTGGAACTACGACGTTCAGCGGGACTATGCGGACTTTGACAAGATGCCCAACGGCGTCGCTATCATCAACAACACGGCGAAAGCCGAGGCAGGGCGCAATGTAAAAGATGCGGTTGACGCATGGTACACATGTAAAACCTCTCGCATTGAGAAGAAGGGCCAGTACGACCCCAAAACAGGCCGCATCCAGTGGACGATCACTGTAAAGGTACCCCATTCTTTCCTGGGGTCCTATCTCCTGCAGGGCTGCAAGATCACAGATGACTTGCCAGACGGTGTGAAAATCGTAGGGGATGTAAAGGTAGGCAACGATACGATATCGGCAGAGAATTTTCTGCAAAACGGCTATACCATCCCGGCGGAGTATGGGGAAACAGAGCTGAAAATCACCTTTGAGACCACCACCCCCATCGGCGGCGGCTCGGTGACCAACAAGGCACAGATCCTGACCAAGAGCAACCATACCTTTGAGGCCTCGGATACTGTGAACATCGGGAAGGGCGATTGGAGCCTGAGCAAATCCATTGCCACCAGGGGCGAGACGCCCACCTGGAACCTCTCGGCCACCAACAAGGCCGGTGAAGCGGAGTTTACCCTGTGGGATGTGCTGGACGACGCTGAGAATGACCAAGGCGAGACAAAAGAGGACACCCACTATGCCATTGCAAAAGAGCTGGATGACGCCATCAAGGCCAATCTGACCCTGACCATGCACGACAACACGAGGCTGACCTATGCGCAGGCTGACGCGGCGGGCAACACCATCGAGATGACCTACTACGCCGACAGAGACGGCACAAAACAGGTAAACGCAGGTGACTCGCGCACCCGTGTGCGCAGCTTCAGCATCCATGTGAAAGCCGGGAACGACCAGAACCCCGTGCGCAGCATCTCGGTGACCGGCATCCCCACCCACGAGGAGCGCGACGACGTGCCCACCGGTGAGGTGTGGACCTATAAGAACACCATCCATATCCAAGGCGTGAGCGGCAATGATTCGGCAGAGGACACCTACCGCAGCTACAAGAAGTTTGAAAAGGGTGTGGCCGCAAAGAGCAGCGGCGACGAGACCGGTTATCTGACCGGCAGCAACAGCTTCGAGCTGAGCGACCTCAGCGGCAACAACCTCCACTACCAGCTGGTGCTGCAGACCTCCGCCGACGATAGGGACGAAATCACGGTTACCGACACCCTGCCGGAAAACGTCGGCTTCAAGGTGGATAATGTCAAGATCGCGCTGGATGAGGGCGACTTTGTAAAAATCAAGGATAAAAAAGTAGACTGGGTGACGGCAGAGTATGACGAAACTACCCGGCGGCTCACCATTAAAATCAGCAACTACAACAAGTCGGGGCAGGAGGAACACCGCATCCGCATCCAGTACAAAGTGAGCGTGAGCGACGATCCCAGCTGGAAGAACCCCTCGGTGGGCAAGCTGACCTACACCAACACCGCCACTTGGGGCGAGCTGACCGAGACCACCACCACCACCGTCACCCGCGATGTGGAACAGGTGAAAAAGACCGGCTGGCAGGACCCCGGCAACGACCGGAAGCTGCACTATCAGGTGGTCATCAACCCGGCCGGTGATGATCTGTCGGCCGGGCAGACCAGAGCGGAGAAGATCGAGCTGTGGGATAACATCAGCACCACCAATGGTGCCATCGCCACCGGCGATGTCAACTCGGTCAAGTTGTATTTTTACAATTACGACGAAACAGTCGGCGTGACCACCGGCAAAGAGGTGCCGCGCAACATGTACCGCATCCTGGAAGCGGACAAGAACGGCTGGCTCCATATGGAGATCCCCAATATGGCGGCCCTGATCCTTGTGTATGACTGCAATGTGAAGGATGGCAGTGCTGCCGCCAGCTACCAGGTGAGCAACACCGTGACCCTGAGCAACGGCAGCAAATCCAGCGACAGCGGCATCACCTACCAGGCCAAGGCGGATGCAACGGCCACCACCGCACAGTTCGTGCTGCGCAAGAAGGACAGCTACTCCGGCGTGTCGCTGAAGGGCGCGGAGTTCACCATTTTCCAGTACGATACGGTAAGCGGGCGGTTCGTCCCGTGGACCGGCAACGGCACGGGCACCCTGACCACGGACGAAAACGGTCAGGCCAGTCTGGCTGTGCTGGATAGTGAGACTGCAAGCTGCCTGAAACCGGACGTGCTGTATAAGCTCGTGGAGACCAAAGCACCCACGGACTATCAGCTGGATGCCACCCCGCACTACCTGCTGTTCCGCAAGAACGCCAGCGCGGAGAATGAGCAGAAGGCCTTTGCAAATGCCACAGGCGTGGCTGAAGGCACCACCATCTTGACCGTGAATGACGAGACGGTGGACCTGAACAGCAATGTGCAGGTGGGCAGCGACGCCGGCACCACCACTGCTGAGTACAGCAACGTGTACAGCAACCTGACCGTCAGCAAGCTCTGGCTGGACCAGGATACCAAACAGCCGGTGGAACCGGCGGTGAACAGCATCCACATCAAGGTCTGGCAGTACACCGACAATGACAAGGACAGAACGTTGTTTGCCGAAGCCGACCTGACCGCAGACAACAACTGGACTAAGACCTGGTCCGGCGAGGAACTGCCCCTGACGGACAAGAACGGCAATGCATACCACTACCTGGTGGAGGAAGAGACCACCGGAAACTGGAACGTGTACATTGACAACAACGACGTGCAGACCGGCAATATCACGGTGCAGAACTACGTCTACACCGGCTACGAGCTGCCGTCCACCGGCGGCATGGGCACGGCACCCTTCGGGGTGCTGGGCGGCGCACTGGCCGCTGCAGCAGCCCTGCTGCTGGTCCGCAAACGGAAACAGAACGAGGAGGAGTGAGCAGCCATGAAACAAAACAAAAACAACCGGTTTGCCGCTCTTCTGCTGGCGCTGTGCATGGCCGTGAGCTGTGCACTGCCCGCGCTGGCAGCCCCCGCGGCCAGCGCCAACATCGACCTGAGCCGCACCGGCAGCATGGACGTGACCCTGTACGACCACCAGAACGACGTCCCCCTGCGGGGCGGCGCACTCACCGTGTACAAGGTGGCGGACGTGGCCCGCACCAACGGCGACCTGCACTTTGTGTACACCGCCGACTTTACGGGCTGCGGCATCGCGCTGGGCGACCTGACGGACAGCACGCTGGCTTCCAGGCTGGAAGCCAAGCTGCCCGCCCGCGCCGTCGGCACCACTCATAAGATCAGCGAGCAGGGCATCGTCTCCTTTGACGCGCTGCCGCTGGGCCTGTACCTCGTGGTGCAGACCGAGAACTCCAAGGGCTACGAGGCCATCAATTCCTTCCTGGTGTCGCTGCCTATGGCGGACGAAAGCGGCTGGCTCTACACCGTGGACGCCACCCCCAAGGTGGGCGCGCCCACGCAGGAGGTGACCCCGCCCGAACCGGAAAAGCCCTCGGAGCCGGACAAACCGTCCGAGCCGGAGAAGCCCTCGGAACCGGACAAGCCCACCCAGCCCGGCACCCCGGATGAGCCGGACAACCCGGACATGCCGGTGGACCCCAACGACCCCAACCGCCCGGTGTCGCCCGGTACGCCGGATAACCCGGTGAACCCCGGCAACCCGGACAACCCCGTGGCCCCCGGCAACCCGGACAACCCGGTGGCCCCGGGCCGCCCGGACGGCAATGCACTGCCCCAGAGCGGCCAGCTGAACTGGCCCATCCCGTTCATGGCCTGCAGCGGCGTGCTGCTGTTTGCCGTCGGCTGGGTGCTGGACCGGAAGGAGACGCTGGCATGAACACAAAGCAGAAGATCGGCCGCGCCTGCATGATCGTGGGCATCCTGCTCATTCTGGGCGCACTGGCCCTGCTGGGCTATAACCAGTGGGACGCCAACCGCGCCGACAAGGCTTCACAGGACGCCCTGGGCAAGCTGGAAGAGACCCTGACCGAGACCATTGAGGACAAGACGAAGGACGAAGAGCCGGTAGTCCAGCCGGAGTTGGACCCGGAGCAGGAGATGACCGTCACCGACATCGACGGCTGGGGCTACATCGGCTACCTGTCCATCCCGTCCATCGGGCTGGAACTGCCCGTGATGAGCGAGTGGAGCTATGCGGGCCTCAAGGTGGCCCCGGGCCGTTACAGCGGCTCCACCTACGCCGACAACATGGTGGTCTGCGCCCACAACTACGCCAAGCATTTCAGCCCCATCAAGTGGCTGGCCCTGGGCAGCGAGGTGTATTTTACCGACATGGACGGCCAGCGCTGGAGCTATGAGGTGACCAACGTGGAGACCATCCAGCCCACCGATATCGACAAGATGATCACGGCCAACGACGAGGACGCCTGGGACCTGACCCTGTTCACCTGCACCACCGGCGGCCGGGCCCGCTGTGCCGTGCGCTGCACCCGCACCGATTACCCGGTCTTGGAGACCAGCGCGGCAGGGCGGATCACGGAGTAAGCAGGACGATTTGGAATTGCCTCCGCTTTGCTCTGGCAATATCAGCGGAAAATTATTTTTAAAGATATGCAATCCCGGAAAATCTGCGGATTTTCCGGGATTGTTTTTTCACGGATGGGCGTTAAGGAAAGTGGCCTGTTCTCTGGAAGACAAACGATTTAGAATGCCCTCCGCGTTGCTCTGGGCATAAATAGCAGAAAAATTATTTTAGATTTTGCAAATCCGGCAGGGCTGCGG
>ENA-ORTQ01003231-ORTQ01003231.1-human-gut-metagenome-genome-assembly--contig:-NODE-3231-length-12558-cov-3.262417_pt1 | contig 12558 bp, 9 predicted proteins | sample MGYA00241912_ERZ509188 | MGnify/ENA primary metagenome ERZ509188 (study PRJEB26280, sample SAMEA2338849) | human gut metagenome | biome: human gut; feature: human-associated habitat; material: faeces...
TATCAAAATATCCGAAACGACCTCTGTTCCGGCGTTTCCCTTAAAGGTGTTATTCGGCAGACGAATAGCGCCGAGCAGGTCGGCTCGCTGTGCGATATATTTCCGCACGGCGGGATTTTCCTTATCCATTGTGCCTTTGCTCGTGATAAGCGCCATCACGCCGCCCGGTCTGAGCTTGTCTAAGGACTTCGCAAAAAAGTAGTCGTGAATTAAAAAGTTATGCTTGTTATACCTCCTGTCATTCACTCGAATATCGCCGAAAGGCACATTGCCGATCACAGCGTCAAAAAAGCTGTCGGGGATATTTGCTTCCTCAAAGGCTAAAGCCGCTATCGAGGTTTTCTGATAAAGCTGCTGTGCGATACCCGCCGAAATCTTATCAATCTCCACGCCGTAGATTTTGCTGTCCTGCATAGACTGGGGCAGCATACCGATAAAGTTGCCGATACCGCAGGAAGGCTCCAGCACTTTACCTCCGTTAAAGCCCATACGCTCTAACACTTCATACATACCGCGGATGATCTGCGGGTCCGTGTAAAAAGCTGTCAGCACAGAGCTGCGCGCTGAATCGTATTCTTCTTCGGTCAACAGCTCTTTTAATTCTGCGTATGCTGTATGCTTTTCTTCAAACACATCCGGGAGACCGCCCCACCCAACGTATTTTGCGAGAATAACTTTTTCTTCTGCCGTTGGCACACGTTTTTCAGCATCAAGTTTTTTAACTAAGCGGATTGCCGCGAGGTTATTTTTAATGCGTACAGACGGTGTACCGACACCGGGATTTTCATTTGGAAATACATAATCGGTATCTGTTATTTTCTCCTGCTTTTCCTCTGTGATCGGAGCATCTTCGTTTTCATTATCAATCGCGGCAATAAGCCAATCTAAATGCTCTTTACGCGTGATGGGGAAGCCGTTTGCTCTTTCAAAGGTCAAATCGCGTAACGAAACATCTTCGCCCTGAATCGCTTCTACAACGAATTCGCGATCTCCATCTGTAATATGCCTGCCGATATATGTAGATACCTCTGAGGCAATACTCACTGCCGCATACGTATTCACAATTATGCCGTTGCTGTCTTTGCTGCATACCGCAACAGACTTACCGTTCTGCTGTATAACCGGGAGGTACTGCTCTAAAGCAAAGGTCGGGAAGCCACACATCGGTACACGTAAATCATCATGTACCAGATGATTTGCAACGTGAAGGTCAAGCATCTGCGCGATCTCTTGAGCATCCTCTCGGTACGCCTCGTAGAAATCCCCCACCTGATACATGACATAACTTTCGGGATAATCGCGCTTCACATTCTCATATTCTGTGAAATCATCCGTAATCGTTTTACTCTCCGATATTTCTTTGGCTTCTTCTATATCGTCGCTGTCCAGATCAACACCAGCATCAGGCTCATCGGCTGCGGCCAAGCTCAACGTGTCCGTTTCGCAGAGGTACTTATTGTTAAGAGGGCTTTCAAGCAGTTTTTGCTCAAATTCCTCCTTATTATATGTAGTTGTAAACAGGGGCGCATTTGCCTGCGCTACGACAACGGAGTTATCTGAAATGCTTGTTATAACATATTCTTCAGCTCCGATGTACACCGTTTCACCATCCGTATACTGATGGTGAGGAATAGTATGTTCCTCATTATCAATAATGGCGGTATCATTTACATCGCTATTGGCTTCTGCGATAACTGCATCGTTTACTTGCTTTGCATAGGCGATCAGCTCTTCGTCGTAATCGGTAATATGAGGTACTTTGGGTAAATCAAAGTTACCGTTATTGATAGATGCTCGACTGTTTACAACGTACTCAAGCAAAGCGTCGTAGTATGCATTGATGCCATCGGAAAGGTTTGCGCTACGTTCTAACCTCTTATTAGCCTGAGCTTCAATTTCACTCAAAGCTACATGAAGATTAAGATAAGGAATAAACTTGTAAACAAGTTGCTTTCTCTGATTCTTATCTGCTGCTAAAGCTTCCTCGCCGTCTCTTTCTTTTATATAGGCATCCCATTTCTCATTATCAAGAAAATCAGTCTGATAAGTACTGATGTGGTCGATCAAACTGCCGTCGCCATCACCAATATCATATCGGCCCTCGTAACTGCCTACTTCTCCGTCAAGGACATAATTGATTTTGAACTTTGTCTTGTCGTATCCCTGAGCTTCATGTCTTTCCCCGTCAAGTCTTTCAAAAGTAGAATTGGCTTCATACAGAGACATGATCTGACCATCCTGAAGCTCTTCACTCTCCGACCAGAGAATTGTAACTTTTGGTTCTGCCAAGTCTGCCGCAGAGTAGATCCGGTTTTTCTTTTCCTGCTTTTCTGCATTGTCCTCAATTACAAGACGGTTTTTGATACCATCTACCGCCGGAAGATATTTTTCACCTCCGAAATTGGTAATCGTGTCTAATACAGAATCCAAGGATTTGCGGACGGATTTGCTTCCGAAAGAGATTTCGCGTCCTTCATAAGCATTCAAAACGAACGTCAGTTCATAGGTGTTTACCCATGTTTCTTTGTTTTCTGTTTCTTCATTGTATTTTCGAACAAGAGACAGCAAATCCTTACCTATGGCAGCTCTGCGCACACGGATTTCTTCGTTATGAATATACTCCAAATATCCCGTATTTTCGGCTTCCGTCAAATATCGATTATCCTCGATTAAATGACGAATTCTACGACCTACTGCCCTCCATGTGTAAGAAAGCCCCTTGTCGTTAAAGCCTGCACGTATTTGTAATCCTTTTGCCAAATCATAGGTGAGGTTAATGTCTTGACCTTTATAATTTATAAAGGGATAAGCTCCACCCGTACCATATGCACTTGCAATGAATTTAGCAAAATCTGCCGCAGACATTCTTTCATCATACAGTTGCCGTTCATAGGTAAAATAAATCTTATACTTAAGATTTTCCGATACACAAAGCACTTGGTCTAAAAGCTCATCCTTTTCCTCATCGGAATAGTCAGCGAGCTCTACGGTCTGTTCGACCCGGTGTAAATCAGATCGTGGAGAATTACTTCCTCCACTTCGCTCTGCGCCGTTGTCATTTTCTGAGCCCACAACATCGGATTCCGAAGTTTCAATTCCTCCGTTATCCTCCTTTTCGTGATGAGCTGTTTCATCATCAGCTGCTTCATTTGTAACGCTTGCTGCTGAACTCGACTCAGATATTGAATCTGCTCCCACGGGAACTCTTCCCAGATCATTATTTGTACTGGGTTCACTTTCTCCAAGTATTCCAGCTTCAGCCTCGCGTACTTTCCCTGAGATAATCTCAGTTCTGTGGTTGATACCAGCGATTCCCCGTCTTCTCTCGCCATCTGTGCCAGCACTGCTTCCTTCTCCCTCAATTCCTCGAGTGTTATCACTTCCATTGCCTCCAGTCCTTTCTGTCTCTATGTCATTTTCCCTTTGCCGTGTGGCCGACAATTCGTTGACCATTTCATTGCTGATATTATGGAAAAAGGCACTAAAAACCTTAAATATGCGTTCATCTTTCAGAGCCCATTTTCTAAAATCATTGATTTGCTCGTAATAGAGTAAGGGCTCTTGTCCACATTTAATTGCTACCTCAGAGATAATAGAATCTTTGATGAAGCCAATAATACGTTCAGCCGGAGCAATAATCCCGTTTGCCGCCATGTAATCTTCAATTTGAGAAGAAGCCAGCAGCATCTTTTTTTCCGCAATTTCGCGAATCTGCTCCATTGATACATCTTGCGCAACTGTGGCCCTCATAACCGGTTTGGAATCATCTGTGACTATCGTATCTGCTATATCGTAATACGTTGTCCACTGCGGTTTTCCTGTCTTTCCAGTCTGCACAATTCTGATTTTCTGCGCATTATCCGCAACTATACGTCCGAAAAGTTTTTCCCAACGTTCGGCATCAAGCACTATATCCGCGTCTTCTTTTTGGTAGTAAATAAATAGCTGATTAGCCGTACTCAATCTAAAGTTATTTGCTGCTACCCGTAAAAAACCATTGTATCGGGTCGGATTAGATATAGTATATTTAATTGCACTTTCTAATTCGATGTTTCTACTCATTGGTGATCCCCTTACTATCTTTCGTATTCGTTACCTTTGCTTTTGTTATTCGTTATAAATGTCGTTTTTTTTTGATCTTCTGCATAACTGAACTCGGAATTCAATATCATCTTCGGTTCGCTGTATTCTTTCATGTTTCCATTTTCAAATACAAATCGATATTTATTCCCGCTGCTCGCACGAAAAACAACGCCGTGGCTTGCCGCATTAACCGCCGTAATTTGTTCATCGGCATGATTTTGCTGGAACAATTCAGCAGCCTCTATAAGCTGAGAAGCATCCATAGCCAACTTTACATGAGACTGTGCTGCATGAGACGGAGTGGGCGTTACCGTCTGCCTGTGTGGCTCTACAACCGTTCTCGTATTCAGGTATTCACCTGCCAACAAAGCAAGGCGCAGTTTATTATCTTCCGTTCTCCCCACTGCTAACGGATTTGAATTTTTCAAATCCCGCATCATATTTTCGTATTCAGCCGTGCCTCTATCGATAAGCTCTGTTCTGGCGCGATCATTTAAATACGAAAAGAACTGCTCAACGCTTTCGGTCCTGTTATTCGCTTCGGCAATTAAACTGTATGGATACTGTGCGCGCACAAACTGTCCTCCGGATGTTGCATCCGGGTTATAGTAAATTCCTTCAACTGCGTTAATTTCTGGTCGATTATAAAAATAATCTTTGCCGTCGTGAATTGGTATGTCTTCTAAGTTTTGCTCCGTATCCTTACTAATGCTCCGCTTATACTTATCCAAAACGCGTTCAATCATCTGATGTTTCATTTCATCATTTTCGATGCGAAATGCGTCTTTATAAACTTCTTTGCCGGTTTGATCTATATACTTCCCGTTAGTCGGTGTAACCACATACAAACCATTATTTTTCGTAGTAACAACTTTCACGCTGGAAACGTGCATACACTCAATGTCGAGTGCTGCCAATGCTCTGATTTTCCCGGTGTTGTTTTTCGCAGGTGATACTTTTTTAACCTCGAGCTTTTGAATTTCTGGAATCTCCCCTGCAACATATGTGTTTGGCTTATCATGTCTAAATGTATTAAGGATTGTTTCGCGAATAATTTCTGCATCTTCCGGGTTATTCGGGAAAGCAAAAGAAACGCGATCTCCCTTATTGTTGATATAGGAGGGATATATAACCGATTTTTTTCCTTCCTCCGGTTGATATATTGCTATATCGCAAACCGTAATACGATCATTAACGGTAAGATTGGCCCAACCGAGGATTTTTTTTGCGGCATCTTTATTAACTTTAGGGTTAGGTCTCGTATGTATTTCGAGCTTCATACACTTTTTCCTTTCTGGAACCTTGGCAGCAACGTTTTGAGGTTTATTATATATTGCCTGACTGCGTTTCCCCATTTCATGCAAACGCCGCTGATCTTCCATATCCTGTACGATATAGCTTTTTTCTTCGTATGTTTTTAGCAAGGATGTATACTCAATCACGTTATCGTCGCTAATGCCATGCTTACGTATCTCGATAAGCTTTTTATCTACCTCAGCTAACTCATCACACGCTTTGATATATTCCAGTTCAAATGCCTGTTCAACTTTACGCTGCCGTTCTCTTAAAACTTGCCGATCACGGATTTTCTTTCTTTCATCATCTGAAAGTTCGTTGTCATAAACACCAAAGCCAAAATCTTGGTCGATCTTTTTTAAGGCATCGATATAATCCAAGTCGAAATATTTACGAACAAATTCGACCTGATCGCCTTTTGCTCCACAACCAAAGCAAGTGAAAATTCCTTCTTTATAAGCAAACGACGGCGTTTTCTCTTCATGAAAGGGACAACACACTTTGTTATGTTTGCCGGTATGGTAATAACGATCCAAAATTTCACTCATCATCAAATGCTTTGCTTGTTCTTGCGCAAGCGCATTCTTCTCGTTATTATTCGTAACGGTCATTCCCTTTCCACCTCCTAAAAGTGGGCAACTTTGCCCACTTTATAATTCTCGCTCCGATGACTGATCTTCCCCTTCACGGTATCGTGCAGCGAAGTCGCTTACAGAGCTAATTTTCTGGCTATCCGTATTATTTTCAAGTGTTTCGTTCTCGTTCAGTGCAGCTAAATTGGCATTGTATCGCTCTACCATTTCCGGCTCCTGCAATTTATGCCACACATATGCTGTTGCAATACAATCCGCCGCGGCATTATGCCACCCGGCATCTTTATATCCAAAGTGCTCTGCCAATACAGAGAGTTTTTTACATTTATAGCTTGTGCTTTCTCCTTCACCGCGCAGCTCCCCATACACCACTGCGCCATAAAGCATAGGATCGTCGATTACGGCATCCTCGCGTAAATGAACTCCATATTTCGCAAGGAATGGAATATCAAAGTGCTTACCGTTGTAGGCTACAATCGTCTCGGCATTTTGCAGCAATGCTGCCATTTCTCCAATCCTATCGATAAGTCCGGGCGCATCCTCAACGTCTTTCGGCGAAATACCGTTGACGTTCTGTGCGCCGGGCCATTCTTTTACTGTTTCAGGCTTGAACCGTGACTCAAAGAGGATTTCCCCGTCTGTCGTGACGATAGCAGCCTCCAATATTTCATCTTTGTCTGGGTTAAGCCCCGTTGTCTCGAGATCAAATACGAGCTTTAAATCTGTTGGCTCTTTGGCTACGGAAGCGCAAATTTCCGAGCATTTCTCACGATATGTTTTTAAAGCATTACAATCACACATTTTCTTCTCCTAATTAGTATCCGCAGTAGGCCAAGCGAATATTTTTCGTATTATCTTTCCTTTTCGGAAACAGCTCTTTTCTTCTCGCCGTACTCATTGGCAAAATCGCTTACGGATTTAATCTCTTTCGGCGGATTATATTTCTGTGTATATATGTTTTTAGCTTTTTCCAAACCATTCTGCGCCCATTCGGGGAGCTTCTTTTCATCTATGACACCGAGAAAATCCGTGCGATAAAAGGAGGTCTTTCTCCCGTCGTACAGAGAAATGCAGTAGCAGGTACGGCCGCGCGCATTTGCCTGCGCACCAAAGCCGCCGGTACACAGCATGAGCTGGTGATTGGCATGGCGGAACTCAGGCCGGAGAATGCTGCCCTTGATGACAACCACCTTGTTCTCAATGGAATCTTCATAGGAAACCGGCGCACAGCTTTCTGCCATGAGTTCCTCATTCACGCCGAGTTCCTGACAGGCTCTTTCGTTTTCCTGAATAATTTCCTCGGCTGCGTCTGCTACGCGCTGTCCGAACACCTTTGCAATCTCCGCAAAATCGTCGCTGACCAGCACCCCGGAATAGCGCTCGAAAATAGCGTTGGTCTCTACGAAGCAGCACATATACCGTTCATCCTTGTCGGCACCGGGGTTCTCACCCAGCGCAATATCCTTGTGCCCAATATACATGGAATACTTTACGGAGTAGTCTCCAATTTTTCTTTCTTCATTCATTTCTTATTACACTCCCCGCAGCTAACGTAGAAACTTTCCGACTCTCTTTCGGTAAAGTGGGCAAATTTGCCCACTTTATTCTCTTTCTTTACTTGTGCTGCTTTCCTGTTTTTTGTACTTCTCGCAGAAGGCACTTACTGATTTCACGCTATCTTCACGCTGAGGGCTTGCAGCGCTTTTTAGATAAGCGCTTGGGTTTGCTCCGGGTACATTCCATCCGAACATTGACCCTACTGACATGGCTTTTTCCTGTGCCTCCGTGACCCCTATGCTCTTGTTCAACTCTTTAACATAATCTGCGTTTTCCTCTCTGCTACCTCGACCTATATTCGTAAGACGATAACCGTCTTCATACCGTATTATCCGAATAATCTCACCGGTTGAAGGGAGCTGTGAGAAACAATACGGCGGTAATAGAGGTTCTTTATTCCATACTACATTCAATTCAAAAGCCTCGGCAATTTTGTCGCCCAAACGCTCAGATACGTTTTCTATATCCGTTTGAGTTGCCGCGCCGGAAAACAACTTATCTTTCAGCTCTTCTTTTTGCGCTTCTGTTACTCCAGCTTTATACGCTCGACATAGCTGATGCTTCTTACTTCCGTTGTGGCAATCGGCTGCATCACAGCGCAGATCGCCTTGTTTATCCAAATACCACATTTGAATGGTATTCGGTTCAAGCTCAAGATGTATTTTGTTATCGGCAAACTCTTTGTATGCTTTTTCACACATGTTTCCATGCTCAACATCCGTAATCATGAAAGTATTGTTGGCAAATTCAATTTCTCTGAATTCTCTCCAGTCTTTTGTGTCATCAAAGCTCGTTTCAAAAATATACTGGTAAAACTCAATTTCGTTTTCTGGTTCGATGTCGAGCTCCATTTCTTCTATATATTCTTTGAAATCATTTCGCCAGGCATCAACACTGACACCCAAACCGTCGCTGCCATACAGTACATATTGAACATCGCTCATGTTCGTTCCCCCCATCGATCTATCTTGTATTGCTTGAAACAAGGGCTTATATTGCTCTTTCGGCAAAGTGGGCAAACTTGCCCACTTCTATTCTCGCTCTCTATCTGCATTGCTTTCCTGTTCTTTGTACTTCTCGCAGAAAGCACTTACAGATGCGACTTTATTTCTGCGAAAACGCTCTTTCTTGCCGACTTGTTCAACAGGGTTAGAACGCAAATCAAAGTTGTTTCGTTCCGCCATCGGCACATCGGGGTGCAGGTCAAAACTTTTTACCTTTTCTTTTTTCTTTTTCTCCCAAGCAGGAACAATCGGCTCAGGTTCTTTATCGTAACCGTTTCCGATACGAATGCCCTCGTTATACATCTCATCGTAGCTGTCAAAACCGTTTTGAAAGGCTACAATTTCTCGGTACTCCTCAATCGGAACTTTACCGATATTGGTTGCTACCATACCACTTCTTTCTGTAGTTTCAATGAGTGCTTCCATTGTCTCAGGCGTACACTCTGTATAATCAGGTGTCTGACTGAAAGCATTTTCAGCTTCTTCAAACCACTCAGTACCTACATCTGCAAGCGTTTGGTCTGCGATACTGCCAAGATAGTCAAAGAAAACACCGGCACCTTCGTATTGCATTGCAGCTTCAATCACATCGTCATAGGAAAGTGTGTTTGTTACATACTGCCCGCCGGAATTGCTGTCCGGGTTATAGTATATCCAAGTAACGGTCTGGCTCTCATCATCAAGAAAGAAAGCATCATTATAGCTTGTATTCGGCGCAAAATTCTGTTCGGTTTCGGTATCGTTTTGAGCCTTATTTTCGCCTGTAACGGCTTTTTCTTCCGCCGGTAAAATAATGTATTTGCGTTCCCACATATGTACGCTCCTTCCAAGCGGGCAAGTTTGCCCACTTTACAACTCTTTCTCCGTTTCCTTTTTATTGTTGCCGTATGTTTCTGCGTAGCCTTCAACAGATGTGATCCCTTTACTTATCTCCACCGGAAGTTCCACAACTATGTATTTACCTGTGTCACTTTTAATGAACGCATGAGGGTTTTTATACTTTTCGAGATACTTCTCAACGAGGTTATCCGGAACAGACGTGAATTCTTCATCGCCAATACCTGCAATGAAGAATGTGCCAAAAACGACATCATATATCTCGTCGCTATCAGATACTAAAGCACGATTTCTTTCCTTACCGTCATACTTTCCTTCTTCATCACAAATAAGGACAAGAGGATCATCGTAAGGATATACCGCTTCTATATCGCCACCGACTGCTTTCTGCATAGATTCAAGATCCGTTCCAATTTCTGCCACATAAGCAGGTTTAAGTGGTTCAACCATGATGACTTTCATTTTCATCTTTCTCCTTGTTTTCTAAATTGTTGTGTCCGTAACTCTCACAAAAATCTGCTACCGTTTTAATGCGCTTGGTATCTTTTTGCACGTAATAATGATAGATTCCTTTTAAAATTCGATTTTGGACTGTCGGTATCTTTCCGCACCAAAGTTCAGAATTTGATGCAAGTTCAGCATAAATGCTAAGTATGCTTTTGGTTTCCCCGAGCATGATATGCTCTTTTTTTTCAAACGTCGCAAAGAAATTCTTTGTGGTCAGCTCGTCGTTTTTCACTGCCGTTTTATAAGGCAACTCCGAAAGTGTAAACGCATGTCCGTCAAATTGAACTTCGCACACCTTTTCTTCTGCATCGTTTAAGAAAAAATAATCTTGGCTTTTGTTGGATTGGTACATATCCTCAATGTTACCATCCTTAAATTGAACGGGTTTTTCAGACCAAGGATTTTCTAATACTGTAACAGGGAGCTGCCTATCGACATTCTCCACAACTGAGCCTGCAGCTACTTTTCCTTTTTGATTTTTGTAAAGCTCAATTTTAATGGGCTTTCCATATCGGTTCCACTCCTGCAAATCTTTGTCGAGCAAATACGGGCAAGTATACGAAATCGTGCAATCCTCATATTTGACCTTTGCTATATGGGTATCTTCAACACCCTTTGTTGCTTCAATTACCATGCAAAGATCTTCGTATTCTTCCTCCGGAAGATTGCCGGACAAATTTCCTTTTAACTCACGTACCATTTGGTTTACAAAGCTCGAAGTATCCGTATCCGGCGTGATGCTCCAGTGCGACAAAGCGTAGCTGCGGAACAGCAGCTCGTTTTCTCTTACGTAGCCGGACAGGTTGCCGATGACAAAATTATCTTTGCAGCTTGTACCCAAAAACTGAATTTTGCGGGAAAGCAGATCGGAAAAATGGTAAAGAGAATAGAGGCTACTATACTGACTCGGCACTTCTTTCGTTTCAATTTTTCCAATCGTAATGCGGTTAAGTGTCACGGTGTCCGCGACATCAAACCACTTCTCATTCTCAATATTTGCCATGGCCATGTATTCTCGAATGCTTATTGGAGAGTCCTGTTTTTGAAGAGCGTCAACGGCGTATCTCATACCAAAGTCCACATCTACAAATCCAGCCGAATCGACAAAGTGGTAGCTGGGATTGTCGTTTTCATCGTAAATGGCAATAACGTCCGATACAGAGGCGCTGTGACCAACAAATCCTTCCGGCGGCATAACGTTGAACAACACAAAAATTTCCGCCAATGAGCGAGCTTGAATGTCGCCGTCAAAAACCTTATCGTATTCTTCCGGCAAAATTATGTAGTCATGATCTGTACGCCAACGCCAGCTCATGAATTTAGTGTTAAATGTGTCCCGATCTGAATTAATCTGATAAAGTGCAACGCGCATAATCCACCTACTTTTTAAGGACGTTTATAAATGTGAGCAAAATCTTCAAAAAGGTACTTATTTAGGCATTTTTTTCATTTTGGAAAGGCATACCTTTTTGAACACGGATGTTATTATTTTCGTGGAGGTGTTCATTATGAACAAAAACAAAAGTGAAATCACAAACCACAATTACTTCGGCTACGTTCGTGTTTCAACGCGAACACAAAACATCGACCGACAAGTTCACAAGCTGCGAAAAATCGGAGTTCCAGAGGAAAACATCTATATAGACAAAATCTCCGGCGCGCGCTTTGATCGACCTGCTTATATGCGGATGAGATCAAAATTGCGTGCCGGAGATTTGCTGTACATCGACAGTATAGATCGTTTAGGGAGAAATTGGGAAAAAGTCGTAGCTGAATGGAATGATATTTGTCACGTACTCAATGCAGATATTGTTTCCCTGACAGATCAGGAAAGCTTTTTCGATTCGCGTTCTTTCAAAAAGATGGGACAAGTTGGCAGGCTCTTAGAAACATACGTTCTTAACACGTTAGCCTTCGTCGCCGACTCAGACCGTAAGCGCAAGTTGGAATATCAGGCAGAAGGGATACGAGCTGCCCATGAACGCGGTGTACACATGGGCAGGCCCCCTCTTCCCGATGCTAAGAGAAAGAAGATAGAAGATAGATTGCGCGAAAAGATGTATAGCCTCGAAGATCTGGCTATATATTCGCACCTGTCGTATCAAACAGTTGCGGATCTTCTACATCACGCCAAGCAAGGCAATGATACTTTTGAGATTGCCCAAGATCTGGAATTACCCTACGAAGTCGTGAGCGAAATACTCAATATGGCCGAAAGGAGAAAATACTCCTACAAAGAAATTGCTGCCGATGCACAGGTGGCCGAAGCTACGGTTTACAATTATCACAAGCGAATGCTTGTACGCGAAAATCTTTCAATATAATAGAAAAAGCCTTTACCCGCTTAATAAACGGATAAAGGCTTTTTTACTTGACAATTTAATTTTAAGAGCATATACTTAGTTTAGTGAGTTTACTAAGCTTACTAAGTAGTTTTACAGAGGAGATAAAAATCATGAATCCGAAAACCGTAACATGCTCGTTTAAGATGGATAGAGAGCTCTATAACACCTACAAAAGTGTCATCACGAAAAAAGGAGCCAACGTAAAAGGAGACATCATCCAGCACATGATAAACGTCATTCATTCTGAAACTCCTAATGTCGAAACAAAAATGGAGGCCATTGAGGAAGTAGAAGAAGGATAAATAAATGAAATATTCAACTCAGGTTTATAATAAG
>ENA-ORTQ01003235-ORTQ01003235.1-human-gut-metagenome-genome-assembly--contig:-NODE-3235-length-12546-cov-11.256505_pt1 | contig 12546 bp, 8 predicted proteins | sample MGYA00241912_ERZ509188 | MGnify/ENA primary metagenome ERZ509188 (study PRJEB26280, sample SAMEA2338849) | human gut metagenome | biome: human gut; feature: human-associated habitat; material: faeces...
GCGGCAAGGTGGCCGTCATCGACCACCACCGCAAGGGCGTCGGCTTCATCGAGAAGGCCGACCTCGTCTGCCACGAACCCTATGCATCCTCGGCCAGTGAGCTGGTCACGGAGTTCTTGCAGTATGTGGGCGACCGGGACGACAAGCCCAACCGCATCGAGGCCGAGGGACTGCTCTCCGGCATCATGCTGGACACCCGTGACTTCACCCTCCACACCGGCGTGCGCACCTTCGAGGCCGCTGCGGCCCTCCGCCGCTACGGCGCGGAGACGGAGCACGTGCGTCAGCTCTTTGACGTGAGCATGGTGGAGTACACCACCAAGGCCAGGCTGGTATCGGAAGCCCAGATGTACCGGGGCTGCGCCATCACCGTCAGCGGCGAGGTGGCCCCCGAGGCCCGGGTGGCCATCGCTCAGGCGGCCAACGACCTGCTGACCATCCAGAACGTGGAGGCCAGCTTCGTGGCCGTGCAGGTGGGCGGCGGCGTCAACATCTCGGCCCGCAGCCTCGGCGCGGTGAATGTGCAGGTCATCATGGAGTCTCTGGGCGGCGGCGGTCATCAGACCATGGCAGCGGCCCAGCTCAAGCATATCACCCCGGAGGCGGCCCACAGCCGCATCCAGACGGCCATCGACCAGTACCGGGAGGCCCAGAAAAAGAGCGGCCTCGAGTCGGAATCCGAACAGACGAAAAAGGATAAACAGTGATGAAACAGTACGATTATCTTATCGTTGGCGCTGGCCTGTACGGCGCGGTATTTGCCCATGAGGCCAAGAAGGCCGGCAAGCGCTGCCTCGTCATCGACAAGCGCGCTCATATCGCAGGCAACATCTACACCGAAGAGGTGGAGGGCATCAACGTCCACCGCTACGGCGCCCACATCTTCCACACCAACAACAAGGCTGTGTGGCAGTACGTCAACCAGTTCGCGGAGTTCAACCGCTACACCAACAGCCCTGTCGCCAACTATCACGGCGAGATCTACAACCTGCCCTTCAATATGAACACCTTCAACAGGATGTGGGGCGTTGTGACCCCCGCCGAGGCGAAGGCGAAGATCGAGCAGCAGCGCGCCGAGGCCGGCATCACGGAGCCGAAGAACCTTGAGGAGCAGGCCATCAGCCTGGTCGGCACCGACATCTACGAAAAGCTCATCAAGGGCTACACCGGCAAGCAGTGGGGCCGCCCCTGCACCGAGCTGCCCGCTTTCATCATCAAGCGCCTGCCCGTCCGTTTTACCTACGACGACAACTACTTCAACGCCCTGTATCAGGGCATCCCCAGCGGCGGCTATACCGCCATGGTGGAGAAGATGCTGGACGGCGTGGAAGTGCGCCTGGGCGTGGACTATCTGGCCGAGAAGGCAGAGCTGGACAAGCTGGCCGACAGGGTCGTCTACACCGGCCCGGTGGACGCCTACTTCGGCTACAAGCTGGGCGCGTTGCAGTACCGCAGCGTCCGCTTTGAGACGGAGACGCTGGACACCGACAACTATCAGGGCAACGCCGTCGTCAACTACACCGACGCCGAGACGCCCTACACCCGCATCATCGAGCACAAGCACTTTGAGTTCGGCACCCAGCCCAAGACCGTCATCAGCCGCGAGTACAGCGCCGAGTGGAAGCCCGGCGATGAACCCTACTACCCGGTGAACGACGAGAAGAACGGCGCACTCTACGCCGAGTACAAGAAGCTGGCCGACGCCGAGCCGGGGGTCATCTTCGGCGGACGTCTGGGCGAGTACAAGTACTACGACATGGATAAGGTCATCGAGGTGGCGCTGGACGTCGTGGGCAGGGAGCTGGCGTAAGCGTTGACGTAACAGCCCGATTGCTGTATACTAACCATAGAAATCCACCGGTTTTCCGGTGAGAAGTGAGGGATACTATCATGAAAGTGATTCTGAAGCAGGACGTCAAGGGCATCGGCAAGAAGGACGAGATCCACGAGGTCTCCGACGGCTACGCCCGCAACTTTCTGTTCCCGCGCAAGCTGGCCGCTGTGGCCGACGCCAGCGCGGTGAATATCGCCCGGGGCAAGGAGGCCGCTGCCGACTTCCACGAGGCTGAGAATGTGGCCGCCGCTCAGGCTGTGGCCGCGAAGCTCGAGGGAAAGACCGTGGTCATCAAGGCCAAGGGCGGTGCCTCCGGCCGTCTGCACGGCAAGGTCACCGGCAAGGAAGTCGCTGAGGCTCTGGCCCAGCTGGCCGGTTCTCCCATCGACAAGAAGAAGATCGAGCTGGAGACCAAGGACATCAAGGACGCGGGCGTCTTTAACGGCAAAGTCCGCCTCCATGTCGGTGTCGTGGCTTCCTTCAAGGTCCAGGTAGAAGTGGAGCAGGCCTGATTTGACCGCTATCTGCGCCCCCTCTCGGCAGGGGGCGCTTTTTGGCTTTACGGCATTTATATAAATAAAGCAGAAGGATAACGACCATGCCGAACGAACGACATTATAACGAACTCAACCTCGAGAGCGTGGGCATCAACCTGCCCTACAATATGCAGGCAGAGCAGAGCGTGCTGGGCGCGGTGCTGCTGAAACCCGAGACCCTGACCGACCTCGTCGAGATCATCCGGCCCGAGATGTTCTACACCCGGCAGAACGCTCAGATCTACTCCGAGATGCTGCGGCTTTTCACCAGCGATCAGACCATCGACTTCGTCACCCTGCTGGACGCCGTCATCTCGGACGGCGTGTTCCCCAGCGCCGACGAGGCGAAAGTCTACCTGACCGGCCTCGCCGAGACGGTCCCCAGCATCTCCAACGTCAAGGCGTATGCGCAGATCGTGCAGGAAAAGTATCTGGTGCGCCAGTTGATGGGTGTCGCAAAGGACATTTTGCAGGACGCGGGCGACGAACCCGACGCCGACCTGCTGCTGGAAAACGCCGAGCAGCGCATCTATGAGATCCGCTCCGGCCGCGATTCCAGCGCCCTGACGCCCCTTTCTTCCAGCATGGTGGAGACTCTGACAAATCTGCAAAAGATCAGCGGCCCCGACGCCGACAAGTATAAGGGCATCCCCACCGGCTTCCGGCTGCTGGACACCGTCCTCACCGGCCTTGGCCGCGGCGACCTCATCATCCTCGCTGCCCGCCCCGGTATGGGCAAGACCAGTTTCGCGCTGAACATCGCTACCCGCGTGGCCATGCAGCAGAAGGTGCCGGTGGCCATCTTCAGCCTCGAAATGACGAAGGAGCAGCTGACCAACCGCATCCTCTCCGCTGAAGCGGGCATCGACAGTCAGGCGTTCCGCACCGGTGCGCTCCGGGCCGAGGACTGGGAGTATCTGGCCCTCGCCACCGAAAAACTGCACGACGCACCGATTTATATGGACGACACCTCGGGCATCACCATCACCGAGATGAAGGCGAAGATCCGCCGGGTCAATCAGGACCCCGCCCGCCCCAACGTGGGCCTTATCGTCATCGACTATCTGCAGCTGATGACCAGCGGCCAGCGCAGCGAGAACCGCGTGCAGGAGATCAGCTCCATTACCCGAAACCTCAAAATTATGGCCAAAGAGATGAACGTGCCCATCATCGCTCTGAGCCAGCTGTCCCGTGCGGTGGAAAAGCAGGGCAACAACTCCAGCCACCGCCCCCAGCTGTCTGACCTGCGCGACTCCGGCTCCATCGAGCAGGACGCCGACTGCGTCCTCTTCCTGTACCGCGACTCCTACTACGCCAGCCAGAACCCCGACGGCGCGGAGGTGGACGCCGACACCGCAGAGTGCATCGTGGCAAAGAACCGTCACGGCGAGACCAGCACGGTGCCGCTGGGCTGGGACGGTGCCCACACCCGCTTTATGGATGTGGACTTCAAACGCTGATGAACTACGAAGAAATCTTACAGACGGTGCGCGGCTTCTGCGCCCGGGAAAAGCTGCTGGACGGCAAAAAGCATCTCGCGCTGGCTGTTTCGGGCGGGGCCGACAGCATGGCCCTGCTCTGCCTCATGCGCCCGCTGGCCGAGGAAAAGGGCATCGCCCTCACGGTCTGCCACGTCAACCACGGCCTGCGGGGGGAGACGGCGGACCGGGACGAAGCCTTCGTCCGGGAGGTCTGCGCCCGGCTGGGCCTGCCGCTGCGGGTGTTCCATGCCGCTGAGCTGGAAGCCGAGGCAGGAAAGCCCCGGGCGGGGGAGGACTGGGCGCGCCGCCTGCGGTATGCCTGCTTTGAGCGGGTGCTGGCCGACGGGATAGATGCCGTCGCAACTGCCCATACTGGGAGTGACCAGGCCGAGACGCTGCTGTTCCGGCTGGCCAGAGGCACCGGCCTCCACGGCGCGGCGGGCATCCGGCCCAGCCGCCCGGGCTATCTGCGGCCTCTGCTCTGCCTGACGAGGGCCGACACCGAGGCCGTCTGCCGCACCTGCGGCGAACGCTGGGTCACCGACGAGACCAACGACGCCGACGACTACGCCCGCAACCGTCTGCGCCACGGCGCACTGCCCGCCCTCTGCGGGGTCAACAGCGCCGCTGAGCACAATCTGGCCCGCTTCTGTGAGAAAGCCGCCAAGGCGGACGAATACTTCGCCCGGCAGGCGGATGCGCTGCTGGCTTCGGCCCGGGCAGCGGATGCAAAAAGCCTGTCCGGCGGGGCGGGATACGCCCTGCGCAGCGGCCAGCCCGTGTGGATGTCAGAGCCTTTGCGGCAGACCGACCCGCTCATCCTCGACATGGCCCTCCACAGCCTTGTGGAGCCGGTGCGGGACGCGGAGGAAAAATATATCCGCTTATTGGCTGACCTCGTGGAAAAGGGCAGCGGCGCGGTGCAGCTCACCGACGCCGTCCGCTTCTGCGCCCGGGACGGCGTGCTCTGGCGGGAGGAAGCCGATCAAAACACCCGTCGGCAGGGCGAAAAAGCGGACTGTCCGAAATTTGAAGTATCCCTGCCGGAGGGCGGCGATTATCCGCTGCCCGGCGGCAGAAAGCTGCATATCCGGGTGGTTTCGGCCTGTTTTGAAGAAAAAACACAGGGTGTTCATAAAAAAGACTTAAAAAATCAGGCAGATTATGCTAAAATAAACTCGATATGTCCTGTTCTGCGGCTGCGCTGCCGTCAGCCCGGCGACCGCTTCCGTCCGGCCGGGCGGGGGGTAGACCGGGAGCTGCGCAAATGGATGAACGAGGCGGGCATCCCGCCCCGGGAACGGGACACGCTGCCGCTGCTGGCGGCAGGCAGACAGGTGCTGTGGGTCTGCGGAGAGGGCTTTGCCGATGGGCTTGCCCCCGAGCCGGACACCGGGCAGCTGCTGCAGGTGGAACTAGAAAATTTTGGAGGAATCGAATCATGAGCATGAATGACGATATTTTGAAGGTCCTCGTTTCGGAAGAGGAGCTGAAAGCGAAAGTGGCTGAGCTGGGCGCTCAGATCAGCAAAGACTATGAGGGCAGAAACCTCGTTCTCGTCTCCATCCTCAAGGGCTCGGTGGTCTTTATGGCTGACCTGATGCGCGCTGTGAGCATCCCGTGCAGCATCGACTTCATGGTGGTGTCCAGCTACGGCGGCGGCAACACCACCAGCACCGGCCTCGTCAAGATCATCAAGGACCTGGACGGCGACCTCTCCGGCAAGGATGTGCTCATCGTGGAGGACATCCTCGACACCGGCATCACCCTGTCGAACCTCGTGCCGATGCTCAAGATGCGCAACCCGAACTCGGTGAAGATCTGCACCATCCTCGACAAGCCCAGCCGCCGCAAGGCCGACATCGCCCCGGACTACGAGGGCTTCGCGGTGCCGGACGAGTTCGTGGTGGGCTACGGCCTCGACTACGACGAGAAGTACCGCAACCTGCCCTACATCGGCGTACTCAAACCCAGCGTCTACGAAAAGTAAGAAATAAAACCAGAACTGGAGTTGATCCTTTTGCAACCTAAGAGACCTCGTATCAATCCGCTCATCCTCGCACTGGCGCTGGCCGCCGTGCTGATGGTCTGGTCGGTGATGGGTAGCGGGTCGGGCAGCACCAGCGGCTCGACCATGAGCTACTCCACCGTCGTCCATTACTTTGAGCACAATCAGGTCACGGCCTTCACGCTGGACCGCAACACCAGCGTCATCACCCTGAACCTGAAAGAAGGCGACCTGCCCCTGCCGGACGTCTCCTCCACCCAGAGCACGGTGCAGTCTACCGGCGGTCTGCTGAGCGGGATGTTCTCCTCCTCGTCGGGGTCCACCGGCGCAGTGCAGGAGGACGACGGCACCGTCACCGTCCGCTATAAACTGCCCTATGCCTACGTTTTCATTGAGAACGTGGACAAGTATATCGAGTCCTACGACGCGGCGAATCCCGACGCGCCCATGACCTACGACTACACCTCCCTCAAGGAGACCATCCCCTGGATGGAGATCATCTTCTATCTGGGGATGCTGGGCTGCACCGGCTTTTTGCTGTTCTCGATGATGCGGGGCGGCGTCGGCGGTGGCGGCGGCATCATGAATGTCGGCAAAGCTAAGGTCAAGGACGAGCACGAGAACAAGAAGACCGCCACCTTTGCCGATGTGGCCGGTGAAGACGAAGAGAAGGAAGAGCTGAAAGAGGTCGTGGAGTTCCTCAAGAGCCCCGACAAGTTCAACTCTCTGGGCGCACGCATCCCTCACGGCGTGCTGCTCGTCGGCCCTCCGGGTACCGGCAAGACCCTGCTGGCCCGCGCCTGCGCCGGTGAGGCCGGTGTGCCGTTCTACTCCATCTCCGGCTCTGACTTCGTCGAGATGTACGTCGGCGTCGGCGCATCCCGTGTGCGCGACCTCTTCGACAAGGCAAAAAAGACCATGCCCTGCATCATCTTCATTGATGAGATCGATGCTGTGGGCCGTCAGCGCGGTGCCGGTCTCGGCGGCGGTCACGACGAGCGCGAGCAGACCCTGAACCAGCTGCTGGTCGAGATGGACGGCTTCGAGGCCAACGATGGCGTCATCGTCATGGCGGCCACCAACCGTGCCGACATCCTCGATAAGGCCCTGCTCCGCCCGGGCCGCTTCGACCGTCAGGTCTACGTCGGCCTGCCCGACGTCAAGGGCCGCGAGGAGATCCTGAAAGTCCACACCAAGAACAAGCCCCTCGCCCCGGATGTCTCCCTCAAGGTCATCGCACAGCGCACCGCAGGCTTTGCGGGCGCTGACCTCGAGAACCTCGTCAACGAGGCCGCTCTGCTGGCTGCACGCCGCAGCCGCAAGGCCATTACGATGGAGGACATCGAAGAGGCTTCCATGAAGGTCATGGCCGGCCCCGAGAAGAAGAGCCGGGTCGTTACCCCCGAAGAGAAAAAGCTCACCGCCTACCACGAGGCAGGCCACGCTGTGGCGGGCTTCTACTGCAAGCACCACCCCCGTGTGCATGAGATCACCATCATCCCCCGCGGTCAGGCCGGCGGCTACACCATGTATCTGCCCGAGAAAGACCGCAGCTACGTCACCAAGGGCGAGATGTTCGAGGACATCGTGTCCAGTCTGGGCGGCCGCGTAGCCGAGCAGCTTATCCTGGACGACATCTCCACCGGTGCGTCCAACGACCTGCAGCAGGCGACGAACATCGCCCGCCAGATGATCACCAAGTACGGCTTCTCCGAGCGCCTTGGCCCTGTGGTCTACGGCACCTCTCAGGAGGAGACCTTCCTGGGCCGCGACCTCGGTCAGGGCAAGGGCTACAGCGAGACCACCGCTGCTGAGATCGACAGCGAGATGCGGGACATCATCGACGAGGCCTACGAGACCTGCCGCCGCACCCTGACGGAGCATATCGACCAGCTCCATGCGCTGGCACAGGCCCTGATGGAGCGCGAGAAGCTGAACGAGAAGGAGTTCAACGCCGTGATGGCAGGCGAGACCCTGCCCTCGCGTGAGGACCCCGACGCAAAGCCCGCCGAGGCTCAGCCCGCTGTCCAGCCTGTGGAACAGGCCGAGACCGCAGAGGCTGCGGAGCCTGCCGAACCTGCTGAGGCAGTGGATGCCGCCCCGCAGGAGACCCCGGCCCCCGAAATGCCGGATGAAGGCGAAGCCAACCAGTAAACCAAGAGAAAGGGGAGAGTGTTGTGGAGGAAAATTTTGAACCGGTCGCGCGGACACGGGCCAACTATTACACCCCGGGCAGCCCGGTGCAGTTCGTCTGCGTGGAGCTGCTCAAGGGCGAAGTCAGCGGCGAACACGCGGTCTGTCTGACCTTTAAGAACATTTCCCGCGTGACCCTGACGGCACTGGAGATCCACTTCAAGTGCAAGGGCGTGGACGGCGTCATCCTCTGTGAGGACGAGTTCGAGTACCGTGACCTTACCGCAAAGCCCGGCGAGAGCTTCGGCATGGACGATGCCGTCTTTGTCACCCAGAAGGCCATCACCAGCGTGGACGTTACCCTGCGCAATGTCTACAGCGGCAGGAAGGTCGTCCACCTCGAGAGCATCAAGCGGGTGCGCCTGCCGGCCCCCCGCCGCCTGAGCGTCGAGATGCAGAAGGCCCTCGAAGCCCGGATGAACCGCACCGGCATGAAGTTCATGCCCCAGGTCTTCGAGAACGGCTGGTACTGCGCCTGCGGTGCCTTCCACCCGAAGGAAGAGGACACCGTCTACTGCTCCGAGTGCGGCAGTGACCGCATCCTTTTGCAGAACGCGCTGAACACTCTGCTGCAGCCGGAAGCCCCGGTGCGCCAGCCCGAGCCGCAGCCTGCGGCCCAGCCGATGCGCCCGGCTGCGCCTGCTGAGGAGCCTACCCGCATCGTGGGTGCAGCGCAGGAGGAAGCCACCCGTATCATCCCGCCCCGGGCGGCGGAGCCCGCGCCCGGCTATGCGCCTGCCGCTGAGATGGAGGCGACCCGCGTGGTGTCCCGCGCCCCGGAGCAGGAGGCGACCCGCGTTCTGTCCCGCCAGCCGGAGCCGGTGCGCCCGGCCAAGTCCTTTGCGCCGGACGAAGAGGTGGAGAAGTACGGCACCCGTGTGGTACCCTCGACTCCCGCCGCCGCGCCGTCCCGCCTGCAGGCAAAGCCGCTGGACGAGGAGGACGACTGCGAAGAGGAAGACCCCCGCGACAGCATCGCTGAGACGCTCATCCGCTGGGTGCCGCCCATCACCGCCATCGTGTGTGCGGGCATCGCCCTGTGCGGCTTCGTGTATTCTCAGTTCATGATGTAAAATAGGATGTACGGCGGAGGAGGCAGAGGCTTCCTCCGCTTTTAATTTAAGGAACAACCTCTCAGTCTGCTTCGCAACCCGGGCAGTGGCACGCCGTAGGCGTGACGGAGAGGTTTAACAAGGAGAGATGATTATGCCTGACGAAGCTTTGCAGGCCGCGTTCGAGATAAAAGCGGCCTGCGACGACATCAGCCGGAAGCTGCTGCGCTGGCACTGGGAGGAAAAGCCCGGAGCTCACAGCGTGGACGCCCTGATGAAGCATCTGGCCCAGCGCCAGAAGGAGAGCCCCGACTACTACGAGCGCCTGCCGGAGCTGAATGGCCGCACCGGCTGGCAGCAGCTGGATACCACCCTCTGTATGCGCATCCTGCTGGATCCGGAAAAGGACGCCGCCCGGCCTCTGGACCTGCTGGGCAATACGCCCCACCCGGCAGCGGCCCGCCGCGCCTGCAACGCGGTGCGGATGGCCCGCAACGAGGCCGCCCATGCCTCCGACAGGACCGCAGCCGCACAAGCGGCGATCCGGTTCAACGAGGCCGTGGAGGAGCTGGAAGCAGGCTATGAGGGAACGGCCCTGACTACCGGCGACCTCGAGAAGTATTATCGAATGGCGGAGGACTTTCTGTCCCGCTGCGGCGCGTCGGAGACCATCGAGCCTCAGAAGAAGGCTGAGGACGAAGCGCCCCGCCGTCAGAAGTCCCAGAAAAGCGGCAGCACATCCCGCAAGCGCCAGAGCGGCGGGAATCGTGCCGCTTCGGGCCGGGGGACATCAGGCCGCAGCCGGAATACCTCTGGCCGGAACAGCCGCAGCCGCCAGAATATGCAAACCACGGCCCGCCGCAAGAAGCGTCAGCGCACCCAGAGCCGTGCTCTCACCGTGGTGCTGCTGGCCGTCGTCCTGCTGGGCCTGCTGGTCCGGGCATGGACGATGGGGCTGATGAAGTAACACGCTCTACTGAGGTAGATTATATGATAAAGTTTCAAATTAAGGACATACTTGCGTTGTAAAATGAACTTTATCAACTTGATAAAGTTTCCCCTATTGATAAAGTTCGAACTTTATCAGCTCACCCGAAGTTTATCACCTTGATAAAGTTTGATTTTGGACGTTGTGCCGATGCTATTTTGGAACTTTATCAGATAACGCGCGGGTCTCGGAGGACATCTCAACTTTTTGGGATGTCCTCTTTTTGCATTTCCGGGACAGCCCCCTCATACATTGTTGGACAAGGGGGTGTGCGGATGGAGCAGGGGAGGGAGATGCTCTTTGCGCTGTTCGGCGGGCTGGCGATGTTCCTCTACGGGATGGACAGGATGAGCCGCGCCTTGCAGCGGGCGGCGGGCGACGCCATGAAGCGGCTGCTGGCCCGGCTGACGGCCACGCCGCTGCTGGGTGTCCTCACCGGGCTGGCCGTGACGGCAGTGCTCCAAAGCAGCTCGGCAGCCACAGTAATGGTCATCGGCTTCGTCAGCGCCGGGCTGCTGGAACTGCCCCGGGCGGTGGCCGTCATCTACGGCATCAACATCGGCACCACCATGACGGCACAGCTCATCGCCTTCGATGTCCAGACGCTGGTATACCCGGTGCTGTTTCTGGGCTTCCTCCTCGACTTCGCGGCCCGCAGGCCCCGCTGGCAGGCCGTGGGCGAGGCGGTGTTCTCCTTTGGGCTGCTCTTCGAGGGCATCGACATTTTGGGCCGGGCTTTGCAGCCGCTGGCCGGGCAGGCGGTCTTTCTCGACTGGATGACCCGGGTGAAGGAGTCGCCGCTTCTGGGCATCCTGCTGGGCCTCTCCATGACCATGGTGGTGCAGAGCAGTTCGGCCACCATCGCGCTGCTGCAGAACGTGGCCCGTCAGGCCGGGCCGGACGGCATCCACAGCGTGCTGGGCCTTGCCGGGGCGGTGCCGGTCCTTCTGGGCGACAACATCGGCACGACGGTCACGGCCCTGCTGGCCTGCATCGGGCAGGGGAAGGACGCCGCCCGCACCGCACTGGCCCACAGCTGCTTCAACCTCAGCGGGAGTCTGCTGGCGGCGGTGCTGCTGCCCTGGTTCGTCCGGCTGGTGGAGCTTATCTCCCCCAAAGGTCCGGAGCTGGAAGTCATTTCCCGGCAAATCGCCAATGCCCACACCACCTTCAACGTCTGCTGCGCCCTGCTCTGGCTGCCTTTTTTGCCGTGGATGGTGCGGCTGGTGTGTGCGCTGGTGCCGGAAGATAGATAACAGAGAAAGCCCGATGCGATGCATCGGGCTTTCTCTTACTTCTTAATTACGCTCTTCCGATACACCGCAAAGGCGATGACAGCCGACAGCACTTCCGTGACCCAGAAGGCGTGCCAGACGCCGGTGGGGCCGAGCTGGCGGCAGAGCAGCCACGCCAGCGGCATGATGAAGATGACGTACCGGCAGAGGGAGATGACCAGCGAGGCCGCACCCTTGCCCAGACCTTCCAGCGCGCCGGAAGAGGTGGTGGACACCGCCGACACCACAAAGCCGAGGCAGATGATGCGCAGGGCGGTCTGGCCGATGGCGATGGTCTCGGGGGTGGAGGAGAACAGGCCGATGAGGGGCGCGGAAGCGGCCATACAGATGACGGTGCCTGCCGCCATGATGACGGCGCTCATGCCGAGGGTGAGCTGGTAGAGCTTTGCCACGCGGGCGTACTCTTTTGCACCGTAGTTGTAACCGATGAGGGGGCGCATTCCCTGCACGATGCCGCTGGCGGGCAGATAGAGGAAAGTCTGGAGCTTATAGTAGATGCCCAGCACCACCACATAGCTTTCGGAGAAGGCCGCCAGCAGGCCGTTGAGGAAGGTGACCAGCATGGAGGGCAGGGCCAGATTCAGGATGGCAGGCACACCGATGGCGTAGAGACGGCCTTCGAGAGAGAGGTTGGGCCGCAGGGCCTTCCGGCGCAGATGGACGGGCGACTCGGTGGTGCTGTAGACCACGAGATAGATGACGAGAGTGGCGGCCTGTCCGATGCCGGTAGCCAGCGCCGCGCCTGCAATGCCCATGGCAGGCACCGGGCCGAGGCCGAAGATGAGGACGGGGTCCAGCAGGATGTTGCAGACACAGCCCGAGATGAGGGCGATCATGGTGAGTTTCATCCGGCCCACGGCCTGGAAGAGCTTCTCAAAGGCGAGGCTGGCCATGTTCACGGTGGCGAACAGGAAGACGATGGTGGAGTAGGTCACGCCCATGGAGACAATGGTGCCGTCGGCGGTGAACCGGGCCAGGAAGCCGGGCATGATGGCGGTAGCTGCCAGCGTGCAGAGGATGCCGTGGAGCACCGAGAGGGCCATGCCGTGGGTGGCGGCGGCGTCCGCCCTGTCGTGGTCGCCTGCGCCCCGGTAAAGGGCCACGAGGGCGTTGATGCCCACGCCGAAGCCGATGGCAACGGCGTTCACGAAGTTCTGGA
>ENA-ORTQ01003243-ORTQ01003243.1-human-gut-metagenome-genome-assembly--contig:-NODE-3243-length-12519-cov-2.927632_pt1 | contig 12519 bp, 7 predicted proteins | sample MGYA00241912_ERZ509188 | MGnify/ENA primary metagenome ERZ509188 (study PRJEB26280, sample SAMEA2338849) | human gut metagenome | biome: human gut; feature: human-associated habitat; material: faeces...
GCTGGCTGCTGGCGGTCTGTATGCTGTTCAGCCTGCTGCCCGGCACGGCCCTGGCGGCGGACCCGGACCCGGCTCCGGTCGCGGACACGACCACCTACACCGACTGGGAGGACCTGTTCGGTGTGGGCGGAAGCGCCTACCTGACCACCAAGGACATCGGACGCATCTGGACGGACAAGTCCGTGTCCACCCAGGATATCACATTGCCCGGCACCAACATAGATGGGCTGGAGAACAACACGGTGAAGAAAGAGGCTGACGCCGACTTTCTGGTGGCCCTGTCCGGCCTGGGCTCGGCGGCCACCATTGTGGACAGGGTCAGTGTGCCCATCGACACCGTGCTGATCCTGGATATGTCGCCAAAAATGGGAGACCCGGATGCAAAAGCGGAAGCCATGCTGACCGCGACAGAATCCGCTATCCGCACCCTGATGGCCGCAAATCCCAACAACCGGGTCGCGGTGATCGGATATTCCGATTACGCCTCTGTGCTGCTGCCTCTGGATCACTATCAGAACGGGGCGCAAGCTGACTATTTTAATTATGATCCCAACACCATAGGAACTGGCGGCAAAGTAACCGCTTATGGGATCAACAGCAGTACAAATCCCGTCGAAAATACATTTGATATCGATCGGCAGAGTTCCGGCACCGATAAATACACCCAGTCCGGTATTTATCTGGGCGCACAGCAGCTTCTCAATGCCGGCACCACCGTTAGGGTGGGCGGGGCCCAGGTCGACCGGGCACCCCAGATCATCCTGCTATCTGAAGGCGAGCCGAAGGACGGCGATACCAACATCACCGCTCCCCCAACAACTAACAGTAATAATATCCAAAAATTTGTAGTTGGAGATGGTGCGGGCAGTGATGAATCCCGCCACGCCCAGTCCTTCGCCATGATGATGACCGCCGCCTATGTAAAGGGCCAGGTCGCCGATCACTATACCCACGAGGGGGCGTTTATCACCATCGGTGTAGATCCGGACACTGCAGACGCCCCCAACCTGGCCCGACTCTGTCTGAACCCAAAGGGGGAGCTATCCTCCAATACGCACGCCAATGATTTTAATAATTATTTCAACGACTATCAAACAAACAGCAGCGTTGAAATCATGCGGTATTACAGGGGAATTGGCAATTCTACCGCTACCTTCTCTGACTTCCCGGCCTCCGTCACCAGCCTCGCCTACAACGACGCGTACTACGAGGTAACAGATGTCAACAATGCAGAGGCATGGAAAGAGATCTTTGATGAGATCGCAAACGACATTGCCACTCAGGCGCCCACCTCTCCCACAGAGACCCCCGAGGGCGCAGAGGGCACCGGCGGGGAGAGCGGCTTCATCACCTTTACCGATGAGCTGGGCCCCTACATGAAGGTAGTGGGCGCCCCCACCGTGCTCTATGGAGACCACGCGGTCAAGGCCACAACAAGCGACAACGGCGCTACTTACACTTTTACCGGCACCGTGGAGGGCAACGAGATCTATGGAGCGGCCGACCTGTCTGATCTGGAGCTGACCGTCACAACAGGCGGGGACACCCAGACCCTCACCTGGAAGGTCCCGGCCAGCCTGATCCCCCTGCGCACCGTCACCGCTGAGAGCGCCACCAACGCCCTGGGTGAGACCACCCACACCATCCAGCAGAACCAGGAGGCCTACCCCATCCGCCTGTTCTACTCGGTGGACCGGGATGAGACCGTCACATTCGATCAGGACGACAATGACTACCTGATCGCCCACTCCAAAGACGGCACCACCAGCTTCTACAGCAACGCCTGGGATGCCGCCGCCCAGGATGACGCTCAGTACGGCACCACCACCGCCGTCTTTACCCCCGCCGACTCCAACGCCTTCTACCACTACACCGAGGACACCCCCCTGTATGTGCTGGTGGACAATGTTGCAGGCGGCAACCAGAAGCTGCTGACGCACCAGGAGGCCCTGGAACACCTGCTCCAGTCCACTGTTATTCCCGAGCGAGGGACCGTTGTGATCGATGGAACGACCTATAATATCGTGCGCGCTCAGGAGGCGCATAAAGGCCAAGGCGCCGCCTTCTTCTATGAGCACCGGTATTATCAGGCGCAAGGCACAGGGGACGAGGGCGTGCTTGAGGCCGACCTGCTCACCGACTACCATCTGGTGCTCAACCCCCAGGCGCTCATCGGCCACACAGATGGAGACGCCGACGGCCTATACATTGAAGCAGGCTCCGCCAAGCTGAGCCGTGTGTCCGACGGCAGCGCCGACAAGACCGGCAACGGGACCGGCACCGCCGTCCACTACCGCCACCCGGTCTATAATGTGGACGACACCACAGTCACCGTCCATCTGGGCAACAACGGCCTGCGCACCGAAAAGACCCCCACCGGGACGCTGACGGTGAAGGTAAATAAGACCACAGGCAGCAGTGTTCCCAGTCCCGAGCCCACATTCACCTACAAACTGGAGCTTTACAACGTATCGCCGGAGGGAACTGTAAACGGGAAGCTGGATACCCAGAAGGCCCCTGTCACAGTCAAGATCGGGGATGGCCCAGAGACTGCGCTGAACTCCGATGGGACCTTCCAGCTCCAACCCGGCCAGACCGCAACCGTTTCCGGTATCCCGGCGGGAACCGCCTATCAGCTGACTGAGACGGCAATTGCGGGCTACGAAGATACTTACCAAAATTCTTATCCCGGATATGAAACCACCCCACAGGGGCGGGTCGTGTATGACTCGACTGGCAATATAGTCGCTTCCGTTACCGTCAGTCACGCTTATGACCCCTCTCAGCGAAGCTTTACCCTCACTTACAACGGCAACGCAGTTCAAGGCAGTGTGACCAATGTCCCGTCTGCCCAGTCCAACATCACAGGCGGCACTCAGGTAACCCTGGCCGACGGCCCCACCCACAGCTCTGTAAACGGCGTCGCGGTAGCTTTCATCGACTGGACGGATGCAATTAACAAGACCACTACGATCCTGTCCGCCAACGATACCGCCCCCACCACCGTGCTCAGCCCCTACACTGTCAACGCCGACACCACCCTGTATGCCGCCTGGGGCTACGACACCGACAACGATGGGACAGCGGATGTCAATGAGACCAAGTACACCGTGACCTATAACGCCAACGGCGGATATTTCGACAGTGATACTTCTATCACGGTCAAAACCGAGAAGGTCCCGGCACAGCCCAGCTACAAGTTGAATACCACTGATTTCAAGCCCACCCATGCGGATCATGACAATAAAAAGGTGGCCTTTGTGGGCTGGTCTCTGGATAAAAAGGACACCATTTACGGCCTGGATAACGGGTATGATCCCAGCATCCTCACCGCCAAGGTGGATGTCTCCAAGACTGACGCAACCGTCTACGCCGTATGGGGCTATGACACCGACGGCGACGGCACGCCCGATGTGCAGGATGAGTCCTATGGCATCACCGCTTCTGTTGATGGAGGCAACGGCTCCATCACGCCCCCGACCCGCTATGTGATCGCCGGGACGGATGCCGAATTTACCATCCAGCCCGAGGAAAACTACGCCCTGGACACCGTCACCATTGTGAAGAAGAATATCGACGATACCACAGTGGAAACTAAGACCTACCGCAACGACGGGAAGCCCGGGATTCCCGGCTATACCAACGGCACCCTTACCCTGAGTGATGTCCAGTCCAACTACGCCATCACTGTCACCTTTGCTAGTGATAATGACGGAGACGGCACTCCGGACAAATATGACCGCACCCTGACCTATGACGCCAACGGCGGATATTTCGGCAGTGAGGGCACGACCGAAAAGACGGAGACCGGCCTGAACGACGGGGACAGACACATTTTGAAATCCACAGACGAGTATCAGCCCACCCACGCCGAGCAGGATAACCATCAGGTGCTGTTCATCGGCTGGACCGCCACAGACAACAGCGAAGCTGTCTATGAGCGCGGCGATGGCGATTCTCTGCCCACCCTCTGTGGACGCACCGTGACCATCAGCGGCGATATGGTGGTCTACGCGGTGTGGGGCCTGGACGGGGACGACGACGGCAAACCGGATGTCACCGAAGATGACCACCACATCACCGCCACCGCCGGGGACAACGGCTCCATCAATCCTGAAGAAGCCTATGTGTCCGATGGAGGAAGCGCCACCTTCACCATCGCCCCCGCCAGCGGCTACGCCGTGGACACCATTACCATTGATGCGGACGAAGCAGGTGAACAGGTCCTCACCAATAACGGCGGCTCCCTCCCCACTGGTGTGGCCGAAAAGTGGGCCTCCTACACCTTCTCCAATGTGACGGAGGATCACACGATTTCTGTCACCTTCGGTCTGGACGAGGACGACAACGGTGTGCCTGACGCCAACGAGCCGGAAGACGCCTATACCCTGACCTACCACGCCAACGGCGGCGCGTTCGACGGTCAAACTGATCCATATGTGGTAAACGATGTGGCGGCAGGCCCGCATACTCTGAGCGACATCGCTGCTCCCACCCACGACGCTGTGGAGTACAACGGACAGCAGGATGTCCCCGTCCTCTTCATCGGCTGGATGACTGAGGACGACCACGAAACCATTTACAGCGTCGAGGACACCGCCCCCGACACCGTGACCTCTGTCGCTATGGATGAGGACAAGGCGGTCTGGGCCGCCTGGGGCTATGACGAGGACGGCAACGGCGAGCCCGATGTCACTGAGACCCAGTACACCGTCACCGCCCGCGTGGAGGGCGAGGGCGGCTCCATTGATCCGACCAGCAAGACCGTAAACGCCGGAGAGGACGTGGAGTTCACCATCGACGCCAAGGACGGCTATGCCCTGGACACCATCCAGGTGAACAGTAAAACTGAGTACACCAACGACGATATAACCGCTCCTTTTAAGGGCACCTGGACGCTGGAAAATGTTCAGGAAGCGGCCGAAGTTGTGGTCACCTTCGGCGAGGACGAGAATGACAACGGCGTGCCCGACGACAAGGAGGAGCCGGAGGAGGAGCAGTACACCGTCACCGCCTCCTCGGACAACGAGGAGCAGGGCTCCATCGATCCCACCGAGGCGACCGTAGACGCCGGAGATGATCTGCCCTTCACCATCCACGCCGAGGACGGCTGTGCCCTGGACTACATCACCGTCAACGGCGATGTGGTCTACTCCAACAACGACCCGGAGAACGCCTTTACCGGCAGCTGGACCCTGGAGGATATCCGGGAGGACAGCGAAGTGGTGGCCTATTTCGGTGCAGATGAGGACGAAGACGGCGTGCCCGACGAGCCCTCCTACTGGACCATCGAAGCCTCCGCCGGAAGCGGCGGCGGCATCGACCCGGAGGGGGATGTGTTCGTCCCGGACGGCGGGGACCAGCGCTTTGACTTTGACCCCGACCGCGGCTATGAGATCGACCGTGTCCGGGTGGACGGAGACAGTGAGCGTGTCCGCAGCTCCTACACCTTTGAGGAGGTGACGGAGAACCACACCATCCGCGTCACCTTTACGGAGACCGACGAGGGCGGTGACGATGATGACGACGACGATGACGACGGCGGCATCACCTATCTGACCATCACCGCCACGGCCGGCGAGGGCGGCTCCATCAGCCCGGACGGCCGGGTGCAGGTGGCCTATGACCGGAACAAGAGCTTCATCATCCAGGCGGACGAGGGCTATGAGCTGGCGGACGTGCTGGTGGACGGCAGGAGCGTGGGAGCCGTGGGCCGCTACACCTTCGAAAAGGTGCATAAGAACCACACCATCACCGCTGTCTTTACCGCCAGCCAGAAGCTGAACGGCGTGGACCGCTGGCTGAATACCCGGGACCACATCGCCTACCTCAGCGGCTATCCCGACGGCACCTTCGGCCCTGACCGAAACATGACCCGGGCCGAGGTGGCTCAGATGTTCTACGCCCTTCTGAATGACCAGAATGTGCCCGCCACGGTCTCCTTCTCCGATGTGCCCGACGGCGCCTGGTACGCTGACGCGGTGGAGACGCTGGCCTCCCTGGGCATGTTCACCGGCTATCCTGACGGCACCTTCCACCCCAACAGCACCATCACCCGGGCTGAGTTCGCGGCGGCGGCCCTCTCCTTCGCCGATATGGCTCCCAGTGCCCGGTGCAGCTTCCCCGATGTGTCCGCGCAGGACTGGTTCTACCCCTATGTGGCCAGCGCCGCAGAGTACGGCTGGATCGGCGGCTACCCCGACGGCACCTTCCGCCCCAGCGGCTCCATCACCCGGGCCGAGGTGGCCGTGATCGTCAACCACATGCTGGGCCGGACCCCGGACCAGAGCTTCGTGGACCGCAGCCTGGACCGGCTGGTCAGTTTCTCTGACCTGAACAGCAGCCACTGGGCCTTCTACCCCATCATGGAGGCTTCAAACAGCCACGACCACATCAAGGCCGGCGGCTCCGAGCAGTGGACCGGCATCAACAACTGATCCCGGCTTCCCTCTGTCCCGTAGAAAAAGGGCCCGTGGGCACGACAAGTCGTGCTCACGGGCCTTCGTTTTTCTATACTTTTTTCTTGTCGTCCGTGCTTTCTGCCATCTCAATGCAGTTCTACTGATAAACTCCCGTGCCGATGGACAAACCGCAGCTGCAAATTCAGGCCATTTTCAGGTATCCACCACTCTAAATATCTATGCCTATCCAAGGCAGCGGCCAGTCAGGCGGTAGGGGACTTCTTGATCTCACGACTAAAAGAAAGATGCGCAATCATGCCCAAGACGCCTTTTACAGAAATAGTAAAACCCCGAAAGTCTTGCACTCAAAGGACTTTCGGGGTTTTCTGGTGGTGCGGCTGACGGGAGTCGAACCCGTACGCCCATAGGACACAAGCACCTCAAGCTTGCCAGTCTACCAATTCCAGCACAGCCGCAAATCAGCGGCTCTTTCAGAACCGCTTGATTATTATACAATTTTTACAGGGGTTTGTCAATGGATTTTTACTGGGTTTCCTGACCGCCCCGCATCGCCTCGTGCTCCCGGCGCAGCTCCTGCCAGAGCTGGCGGGAATCCCACGTCCGGTTGGTGGGAGTCAGCACTGCCTTCAGGAGCACAGGCGGAAACTCCGTCCTGCGCATGGTGTTCAGCAGCTGGTCCAGCCTGCCGGGCCCCAGGTCACAGAAGACCATCATCGCTTCCGGGATATCCGCCTGCTGTTTCGGGTCCTCTTCGCCTTTTCCGGCGGCCACCTGCTCCAGGGGCAGGTGGTACCGGGAAGGCTCCACCATGCGGACCCGGACCCGGAGCATCATGAGCAGGGCCCGCAGCGTCTTAAATTCATCGCCCCCGCAGTTGTATAGCAAAACTGTTTCCTTTGCCATGACAGTCCCTCCTTCTGGTCCCGCCGGAGCCGGAAGATCCGGCTCCGGCAGTTTTCCCATCCTTCCGCATGCAGGGTCCAGCTGGGACGCCTGTCACACCCCGGCCAGCGCCTGCTCCAGGTCCGCGATGATGTCCTTCACATCCTCAATGCCCACTGAGAAGCGAACCAGGTCGGGGGCTACCCCAGCCGCGGCCAGCTCCTCGTCGTTCATCTGGCGGTGGGTGGAGGAGGCGGGGTGGAGGACGCAGGTCTTGGCATCGGCCACGTGAGTGGCGATGGAGGCCAGCTTCAGACCGGCCATGAAGGTCTCCGCTGCGCTCCGGCCTCCCTTGACCCCGAAGGAGACCACGCCGCAGCTGCCGTTGGGCAGGTACTTCCGGGCGCGCTCATAATACTTGTTGCCCGGCAGGCCGGCGTAGTTGACCCACGCCACCTTGGGGTGCTTCTCCAGGTACTCCGCCACCGCCTGGGCGTTGGCGCAGTGCTTGGCCATGCGCAGGGGAAGGGTCTCCAGACCGATGTTCAGCAGGAAGCAGTTCTGGGGGGAGGGGATGGAGCCCAGGTCCCGCATGAGCTGGACGGTGGCCTTGGTGATATAGGCGCCGCCCAGGCCGAACCGCTCGGTGTAGGTCACGCCGTGGTAGCTCTCGTCCGGGGTGCACAGGCCGGGGAACTTGTCTGGATAGCGGGTCCAGTCAAAGTTGCCCGAATCCACGATGGCCCCCCCCACCTGGAGGGCATGTCCGTCCATATACTTGGTGGTGGAGTGGGTCACGATGTCGGCCCCCCACTCGAAGGGTCGGCAGTTCACCGGGGTAGCAAAGGTGTTGTCGATGATCAGGGGGACCCCATGGCTGTGGGCCGCATCGGCAAACTTTTCGATGTCCAGCACAGTCAGGGCCGGGTTGGCAATGGTCTCCCCAAAAACGGCTTTGGTATTGGGCCGAAAGGCCGCATTGAGCTCCTCGGCGGTGCAGTCCGGGTCCACGAAGGTGAACTCGATGCCCATGCGCTTCATGGTGACAGCAAACAGGTTGTAGGTGCCGCCGTAGATGGTGGAGGAGGACACCACATGGTCACCGCAGGAGGCAATATTGAAAATGGAGTAGAAGGAGGCCGCCTGGCCGGAGGAGAGCAGCATGGCAGCGGTGCCTCCCTCCAGGGCGCAGATCTTGGCCGCCACGGTGTCGTTGGTGGGGTTCTGGAGGCGGGTATAGAAATAGCCGCTGGCCTCCAGATCAAACAGCTTGCCCATCTCCTCGCTGGTCTCATAGCGGAAGGTGGTGGATTGGACGATGGGGAAATTCCGTGGCTCCCCGTTTCCGGGGCGGTAGCCCGCATGCAGGCAGTTTGTGCCGATCTGATAGTGACTCATGCTCTGATTCCTTCTTTCTCTCCGGAGCGGCGGCGCCGCTCTTCGGTACAATGTAGTTTAGATTAAACGGGTCCGCCCGTTTTGTCAAGCCCCTTCATTCGGGGCCTCCTGCCCCTGCCCCGGCTGGGAGAGCACCGCCTCCTCTCGAGTCAGGATCTGGTGGTTCCGGTAGCTCACCGGCTGTCCGGCCACATTGATCTCCACTGCCTCCACTCCGTCCAGCTGGCTCATGGTGAGGACGATGCAGTAGTCGGCCACGGTGAGGGAGATGTCCGTCAGTCCGCCGTACTGCTCCGACAGATTCAGGACCAGCACCCCCTCCTCCAGCCCCCAGCTCCGCAGGGACACCCCGCTGGGGAAGGGGCTGTTCAGCTCCTCCTCCGTGGGACCGGAGAGCAGAGCCTCCATCAATTCCCGAGGGCCCGGGTCCGCCTCCCCCTGGTAGGGCTCGCTGAGGATGGCGCTGCCGTCCTCCAGACCGGAGGCGAAATAGAGCTGGTATCCGCCCTTCTCCGCGGCAGTGCTGCAGGACCCCAGCAGGAGCAGCAGCCCCAGGAGCAGGCACATCGTCCACCGCTTCATCCCCGGTCTCCCTCCTTCCGTTTTTCCGGCACAGCGGGAAAGCCCACCGTGAACACGCTGCCCTCCGGCTGGCGGGCCCGGACGGTGACCCATCCCCCGTGGCGGCGCACCGTGTCCCGGACAATGGACAGCCCCAGCCCGGTGCCGCCGGCGGCCCGGGAGCGGGCCTTGTCCACCCGATAAAAACGCTCAAAGATCCGGGGCAAATCCTCCTCAGGGATGCCGGTGCCGTTGTCCGCCACCGTCAAAATCACGTTTTCCTCCCGGCGGGAAAGGGCGACCTGTACCGCCCCGCCGGCGCCGGTATATTTCACCGCATTGTCCGTCAGGTTATAAATGACCTGGTGCAGCTCATCCGGCGTGGCCAAAACCGTGCAGCCCGGCTCAGCAGTATAGGTCAGCTCCACCTGCTTTTCCTTGGCCACCAGGCTCATCATCCGCATCACCTGCTCCAGCACCGGCAGCACCTCCACCTCGACGGGCTTTTCCAGCACGCCGCTGTCCAGCCGGGTCAGCCGCAGCAGGTCCTCCGTGATCCGGGAGAGCCGTTCCGCCTCAGCGCCGATGTCCGCCACAAACTCCCGGGTGGTGGCCGGGTCCATGTGTTCCGTCTGCAAAATGGAATCCGACAGCAGCCGGATCGCTGCCAGCGGCGTTTTCAGTTCGTGGGAAGCGTCGGAGACAAAGCGGCGGCGGGCATTTTCCGTAGTCTGGAGCCGGTCCGTCAAACTATTGAACTCCTGGCCGATCTGGGCGATCTCATCATGGCCCGCGATCTCGGCCCGGTGACTGTACGCGCCCTCCCGCACCTGGCGGATGGCGGTGAGGAGCTGCCCGATCTTCCGCGTCAGCACCCGGGAGAGCACCACGCTCAGCACCAGCACCGCCACGCCGATCACTGCGGAAAGCCGCAGGAGATTGGCCTGCAGCCCCTCCAGCAGCGCCGCCTGCTCCGTATCGTATTCATAGGCATAGACCGCTCCGATCACCTGGCTTTGATAGAGCACCGGCGACGAGGCCCGGCTGCGGAATGCCCCATTTTGATAGGTGCTGGTAAAGACGTCGCTGCCCAGCAGCGCCTGAACGATCTCCGTGTAAAAGGCATACTCCCCCACGGCACTGCCGGTCTCCCGGGTGTCGTAGAGGACACGGCCGGTCTCGTCCGTCACCAAAATCCGGCTCATACCCGTCTCCTCCACCACCGCCATGGCCTGGGCCACATTCTCCTCCGTCAGATGGTCCAGGTCCGAGAGAGAGTATACCATCACGGAGACGCTGCTCTCCAGCGTGGCCTCCTTGGAACGGAACACCAGGTCCTGGGACACCCGCAGCGGGTAAGTATTGAGCAGCAGCAGCACCGCCGCGATGATGAGGATGTAGCTCAGGCCGAATTTGACCTGCAAGCTGCTGTACATCCAGTGCTTAGCCTTTGAAATAGTAGCCCACTCCCCACTTGGTCATGATATGTTCCGGCTCTGCCGGGTTCTTTTCCAGCTTCTCCCGCAGGCGGCGGATGTGGACATCCACTGTGCGGTAATCTCCGCCGTAGGCATAGCCCCACACCACGTTCATGAGATTCTCCCGGCTGTACACCCGCCGGGGATTGCGCATCAAAAGCTCAATGAGGTCGTACTCCTTGGCAGTCAGCTCCACGCTCTTCCCGTCCCGGATCGCCAGGCGCTCCTCCGTGTTGAGGGACAGATCCCCCGCCGTCAGGATCGCCCCCTGGCTGCGCTGGATCCCGGCGGCCCGCCGCAGCAGCGCCCGGACCCGGGCCTTGAGTTCCAGGATGTTGAAGGGCTTGGTGAGATAGTCGTCCGCTCCGCACTCAAAGCCCATCAGCTTGTCCGCGTCCTCGCTCTTGGCGGTGAGCATGATGATGGGCACATTGGAGAACTCCCGGATCCGCATACATGCCTCCTGCCCGTCCAGCTCCGGCATCATCACATCCAGAATGATGAGATCGAAGCGGCCGTTGCGGGCCAGCTCCACGGCGGAGGCACCGTCATAGGCGCACTCCACCTCGTACCCCTCGTTCTCCAGATTGAATTTCACGCCTTTGACCAGCAGCTTTTCGTCATCAACCACCAGAATCCTCATTTGTCACCTCTCCTTTGCCGTTGTCCACAGTGACGCGGTCCTCCAGCTCGGCGAATTTCGCCTCTCCGATCCCGCTCACCTCCATGATCTCCTCAATGCTCCCGAAGGGGCCGTTGGCCTCCCGGTACGCGATGATCCGGCGGGCCAGGCTCTCCCCGATGCCGGGCAGCGTGTCCAGCTCCTCCGCCGTGGCAGTGTTCAGATCCACCGGCGGGAAGTCCGGGGCGATCTCCTCCCGGGGGACCTCCGCCTCTGTCTCAATGACTACGCCCGGGACGCGATCCTGCCGATCCCGAAGAGACAGGCCCGCCAGGGCGCACAGGAACACAAAGCCGCCGCACAGGCAGCAGAACAGCACATCCACCAAAGCGGTGCCCAGTTTCTTCAGGCCCAGCAGCTGGGACATCCCCTGGAACAGCAAAAAGAGGCAGCCCAGGGCCGCCCCGGTTGCCAGGCAGAACACCGCCACGGGCAGCGCCTGACCGCTCATTTGAACAGCCTGCCGAAAAAGGAGAGGGCCGGGCCGTTCTCCGTGTAGGAGACGGCGGCCACCTTGCCCCGGGCCAGCAGCTCCCCAGAGGCGGAGTCCAAGTTCTCGATGTGCAGGCCCTCCCCTTTGATATGCAGCTGGCCCTGGTCGGTTTGGGCGGTAATCAGCTCCTCGCTGAAAAAGTCCACCCGGGAGACGCCGGTGGCCCGTAGGACGGCTCTATCCTCGAGCTGCAAGCTGTGATGCCGCAGCGGTTTTTGCGCTTCTGCCATAAACACATACCCCTTTTGTTTCGTCTGGGGATGTATACGCGGCAAAAGGTGGGATTATTCCTCCAGCATGCGGTACATGTCGGGGGCCTGCTCCTTTTTGGCGTACTCCAGCACGGAGAGCACCTCCGCCTTGAGGACGCGCTCGCCCAGGTGGAGCTCCAGCACGTCGCCCTGCTTCACGTCGTAGGAAGCCCGGGCCACCTTGCCGTTTACCAGCACACGGCCGGCGATCGAAAGCGGACGATCCATCCACGTTGCACAGATCATGCCGCCGTACCCTTCCGTGTTCAGCTGCACATAGCCGCCTTTTCCCTTCAGCTCTGCCTTCTCCTTGATCTTGAAGGTCGGTGAATCACTGTGTGATGCAGTGATC
>ENA-ORTQ01003244-ORTQ01003244.1-human-gut-metagenome-genome-assembly--contig:-NODE-3244-length-12515-cov-3.251124_pt1 | contig 12515 bp, 10 predicted proteins | sample MGYA00241912_ERZ509188 | MGnify/ENA primary metagenome ERZ509188 (study PRJEB26280, sample SAMEA2338849) | human gut metagenome | biome: human gut; feature: human-associated habitat; material: faeces...
GCTGGAGGCCATGAAGATGGAGATCGAGGTCTCCGCCCCCGTGGACGGCACCGTGAAGGCCGTGGCCGCCACCGTGGGCACCGCTGTCAACACTGACGATCTGCTGGTCACCCTGGGTTAAAAGTAGGGGGTACAGATACATGCCTAGTGTTGATAAAGCAATTATTAACGCGTTTGAACCTCTGGGTGTTGGTGAGGCCCTGCTGGTAGCCGTGTCCGGTCTGCTGATCGTCTTTGTGATGCTTGCCATGCTGATGGCGGTCATTTTGGTGATCTCCAAGATCGTGGCCGCTATCGAGGGCAAGGGAAAGGCTCCTGCCGCACCCGCTCCCAAGTCCGCTGCCCCTGCCGCCAAACCGGCAGCAGCCCCCGCCGCCCCTGCGGTGGATGAGGGTGAGCTGGTTGCGGTGATGATGGCCGCTGTGGCTGAGGAGTCCGGGATGTCCCCCAACTCCTTCCAGATCACCAACATCAGTGCGGCTCCTGCCGCCGCTGCCCCTGCCCCTGTTGCTGCTCCTGCTGCGGCCCCCGCACCTGCTCCTGCTGCCGCCCCCGCGCCTGCTGCGGCTCCTGCCGCTGTGGCCGCCGGAGAGACGGCCGTCAACAGCCCCATGCCCGGAAACATCTTCAAGGTGGAGTGCTCTGTGGGCCAGGCTGTAAAGGCCGGCGATGTGCTGGTGGTGCTGGAGGCCATGAAGATGGAAATCGAGGTCTCCGCTCCCGTGGACGGAACTGTGAAGGCCGTCTCTGCCGTTGTGGGTACTGCTGTGAACACCGATGACCTGCTGGTCACCATCGGTTGAGAGGAGGGGTGAAGTATGGAATTTCTGAAAAAAGTCATTTTTGCGATTGCTGGCGGTTCTGGCTTTGCCGCTCTGGACTGGAAGACCGTGGTCATGCTCGTCATTGCCTGTGTCCTGCTGTACATGGGTATCGGCAAGGGCTTTGAGCCCCTGCTGCTGGTCCCCATCGCATTCGGTATGCTGCTGGCCAACCTGCCCATTACCGGCTTGTTTGCCGAGCCCGTCTATGATGCCGCTACCCATAGTGGAACAGTAGGCTTTATGTGGGTACTCTATCAGGGTGTCCAATACGCCATTTACCCGTCCATCATCTTTATGGGCATCGGTGCCATGACCGACTTTGGTCCTCTGCTGGCTAACCCCATGTCCCTGCTGCTGGGCGCTGCTGCGCAGCTGGGCATCTTCGCAGCGTTCCTGATGGCGCTGGTCCTGGGCTTTACTCCCGCTGAGGCTGCCGCCATCGGCGTCATCGGCGGCGCAGACGGCCCCACTGCTATCCTGACGGCATCAAAATTGGCGGTAGAGCTGTTGCCGGCTATTGCCATCGCGGCATACTCTTACATGGCCCTGATCCCCATGATCCAGCCCCCGCTGATGAAGCTGATGACCACTAAGAAAATGCGTCAGGTCAAGATGAGTCAGCTGCGTGTGGTCTCCAAAACTGAGAAGATCATCTTCCCCATTGCCGTGACCATCTTCGTAGTGCTGCTGATCCCCGATACTGCACCTCTGATTGGTATGCTCATGCTGGGCAACCTGTTCCGTGAGTGTGGTGTCACGGAGCGTCTGTCTGATACCGCTCAGAACGCTCTGATCAATATCGTGACGATTCCGCTGGGCCTGTCCGTGGGCTTTAAGGCTACGGCCAGCAGCTTCCTGACTGTTGAGACCCTGTCCATTATCGCTCTGGGTCTGACGGCTTTCCTGCTGTCCACTGCTGGCGGCCTGCTGCTGGGCGATTTGATGTATGTTCTGACTGGTGGCAAGGTCAATCCGCTGATCGGCTCTGCCGGCGTGTCCGCCGTGCCTATGGCGGCCCGTGTGTCCCAGGTGGTGGGACAGAAGGAGAACCCCTCCAACTTCCTGCTGATGCACGCTATGGGACCCAATGTGGCTGGCGTCATCGGTTCCGCTTGTGCCGCTGGATTTATGATCAAGGTCTTCGGCGGCTGATTTAAAGCGATTACAGTTTCAAACAGGTGCTCGGCACACCGGTGCAGACCGGTGTGCCGAGTGCTTTTTCCGTGCAGGAAAAGAGATGCGGCGGAGAGAAAAGAGGGGGCATCGAGGGGGAAAAGGCGGAAAAAAGCTGGGCAGAACAGGGGAGAGGAGGAAGGAAGAAAAAATTTGAAAAAAATAAAAATAGTACTTGCCAAATCAAAAAATATGTGCTATTATTTATAAGCTGTCAGCGAGAGATACTTCTCCTGCGGTATGCGGCTGTAGCTCAGTTGGATAGAGTGTTTGGCTACGAACCAAAAGGTCGGGGGTTCGAATCCCTTCAGCCGTACCACTCGTCGCAAGCGTCGTATCGCTTGCGACGAGTTTTTTCGTTTCATTACAAAACTTATCGCGCACTCACTTTGCTGCTCCTCGCTTCCAAACCGAAGCCCAGCGTAGCGGGTTCGGTTTGGTTTTTGGCACAGACCTGTAGCCACTGCATCTTTTTTGTCCACATATTCCAAGTTAAAAGCTATATTTTGATCTTATAAACGAGGCCGAAATGTAGCTTTTCTTTTTATCAATTTGTCGAAGAAACCTCCATGTTATACCGCTCATGAGCACATGAGTAGAAAACATGGAGGCTTTGTTATGCCTGAGAATATCACTTGGAGAGGCGGGACGCAATCGGGGGAAAGAGAACTGCCCGCCGCTCCGCCCCGGCGCCTGGCGCGGGGGGAAACGGCGGGCAGACTGCGCCTCAGGGCGCGGCAAGGTCACATGATATGCTCTTCGGCGCAGTTGTCCAGCACACGCATCCCCATCTCCTTGGGTGCGGCAACGGGAAATTTGGCAATGCTGGTCTCGTCGAATTTGGCACACAGGCGGAGCTGAGGATTGAGGCGCAGGTCCTCCATATGGGACGGCCTGCATGCTCTGCGCTTTGCCATAAAGATCACCCCTGGCACAGTATGCCCTAAAATCCGACCGATGTTGCAGGGAAGACGGCCGCTGTGCTGGGAGCAGGGAGAGTCAAAACTTTTCCATATGCTGAAGATCCATTACAAAGACGACCACACCGCCCACATCCTGCACAACAGGGGTGGCGGGCATGAGAGGAGGGTAGGGGTGCCCCATGGGGATAGAAAAGCTTTGGTAGACCGTGGCTTTCCGTTGACCCGCCCGGCGCTTCAGAATGTCCAGCACCTCATCCAGACGGGGCTCTTCAACGCCGATCATGATGGTGGTGCTGTGCTTTTTTAGAAATCCTCCGGTGGAGCTGAGCATCGTAACAAAAAAGCCGTTTTGATTCAGCTCATAGACCGTATCCTCGTAATCTTCCCCCTGGAGGATAGCCAAAACCAATTTCCCACTGTGCTGTTCCATGTAAGACCTCCTTGTTTGTTCCTGCAGGGCCAGACCAGGTCAGACCCGCTTTTGAAAATTCCCTACCACTGAGATGTTGTCATCCAGAATGACAAAGATGTTTGGGTCCTGCTTCTGCAGCGCCTTACGAAGCTGAAGAGCTTCCTTTTTGGAGACCACTGTGAGAAGCATCTCCGTCTGCTCTCCGCTGTACGCCCCTTCTCCCTCCCATTTTGTAACGCCGCGGCCCACATATTCAAAGACCAGCTGCTCCATCTCCGGCTTTTTGGTGATGATAAGCATAGTGACCATCACATTTTGCAGGTGCGCCCGGTCCAAGCAGAGAAAAGTAACGCAGGTGAACAGAATGCTGTACACCACCACCTGCCGGTCAAAAAACAGGAAACCGACCCCATAAACTGCAAAGTTCAGGGCCATGGAGATACGGCCAACGCTCAGAAGGGGGTGCTTCTGAAGGCAGAGCAGCCCCAGGATCTCTTCTCCGCCTCCAGAGCAGCCAGAGGTGAGGGTCAGGCCGGCGCCAGCGCCGCAGGCGAGGCCGCCGATGACACAGGCGGTGAGATGCTCATCGAACAGACCAGACTGAGGAATAGGGATCAGGGCCAGAAAAATACTGTAACAGGCCACACACAGGGCGGTCTTTGCAAAAAAAAGATGTCCAAATCTGGACCAGGCCAGAATGAGCAGGGGGACATTGAGCAGAAAGTAAATGATGCCGGCCACGTCCCCCACAGACTGGAGAGACGGAAAAACAGAGAGCAAAACCATGCGCAGAAGCTGTGCGATCCCTAAAAATCCGCCGCTGTACATTCCGGAAGGCAGAATAATGCAGTTCATGGATACGGAAAACAGCAGGGAGCCGACAACAATGAGGGACATATCTTTGACAATCTGGCCGCTGTGCCGCCGAAGTCCCATCGCCTGCTTATATTGTACCATACAGTCCCACCCTTATCAATCCAATTTATGAAATGGTCCCGGAATACCCCAAAGGGATATTCCGGGAGCAAATCTGTAGGAAAGCGGACGATCAGGCGGGAATCAGGCCGTTGTCCACCAGGAACTGATGGGCGACCTCCTTGGCGCTCATGCCGTCCACATCTACCTGAGCGTTCATGGCAGCCATGGTAGCCTCGTCAATGGCACCGTCCAGCTTGGAGAGGACCTCGGCCAGAGCGGGATCAGACTGGATCAGATCGGCATTTACGAAGTTTACAGCGTAGTAGGGGGGGAAGAAGCCCAGGTCGTCCTCCAGAGTGGTCAGCCCCAGCTTGGAGAGCAGAGCATCTGTGGCAAAGGCGTCCACCACGTCCACCTCGTCGTTTTCAATGGCAGTGTAGCGCAGGCTGGCATCCAGTCCGGTGACATCCTTGAACTCGGCGTTGTACTGGCTTTCCAGAAGAGGCAGACAGTCCTCGCGCTGGATAAACTCTACGGTGCATCCCAGCCGAAGCTCAGGGGACTTCTCGATCAGATCAGACAGAGTGGTCAGGCCATAGGCCTCGGCGGTCTCGGGCTTGACGCTCATCACATAGGTGTTATTGAAGCCCAGAGGAGCGGAGGTATAGATGTTGTGGTCTTTCATCATCATATCGCTGACAGTCTGCCAAACTACGTCTTTATCGGTATTCATGGGCTGGGCCAGCAGATTCATCAGGGCGGTCCCGGTGTACTCCACGAACATATCGATGCTTCCCTGTTCCAAGGCGTCAAAGCAGACGGCGGCCCCGGCCAGACCGAAGCGCTGATCCACCGTGTAATCGGTGTTGGCCTCGATCAGCTCGGTATAGAGCTCACCCAGAATATTGACCTCAGTAAAGTTGGAGGTGCCTACCACGATGGTCTTGTCGCCGCTTCCGGTACTGGAGGGGGCAGAAGAAACAGACCCGCTTCCGCTGCCGGAAGAGCCGCAGGCGGCAAGGGAGAGGGACAGCGCAGCCGCTGTGAGAGCGCAGGTGATTTTTTTCAGGTTTTTCATGACGCAAGAAACTCCTTTTTCTTATTTTGAATTTTAAAATCAAGAGATCAGCCCAGATAGGCTCAGGCAATGATGGCGGCATAGGATGCCGCGGAGACAGCGACCAGGGCAAAGCACAGCCCGCCTGCCACTGCCTTGCGGCGGGTCCGGACAGCTTTGCTGAGGTTTTTGATCTGGTCCTGAGGCAGCAGCCCCTCGCTGGTGAGGGCCCGTTCCACGCGGCCCAGGAGGTAATCCAGAGTGAGGGCCATCACAGCGGAGGCGACCGCCCCCATGACAGTCATAGGATAATTGAGGGAGTTCATACCCAGCATAATGAACCAGCCCAGTCCGTTGGCTCCGGCGAAAGCGGCGATGGTCATGGTGCCTACCGCACCCACGGCAGCGATACGGATGCCGGACATGATATAGGGCGTGGCCATGGGCAGCTCCACTCGGCCCAGCTGCTGCATGCGGGTCAGTCCGATGCCCCGTGCCACCTCGAGGGAGACAGGAGAGATGCTGGAGATCCCGGTGTAGGTGTTTTTCAGAATGGGGAGGAACGCATAGACAAACACCATGAAGATAGCCAGTGTCTCACCGACGCCCAGAAAGGGGATCCCCATGGCAAGCAGGGCCATACAGGGGATGGACTGCATCACATTGGCGATGCCGATGACCACGCTGGAGACCTTTTTGCTTCTGGTGATGAAGATACCCAGGGGGACGGCAATGATGAGGGCCAGAACCACGGCGAAGCAGGTCATGGCCAGGTGGCGCAGGAATTCCTCCACCAGACTGTCCCACTCCTCTGCATAGATCGTCAGATAGGGAAGGAAATTCTCCGCCAGACTGTCCCACCACGATGCGGGGGACTCTATCAATGCGCTGCTGCTGCCCATATAACTCCGCTCCTTTCTCCCGCAGTATGCTCAGGGACGAACTGCCTGCTCATAGTGGCCAGCAGACTGCTCTTGGTCAAAAATCCCACAAGAGTCCGGTCGTGCTCGATCACGGGTATAATGCCGGACACATCGTAGTCGATGGTGGAGATGATCTCTTTGAGAGTGGTATCCCCCTCCACCGCGACGTAGTCATCGGAGAGGTAGGTCTCGGCGGAGCCAGAGCCGTCTTTCTCCGACATCAGCTCCTCCAGCCAGAGGACCCCCAGCAGACGGTCCCGGCCGTCTACCACCAGCAGGCTGTCCACGCCGCTCTGGCGCATGATCTGCAGAGCCTGGAGCACGGTCCGCCCCCTGGAGATGGTGATGGGACGGCGGCGCATAATGTCCCGGGCCCGGATATACTCGGGGTTGGCCCACAGACGGTTGGCACCAATAAAGTCCGTGACATACTGATTGGCGGGAGCTTTCAGGATCCGCTCCGGGGTGTCGCACTGGACGATGTGCCCTTCCTGGATAATGCAGATGCGGTCGGCCAGCTTGATGGCCTCGTCCATGTCGTGGGTGACGAATACGACAGTCTTTTTTGTTTTTTTCTGGAGCGTATGGATCTCGTCCTGCAGCTCGGCCCGGGTCATGGGATCCAGAGCGGAGAAGGGCTCATCCATCAGAACGATGGGGGGGTCCACCGCAAAGGCCCGGGCTACTCCCACGCGCTGCTGCTGCCCGCCGGACAGCTGAGAGGGGTATTGGTTGCGGTAGGTGTCCGGGTCCAGATCGACCATTCGGAGCATCTCAGTCACCCGCTCAGAGATCCGCTCGCTGGGGTAGCCGGCGATGCGCATGACCAGCGCAATATTTTCCTCCACGGTCAGATGGGGGAAGAGGCCGCCGGCCTGAACGACATAGCCCACCAGGTTGGGCAGCTGATTTGTTTTGATGCGGTCCACCGGCGTCCCATTGATGAGCAGCTTGCCCTTCTGCACATTGAGCAGCTTGTTGATGCTCTTGAGAAGAGTGGTTTTTCCACAGCCGCTGGAGCCGATGAGAACAAAAAATTCACTGTCCTGAATGGTAAGATCCACGTGGTTCAGAACGGGCCTATCTTTGTACGCCATAGACACATTTTGAAACTCAATCATAAGCGTGTCTCACGATCCCTTCTTTGTTATGGCGGTATCGTAACAGAATTTCAGTTAATGTGACCCTAGGATTCTGCCTCTGGAATTAAGAGTGTGTTAGTTCAGGCAGGGACCCACCGCCCGCTGGGAAGAAAAAGACTGCCCGCCCCCTGCAAGACGCAGGGAACGGACAGTCAGGGACGCAGGTGCAGAGGTCAGGCCTCGTCCTCCTGCTTCTGGCGGATCATGCGGTAGCCCACGCCGATGTGGGTCTGGATATACTGGGGGTGGCTGGGGTCCACCTCCAGCTTTTTGCGCAGAGTGGCCATGAAGACGCGGAGGGAGGGGGTATCCGAAAAGGCGGAGCTGCCCCAAATCTCGTTGAGGATAAAATTGTGGGTGAGGACCTTCCCGGTATTTCGGGCCAAAAGGCAGAGCAACTTGTACTCGATGGGGGTGAGATGGATCTCCACCCCATCTCGATAGGCACAGCCGGCAGCATAGTCGATCTTCAGGTTCCCGTTCTCGTAGAGGCTGGCTTCCTCACTTACCTTCTGGCTGTCATAGCGGACCCGGCGCAGGGCGACCCGGAGCCGGGCCAGGAGCTCGTCCACGGAGAAAGGTTTAGTCAGATAGTCATCGGCGCCGGCGTCCAGCGCGGCCACCTTGTCGCTGTCCTCGCTCCGGGCGGAGATGACGATGATGGGCAGGTTGCTCCAGGTGCGGACCTTTTTGATGATGTCTACCCCGTCCATGTCGGGCAGGCCCAGGTCCAGCAGCATGACGTCCGGGCGGTAAGAGAGGGCGTCCACCAGAGCACTGGCCCCTGTCTTGGCCCGATGGAACTGATAGTTCTGGGTCTCCAGAGTGGTGGCGATGAGGTTTCCCACCGCTGCGTCGTCTTCTACCATAAGAATGTGCGGCTTATTCATACATTTTTACCTCCGAGGCCCTCAGGGTGAAACGAAATACTGACCCGTGGGGCTGATGATCCTGAACTGATATCTCACCGCCGTGAGCGGTGATGATGGACCTGCACAGGGAGAGCCCCAGGCCCAGCCCCCGCCGGCCATCTCCGCGGGAGTTGTCCGCGGTATAAAACATATCAAATATTTTCTGCTTGGCGCTGTCCGCAATACCTGGACCGTCATCGGAGACCTCGACCTGCACAAAAGGACCGGCCCGGACAGCGGACAAGGAGATATGGGAACCGGCAGGGGTGTACTTGATAGCGTTGTTGACCAGATTGATGACCACCTGGACGATGAGCCGGGCGTCCATATCCGCCATCAACAAATCGTCCTCCAGTTCTACAGAGATATGGTGCTGCTCCGCATTGCGGTCCAGATGGGACAGGGCTTCATGAAAGACCTCATCCAGAAGCTCCGGGCGGATGTTCAGAGAAACAGAGCCGTTGCCCATCCGGGTGAGGGAGAGCAGATTTTCCACCAGGTTGATGAGCCACATGGAGTCATCGTAGATGGAGCGGTACAGGTAGCGCCGCTTCTCCTCATCCAGCACGGCCCCGTTCTCCATCAGGATGCCGGCGTTCCCGGATATACTGGTCAGTGGGGTGCGCAGGTCGTGGGAGATGGCCCGCAGCAGATTGGCGCGCAGGGTCTCCTGATGGGCCAGCTCCTCGATCTGCTGCTTGGCGCGCGCCGTCAGCTCCTTTTCCAGCGCCAGTCCGCACTCGTCCAGGATGGCTACTGTCAGATTTTTTTCAAAGGAGTCCACCTTCTGAGCATTGGGGATGGCAATGCCAACCACCGCCAGCACCTTGTCAGAGCCGCGGACCGCAATGTAGAGGCATTTAGAGCTGGGAAGGGTGTGGGTGGTAGCGCCGGCGTGCTTGTTGTTGTTCCAGACCCACTCCGCCACCGCCCGCTCTGAGGAAGTGAGATATGCAGACATATCCCCGCCTTTGGAAACGGGGAACAGCATGGCCTCCTGCTCCAATCTGTCCTCGTCGGCGGAATAGATCAGGACGTCCCGCTCCAGCAGCTTTTTCAACTGGGTGGCCGTGACCGCCAGGATCTCCCGGCTCCCCTCCGCCTTCTGGAGCTTCTGGCTGGTCTCCAGCAGGATCTCAGTGCGGTATGCCTTTTGGGCGCTCTGGATGGCCTGCCGTTTGACACGGGTGGTAAGAGAGCTGCCCAGCAGCGCTACGGTCAGCATGACGGCAAAGGTGGCGATATAGCTGGGGTCGCTCATCAAAGTAAAATAGGGGTAGGTAAAAAAGTAATTGAAGATGAAGACGGAGCACAGGGATGCCAGCAGGCTGTAGCTGTGCCCCGTGGTGGCCATGGAGATGGTGAGGACGCCCAAGATATAGACCATGATCACATTTTCAGTGGAAAAGCCCGCTCGCTGGAAGAGAAAGCCCACGGCGGTGCAGGCAGCCAGGATCAGGAGGGCCTTGAAAAGATCTCGGACGGAGAAGCGCTCCTGGAGAAGATAGGGCTGCCAGGAGTGGCGGGCGGGCCGCTGGACCTGGTCCGGGATGATGTAGATATCCAGGTCAGGAGCCAGCTCTCCCAGACGGTCCATCAGACTCTTGGCGCCCAGGAGGGGGCCGCGTTTCTGGGGACTGCGGCCCAGCACGATCTTGGAGATCCCGCTGACTTTAGCGTATTCCGCGATCTGAATGGCGGGGTCATCCCCGTAGACCGTGCTGATCCGGGCGCCCAGCTCCTCTGCAAGATGCAGATTGTTCCGCAGCTGCCGGCGTTCCTTGTCGCTCTGGCCCTGAAAGGAAGGAGTCTCCACGAAAAGCGCGGTAAAGGCGCCGTGAAATGCCTCTGCCATCCTGGCAGCAGTGCGGATGACCTTCTCGTTGGAGGGAGAGCCGGACAGGCAGATGAGAATGTGTTCCCGGGCCCTGGGGGGATATCTGTCCCCACCGGAGGGCTTCCGCTCCAGGCGGTCAGCGGTCCTGCGCAGGGAGAGCTCCCGCAGGGCGGCCAAGGTCTGCTCGGTCAAAAGGTGCCCTTCCCCTCCGCCGATGGTCCCGGCCCGCAGGCGCGCCAGAAGGTCGGAGGGCTCCAGATCGACGATCTCCACCTGGTCAGCAGAGTCAAAGACCTGGTCCGGGACGCGCTCCGGGGCGGAGAAGCCGGTGATGGAGGAGACCACATCGCTCAGGCTTTCCAGCTGCTGCACATCCATGGTGGAATAGACGTCAATGCCCGCGCGAAGCAGCTCGGCAATATCCTGGTAGCGCTTGGCGTGGCGGGCTCCCTTATTGTTGGAGTGGGCCAGCTCATCCACTAGGATCAGCTGGGGACGGCGGCGGAGGGCGCCGTCCAGGTCAAATTCGCCCTGCCCTCCACCGGGAGGGATGAGGGGCGGGAGCCGTTCCAGTCCTCCGGCCAGTGCCAGGGTATCAGGATAGGCGGCGGGTGCCAGAAAGCCCAGCACAACGTCCGTGCCCGCCTCTTTTGCGCGGAGGGCGGCGTCCAGCATAGCGTAGGTCTTCCCCACTCCGGCGGCGTAGCCAAAAAAGATCTTCAGTCGGCCGGAGGACTCCTGTTCCAAAGTGTGGTCCCCGGGAGTCAGCCCGTCAGGGCGGGGCTGAGGATCAGAACGCAAGGTATCACCTCGTCTCTTGCTTGGGTCATTTGTATATTATAGTATAACACAGGTGGTATCAGCATAACATTGGCATTTTTGACGGGGTGTAAAGATTACATTAAGGAATCTTTATTAATACAGTATTTATGCACGGAAAATTCTCTTAATCTGGCGCTAATGTCCAATGTGATATAATAAGAAAAAATGCGGGACAGCGCGTGGCCCGGCTGCCCGCCCTGCGGACAGCCGGGCCCTGGATGAACAGCCGCATAGGAACATATCAGAAGGGAACAGGAGCATGATGCATGCTGCGGGGGGATTCTGTGCCGTCTTTCAAACATGACCGTGTCACACCGGCACAAATCATTATTTTAGGATTCCTGCTGCTGATCTTTACTGGGGCAGTGCTGCTGATGCTGCCCTTTTCCACCCAGGAGCCCGGAGGGGCCTCATTTGGGGATGCGCTGTTCACCGCCACTTCCGCCACCTGTGTGACCGGACTGGTGCTCCACGATACGGCGCTTTACTGGTCACCCTTTGGGCAGCTGGTCATTCTTCTGCTGATCCAGGTGGGCGGAATGGGAGTGGTCACCATCGCGGTGGCGATTTTCATGTTTGCGGGCAAACGGATCGGGTTGAAGCAGCGGTGGGTGATGCAGGAGTCCATTTCCGCCCCTCAGGTGGGCGGCATCGTGCGGATGACGGGGTTTATCCTAAAAACCGCCTTTTTGATTGAAGGGATTGGGGCCCTGCTTCTGGCCCTGCGGTTCTGCCCGCAATTTGGTCTTGGAAGAGGACTTTGGTACGCGGTGTTTCACTCAGTGTCCGCGTTCTGCAATGCGGGCTTTGATCTTATGGGAGTAAACTCCCCGTTTTCTTCCCTCACAGACTACGTAGGCGATCCTTTGGTGAGCAATGTGATCGCTTTTCTGATCATAATTGGCGGCGTCGGCTTCCTCACCTGGAATGACATCAGGGAGCACAAGCTCCACTTTCGACGCTACCGGCTGCAGAGCAAGCTGATCCTGACCACCACGCTGGCCCTGATCCTGACAGGGCTCCTGTTCTTTCTGCTGTATGAGTTCGAACAGGGGCAGTGGGTGGACATGTCCCTGTGGGAGCGGATCAACGCCGCGTTTTTTCAGTCCGTGACACCGCGCACCGCAGGATTCAACACAGTGGATCTGACTGGCCTGAGCCAGCCCGCCCAGCTGCTGATCATCCTGCTGATGCTGGTGGGCGGTTCACCGGGTTCCACAGCAGGCGGCTTCAAAACCACTACGCTGGCGGTGATGCTGCTGGGGATCCGGGCAGTTTTCCGCCATAAGGAGCGGCCCCAGTGCTTTGGAAGGCGCATCGCAGATGAGTCGATCCGAAACGCCTCTGCCATCTTCCTGCTTTATCTGCTCCTGTTCCTGACAGGGGGCATCCTGATCTGCTGCATAGATGGCGTACCCCTGATGGCGGCGCTGTTTGAGGCGGCGTCCGCCATTGGTACCGTTGGCCTGTCGCTTGGGATCACGCCGGAGCTCTCCGGGGCGTCCAGGCTGATCCTGATTTTTTTGATGTATTTCGGGCGTGTGGGCGGCCTGACCATGATCTATGCGGTCAC
>ENA-ORTQ01003259-ORTQ01003259.1-human-gut-metagenome-genome-assembly--contig:-NODE-3259-length-12475-cov-3.094122_pt1 | contig 12475 bp, 6 predicted proteins | sample MGYA00241912_ERZ509188 | MGnify/ENA primary metagenome ERZ509188 (study PRJEB26280, sample SAMEA2338849) | human gut metagenome | biome: human gut; feature: human-associated habitat; material: faeces...
GCCAGAAGATCCTCCGCCATGTGGAATCCGCCGTCTGTCTCTTTCAGGGCGCCGACCAGCGTATCTTCGGCATCCAGCTCCTTGTTGCCGTTGGCGTCCTCATACAGTTCAAACACCGCGCCGGAGAGGAAGCGCAGGAAAGTATTCTCCTTATCGCTCTCCACAGAGGAAGGTTCATCCACCGCCTCGGTCTTATGGAGCTGCACCCGTCCGCGGATCAGGGTATTATCCACGCGGAATTCGATTGTCTGTCCGTCCGCACCGATATAAATGTGGTGTTCCTCCGGGCTCACCGTATAGAGCGCGGGAGCGGAAATTTCCTTTACAATCCAGTGACCGTAAGGGATATTCTCAAAGGCAAAGCTGCCATCCTCACCGGTGGTTACGGTAAGCAGCGCGTTTTCCTCGGTAAATTCTTCGGTGTCAGGCTTAAACAGGCCCATCACCGCGCCGGCCAGCTTCACATCTTCGCCAACCTCCGTGCTCTCGCCATATTTCACACCGTCAATGCGTCCGCGGAGCAGGTCATTGGGAACAGCCTCGCCCTCATTTATCAGGATAGAGACAAGAGCAGCCTCCTGACCCGCATATTCAAAAACTACCGGGTATTTGGTATCGGAAAGCACATAGGCGCTGTTGGTGGTGCGCTCCTGCACATAATAGCTGCCAAACGGAAGGTCGGAATCAAAGCAAGCGTCATAGCCGCCCGCCTCATTTGCGGAAACGGAGACCACTTCCAGAAGCCCGCCTGCCGGGATCACGCTGCCATCCGCCGCCGTCAAGTCAGCGGAAGCATACAGACCAAAGGAAATGTCCTTGTATTCCTCATTCATGCCAAGCCCGAAAAGCTCGTCTGTTTCCAGAGCTTTGAACAGGGCAACATCCACTTTCTGGCGCTCGTCATACAACCCTACTGCGGTCTGCGTGACCTCCACGGTCTCGCCCGCGTAGGTCAGCTCCGCATATTCCGGGACAGCATTTACGACCATGCCAGCCGGCGCCTGCCGTTCTTCCAGACGGTAGCGGCCCAGGTACAGAAGTACGCTTGTGGCGGTTCCATCTTCCCCGGTGGTAAGGGTCTCTACAACTGTGTCCTTTGCTACTCGGAGGGTCCCGTCGCCGGTGTAAATATCCTCGTCAGCGATCACATCATAAACTGCGCCGGGAAGCCCGGCCACTTCATATACCGGCTGATACAGGCCGTCGTTTTCCTGGACGGAAGCGAACACCTCGCCGGTCTTTGTGATGGTGAGCTGGCCCTTCTGGGGCATGTTGTACTGTGTGACGGTCACAACCGCCTCGCTGCCGTCAATGGTGAACGGTACGGGCTCACTGGAAAGGACATAACCGTAAGGAGCCGCCACCTCATAAAGCTCATAATCCCCGGTATGCAGAGGTTCCGGCAGCATGAGCCAGCCTTCGTCCGAAACATAGAAGGTATCAAGGGTCTCCGGGTTTGGGTAGAAGATTTCCTGGGTGACAAATTCCCCGGTGGAAAGGTCCTTGATCTGGAAGCCCGTGCCGGTCATCGGGATAATGCTCCCGGTCTCGGCGTCGCATTTCTCCACCTTGAGCCTTGCGGTAATGGTGCGGTTATTCAGAATATAGCTGTAGGTCTGGCCGTCTGCGGAAATAAAGACGGTAAAATCAGGAATGAACGCCTTGCCTTCCTCACCGGCTGTCTGGTGGACCGTATAATGGCCGTAAGGCAGCATTTTGGAGGAAGTAAAGCCGTCGCTGTCCGTGGTGAGCAGGTCGCGCTCGCTTTCCTTCGCCGCATCATAGCTACCCGCCGCCTTCAAGTAGATTTCAAAGACGGCGCCGGCCTCCGGGTGCTCGATCACACCCTCATTCGGTTCTTCCGTATTTTCATCTTCGGACACATCCGGGTCCGGGTCGTCCGTATGCTTGACAAGCTGGATATTGCCATAGATCACGGTTTCCGTGACCTGGTTCTCCGTAGTGTTCAGCTCCACCTCGTACAGCGCCGGGGAAGCGCCCACCTCATAGACCGTATCATTCAGAAGATAACCGGTGCTGGGCTCGATTTCCCGTACCGTCCAGCTATCGCCGCAGACATAGTAACGGGTCATAAAGCTGCCGTCCGGCCCGGTGGTATAGGTATCTACCAGCTCGCCATTGTTATAAATCCCATAGGTCGCCCCGGCAAGGGTGGCGTCGCCCTGGGCGGTCCCGGTGTCCGCGTCGCTCTTTACCACATGCACGCGGAATTTCTTCAAAATATTGCTGAAATGGACGGAAGCAGTCTGGCCGCTCTCAATAGTGATGTACTGTGCGGAAGGGGTCACATAGCGGTCAACCGGGATTTCCGTCACCAGGTAAGTGCCGGGCAGGAATTTCTTTTCCACCTGGCCGTTATCCCCGGTAGTAACAGTCTCATTGACTTCATTTCCCAAAATATCCGTGCCGGAAATGCGGAAGGAAATGCCGGACACAATGCCGTCCTCACTGGTCTTGACGATCTTCGCGGTGCCGTAGGTCTCCGTTTTGATGTTCATAAAGAAGGAAACCGGGTCGCTGGCGCCGGTCATCATGGTCTGATAACCAGGGCGGCCCCAGATCAGCATGTCGTTGGCAACCGGAATGTCTTTTCTGAACTCAAAGCTCACCGGCTCCATAATCATGTTTTTGCTGGTGAAGGTGTACTGGTTGCCGTTCCTGCTCACGGTCACGCCGCTGCCGGAAAGCATTTGCAGGTCGATATTCAGGTTGTTGGTGTCGGTAACAGTCAGGGTATAGACCTTTCTGCTGGTGTCCCATTTCAGTTCCAGAACAGGGGCATCCCCCTTATTCGCCGCGGTAAAGGAAGGGACGGTGGAGTGGGACGCCACCTGTTCCAGAATCCAGTTGTATGCCTTTTCCGCAGGACGCCCGGCAACCACGCTGTAATACTGGTCCGCCGAAGCGTGGCCGTTGCTGTGCCGGCTGTAGGGGTCGCTGCGAAGCTGCTGCTGGTATTCCCAGAGGATGATCTGCGTCGCCATTTTATAATCGTCCTCATTGATTCCGGAAACAGGAAGGGAGGCGCCGGGTTTCCAGCCATAGATCGCAGTCAGGGTAATGCCGCGCCTGGCAGCGGACGGGAGCATATTCAGGTAATCGCTGTTGGTCCCGTTCTCCGAAGTATAGGTATTTTCGGAAGTGTTGTAGGGAATCCCGCTCTCCACGCAGTAGACCGAATGGGTCACGCCGTCCGAATCTGTCAGCATGTAGTGCCGGTAGGCGCTGCCGCCGGAGCCGGAACGTTTATCCGTGGTTCCGTCTGAATTGTAAGCAAGGAAATTGGTAGGCACCGGGGAATAATAATGCTGCCCGTCAGACCCTACATACTGGTCGCCCAGCCAGGAGCTTGCTTTCTGGCCCACGCCTGCCGCAAACGCCTGGGCGGGAAGCAGGCTAAAGACGCATACCGCGCAGAGTAAAAATGCCACGATCCTGTGCAGACCGCGGCGGTGTGTATTCGTTTTCATATTCACGATAGAAAGACCTCACTTTCATAAAATAGGTAAGGACGGCGCATTACTCGCCGTCCTCATGGGTGCTATCCTCAAAGTCATCCTCGGAGAGATATTCCGGTTCGCCGTAAGCCTCGTCCGGGTCAAAGCCCTCCCCGTAGCCGTCGTCCTCGTCAAATTCGTCCTCGTCCGCCGCCTGCTGTTTCGGGCGCACGATCTTCACATAATAGCCGACGCCTCCGACTGCAAGCAGGGCGACGATGATAAAGATGATCGTGCCGACGCTGCCGGTATCTTTCTTTGGCTGTTCCGGTTCAGCCGGTTCCTCCGGCTCTGCCGGCTTTTCCTTTCCGATGCAGCCGTTTAAGTCATTTTTGCAGACCGGGCAGCCGGTATTGACTTTTCCGGCCTCGCATTTCTCCTTACAGGTGCAGACATCCGCAGCGGGGATCACGCTCACGCTGCCATCATTCTTTTCCGCAAGGGCCATCAGGTCCGCCTCGGTGACGCCATTCAGAAAGTAAACGTTGTTGTCGTCACGCTTGCCGTCAATGATAAGGTAGAACACATTCCCGGCCTCGGTGGTAATGGTGTAAAACTGTTTATCCCCATCCTCGCCGGTGGCGCTGTCCAGCACGGTCCCGGTCCCCTCCGGGGTGAAAGCGCCCTCCGGGACGGAGGAAGTGGTGGGCTCCGGTGTGCCGGAATTTCCTGTACTGCCGGAGCTGCCGTCCTGGGAGCTTGTGCCGCCCGAATCCGTTCCCGTATTGGAACTGCTGCTTTGGGTGCCCGTGCTGCCGGAAGAAGCTGCCTGGGTCTGTACCGGTTTTGTTGCCGGGGTGCTGCTCTGGCTCGGCTGCGTGGGGGCAGCCGGCTTTTCCGTGGACACCGGTTCCTTGTAATAGGGGTTGTCAAATTGCACGGCATCAGAACGGTTGCCGGCATAATCCACCGCGTAGACGCTCACTTTTTTATCTGTGCCGGCATAATCCTTCAGCGCGACAGAGGCTTTCCCGTCCACAAGGGAATTTACACGGGTCTTGTCGATATAGACCGCCTCCACGCCGGAATTGTCGTCGCTGCTTACGATCTTTACGGTTTCCCCATCCAGCACCGCCGTAAGCGTGGGCGGCGTGGTGTCCTTGCCCCCGGCGGCAAAAGCCGTCATGGGCAAGGTCATGGCGCCTATGAGAAAGACAAGCGCCACAAGGAGAGAGATTCGTTTAGTCCTCATGCACTTCCTCCTGTTCCTGCGGCGAAGACTCCTGTGCGGACGCCATCTGCCGCGTTTTTAAGAATTCGGCCAGTTCCTGGGGCGTCAGGTGGTAGCTGCGGGCCACCGCCACAAAGTCGGTGTTCTCCAGCTCCGTTTTCTGTTTCTCCAAATCCTGGAGCCTGGCCTGCTGCTCCGCGATCTTCGCCTTGGTCTTTTCAATGTCTTTTGCCAGTTTTTCAATTTTAGGGTTCAAGTTGTTACCTCCATTCTGTTAAGGCAGCCGCGCAAAGGTGTAAAAATGCTGCTGCCAGTAACTTGTATTGATATTTGCGTAAGAGATCGGGTCCCCGCAGTGGATCATCATTCCGTTACCCACATAGATTCCCACATGGCTTGCGCCGCTGGTGTTGTAGGTCCCCTGGAAGAGAATCAGGGCGCCAGGTCTTGCGTCCGCACTCGATACAGGCGTACACACGCCTAAAAGCCCGTCCGCGGTAAGCCGCCCGAAGTTCCAGCCGGTATGGTTGACTACCCAGGAAACGAAGCCTGAACAGTCAAAGGAAGTGGAAGGGCTTGCGCCGCCCCACACATACGGATAGCCTAAGTATTTCTCCGCCTCCGCGATCATGGCCGCGAACTGTTCATCCGCAAGGGCCTCCGGCGGAATATCGTAATCAAAGTAGCTGCCGCCTCCGCCTGCGCCAATGGCTGGCAGCCCGGTACTGCCGGTGTCACCGGTATCTGCAAAATACAGCGGATTCAAATACTGCCCGTCCACCAATACCTCCAGGTGCAGGTGCGGCCCGGTGGAATTGCCGGTGCTGCCGACCTTCGCGATTACATCCCCGGCCTTTACTTCCTGGCCCACGGACACAAGAAGCTGTGAACAGTGGCCGTATTTCGTGGTAAGGGTATGCCCCTCGTAAGCCTCGCCTTCAATGGCGACACACAGGCCGTAGCCGCCCGCGTTTCCTGCCAGCGTAACCGTACCGTCATGGCCGGCTAAGATTTCCGTGCCCTGGGCCATGCCGATGTCAACGCCGGTATGGTAGTTCTTTTCCCCGCTGATGGGGTGTACCCGGTAGCCGTAGTAGCTGGTGACATAGGGCAGCCAGTTGGTGCCAAACACATTTTTCACATACTGCCGGTTGCCCTTGGTCTGCAATAGAATCTCACAGATTTCTTTCTGCTCGGTGCTCATGCGCTGCACCACCAGGTTTGCAAGAGGCGTGGCCGTGAGCTTTACATTCAGAATGTGCCACTCATACGGTACTTCTTCCTCGGTTTCCTCGCCGGTCTCCGGGTCAACATGGGTCTCTGTCCGGTAGCGGATTTCCGTTTCCTCCGTAAAGGTAAGGGAATACTGCTCATTAAAAAGCTGCCGCAGGACGCCCTCGATCTGCTCATAGGTGAAATTCTGATAGGCAGAAGTGAGATAGCCCATCAGGATATAGGGGTCATGCTCGATTGCGCCGATGTTATAGCGGTACTCGTCATAACCGGGCCGGTCTGTCTCCACACGGTCTATTTCCATTTGCAGGTCTGTTTCCCACTCGGTATAGATAAGCTCCGCGTTGTTGATGTCCTGGTCCTCCGCCAGATAGGTAGAGGCGGCGATACTTCCCAGGCCCCCGGTCCCGATATTGGAAAACGAGGAAAACAGCGAAGAAATGAGAAATACCACCAAAAGCAGAAGGACGAGAATGCTGCAGATAACCGGGTGACGCTTGACGGTGTTTACCACCGAAGCAGCGATCTTTTCCGTTGTAACGGCTGCGTTCTTTGCCCGCTTTCCGGTTTTCTGTGCCTCCCTTGCGGCTTTGGCATACTGCCGTTTCAGCTTTTGCTTCTGCCACATCCGGGCAAGGAAATTTTTCTTTAGCTCCGGGTGTTCCGAAAGGGTCTGCCGGTAGGCAAGCTTCGCGTTAGCCCTCGCTGATTTCTGCTGTAACTTTGTCACCCGGCGGTATGGCGCTGTTTTATGGCGGTGGTACAGGGTGCGCGCCCAGGCCTCACCCACAAGCTCGGTGCGGTGGGCGGCTTTCACGCCGACATTTTCTTCCTCCGCCTGGTAGATTTTCTTATGGGCGTAGCCGACAGCCGTATTCGCTGCCGCCTTTACCGGGCGCATGGGAAGGGAGCCCTTTACATGCGCCCGCTGGGATTTTACTTCCTGCTCAAATTTCAGCCGTTTTTTTGCTTTGCCGGTCTCCGGGTCGGAAGCCGTCTCCATCCGCAGTTTTTTCCGGGAAGGCAGACGCGCCTCGGCGTCCTCCAGCTTCTTTTCCACACGCTCGGCCCTGCGCCTCGCCTGGGTCAGCTTTTTATCCGCCGCCTCCGGTGGCAGCTCGTCAGCGGTAAATTCCAGCTTGGAAGGCCGTTTCGGTTCTCCCTCGGCTGAACCCGGCTGTTTCTCCTGGGGTTCCTCGGCTTTTGCCGCCTCCTGGAAACGCTGCTGGTACTTGTTGCCATGCTGGTGCATCCGGCGTCTGCCCGATGTTTCCCCGGCATTTGTGCTGCCGGCCTCCGAAGCAGCGGAAGCCTCCGAACTGCCGGAACCGGACAACTCCTGGCCGCCGCGCCGGGAAAAGTCTGCATCCCGGCGCTGGAGCCTGCCGGAATCACTGTGCCTGGAATCCTGCTGCCTGCTTTCGCGGAAGCTGTCACGCCCGGAAAAATCCGGCCCGTTTTGCTGCGGAACGCTGCGGCTGTCCTGAATGAAGCTGTCAGAATCCCCGGACGACTGCCGGGAAAAAGCCTCCGCATGTGTTCCATAGTCCGCAGATTCATAAGCCGCCATTTCATCCACTGGCTGCCGGGAAGCAGCAGCATACGTATTGGAATCCGTTGCTGGAACTGCGCCGTCCTCCGAAGCCCCTTGATACAGGTTCCACCCTCTATGGCGGTTATCTTCCTGCACAGGAGCGTCACGGGCCCGGCGCAGATCAAAATCCTGCCCGCGCATCTCGCCGGTCCGGACGTCGGTTTCTGTTTTTCCCGCCGGCTGCCGCACCGCGTCTTTGGGCCGTCTGAACTCTTTATCACGGGACATATCCATCACCTCCAGTCTGAATTATCGTTGCTGGTCTGCCGGCGCTCATGCGCCTGCCACTTCATCCGGCCTTGTGGTAAGGACCGAATACAGAAGGGTGTCCTTCGGGAAGTGATCGACAAAGGGGATAATCACATTTCCGAAAAACAAAAGGCCCTCGCCGGGGCCGGAATGGGTCACATAGGAAAGCTGGTGGGGCGAAATGCCTAACTGCTTCGCCAAAATCTGCCGGTCTCCCTGGGCCTGGTTGAGCATGTAGATAAAATCCGAGTTCTCAAAGATGTTCTCGATCTCCCTGGAAGCCAGCAGGTCCTTCACATTCTGCGTTAAACCGCTGGGAATCCCGCCCCATTTTCTGAACCGTTTCCATATCTCTACACTGAAACTTCCGGTCTGTCCTTTCAGCAGGAGGTGGAATTCGTCGATATAGAACCAGGTCGTCTTATGCTTGGAGCGGTTGGCCGTAACACGGTTCCAGACCGCGTCCTGCATGATAAGAAGGCCGATCTCTTTCAGGGCCTTTCCCAATGACTTCAACTGGAAGCACAGTACCCGGTGGTGATCCATCTGGATATTGGAACGGTGGTTAAACACATTCAAGGAACCATTGACGTAGATTTCCAGCGCCGTGGCGATATTCTGCGCCTCCGGTTCGCTCTGTTTGCGAAGGAGGTCGTACAAATCCCCCAGGATTGGCATGTTTTCCGGGCGCGGGTCCTGCAAATAGTCCCGGTACACAAGCCTTGTGCAGCGGTCAATGATCGTCTTTTCAATAGGGGAAAGCCCCTCCTTGCCGCCGATGATAAGGTCACACAGCGACAGGATAAAATCACTTTTCAGGGTGATCGGGTTTTCATCATCCGAATAGTCCAGGTTTATATCCATCGGATTGATGTAGTTAGTGGAGTTAGGGGAAATGTCAATGACCTGCCCCTGAGCTCCAAACTGCTTTACCAAAGGCCCGTACTCATTTTCCGGGTCTGCTATGATAATGTCGTCCTCCGTCAGAAGGAACACATTGACGATCTCACGCTTGGCAGAGAAAGATTTGCCACTGCCGGGCGTACCCAGGAACAGGCCGTTGGGGTTTTTCAGGTTCTTGCGGTTCGCCATAATCAGGTTGTTGCTAAGGGCATTGAGACCGTAATACAAAGCCTCGCCCTCCTGAAACAGCTCGCAGGTGGTAAACGGCACGAAAATGGCCGTGCTGCTGGTGGTAAGACCCCGCTCGATCTCGATCTGGTTCTGCCCCAGGCATAGAGAGGACATAAGGCCCTGCTCCTGCTGGAAGTCCAGGCGTTTCAGGGCACAGTTGTATTTCTGCGCCACACCGGAAGCGGAAAAAATATCCGTAAACAGCTTTTTGCGCTTCGGGGCGATATTCTCCACCAGAACCGTCACAAGGAACATCCTTTCATTCCGGCTCTGCAAATCCTGCAGGAGATTTTTCGCTTCTTCCCCATAAGTGGCAAGGTCGGTAGGTATGATGTCCATGTCATAGCCGGAGCGGACCGCTTTCTTCTGTTCCTCAATCGTCATCTTCTGCAAATCAGACATCTTGCGTTTGATGTTCTTGATCGCCTGGGCCTGGTCGATAGACTGGATATGCAGGTTGATTGTCACGGCGTCATCCAGGTCAAGCAGTTCCGCCAGCAGCCGATCCGTCAGCTCCGGGGCCAAAATCTGCAAGAAGGACACCGCGCCGGAATGGTCGCCCACCCGGAAGGTCTTGCCGTCCTGGGAGAAGGAGAGACCGGAAGGGGCGATATAGTCCTTTGTGGAGAGCCCGGTTTTCGGCAAATCCGACCAGTTAAAATGAAGTTTCTCCTGGCCGTCCGGGTGGAGCTGGCTGTGCAGAAGCTCCAGACGTTCCAGCCCGTTTAAGGGCCTTGCCTGCACGCCCAGGGCTTTGAAGTTCCCCAGCACGTCCGTTTCGATCCGTTCCAGACGCATTTTCGCCGTGCGAAGGTCCTCCGCTTCAATCCCGAAGGTGATGTATTTCCGCTTGGTAAGGCCGTTGTTGCCCTTTTGGAGCTGGTTCTTTAACATATCCGCGTACTCCCTGCGGATTCCGTCGTACTCGTCGCCACGGGCAGGAATCTCTATGCTGTGAACAAAGTCCTGCATATTGGCCCGCTGGTTGATGAAGGTGAGCTGCACATGGATCGAGGCGTCAAAGTAATTGAGAAAATCGCAGTAGCCCTCAAAAATCTGCGCCTTGTCGTCCGCCTGCGCGAGCTGGTAGTTAATATCAAAGAACTGCACCGTCTTGGTGTAATAATTGCCGCTCACACGGCAGATACCGTCCCGGTACATTTCCTTATAGGGAATACTCTGCTGGACCGTCTGCGGGGCGTCCGCTTTCAGCCCGGAAAAAAAGCCGGGCTTTTTCTTCGGCCCGGCAGGAGAGGCAGTTTTACTTCCTGCCTTTCTTGCTTCGGTGCGGGTCTTTTTTGCCTGCTTTACGTTTCTTTGCAGACGTTTTTCCTGCGCCTCCTGCTGTCTGGTTTTTGGCAATCTGTGATACCTCCTTTTTGGATATGGATTTGTAGAAGTTTTCTGTCCGGTAAGGGCGGTCCTTCGGCCAGAGCTTATAGCGGAGCCGGTTCCTTAACAGCTTTTCCGCCGGCTGCCCGTCCTTCTCATACATGGCAAAGAAGAAAAAGGGCATCATCAGGCCGATCATAAGGAGCACCGCCGCCGAATTGCCGATGGCGCCGCGGGTAAGGAAATATACCGGCAGCCCCACCAGCGCGGCCAGACTGAAACAAATAAGCTGGCGCTTTGTCAGGCCAGCGGCTACTTTGGTCTTGACTTTGGTTAAGTCTTTGGGTACGGGTACATAAGGCATTTCGTTGTCACCTCCGATCTGCGAGAATCTTTTTTATCCGTTTTGCGGCATTGTAATACTGCAATCCACTTCATTGCCCCATACATCCCAGCCGGGGGTCTGCTGCCTGGCAAAAAGCTCCACCCTGGGCTGATCTCCCATGAGCTTTATGATCTTGTCCCGCACTTCATCGGGTTTCTTGCTGTGCTGCTCGATATGGGAGATCACAAACTGATGGATTCCCGCACACTGGCGTTTCGGGTGCCCGCGTGTTGCCAGCAGACATACCTCCGCGTTGGAGCGGGTCCAGAAGCCCATCCCATAAAACCAGCTATCGGCTTTCCGGTTCTGCTTCAGCCACAGAAACGCCAGGGTCTTATAGTGGAAGCCCCATGCCTCAATCACCCGGAACGCCTCATTAAGCTGCGGGAAGGTGGCCCATAGAAAAAGCGCACTGTCTTTGGCCGCAAGGTCTGCAACCGGCAGTGCGCATATTTCATCCATGCTCATGGTGGGGTAATGGTTTTCTGCCACGCCTTTGCCGCGCTTCATGTCATAGCGCCAGGGCGGGTCCGCGTACACAATGCCATATTTCTTAGCCTCCGCCATCAGCGGGCCTGCTCACTCTTGGCAGGCGCGGGCTTTGCCGGCTGCGTCTTGACCTTTCCGGCATTTTCTTTCAGGGCGCCGGTCAGGGAAGGCTTTTCTGCGTCCCTGGTCGCTTCAAGGGTGGCCTGCAAATTTTCAATCGCCTGGCCGTACCCTTCGATCAGGGCGTCGTTGAGCTGCCTGCGAAAGTCCGCCGTCACCGGCCAGCACACATCCCTCCATTTTCCCTGCTTATCCTGGGTGGAAGGCATGTTGACATACAGGCCGTTCTCGCCGGAGCAGATACGGAAGCCGTCGATCTTGAAACAGTCGCCAATCGTCACGTTGGCAAAGGCCAAGAGGTTCCCCATCGGGGCAATCGGGCGCACGGTTACATCCAGCTTCAAGCTTTCGGACGCCTGAGTGTCCGGCTGCATGGGTTCGGTATTGGTTTTACTCATAATGAAAGTTCCTCCTTGTTAAAATGTAGTTGTTACCCGCTAATGCGAGTTGAATATACTTTTAGATAACGAGCCTGTCTTAAAGAGGGCGAAGGCCAGCAGTACGGTATATCCCGCCGTGCCCCAGATCGCACCGTGAATATCGCCGGACGAGGGGATCGACTGGACCAGCACCGCGTAGATCGCGACGCATACCAGAATTAAGAACCCCTGGAATCCCAGAGCGAACAGGGAACGAAGGTAATTCGTCCCCATCTGTCCCCATTCACGGTTTGCCATTGTGGAAAACGGTATGGGTGCCAGGCTGACCGTGAGATATATTTCAATCATGCGGCCATAGACAATGACAAAGATCACAATAGACAGTACCCACATACACAGGTTGATGATGTTGGTTTCCAGCCATAAGCCGATCAGCTCCCACATCCCCATTGCTTCAAGCTGCGTTTCCAGGTCAGCCAGCGCCGCCGTGACATCCAGGTTCCCGTTTATCACGCCGGCGCTCCGCGATACCACATTTTGGGCGACATCAAACACCGCCATGACAATCGTAAAACAGTTGGTAAGCAGGTAGGTGGCTACAAAGGTCTTGAAGATCCACTTGAAGATGTTGAACGTATCAAAATCGTGCATGTTGTTCTTTTCCAAAATCATCTGAATCAGCTCATATACCAGCACAAAGGTCAGGATCATGCCCGCAATGGGAATGACGACGGTTTCAGAAAGATTCTGGATCATACTGAACACGCCGCCATTCCAGCCCTGCGGGGTCTGTCCGACCTGCCCGGCCACATCCGCGACCTGGCTGTTTACCGATTCAAAAATACTGGTGTACTGCCCGGTGATCGCTTC
>ENA-ORTQ01003267-ORTQ01003267.1-human-gut-metagenome-genome-assembly--contig:-NODE-3267-length-12455-cov-2.717339_pt1 | contig 12455 bp, 9 predicted proteins | sample MGYA00241912_ERZ509188 | MGnify/ENA primary metagenome ERZ509188 (study PRJEB26280, sample SAMEA2338849) | human gut metagenome | biome: human gut; feature: human-associated habitat; material: faeces...
ATGATACACCGTTATAAACTCGGCGGCATGAACATCGTGCTCGATATCTGTTCCGGCTCCGTCCACCTTGTCGATGAAGTTGCCTATGATATGATTGGCCTGTTCGAGATCGAAAGCCGCGAGGCGATTACCGCCGCTATGCTGGAAAAATACGGCGACCGTGAGGACGTGACCGAAGCCGACATCAACGAGTGCTACGAGCAGATTGAAGAGCTGCGCGACGCCGGTAAGCTCTTCACCTCCGATACGTTCGAGCCGATGGCAGGTGCGCTGAAAGCGAAAAGCGCCAACGTCGTCAAGGCGCTGTGCCTGCACGTGGCGCACACCTGCAATTTAAACTGCTCCTACTGCTTTGCAAGCCAGGGCAAGTACCACGGCGATCGCGCTCTCATGTCCTTTGAGGTCGGCAAGCAGGCGCTTGATTTCCTGCTCGAGCACTCCGGCACGCGCCACAATTTGGAAGTCGACTTCTTCGGCGGCGAACCGCTGATGAATTTCGACGTCGTAAAGCAGCTTGTCGCGTATGCCCGTTCCCGCGAAAAGGAATGCGGTAAGCACTTCCGCTTCACGTTGACGACAAACGGCGTTTTGATCGACGACGACGTCATCGATTTTGCAAATCGCGAGATGAGCAATGTCGTTTTAAGCCTCGACGGCCGCAAGGAAGTGCACGACCGCTACCGCGTAGACTACGCCGGCAACGGCAGTTGGGATCGCATTGTTCCGAAATTCCAGAAGCTCGTCAAGGCGCGCGGCAACAAGGCGTATTACATGCGCGGCACATTCACGCACGCAAACCCTGATTTCCTCAAGGACATTCAGCAGATGCTCGACCTCGGCTTTACGGAACTGAGCATGGAACCGGTCGTCTGCGCACCGGGAGACCCCTCCGCGCTGACCGACGAAGACCGCGTCATCGTCATGGAGCAGTACGAAAAGCTTGCTGAGCTCATGCTGGAGCGCCGCCGCGCTGGCAAACCGTTCACGTTCTACCACTACATGATCGATCTCACCGGCGGCCCGTGCATTTACAAGCGCATTTCGGGCTGCGGCTCCGGCACAGAGTATATGGCCGTCACCCCGTGGGGCGACCTCTACCCCTGCCACCAGTTCGTCGGCGACGAAAAATTCCGCCTCGGCGATGTCTGGACAGGCGTGACGAACACGGAAATTCAGGCAGATTTCGCCTCCTGCAACGTGTACGCTCACCCCGAGTGCCGCGATTGCTGGGCAAGACTGTACTGCTCCGGCGGCTGCGCCGCAAACGCCTACCACGCCACCGGCTCCGTTCGCGGCGTTTACAAAGAGGGCTGCGAGCTCTTTAAAAAACGTATGGAATGCGCCATCATGCTCGAAGCCTCCAAGGCATTGGATAACAACGCATGATAACCGCGCCAATCTGCGAATTTGTGCGCCGCTACCGATATAGCGGCGCTTTGCGCATGCACATGCCGGGCCACAAGGGCACCGCGCTGCTCGGCCCCGAGCCGCTCGACCTCACCGAGATTGAGGGCGCAGACGTACTCTACCACGCCGAGGGCATCATCCGCGAAAGCGAAGCGAACGCCGCCGCGTTATTCGGCACCAAAAAGACGGTCTATTCCGCCGAGGGCTCGTCCCTGTGCATCCGCGCCATGCTGTATCTTGCGCTGCTGCATGCCCGCGCAAATCACAAAAAAACCGTTATTGCGGCAGGCCGTAACGCACACAAGGTCTTCATGACGGCCGCAGCGCTGCTCGACCTTGACATTCGCTGGATCTACGGCACGGAAAGCGTCATTTCCTGCGCCATCACCCCCGCGCAGCTCGAAGACGTGATCGTATCGGAAAATCCTGCCGCCGTGTACATCACAAGCCCGGATTATCTCGGCAACATCGCGGACATCAAGTCCCTGTCCACCGTCTGCAAAAAACACGGCGTATTATTGCTCGTCGATAATGCCCACGGCGCATACCTGCATTTTCTGCCCGAGCCCATGCACCCCATGCAGCTCGGCGCAGACATCTGCTGTGATTCCGCACACAAAACACTGCCGGTCTTAACGGGCGGCGCGTATCTGCACATCGCGCACGGCACGCCGGATATGTTCGCGCAGCGTGCGGAAAGCGCCATGGCGCTCTTTGCGTCCACGAGCCCGTCCTACCTCATTTTGCAGTCGCTCGACGCAATGAATCCGCTTTTAGCAACATCTTTTCCCGCACAGCTCAAAGCCTGTACGGAGCGTCTTGACACGCTGAAAGCAAAGCTCCGTGCGCACGGCTACGCTCTTTGCGGCGAGGAGAGCACAAAGCTCTGCTTATTGCCGAAGTCTTTCGGCTACACAGGCACAGCTCTGGCAGAAATTTTAACGCACAACAACATTTACTGCGAGTTTTCCGACGCAGACCACCTTGTGATGATGTTCACGCCGGAGACCACACCCGCAGATTTCTCCCGTCTCGAGCGCGCACTGCTCGCCGTTCTGCCCGCTCCGGCAATCCTTTCAAAACCGCCCGTGCCGCCGCATGCCGAGCGTGTACTTTCCCCGCGCGAGGCGCTCTTCTCGCCGAGCGAGACACTGCCCCTTTCCGAGTGCGAAAACCGCATTTTGGCAGACGCCAACGTGAGCTGCCCACCCGCGGTGCCGCTTGCTGTATGCGGTGAGCGCCTGACCCCTGAGGTCATCTCCGCGATGGAATACTACGGCACCGAGCACTGCACGGTTGTGATAGAATAAGCTTTATTTTTGGATATATATAATAAGTCCTCCGTCTTTCCTTTTTCACGGGAAAAACGGAGGGCTTTCTGTTTTATTCTTTTTTAAGAACTTGCTTTGGCAAGTTCTTCGGGAGACCCCCTAATTGGGTCTCCCACGGGTAAACAGTCCACCGGACTGTTTACCCTCCCATCCTGATTCTTGGGTAGGCAAAAAGTGTATCGAGCTCTGCGGAGCTCGACCAAAGGCTTTGCCTTTGGAATCCACCAACTTTCTCGAAGAAAGTTGGATAAAGACTTTATTTGTCGCTTCGCTATTGTTGTCGCGGGCTCGTCAAATCTTAATTTTCAGCCATTTCCCCTGCTTCATTCTGAAATACCCAAGGCAGAATCGCATAAATTGGTCACCGAACAGCCCAAGCCACACGCCAAGCAGTCCCAGTCCCAACGGGTAGCACAGCAGCCAGCTCAAGCCAGGTCGGATAATGGCGACGCTGATCATGGACGCAAACGCGGTATACTTCGTATCGCCCGCACCTCTCAGGCAGCCGAAGAAAATAACCTGCGTGATCTGGAGATAAATGATAACGCACAGCATGCGCATAATCATGACACCCATATCGAGAATTGCCTGCTCATTCGAAAACAGGCCATAGAGATTTCTGCCGAAGAACAGGAAGATCACCGACATCACAAACGCGCAGAAAAGTCCGATCCGCTGGCACATGGAAGCGTACAGCTTTGCAAGGTCGCGCCGTTCTTCGCCGAGGCTTCTGCCGATCAGCGCCACCGACGCCACCGAAAGTCCATCACCGAGCGAGAACGTCAAACTCATCATATTCATGCCAATCTGGTGCGCAGCATACGCAGTGGTGCCGAGGTTCGCAACGGTGATGGCGAACAGCAAAAAGCCGATGCGCAGGAAAATCTGCTCCACAAACGCGCTGGAGCCGACATTCAAAAGCGAGCGCACGTCAAACTTTGAAGCAAAAAAGCCCTTCACGCCGCGAATATACACAAAAGAGGACTTCGCGAACATGGAGTACAAGCTCATCGCGCAGCCAAACACAGAACCGATCACGGTCGCAAGCGCCGCGCCACGCGTGCCAAGCGCCGGAAACCCGAAGTTGCCGCCGATCAAAAGATAGTTAAACACCACATTCACAAGGTTTGAGACGATGTTCGTGCGCAGCGCGATCTTCGTGTTGCCTGCGCCGCGCTGGGCCGCGTTCACAATCATCATCACAGTCGTAAACCCGATGCCGCCCATGATGATCTGGAAATACCCAACCGCCGCTTCATGCGTATCGTCCGCCGAGCCCGCAAAACGGATAATGGGGTCTGCAAACGCCGTAAACGTAACGCTGATGACCGCCGTCAAAACCACGGCGACCAGAATGCACGTTTTCAAAATGCGTACCGCGCTTTCGCGGTTCTGCTCGCCCCTACGCCGTGCAACCAGTGCCGAGATGGCCGTGCTCATCGACATAAACAGCGCCAAACCGATGAACTTCGGCTGCTGCGTCAGGCCCACCGCTGCAATGGCGTAGGAGCCCAGCGTGCTCACCATGATGGTATCGATAAAGCCGACGAGCGCCACCAAAAACGATTCCACCATCGAAGGCCACGCCATGTTGATGGTCGTTTTGAAAAGCGAGTTCGTAGACGGCAGCTCGCCCGTCACAGGCTCGCCGTGCAAAACATGCTGTACGTTAAAAAGTTCCAAAGGTATTCACCCATTCCCAAAATAGTTGCTTTTGAAACATTATAGCATTAAAAAAGAAGCCGGTCAAGACGCGTACCGTTTATTTGTACGCAGTCCAATCGGCTTTTCAAATGCTATTTATTTATTTTGTGGCAAGAAGCACCGCCGTGTTGGATTTCGCCCAGCACACGCGTACCTCTGCAAAGCCCGCTTTAAAAAGCAGCGCCGCTTCGCCCGCCACATACTGCGGCGTAAAGCAATAGTAATGCTCGTCTGCCGACAAATGCTGCTCCTTGCGCTTCTGCTCAAACTCGGAACGGCAGAAGTCCTCATACATCTGCGTCGGCGCAAATTTGTCGCTCAACAGGAAGAACCCGCCCTTTTTGATGCTGCGGCACACGCGGCGAAACAGCTCCAAATTCTCTTCGCGGCTGTAATAATGCAGCGCCATCATGGAAACCGCACCGTCATAGCTTTCCGGCTCCAACTCATATTTAAAGAAATCATCACAAATCGTGCGGATGCGCTCCTTGTGCTCCGGCAGATTTTTCGGAATTTCCGAGAGCATCTTATCCGCACAGTCAATGCCGTCCACATAAATCGTCGGGTTCTGCTCTAAAATTGCCGTAAGGCCCGTGCCCGTGCCGATGCCGATGTCCAGAATGTGCAGGTGCTCCTTCTTCGGGAAAAACTCCGCCGTGCGGCGAATGTAGCCGTCTTCATCCTCTGCGCTGCGCTTCAAGCGCTCGTCATAAGACTCCACCGCGCCGTTAAAATAACTGTCGATCCTTTCCAGTGGCATATGCACACCAATCCTTTCCTGCCAACGCAATACTCTAAACGATAGTTTTGCGTCAGGCGCATAAGCTATGCAAAACTTTTGCGATATTTTTCATTTACCCATTATTACTATTTTACTGGAAATTCGCTCACCTTGCAACTTGGAAAAACGACAATTCTGCGCGGGCTTCGGCAAAAGATATTGGACTAATCCATGAATATTCCGCCGAATACCGCGGTTTACGCGAAGATCATGCGGCCAAAGTCCTGCGGACGATGGAAATCCGGCGTTTCGCTCGTCGTCTCATTCCACATCATATAGTGCGGCTGCACGGTGAGGTCGCCGCATTTAAAGCAGTTCGCGCGGATCACACGCCCGCTTTTAAAGTCGTAATCGGGGTAAAACACATGCAGAAATTCGAGCGGAATTTCATAAAAGATTTCCCACCCGTCCGCCGTTTTGTTCGTGCGGATGTTAAAAAGCTTCTTGTGGTCTTCCGGAATCAAACGGATGCTGTCTGCTCTGCCGTGGCCGAAGCCAAGGAAAATCGCGCCGTTCAAGTTCAACTCAATGTTAAAATACCGCCCGTCCTCCGGCACCGGGGAGAAGAAAAACTCCATGCAGCTGTCCGTGCAGATGCTGCCGAGCTTATCCGTCAGCTCCGCGCGGATGTTCTTTTCGTGCGCCACTTGGTGCACGTAGATTTTCTCGTCGTCGTGGCAAATCTGCTGCTCCATGCGCACGCCCGCGTCCGGCAGCCAGCAAATGTTGTCCACCTGCAGCTCCGGCACCTTTGTCCAGTCCGGCGCACCCACCGTTTTTTCAATAACATACTCTTTCATATTCATACAGCTCCTAACCGTTTCCCGCCCATCGCGGTTTTTCACTGTTTTATTATACCAGATTTTGCCGCAAAATACAATCATTCCATAAAAACAAGCGCTCCCGAAAAAACGGAAGCGCCTGCGAAAAAGCTATTCTAATTTAACCAAAGCGATCAAGACAACAGTGTGCTAAGCCGTCAGGCGGTCTTTGTACAATGGTGTCTTATACTTCGTGCGGGTACTTTCTCATGTAGGAAAGCAGCTCGTCAACGGTGGTGAAGGCCATGCCGGTGACGGTGTCAGCAGCACCGTAGTAGATGGTGATGCGACCGGTGTCGGCATCGGTCAGGGTAGCGCACGGGAACGTAACGTTCGGCACGTCACCGGTGAGCTCATAGCTCTCTTCCGGACCGAAGACATAGAAGTTGCCTCTTTCCTTCACGATCCACGGCTTCTCGTGGTCAAGAAGCGCTACGCCGAAGCGATAAACGAAGCCGTTGCAGGAGTTCAGAACGCCGTGATAAATCATCAGCCAGCCTTCATCGGTCTCGATCGGAATCGGGCCGGGGCCGACCTTCTTGGACTGCCAGCCGGAGTGACTGCTCGTGCCGAAGACATAGCGGTGCTTGCCCCAATACGTCATGTCCGGGCTCTCGCTGTAGAAGATGTCGCCGAACGGGGTGTGACCGGTGTCGGACGGACGGCTCAGCATTGCAAAGTTGCCGTTGATCTTCTTCGGGAACATAACGCCGTTGCGATTATACGGCAGGTAAGCGTTCTCCATCTGATAGAAGGTCTTAAAGTCATAGGTATAGCCTACGCCGATCGTCGGGCCGTGGAAACCGTTGCACCAGGTGATGTAGTAACGGTCCTCAATCCAGCAAACGCGCGGGTCATAGCGATATTCCTTGCGGGTTACGCACGGGTCGCAGCCGGGAGCCGGCTGGAACTCGATCGGCTCGTGGTTGATCTTCCAGTTGATGCCGTCATCGGAGAAGCCTGCGAAGATGTCCATTTCAACAGAGCGGTTGTCGCAGCGGAAAACGCCAGCGAACTTGCCCTCAAACGGGACAACTGCGGAGTTGAAGATGCTGTTGGAAGTGGGGATGAGATCACGCGGAATGATCGGGTTGTGGTCATAACGCCAAACCGGCTTATCGTAGCCCTGCGGCTTATCCTGCCACGGGATGTTCGGGAGTGCATTGCCGATAATTTTAGCCATTGTAGTTTCCTCCATTTTATATTTTTTCAAAAGACATTCGAAAGCGAACACATACAGTCCTTTACAATGTGTAGCCGCTTCCATATCACATTAACTATAATACAAACCAAGAGAAAAGTAAAGCTATTTTTTCCGAAAAAACCGTTTCTATCATAATTCCACCAAATTTCATCGCCGCCTTTAGCAAAATGCCGAAGTCTGCGCCGTACACAGCATCACAAACCGCCAACTTTATGCAACAAATGCCTATTGCGTAAAAGCCGCATAAACGATATACTGTTGTTATAAACGGATATTTCTCTGCCCGAATTTTTATGTTTTCCCGAAAGGAACGATCTTATGGCGATTTTATTTGATGCCGAAAAGAAAATTTTCAAGCTGGATACCGCTTCCTCCAGTTACGTTTTTGCCGTACATGACAGCGGCCGCCTGCTGCACCTCTACTACGGCGCATACCTGCCGGACTGCGACATGCGCTATTTATTGGACCGCGGCTACTTCGGCTCTTTCACGCCCGACGCCGCAGGCTACGTCGGCACGGAGTTTTCCCCGGATACACAGCCGAGCGAATATTCCTGCAACGGCACCGGCGATTTCCGCATCTCCGCACTTCAAATCCGCAACGCGGACGGCAATATCGCGACCGACATCCGCTACGTTTCGCACCGCATTTTAAGCGAAAAGCCTGCGCTGCCCGGCATGCCGTCTCTGCGCGACGAAAACGGTGACAGCGAAACGCTCGAGGTCACCACGCTCGACCAAACGACGAACGCCGAAGTGAAGCTCTACTACACCGTTTACAAAGATCTGCCCGTCATGACGCGTCACGCCGTTGTGACGAATACGTCCGACCGCGCCATGGAGCTTGAGCGTGTGTTCAGCGCCTGCCTCGACTTCAACACAATGGATTACGACATGGTGCACCTTTACGGCAAGTGGGCAAAGGAGCGCACCGTTACAGAGCGCCCGCTCTGCCACGGCATTCAATCCATCCAGAGCAAGCGCGGCTCTTCCTCACACAACCACAACCCGTTCGTCGCACTGAAAGCCCACGGCGCCACCGAAGAAAACGGCGAAGTCTACGGCGTCAACCTCATTTACAGCGGCAACTTCTCCATTGAAGCCGAGGTAGATTGTTTGAACGCCACGCGCCTTCTCGCGGGCATCAATCCCACCGATTTCACCTGGCGCCTGGAGCCGAACGAATCCTTCACCGCGCCGGAAGCCGTCATGGTCTACACCGATAAGGGTCTCGGCGAGATGAGCCGCATTTTCCACCGCACCTACATGAAGCACCTCATCAAAAGTCCGTGGCGCGATGTGGAACGCCCCGTGCTCATCAACAGCTGGGAGGCCGCATATTTCGATTTTGACGATGATAAGCTTGTCGCGTTCGCACACGAAGCCGCCAAAATGGGCGTCGATATGCTTGTCATGGACGACGGTTGGTTCGGCCACCGCGAAAGCGACGATTCCTCTCTCGGCGACTGGTATGTCAACGAAAAGAAGCTCAAAGGCGGTCTCAGCTCCCTCATCGAGCGCGTCAACGCAGAGGGCTTAAAGTTCGGCATCTGGTATGAGCCCGAGATGATTTCCCCGGACAGCGACCTCTACCGCGCCCACCCGGATTGGTGCCTGCACGTGCCGAACCGTGAAAACTCCCCCGCACGCTTGCAGTACGTCCTCGATATGACGAGAAAAGACGTGCGCGATAATATCTTCGCGCAGATGTATAAAGTCCTCAGTGAAAATAAGATTGATTACGTCAAATGGGACTTCAACCGCAATCTGACCGAGGTCGGCTCTGCGCTGCTCTCGCCGGAGCGCCAGAAGGAGGTCATGCACCGCTTTGTGCTCGGTACATACGACCTCATGGATCGTTTTGTCAAAGCGTTTCCGAATATCCTCTTTGAAAACTGCTCCGGCGGCGGCGGACGTTTCGATGCCGGCATGCTGTATTATTCCCCGCAGATCTGGTGCAGCGACAACACCGACGCCATCGAGCGCCTCACCATTCAGTTCGGCACGTCCATGTGCTACCCTATCTCCTCGTTTGGCGCACACGTCGCAGCCCGCCCGCGCACCTCGCTTAAAACCCGCGGCAACGTCGCCATGTGCGGCACATTCGGCTACGAGTTAGACCCCAGAAAGCTCACCGATGACGAAAAAGCCGAAGTAAAACAGCAGATCGCCGACTACCGCAAATATCACCGCCTTGTCCGCGAGGGCGATTTCTACCGCCTCGTCTCCCCGACCGAGAACGACTTCTACTGCGCGTGGGAGTTCGTCTCGCCGGATAAAACGGAAGCCATGATGACTGCCGTCGTTATGCGTCAGCCCGAGACCCGTTATTGCGTGCAGCGCCTGCGCGGCCTCGGCCCCAAAACGTACTATCAGGACGAGGAGACCGGCACCGTCTATTCCGGCGCCATGCTGATGAACGCAGGCCTTAATTTGACAAGAGACGTCTACGAAGACGGCACCAGCGTCACAAAGCACTTTAAAGCTGTAAAATAAAGCCGCCGAAATCCATAATACCGCAACGTTAAAAGTCTTTGATTAAACTTTCTTCAGAAAGTTTATGGGGCTCGGGGCAACGCCCCAAGTCGTGCTCCGCAGAGCGCGAAACACTTTTTTCCTCCACAAAACCAGAACCGTAGGTTCCCTGCATGATTTTCCCCGCAAATCATTAGAATTAAATGAACAAAGCAGGACCCCGTAAACACACAACGTGCCTACGGGGTTCCTGTTATATAAATCATAAAAAAATCGACTTATTTCTCATCCGCATGCGTGCTGTTCATCAGGCGGATAAGTGCCTTCTGTGCGCGTTCCTCGCATACCGCAATAATCTCATCGCCCGCTTGCAGCACCGTGTCGCCGCCCGGAATGATGAGCTTGTTATTTCGCACAATGGAAATCAGCAGCGCCCCCTTCGGGAACACTACCTCACGCACCAACTTGCCGTGCAAAGCCGAATTCTCTCCAAGCGTCACGGAGCAAATCTGACCGCGGCCCTTGTTCAGCGATGCCACAAGATGAAACTCCATCAGGTTTGCTTCCTGCTCAATCATCTGCGCAATGATTTCCGTGCTGCTCACCGCATAATCCACGCCAAGCACACGCATCGTCTCCAAATTGCGCGGGTCGTTTGCGCGGGCAATCACTTTTTTCGCGCCGAAATACTGCTTTGCAAGCTGCGACGCAACGAGATTATTCGCATCGTCACCGGATATCGCAATAAAGCAGTCGGCGTCACGTACACCGGCGTTTTCCAGCATGTCAATGTTCGTGCCGTCGCCGCAGATGATCTCCACGTCCAGCGCGTTTGCAAGCTGTAAGCTGCGCGCGCGGTCGCTCTCGATGATACGCACCTCGTGGCGGCGGCCCTCCAAAATGCGGCGCGCAAGGCTTTCGCCCACCTTGCCGCCGCCCATAATGACAATGTTCATGGCACATCCCCCTTAATCGATTGCGCGGCTGTACACAATCTCGTCGCCTGCCTCGGGCTTCAAGGGTGCAAGCCCCGCTAAAACGAACGCGCCGCTTTTGCGGATGATGCCGAACACCACTTCGCCCGGGTTGCCGCGCAGTTCGCCCACATTCTTGCCGATCTGATGCCGCTCCGCCGGCCGCACGTCAAAGTCGACCGTATGCAGACCGAACTCGATTTTCTTGTTCAATTTTTCGCCGCTCAGCATCCGCACAATGCGGTCGCCGGCGTGGTTTGTGGGGCAAATGGTATGCAATCCCATATGCTCAAAAATCAATTCACGCGCGGGGTCGGAAACACGCGCCACCACGTTTTGGATACCGAAGTAATCGCGCGCAATCTGCGCCACCGTGATATTGAGGTTATCGTCCGCCGTTGTCACCGCCACCGCGTCGCAGCTTTCAATGCCCGCTTCGCGCAGGTTGCGAATATCCATCGGGAACCCGCGGAAGGTCACGCCCTCGAAATCGTTTTCCAAAAGCTCCAAGTCGCTTTCAATGTTGCTTAAAACAGAAACGTCCCAACCCATTTCGTCCATGGTGCGGGCGATTTTTCGCCCAAGCAGGCCGCAGCCTATAACTAACACATTCATAGTTTACCTCAGCGTCGCTCCGGATCTTCCGTATCGCGAATGGTCTCTGCCGTCATGCCGTCTGATGTGCTGCCGGAGCTCGTATTCTCTCGGTTACCGCCGTTTACGATGATAGGATTATTCGCATTCGGCGTCGGCTCTGCGGTGGGAGCGGGTGTCGGCGATGCCTCGCTGCCATTTTGCGCGTCACCGCTGTCCCCGTTGTCATCGGTCGTGCCGTCTTCCGCATTCGGGGTCGGCGAAGGCGTCGCGGTCGCAAGTGCGGTCTTCTCTTTCTCACTGATCGTCACAAATTCCGCGAACACATACGCATTCTGCCCAAAGTAAGAGATTTCCACCCACTCGGAGGTATCGTCCTGTGCCACAACCTCGAACGCCTCGCCGGCCTCTGCCGTGCCGAGAATTTCGGAATCCGTCGAAGCCTCGCTGCGCACATTCAATGAATCGTCGATGTCGTTGATGGTCGCCACCTTCACTTTTTCGACCGGTACAGGCGTTGCGGTAGGCTCCACGCTCGGGGAGGGGGAGGGCTCCGCCTTGGCGCTGCCCTTGCCGCACGCCGCGGTGCCAAGGATTATCATGGCGCACAGTGCCGCCGTGACCGCCGTTTTCAAAATGTTTTTATAATGGATGCTTCGTTTCATAAAAGCTCACTTCGCCTTTCTTTTTTCGGCGCGCATTCAAAACGCCGCCGGAACAGAAGATGATTTGTTATTAGCTATTTTAACACAGTTTAAAGGAAAATCCAATACTTCGCCCGGTTTTTTCATTTCTTTTGCAAAAATCCCCCGCATTTCTTGCCATTCCCCCGAAAAAGGGCTATAATTACAGGGAATATTTTGCTTGGATATTGGAGTGTTTACCATGTTAAAACCCGAACAGATCGCGTCCGTCAAGGGCCGCGGCTTCCTCATCAATCGCGGCACAGAGTGCTTCTCCTGCCGTCTCGTCTGCGCCGGCGCGGTCTTCACCGCCGCCGACCTGCGCACCATCTCCGAGATTGCCGAAAAATTCGGCAGCGGCAAGGTGACGTTCACCTCCCGCCTGTCCGCCGAGATCGTCGGCATCCCCTTCGAACAGATCGACGCCGCCTGCGATTATGCTGCCGAGCGTGGTCTCTACTTCGGCGGCACCGGCGCTAAA
>ENA-ORTQ01003268-ORTQ01003268.1-human-gut-metagenome-genome-assembly--contig:-NODE-3268-length-12449-cov-2.324512_pt1 | contig 12449 bp, 14 predicted proteins | sample MGYA00241912_ERZ509188 | MGnify/ENA primary metagenome ERZ509188 (study PRJEB26280, sample SAMEA2338849) | human gut metagenome | biome: human gut; feature: human-associated habitat; material: faeces...
TCCTAACTTTTTATACTTTAATTTTATACTTTCCTGTACTTAAATAAAGACTGCTGACACTTTGTCAACAGTCTGAAGTGGACAAGATTATAATCTTGTCCACTTCTATTATAAATCACAATAATTTAAATTTTATTTTTCTTTTTTGATAGAAATAAAGATATAGTTTATAGAAACATAAATAAATGATATTGGAAGTGAAAATTAAAAATGAATTCCATATAAACAAAATTGTAAGTAATTGAAGTTCAGATTTATTTGAATTATAAATAAAATATATAATTGTAATATAAACTATACTTATAGAAATAGGTATTATTAATGAATAAATTATTTTCTTGCGAAAGGTAATTTTTTTAATAACAAAACCAGTAACTATTCCTAAAACTATAGGAATAATAAAATATAAAATAGGAACTAAATTAAAGATTACTTCTATTGGCAATACTTCTTTTTGCACTAACTCACCTCCTGACCCAACTCGTAACTTAATACAATTGTTCAAAACTTTATATTCTTATTATACATAGTTTATGGATTATAATTCCAGTAATTATGTAAATAAATTTAAATTTATTTACATATTTGTTGCCTTATCTTAAAATCTTTTATCAGTTCGTACAGTTTCTTTGTCGGTGTTAAAAAAACTTCGTCTGCTTCAACTACACCATAAACAGAGCCAAATATAAATAAATGACTGGTTGGAAATTTTAATTCAAACCAGTCATTTAACTTAATAATTTTCTATTAATTCTAAACTGCTATTTTTTCTATCAATAACTATAATTCCTACAATTATCATCATAGTTATTAATTCTGCTAAAGGTAATGATAAAAACACTCCTGTTGTGCCTATAAATGGAGGTAAAGCTAATGTAAAGATAAATTGAAAAACAAAGCCTCTTCCTATTGATATTATATTAGCATATGTATTTTTGCCTATAGCTTGATAATATCCACTAATGGTAAAGATAGTTCCTATGGCTGGGCTACCAATACAATAAATTCTTATCATTTCATAAGCAGATTCAATATATTCACTGCTCACGCCAAAAATTGCAATCATTTCTCTACCAAAAAGTAGTATTGATGTATAAATTAATATACCAGATACTATACATATACCTATTGTAATATAAACAAGTTTTTTCATTCTTTCAAATTTCTTAGCTCCATAATGATAACCTATTAATGGTTGTAATCCTTGTGCTATACCCATACATGTATTTACTAAAAAGCAATTTATATATGTAGCAACTGTATATATTGCCACATCAATAGTACTTCCATAAGTAAACATAGTTCTATTTTGTGTTAATAAAATAATTCCATATGAAATCTGTATTGCGAAACTTACAAAACCTATCTTAAGTATTCTTTTTACTATTTCCATATGAATTTTTAAGTTTTCTTTTTTAACCTTAATAGTAGCTTTACCTTTTATAAAATGATATAAAGATACACTCATTGATATTAGTATACTTGCGCTTGTTGCAATAGCAGCTCCTTTAACACCAAAACCTAGTTTCATAACAAGTATCCAGTCTAATACTATGTTAGCTATAGCCCCTATACCTATCATTATCATTGATAAATCAGGTCTTCCATCACTTCTAACTATAGGATTTAATGCTGTAGCAAATATGTATGGCACTGCAATTATAAATATTATTGTGTAATAATCTAATGCACTTTCTAAAGTATCACTTGTTACCCCTAATAGTTTTATTATTGGCATTCTAAATAATAAACCTAAGATTGTTACTACTACACCAATACATACAATTAAAGTAACACCTGTACCTAATACTTTTTCAGCCTTTTTATTTTCTCCTTTCCCCATATAAATAGCAATTATGCTGCTTGTACCAATTCCTATCATAAGTCCTATACCTACAACAAGCGTTACTGCTGGCCAAGCTATATTTACACCTGCAAGTCCTACTTCACCAATACCTTGACCTATGAATATTCCATCTACCATTGTATAAATTGTATTTAAGACAACTCCAACAACAGATGCTATGATGAATTTAGCCCAAACTTTAAATATATTGCCATTTAAAACTTCTTTTATATCCACTGTATCATTCCTTTCTTAATTTAAATTAAGATAATTTATTACAACTTATCTGCTATACATATTATAAGTTTATTTAAATAATTTGAAAATAAATTATTCATTACTTAGTATAAATAAAATAATTAGTAAATTGAGGATTACAATTTGTGTTATCTGAATGTATACAAGCTTAAAATTAAGGAATAATATTCCAACATACAAATTAAAATTTGGAGGTTAAACATGAAAAAATGGTATAATGAGGAATATGAATTTGAATTTGAGGTAATAGGTTTTCTTCGTAGTGATCACACAGAGGGTTACTGCCGTAATGGTGAAGAAATAGGCGATAAATATACCTGCACCTATGGCTGTCCTGTGAATAAAGAAAGACAAGGTATCTGCTCTAAAGTAATGATGATTATGTTTCCAGTGATGGAAGCTGTCAGAAGCGGTGGAGATTTAGAGAACATCGGTGGTATTGGAAAATACAGCAAGGATATTGTATGTCCAGATGGCTGTGTTATTTTTAGGTTAACAGCAAAGAAACTTGGAAATTAGAATTTCTATAAGGGTAAGTTTTTTGATTAATGGAGGTTACTATGGAAAATATATTAATTAAAGAATTAAATAAAAATAAACTAAATGACGCTTTGTCATTAGTTTAGAAAGTGTTCAATGAATATGAGGCTCCTGATTATAGCAAAGAAGGTATAGAAGAGTTTCATAAGTGTATTAATGATACCAGTTATTTAGCTACCCTTCGTGTATTTGGTGCTTTTGAAGGTGATAATCTACTTGGTGTTATTGCCACAAGAAGTGAGGGAACACATATAGCACTGTTTTTTGTAGATGGGAAATATCATAGACAAGGAATTGGTAAAAAATTATTTAAAACTGTACTGGATAATACTATTTTTATGCTATAATGTTCCTTATGTTAATGTAAGAGGAGTTGTTTAGATGGGTAGAAGATTTCAAGTTTACTATGTTTATAATGGAAATGATAAAATTATGAAAACTGGCTTTCATCTACAGGTATGTTGTGGAGATGATACTATTTGTTTACTAGAACAAGTTTTACTTTTTGCTAAAAAATATTCAGAATATCCAGATTTAAATGTATTTCTTAATTCTAAAAGTAATTATAATAATAAAAGCGATATACTATTAGAAAATATAACTGGAGCGATACATCGAACTGGAGTATTTCTCTTTGCTAAAAAATTAACTGATGATATTTGTGATGATCCACTAACTGCTGATAACGATGAAGGAATTTTTATCGTTGATTTAAGAAGTACTAAACCACGATATTGCTTAATGAATTATAACTTTCAAATTGTTACTCCAAGTGAGTATTTCAAAATATATGAAGATGAATATTACCCAGAAGATAATATTATTAAAGAAATTCCAAATATTATAAATAATATAAATACCTTTGATACTATTCCATTAAAAGAAATCCAATATTTATTTCCTACGCTTATTAAAAGATAGGTATATTTTCTTGTTTCTTTATATGTTAAAAGTGCATGTAACTAATCCCGTACGCACATACACTTTTAATATATATTTTTATTTTTCTTTTATTAGCTTACCTTCATTAAACTCTAATAAGATTTCTCTATCTAACTCTATTCCTTTATTAAACACTAAGTCATTTTCTTCACCTATTTCATACTGAAGGCTTACTTGTCCACTATAAGGAATTTTCAAGTTTATATTTTGATATGTAACATATTTTCCTTTTCTTATAAAAATTTCACCAATTTACTCTGTCATTTTTCAATTCCTTTCATTCTTTATTTCTAACCATTAATCATGTAACTAAGTTTCTAATAATTTCTCATAAAATTCTCTTCTACTTTTGTATCCATTAAAAGTACTTACTGCCATTTCAAATTCCTTTTTACTCCAAGCTTTATCTTTATCTATTTTTCTACGCATCTTCTTCATCCTGTTCTTAAATGGATTTTCAATGCTCTGTACATATTTAACTGTATTCCCCTCAGAAAGTAAAACAAAATAAATATTATCTGTAAAATTAAGCCCAAGAAGATTTCTTCTGTCTGTTTGATTACATATATTAATCCATTGACCATAAATACTCTCATAATTGTCATCAAATATAACTAACATTAAATATAATCTAACTCTTCCTATTGTAAAATACCGCACTTCATACTGTATACATTTATTATTACTTAACTCATTTATCTTTACATTTTTTTCTTTAATAAAGAAGTGAGCTTGTTCTAATTTTTCATTTGGGTTTACTAATAACATTTCTCCAAACTTAATAAATTCCAATTCATCATATTTTTCACCTATTGCTATCATTCTTTCAATCCTCCATACTTTGTTTTATTACCTTTATACATATTTATTTTAAAAGTAAGTAAAACATCAACATAATTATTGTATAATAAATTATAAATCTTGTTGTATTACAAAAGCAAATAATTTTGATGTCTTATTATGTACTCATTTGAAGGATAAAAAGTTTAATGGTAAAAAAGATCTTTGCTATACTTTTTTTATTGAAGATGCTTATGGTCGTAAAAATTATGATTTGGAAACCTTACACTGGCTTCTAGCGTATAATGGCTATTAAAGTTATGGTCTATGTAAAAACTCTCATAATTATATTTTTTCTATTTTACATTTATGTTCTTTAAGTTTTGAATCATAACATATAGCTACTGCTAGTACTTCATTATTTTCATTTTTAAATTTTTGCACATATTCTTTTTCTTTAATTTGTTTTAGTGCTATATCTACACTTTCATCTTTCTTGAGTTTTCTATAATTCTTGATACTTCTCCAAAAGATCATCCTTAAGAGCCTTTTCAAATTCTTTCATTAGCTCTCTATTAGGAATCCTCAAATATCCATCATGGTAAGATAAAAAACCTAAAATAATCATTGCAGAGTAAATTTCTTCTTTAGTTCTTGGTTCTCTCTGACCTGCTCTAAATTCTTCATCTATAAATATATCTACTTCTTCACCTGATACCATTTCAATAACATCTTCTCTAATTTCTAAAGTATTATACTTTAAATAATCAGTGACCTCATCCATAGCTCCTGTGTTTGTCCAGTAACTTTCACAATATCCATTTTCAAGCGCTTTTATTACTGAACGTGGATTATATATTTTTTTTCCTTTAGTAGTTAAATACCCATTATACCAACTTTCTAGATCGGAAAATTTAATTTCATCATTTTTCTCACACAAAGCTAATACTTCTTCATTTGTAAAGCCAAAATACTCATCATATATTCTATCTTTTAGAAAAGTATACTCATCAAACATATTTAATGCTGACCCACTTGAATATTTCTTAATAGGTAGTACTCCTGTCATATATGCAAGTGCAACATAAGGTTGATCCTTTAACAACTGTCTTATAAATTCTAAAAAGTCATTTTGATTATTTTCAAAAAGATTGTTAGTAAAAATATAATCCCACTCATCAAAAATAAAAATAAACTTATCATTTGTAGCATTTAACATATGGTTTATTGTAAAATACTCACTTGGATCAATCTGTGGATACTTATCACTTATATCCTTTATTAAATTTGCTTTAATCATTCCTATATAATCATCATATGTATTACCCTTATTGGATACTTGATTAAATGAAATACTTAGCACATTATATTTATTTAAATGCTCTTTGTAACTTTTATCTTTACTTATTTTTAACTTATCAAATATATTATGTGAATCTACTGCCTTTGAGTAGTACGCTCCTAGCATATCTGCAACTGATGATTTACCAAATCTTCTTGGCCTTGTTATACAAACATACTTACTCTTAGTTGAAACTTTACTATTAAGGGATTTTATTATCTCTGATTTATCTACAAAATAATATTCTCGAGCAAGTTCACTATAATTCTCAAAAGGTGCCTTTGTATTTAAATATATAGCCAGACTTTCCCCCTAAAACAATTAATAGTTTTAGCTCTTTTCCCAGCTATGGCTTTCTCAGAATACTTTTTGTAAAATTCGTCTCTCTTATTATTTTCATAGTTTATAATTACTTCTTCATTTAATCCAAGTACGTTTCCCAACTCTTTTTGCGTTAAATTTCTAGCAATTCTTACTTCTCTAATCTTTTCTCCTATGCTAATCATTTTATTAACTTTCCTCCGGCCTTAATAATACACCTATTAATTATCGTAATACTTGTATATTTTTTATACACTTTTATAACTTTATTTTTATATCTAAGCAATATTTAATTATAATCAATAAACTTATTTATTACATTAATAATAAAAGCCATAATAAGCTCCTTTTTAAAAAGTAAACTTATTATAGCTCTTTAATTAAATACTATTTTTCATCTAAATATAAATCCCATATTTTTAAATTAACATCTGTCTTACCATGGGCAAAAATGCTTATGTTACTACTATCTTTAGCTGTAAAGATTCTTGCTGTAAATACTTCTTCTCCATCATTAACAAATACCTCTATTGATGATGTATCAATAAAGATTTGTAATTTTAAATTTTTACCTTCATATGGACATTTTCTTTCTCTACCATACTCTACTGCAAAATCTTTTCCTGAATGACTTCTATCTAAAACTAATTTCTTTTCTTCTAAATCATAGTAAAATACTGTTTCTTCTTTTATACCTTGTCTTAATTTAAGACCAACTCTCTTACCTGCGATATTTTCAAAACTACATTCCAATTCATATACATTTCCCTTAAAATCTTCTATGGTAGTTTCCTCATTATTTAAAGCATATGACATAACTCTTTCATTTTTTCTTAAACTTGCAAGCTCTCTTACCGGCTTCTGTAATAGTTTATCACCTTTTAAACTTAACTCTCTTGGAATAGTTAAGCAATGTGCCCATCCATTTTCATCTGTAGGGTATGCTATTTCAGGTAATCCCATCCAACCAACTAATATATATCTTCCATCTGGTGCTTTTGTAGTTTGTGGAGCGTAAAAATCAAATCCTCTATCTAATTCTCTAAATTCTCCATGATTAAACTCTAGGTTTTCAAAATCGATTTTATTTCCAATTAAATAACCTGATTGGAAAATATTTTTGTATTTATCACCATTAGCTTCTAACCCTTGTGGTGAAAATATAAGAACACCTTTATCATCAATTTTTATGTAATCAGGACATTCCCACATAAATCCATTCCCAAAGAAGCTTGTTTTTATTTCACCTTTATAATTCCAATTTATCAAATCACCTGATTCATATACTGCTATAGTCCCAAGATTTCCTTCTTTTCTTTCAGCTCCTATTACAAAATAATATTTATCATTTTCTTTAAATACTTTAGGATCTCTAAAGTTATCAGTATATATTTCTGGCAGTTCTTCCACAATAGCTTTAGGATGCTTAGTTATTTTTCCTTCTGCATCCATAATTGCTAAACACTGATACGGATGTCTTTCCCACTTATCATTTCTTGTATTTCCTGTATAAAATAAATATAATTTATCATTTTCAGCTAATCCACTACCTGAAAATGCTCCATGACTTTCAAAGTACTCACTAGGAATAATACCAACACCACAATCATTCCAATGTACTAAATCTTTTGATGAAACATGATACCAGTGTTTAATTCCATGTACAGGTCCTAAAGGGAACCATTGATAAAATAAATGATATTCTCCATTAAAATATGCAAAACCATTAGGATCATTTAGTAATCCTGTTGTAGGTTGAATATGAAATTTTTGTCTATATGGGCAACCATCTACCTTTTCTTTTAATACTGCCATTTCCTCATCACTTGCTTCTAATATTGTTCTATAACGTTCTTCTCTTGTCCACTCTTTCATTAAAATTTCTCTCCTTATTATATAAACTATTAATCTAATAAACTGAAATCATTAAGCCAAAAATAGAAGGTATTAGATTATGCTCTAATTCCTCCTATTTATATCTTCATAACATTATGCTACTTCTAAATTTTCTTTCTTTGCTGTAGTCTTAGCTAAAATAATAGTAGATACCACTGCTACCCCCATAGAAATAGCCATACCTATAATATAATTTATCATTGAATCTGGTCTTATTGATATTATACCTGGTAAACCTGCAGCTCCTGGAGCTAATGCTAATACTTTAGTTAACATTATATATGCACTTGAAACTCCTGAACCTATCATTGCTCCGTAGAATGGATAGCGTAATTTTAAGTTAACTCCAAATATAGCTGGTTCAGTGATTCCTAATAAAGCTGAAATACCTGATGCTGATGCTATACCTTTCATTTTATTATCCTTTTTAAGAATAAGAAGTACTGATAAAGCTGCTGCACCTTGTGCTACATTTGACATTGCTGCAACTGGGAAAATAAATGATCCACCTGTTGTTGCTATATCTGCTAATAATTGAGTTTCAACAGCTGTAAAGCTATGATGCATACCTGTTATAACTATTGGTGCATAGAAGAATCCAAATATAGCTCCTCCTATTGGTCCTAATGTATTAATTAAACCTATTAATCCTGCTGTAATTCCATCACCAGCTAATCTCATTACTGGTCCTATTGCTACAAATGTTAATAATCCTGTAATAAATACTGTAAATAATGGTGTTAAAAGATTATCTAAAACTGATGGTATTATTTTATGTAATGTCTTTTCAACTTTTGCTAATACAAAAGATGATGCTAAAACTGGTAGTACTGTTCCTTGATATCCTACTTTAAGAATAGAGAAACCCAATATATTCCAATATGGTACAGTTCCTTCAATAACTGCTGATGGATAACTGTAACCATTTAATAAATCACCATGAATCATTAAAGCACCTATACAAGCTCCTAAATATGGATTACCACCAAACGCCTTAGTAGCTGAAAATCCTAAAAATATTGGTAAGAATGCAAATCCTGTATTGGCAAATGTATTAATCATTTCTGCTAAATCTTTAAATTGTGGGTGAGCTTCAATTAAAGATTGTCCTTCTACAAATAACCCTTGAGAAGTTAAAATATTATTTATACCCATCAATAATCCTGCAGCCACAAGAATCGGAAGTACTGGTACAAAAACATCTGCTAAAGATTTAATTAATCTTTGAACAGGATTTAGCTTTTTATCAGCTTCTTTCTTTAATTCTTCCTTACTTCCTTCAGCTATATCTGCTATTTTAATTAGTTCTTTATAAACTTCATTAACAACACCAGAGCCTAAGATTATTTGGAATTGTCCTGAAGTATTGAAATTACCTTTTACTGCTGGCATTTCTTCAATGGCCTTAATGTTAATTTTTTTATCATCTTTAAGAACTAATCTTAATCTTGTGGCACAATGTGCAGCACTGATGATATTTTCTTTTCCACCTACATACTCTAATATTTCTTTACTTATTTGATTATAATTTTTACTCATGTCCATCTCCCTTATATGACAAAAGATTTTTTAGTAATAATTTCATTTACTTGAAACGTTTCATTTTTGCTACATTTAAATATTAATACGTTTTCATCATATAGTCAAGTATTTTTTAAGAAAAATTTCCTAAGCAAAATTCTAACTTAGGAAATCTATTTCTTAATATTTATTTAGTTGTATATCCTTTTATAAAATTTATTGGAAGAATTACCTTCTTTTCTAATGGTTTGTCTTCAATTATATTTATTAATGCTTCCACTGATTTTTTAGCCATCAGCTCAACGGGTTGCCTAATGGTAGATATTTTAAATTCATCTTGACTAAATGATCTACTTCCATCAAAACCAATAACTTGAACATCTTTTGGTACATTAACATTTATATTTTCTAACCTTTTAATAAAATCCAATGCATGTCTATCAGTTACTGCAAAAACTCCATCTATTTTTATCTTTTCTTTAAAATTTTCTTCAATAAATTCATCTAGTAAAATTTCAAACTCACTGGAACTTCCTAGTAATTCACATATATCATAATTAATATTATTTTCTGTGCAATAGCTTATAAATCCTTCTTTTCTTTTTCTTGTAGCATTATCTATTTTTGATCCACGACCTATATAAGCTATATTTTTACAACCTGCTTCAATAAGCTTTTCTGCTGCTAATTTTCCACCTTGAAAGTTATCACTGGAAATATACGTTATATCCTTAGAGAAATATCTATCTATACTTACAAATGGTATTTTTTCTGAAACATATTCATCTATATTACTATAGGTTATTGCAATAATCCCATCCATCTTATTTTGTTTAGCCATAGATATATATTCTATTTCACTTTGCTGATTTTTTTCAGAATTACATAAAATCATCTTCATGCCTACTTCTCTTAGGCATTTCTCAATATTATAAGCTAATTCGCTGAAAAAAGGATGCCAAATTGTTGGTAAAATTACAGCTACAGTGTTAGTTTTATTAATTTTTAAACCTCTAGCATAAACATTAGGCTCATACTTTAATTTTTTTATAGCCTCTTCTACTAAAACCTTTGTTTCTGGTTTAACTGGTATATTGTTAATAACCTTAGAAACTGTACCTACTGCTACCCCTGCTTCTTTTGCAACATCTTTCATTGTGGCCATATTTACATACTCCCTTGTCTATCGTTTTATTACCAATTTTAATTATATTAATAAATAAAAAATCAGTAAATGCAATTTACACATTTACTGATTTTTTTAATTTTAGCCTAAGATTTTCTATGGTATCAATACTAAACTACTTTCTCTCTAATTGAGTAGCTTATATTTATTCTGCTATATACCTTATATAAGTAATAACCTAAAAGTCCACTAATGGTATTACAAAGTAAATCCATGGTATCAAAGGATCTACTTAAATTGGCAACTAAATATGACAAAACAACCTGGCTACATTGAATAAATAAAGATATTGCAAAGGCCATTGCTATAATTTGATTTATTTTAAAAGTAACATCCCTAAAATGATAGCAAATAAAAAATATAAATGGAGATAATAAAATTAAATTACCACCTACATTGGTAATTACCTCACTTATACCACCAATCCTATAAATACTGATAGTACTTTCCCAAGGTATTAAGTGAATTTTAGCTAATTTCCTTATGACGTTTTTACCCAAGGCTAAAGGTATTGGAAAATATACCACTGCAGCTAAAATAGTGATATATAAGCTAAAAATTAAATGCATAACCTTTTCTTTAATCTTATGGTCAAACTCTCTATATATTATTAATTTAACTAGCACTTTTAAATTTAAAATAGTACTATCTATCTTAGATTGAAACTTCATCATTTCATTTAAATACCCTTGCTTCACTGTAATTTTTATGCTTTCATCATATATTAGTCCAAATACCAATGAAATATGACCTACTCTATTATCTACTGCTGTCTTTTTTAAACTTCTTTTAATTTTATCTTTTCAATATTGCTATCATATTTTTCAACATATTCATTAAAAACTCTCTTTGCTTTTTCCTTATTTATTTTCATATTTTATTAATCCCCTCTTATTTCTTGTCATTCTTTTATTACTAATTATACCATTATATCCTTAAAAAAGTTTTTACTTATAAAAGCTAAGCCCACCTAAATTAGATAAGCTTAGCTTTTTTTAATTATCTATGGCATTTCTATAGCCTATATAAGTGGCATAGAAATATCCTCCATATACTATAACAAATATTAATGCAGTTATCAGTGATGATATTAATATGTCGTAGTTTCCAAAGTTCTGCAAATATTCTTCAACTATATTTATACCTACTATTGAATGTATGATAGCCAGTGATAACGGCATTATGAAAAATGTTAATACTTCCACTAATATACTCTTATTAATTTGTCTTCTGGAAGCTCCTATTTTTCTTAATACTTCATAACGTTCCATGGAATCATTACATTGAGCCAACTGCTGAATAGCTAATACTACTGCACTGGAAAGTAAAAATACTATTCCTATATAAATTGCTACAAAAAGTATTATTGTTGACATTCCTACATTAGAATCATAAGCTATTTCTCTACTCATAGCTAACAACTTAATGTCATCACCTATGACTCCTGGCTCTATGGTCATGTATCCTTCTAATATTTTAGCTACTTCTTCTTTCTTCCGCTCCTTACCTTCACCTACATAATTAATATTAATATATTCACTATCAGCAGTTAAATTGTTGCAGAAATCATCTGGCACAATAAAAGAAAATATATTATTGCTAGCTCCTGTTGTACCTAATGAATCATCTAGCACCTTCTTTTCCTTTATATCATATGCTTTTCCATCAATAATAATTTGATTATTTTCCTTAAAGAATCTTTCAATGGTTGGAATCATGCTTTCTAAATTAGAAGCTAGATAAATTTCATCATTATTTAACTGTAGTTCTTTTTCACCTAAAAGCTTTCTATTTTTGTTAAAATCTGTCACTGATAT
>ENA-ORTQ01003293-ORTQ01003293.1-human-gut-metagenome-genome-assembly--contig:-NODE-3293-length-12337-cov-3.979726_pt1 | contig 12337 bp, 8 predicted proteins | sample MGYA00241912_ERZ509188 | MGnify/ENA primary metagenome ERZ509188 (study PRJEB26280, sample SAMEA2338849) | human gut metagenome | biome: human gut; feature: human-associated habitat; material: faeces...
ATGGGAGCTAACTGCCAAGTTCTACTTTTGGATCAATATGTTTTGCTCATCTCTATAATATTCTAGTCTAATATCTTATAAAACCCAATATCTACTTATATGATTTTATAATTTATCTTTAACTGTTAATGACCTCTTTTCTATTTGTGATAGGGTTCTCCCGACATGATCCGGTATCCACGGTAAATTTGCTCTAGCAGGATTACACGCATCAGCTGGTGCGGAAATGTCATTTTTGAAAAACTAAGTGCATAATCCGATTTTTCCAGAACTGCCTTCCCGATCCCTATGGATCCGCCAATCACAAAAATAATGTGACTGGTTCCCTGAATGCCAAGTTTTTCAATTTTCTCTGAAAATTCTTCGGAGGTCAGCTGCTTTCCGCCTATCTCCAGTGTAATAAGATATGCATCCTCACGGATATATTTCAAAAGACGTTCGGCCTCTTTTTGCCGAATCATTTCCTCTGCATTTTCGCTGGCATTGTCCGGTGTCTTTTCATCCGCCACCTCAATGATCTCCAGCTTGCAGTAGCGGCTCAGTCTCTTCGTATATTCCGCGATCGCATCCCGCAGATACTTTTCTTTTATTTTTCCAACCGTCAGTACGGTTATCTTCATCCTGTTCCTTCCTCTCTTTCGCTGTATCAGTCTGTACAGTTATGCCCTTTCATACATATAAAGCTCATGCAGTGCTCTTGTTGCACAGATGTATTTTGCCTGCCCGGTCATCGGATTTTCTCTCTTCGGGAACACGCCGAATACCTGATCAAATTCCAGTCCCTTTGCCATATAGAAAGTCGTTACTGTCACGCCTTTTTCAAAGGTACTGCTGTCCCGGTCAATACAGTTTACCGGAAGTCCACGGTTTGAAAGCATCCTGGTCATTGTATACGCCTCGTCCATCGTCTCCGTCAGAACTGCGGCGGTCTCATATTTATCCATTCCGGCATCTGCCTCCCGGATAAGTTCATTTAACAGTTCCTCATCCGAATCAAATGTCTTTTCGGTCACTGGTTTGCCATGACGCTCCAGATATTCCAGATCCTTTTCCCCGGTAAATTTCGCTGCATACTCTGCGATTTCAATGGTATTCCGGTAACTTTTATTCATGATGATCTTGCGGATCGTACGTCCGAAAATCTTTGGCAGGAATGTCAGTACATCCTGCATCTGACTGTCCAGTGTCTGCGCCCGGTCGCCAAGGATCGTCATCCGGCAGGAAAACAACCGGGACAGTACCACGTACTGCAAATATGAATAATCCTGCATCTCGTCGATCACCAGATGCTTGATATGCTTATGTCTGGTTCCTCCAAGCATCCGGTATTTGAGATAAAGTACCGGAAATACGTCTTCATACTGGAGTTTTCTGTTCTCATACGGAATTTTTGCCAGTGTCTCATACCCTCTGTCCTCCAAAAACCAGTTATATATTTTGTAAATATCACGGGTGACATACATCCGGTTGAATTTCTCCCGGATCTCTTCTACCTCATCTTCCGGAAGATTCCGGTTATACAATGTCTCGTATTCATCCACCAGATATTCCATCACCGCATCCATTCTTGCAAGGATCGGAATATCCTGAAATTTGAAATAGAACAGATGGATCAGCTCCTCTTCGGTTTTTTCCAGAGTACGGATCTTAACCGGCTTAAAATCCATCAGCTGATCTTCCAGAACTGCCAGAAAGCCTTCCATCTCTCCGACAAATCCGGCAGACTGCTTCTTCAAATAGCTCTCCCGGATTCCCATCTCCGGAAAATGGATCAGCTTCTCCAGATAATCATAACGGTCCTCACAGTCCGATACGATTCCTTTCAATTCTCTGTACGCAAACAGATCAAAACTCATCTCCTGGATATTTTCTTCTCCAAGCTCTGGCAGAATGTGGGAAATATAATCCGCAAATACGCTGTTCGGTGAAAGGATCAGGATATCCGATGCTTTTAAATTTTTCCTGTCGTGATACAAAAGATATGCAATCCGGTGCAGTGCAACGGAGGTTTTCCCACTTCCTGCGGCTCCCTGAATGACCAGAACTTTGTCCTTTACATTCCGAATGATCTCATTCTGTTCTTTCTGGATAGTACGGACAATATTCTTCAGTTGTACATCCCCGTTACTTCCAAGCTCCTGTTTCAGGATCTCATCATCAATCTTGGTGTCACTTTCAAATGCATAAACCATCTTCCCTTTCTTGATCTTATACTGCCATTTGGAAGTAATCTCCCCTTCAATGGTTCCTCCCGGTGCTTCATAAGAAGCCTGTCCTCTGTCATAATCATAAAAAAGACCGCTCACTGGCGCCCTCCAGTCGTAGATCAGTGGCGTCATTCCTGCCTTAGGCGCAAAATTGCCGATTCCGATGTAAAAACTTTCGCTTTCTTCTTCCCCCTCAAAGAGAAAATCCACTCTTCCGAAATATGGGGAGTCGATCATTTTCTTAAGGCGCTGTTTTTTCATCAGACGCTCATTGTTCGCATTAACTTCTCCGAGAAGTGCCTGCTGATTATCATAATTTTCATAACCATACTCATCCATCTCCGTATAGTTTTCCCAATAATAATCATGCATGCTCTCAATCTGTTTTTCTCCTTCAAGAAACAATGCGTTGATCTCGGTAATGCGTGTCTTCAGTTTCTCTTCAACCTCTTCCAGAAACCGAATCTCACTGTTCATTGCGTCGTTATTACTCATATTCAAACCCTCTCATGATTACATCTTCCGATGATTTGTGCAATCTCTTCCGGCATCTTTGCAATGTAATCTGCACCGGCACTTTGAAGCTCCGCAAGATCTCCGTATCCATACAGGACACCGATCACCTGGATCCCATTCTCCTTTGCACCGTAGATATCATTATTTCTGTCACCGACCATAACGACCTGATCGTAATTCTTCCTTTCCACGCCCAGGTTATCCAACGCATACCGGATCACATCTGCCTTCCGGATCAGAGAGCCATCCATCGTAGCCCCGTAAATCCCTGCAAAATATTTTGCAAAGTCAAATTTGTCCGCAATCCTTTTTGCATACTCTTCCGGTTTGGAAGTCGCCACTGCAAGTATATATCCTTCATTTTTCAAGGATTCCAGCGTCTCCGCAAGTCCTTCATACACCGAATTCTCAAAAATGCCTTTCATCGCATAATATTCCCGGTAATACTTTACTCCAAGCAGTGCCTCTTCCTCAGACATCCCATAATATTTCTCCATTGATTCCGTCAACGGCGGTCCGATAAATTTCTTTAAAGTATCCCGCTCACCAACCTCCCGGTTCATTTTATTCAGCGCATACTCCACCGAATTCATGATCCCCGGTCCCGATTCCGTAATCGTCCCATCCAAGTCAAATAAGATATATTTATACTTCATAATAACCCTCTTTCACAAAATAATACTTTTTTTATTGTACCATTTTTGACTCTTCTTGTCCAGAAACCCTAATCTCCAAACCTCCTTTAAAATCAGCCAAAACATACAAACCAGCGTCCGTTTCTCCGTCCTTTATAATCGCCAGTTTTCTCCCCTTTGCACAACTTGAATTGGAACGATTATTTTTTCAAAGTGGTCTACACAACCTATACAAAAACCGCAGTCCCTATCAAAAGAAACTGCGGTCATAACCCTTATTTATTTGAAAGATACTCGTCGATACCTCTTGCACCAGCTTTTCCGGCTCCCATAGCAAGGATTACTGTAGCTGCACCTGTTACGGCATCTCCACCTGCGTATACGCCTTCTTTAGAAGTCTTTCCGTGTTCTTCGTCTGCAACGATACATTTCCACTTGTTAACTTCCAGTCCTTCTGTTGTAGAAGAAATCAGCGGGTTCGGTGATGTTCCGAGTGACATGATAACTGTATCAACATCGATCACGAATTTAGAACCTTCAACCGGTACAGGACGTCTTCTTCCTGATGCGTCCGGTTCACCAAGTTCCATACGAACACATTTGATTCCTTTTACCCATCCATCTTCTTCAAGGACTTCTACCGGGTTTGTCAGTAGGTCGAACTGTACACCTTCTTCTTTTGCGTGATGAACTTCTTCTACACGGGCCGGAAGCTCTTCTTCGCTACGACGATATACGATATGAACTTCTGCTCCAAGACGAAGTGCTGTTCTTGCAGCATCCATTGCTACGTTACCACCACCAACAACTGCAACTTTCTTACCAGCTGCGATCGGTGTATCATAAGAATCATCAAACGCTTTCATAAGGTTACTTCTTGTCAGGTATTCATTTGCAGAAAATACACCGTTGGCATTTTCTCCCGGGATTCCCATGAATTTTGGAAGTCCTGCTCCTGATCCGATAAATACTGCTTCGAATCCTTCGTCTTCAATCAACATATCAATTGTAGTAGATTTACCGATTACAACGTTTGTCTCAAAGTGAACACCAAGCTCTTTTACTTTTGCGATTTCTTTTGCAACGACTTTCTGTTTTGGAAGACGGAATTCCGGAATACCATATACAAGTACTCCACCGAGTTCATGAAGTGCTTCAAATACAGTTACATCATAGCCAAGCTTTGCAAGGTCGCCTGCACAGGTAAGTCCTGCAGGGCCTGAACCGATAACGGCAACTTTGTGTCCGTTCTTCTTGTCAGCTCCAACCGGTTTGATGTCATGCTCCAGAGCGTAATCAGCAACGAATCTTTCCAGTTTACCGATAGAAATAGATTCTCCTTTGATACCACGGATACATTTTCCTTCGCACTGTGATTCCTGAGGACATACACGTCCACAAACAGCAGGAAGTGCAGAAGACTGTCCGATAATCTTATATGCTTCTTCGATATTGCCTTCTTTTACTTCATGAACGAATGCAGGAATATTGATTCCTACCGGGCATCCCTGAATACATTTAGCATTCTTACAGTTGATGCAACGGCTTGCTTCTTCCATTGCCTCTTCCTGATTATATCCATAACATACTTCTTCAAAATTTGTTGCACGTACCTTCGGATCCTGTTCTCTTACAGGTACTTTCTTTAATACGTCTGCCATTATTCGTCACCTCCGCAATGACCGCATCCACCGTGATGTGTGTCACCTTCCTGTAATTTCAGCATAGCTCTGCCTTCCTGAGTCTTATACATCTGCTGTCTCTTCATTGCTTCATCAAAGTTAACGAGATGTCCGTCAAATTCCGGTCCGTCTACACATGCAAATTTGATTTCATCGCCTACGTGGAGACGGCATGCACCACACATACCTGTTCCGTCTACCATGATCGGGTTCATGCTGACGATAGTCGGGATTTCGAGTTTCTTTGTGAGCAGACATACGAATTTCATCATGATCATCGGACCGATTGCAACACAGACATCATACTTGTTACCTTCTGCAACAAGTGCTTCGATCTTTGTTGTTACCATACCTGCATGTCCGTATGTACCGTCATCTGTACATGGGTAATAATTTCCTGCAACTGCTTCCATCTCTTTTTCGAGAATCAGCATATCTTTTGTCTTAGAACCAACGATAACATCTACATCGATCCCATGTGCGTGCATCCATTTAACCTGCGGGTATACAGGGGCTGCACCAACACCACCGGCTACAAATAAGATCTTTTTATTCTTCAGACTCTCAATATCTTCTGAAATCAATTCAGATGGGCATCCGAGCGGTCCTGTGAAATCTCTGAAAGAGTCTCCTGCTTTTAATTGTGCCATCTTCTCAGTAGATGCTCCTACTGTCTGGAATACGATGGTAATTGTTCCTTCTTCTCTGTCATAATCGCAGATTGTCAGCGGAATTCTTTCCCCCTTGTCATCCATCTTGACAATTACGAACTGTCCTGGCTCACAGTGCTTTGCCACACGTGGTGCTTCTACATCCATAAGATAAATCTTATCAGCCAGTTTTTCAGCTTTTCTTATCTTGTACATTGCATTGCCTCCTAAAATATTTACTCTCTTTATGATAAATTATTGCAAAGTAAATAGCAAGTATTTCTTTTTAATTTGTTAAAAAATTATTTATGTCATAAATATAACTATCTTTTTTATCTATAAGTACTAATATTTCTTCTATAAATCTGCCAAAATTCTTCCGATTACCAAATTTTTCAACCGTATTAAATCTTGTGCCGGCACGAATTTGTACCTGCTGACCGGATATAAAATGAGACAGACGGTCAGTATCGAGGCCGTCTGTCTCTGTAAGAACTGTATTCTCTTTTTTAAAAATCTACTTCTGTTCCATAATATGTACAGTTGAAAAGTTTTTCCATAGCTGCCGGATCGATCGGACGTGGGTTGGATCCTGTACATGCATCACCAACTGCAAGTTCTGAAATCTTTGCAATTTTTTCTTTGAATTCTGCTTCGTCAATACCGAAATCTTTCAGTGTCTTCGGAATATTCAGTTCTACATTAAATGCATCGATCTTTGCACACAGGCTGTTGATCAGCGCTTTCTCAGATGTACCCGGAAGTCCCATTCTGCGTGCGATTTCTGCATAACGTTTTGCAGCGACCGGATCTTTTGCATTATACTTAATTACATATGGAAGGTAAATTGCATTTGCGCATCCGTGCGGAATATGTCCGGTTGAGAATGCCGCACCTGTCTTATGTGCCATAGAATGTACGATTCCAAGAAGTGCATTGGAGAATGCCATTCCTGCAAGACACTGTGCATAATGCATCTGCTCTCTTGCTACCATATCACATTTGTAAGATGCCGGAAGGTAATCCAGAACCATTTCGATTGCCTGCAGTGCAAGCGGATCTGTAAATGGACAGTTCAAGGTAGATACATAAGCTTCGATCGCATGTGTCAGTGCATCCATACCTGTGTAAGCAACCTGCTTTACTGGGAGACCCATGACAAGATCCGGATCTACAATTGCAACGTCCGGTGTAATATTAAAATCGGCAAGTGGGTATTTTACTCCGGTCTGATAGTTGGTAATAACGGAGAATGCTGTTACTTCTGTTGCTGTTCCTGATGTTGACGGAATTGCAGCAAATTTTGCTTTTGTTCTTAATTCCGGGAAGTTGAACGGAATACAGAGATCTTCAAATGTAACATCCGGATATTCATAGAATGCCCACATTGCTTTTGCAGCATCAATCGGTGATCCGCCACCCATAGCTACGATCCAGTCCGGCTGGAACTCCTGCATAACTGTTGCACCTTTCATAACGGTCTCAACAGATGGATCTGGCTCAACACCTTCAAAAAGCTTTACTTCCATTCCTGCTTCTTTCAGATAGTTCTCAGCTCTGTCGAGGAATCCCTGACGCTTCATGGAACCTCCTCCGACAACCAGGATTGCTTTTTTTCCTTTCAGGTTCTTCAGTTCTTCAAGACATCCTTTTCCATGGTAAATATCTCTTGGTAATGTAAATCTGCTCATTTCAAACACTCCTTCGCCCTTAAAGTATGTTATCTTTTTGACAATCACATTGTATCTCAATTCTATCCTTTTTGCAATATTTTACCACAAATAGATTGTATTTATTTCCATACAATTATACATTTTTAATAAACCATATTATCCACACTCTATTCATAAAATATTTGATTTGTGATATATTTCACATATTTACGCAAGTTATCCACAAATGAAAGTAATCGAAAAAGAGTACGCTTTACCAGTCATGCTCTGACAAGCAGACGGCTCGGCATACTCTCTTCTTAAAATCGGGTTTTACTCTATATTCAGTTCATAATTTCTTCTTGTGACATCACTTAATCTGCCTTTTTGGTCCTGCAGAACAAAGCTGAAAATCGTACTTCCCGCCGGCATTACGATCGGCCCGGTATACTCCTGCGTCGCAGAATTATTCTCCGGATCCGGATCTGATCCATCCGTCGTGTAATATGCCGTATACTTATCCGGTACAACCACACTGATTGATTGGACATGGTTATACTGCCCGGTCGATGGAGTCACCGCCGGCGCATCTGCAATCGGGAACTCAACTTTATAAGTTTTACTTTCTGTCAGGCTTGGAATTCCTTTCTTATTAACAGAAATTGCTTTCACCGTCGTCTCACCTTCACCGATCTTGATCGGTTCCGTATATTTCGTACTTGAAGTTGTCGGCTCTGAACCGTCTGTCGTATAGTAGATCGCTTTTCCTTTTCCGGTCAGTTCCAGTGCCTGCACTTCATCATATGTCTCTGCCTCATCCAGACTAAACTCCGGTTCATCTGACACATAATCCTTCAGTGCTTCAAGAACCGTATCACTGGTACATGCATTCAGAAGCGGTGATACCTTTTCTTCCTGTTTGGTATCAATATAAAATTCTACCGCTGCACGATAAATTTCTGCATTTCCGGACTGCTTTGCAATCTCATCTGTAAAAACTTCTTCTGCCTGATCCAGATCATCCTTGGCAATATAAACCTTTGAAATCCCTGTATAAGCTTCTGCTTTCTTCGGACTTCCAGAAGCTGCTTTTTCAAATACAGTGAGTGCGTTCTCATATTCGGAAGCTGCCAGAAGCCGGTATCCTTTCTTTACTTTTCCGGTATATGAATTTTGATAAAACAAGAAAATGAGTCCTGCCAGAACAATACACCCCGCCAGTAGCATAAGCAGCATTTTCCGGCGTTTTTTTCTGGCGCGCTCTTTTCTCTTTTCTGCCCGCATACGCCGCAATCTGCGTTCTTCTTCATACGCTCTTCTCGTCTGTTCCCGCGCATCTTCTCTTTGACCCACACGTCCGGTAGCCGGTCTGACATCACTGCGTCTGACCACCGCATCTCTTCCACGCCTGGTCACAGTTTCCTGCTGGCGGCGACCAACACTTCCCGAATTTCCCACGCACCTGGTCTCTCCTCCAACACTTTCCCGTCTTTCATATACCGGATTTGCCGCACCAGAATAGCTGACATCTTGCTTTTCCTGCTCACCCAGATGAACCGACATTGTCTGTGTAATGCCTCCTTTTAACTGAGCAGTCAGCATATCATCAAGTGGGTTATAATCAGGCACGATCTGTATTTCCCTGCCGCAGCTAGGACAGATCAACTGATCTTCAGGCAAATCTGCTCCACAGTGCATACATTTCATTGTCTTTCGTCTCCTTCTGGTATCATACTTCTTTTAGAACAATCCGGTAATTTTACCGTCTTCTACATCAATTCCATTTGCTGCAGGTACTTTCGGAAGACCCGGCATGGTCATGATTGCTCCGGTAAGAGCAACAACAAATCCTGCTCCTGCATTTACATAGACTTCACGGATATGGATATCAAAGTTCTCCGGACGTCCAAGAAGCTTCGCATCATCGGACAGAGAATACTGGTTCTTTGCCATACATACCGGGAACTTGCCAAAGCCCATTGATTCAATTCGTGCAAGCTGTTTCTTTGCAGCAGGTTCATATACAACACTCTTTGCTCCGTAAATCTCTTTGCAGATTGTCTCGATCTTCTCTGCAATTGATAACTCATCACTGTAAATCGGATGATAATGGCTTTCTTTTGTCTCCAGAGTCTGTAATACTTTCTCTGCCAGCTCTTTTCCGCCGTCTCCGCCTTTACCCCATACTTCTGCAAGGGCAAATTCGCAGCCTCTGTCTTCGCAGAACTTACGGATAAATTCGTATTCTGCTTCAGTATCACTGACAAATGAATTCAAGGTAACCACAACTGGAACGCCGAATTTCTGCAGGTTCTCAATATGCTTTTCAAGATTTACAATTCCTTTTGCAAGAGCATCCAGATTTTCTTCGTTCAGTTCGTCTTTTGGCACGCCACCATTGTATTTTAATGCACGTACCGTTGCAACCAGAACTACAGCGTCCGGTTTCAGTCCCGCCATACGGCACTTGATATCCATAAACTTCTCTGCACCCAGATCCGCACCGAATCCCGCTTCTGTGATCGTGATATCACTCAGCTTAAGCGCCATCTTGGTTGCACGTACACTGTTGCAGCCATGTGCAATATTTGCGAACGGGCCACCGTGTACCAATGCCGGTGTATGTTCCAGAGTCTGGATAATATTCGGCTTGATCGCATCCTTTAACAGTGCTGTCATTGCACCGGTTGCATGAAGCTGGTCAGCTGTAACCGGTTCTCCGGAAAATGTATAGGCAACAATGATTCTGTCAAGACGTTTTTTCAGATCTTCCAGATCGTCTGCCAGACATAAAATTGCCATAATTTCGGACGCAACCGTGATCACAAAATGATCCTCTCTTACCATTCCGTCCATTTTATTTCCAAGACCAACTACTACATTACGCAGTACACGGTCATTCATATCTACACACCGTTTCCACACAACCTGTCTCGGATCGATTCCAAGAGCATTTCCTTGCTGGATATGGTTGTCAAGAAGAGCTGCAAGCAGGTTATTTGCCGATGTGATTGCATGAAAATCTCCGGTAAAATGAAGATTCAGATCTTCCATCGGTACAACCTGTGCATAACCGCCACCGGCAGCACCGCCTTTAATTCCAAAGCAAGGTCCGAGCGATGGCTCGCGCAGAGCGATCAGAGCTTTTTTACCGAGCTTTGCCATTGCCTCTCCAAGTCCAACGGTAATCGTCGTCTTCCCCTCTCCCGCCGGAGTCGGATTGATTGCAGTAACAAGTACCAGCTTTCCATCTGGTCTGTCTTTTACTCTTTCCATCAGTTCATCCGATAATTTTGCCTTATACTTGCCGTAAAACTCAAGGTCTTCCTCTTCAATTCCAACCTTTGCTGCAACCTCGCGAATATGGAGCATCTCTGCCTCCTGTGCGATCTGAATGTCTGTCTTCATAATTATATCCTCCCTTTTTTCTTCTGCGTTTCTTAAACTGATTCTTCTATGTATTGCTCAAACTGTTCCATAGACATCAGTACTTTTCTTGGTTTGGTACCTTCTTCTTCTCCTACGACTCCCGCCTCGGCAAGCTGATCCATAATCCGCGCCGCACGGTTAAACCCGATTTTAAACACCCGTTGGAGCATTCCGATCGATGCTTTGTCTTTTTCAATGATAAACTTTCCTGCATCTACAAAGTAGACATCTTTGTCGTCCTCGGAAGATGCTCCTCCCGCAGATACATTCTGATTACTATTCACCTGCTTCTGGATCTCTTCACTGTAGGCTGCGCCTCCGCTGTTCTCTTTTAGGAAATCAACCACTGCCTGGACTTCTTTATCAGAAACAAAAGCCCCCTGAACACGTACCGGCTTCTGATAGCCAGCCGGATAGAACAACATATCGCCTTTTCCAAGCAGCTTCTCCGCGCCATTCATATCAATGATGGTACGGGAATCCACACCGGATGATACAGAAAATGCTATTCTTGATGGCATATTCGCCTTAATCAGACCGGTAATGACATTAACCGATGGTCTCTGCGTTGCAAGAACCAGATGAAGTCCTGCCGCACGCGCAAGCTGTGCCAGACGGCAGATTGCCTCTTCTACTTCTCCAGGTGCAACCATCATCAGGTCTGCAAGTTCGTCTACGATGATTACAATCTGTGGAAGTTTCTGTGCTTTATTCGGATCATCAATATCTTTAATGTTCTCGACTTTATCATTGTAACCTTTCAGATCACGGACATTATACTCGGCAAAAAGCTGATAACGTCTGTTCATTTCCGCAACCGCCCAGTTCAAAGCTCCTGCTGCCTTCTTCGGATCCGTTACAACCGGGATCATCAGATGTGGAATTCCATTATATACACTTAATTCCACCACCTTTGGATCTACCATGATCAGCTTCACATCCTCCGGTTTTGCTTTGTAGATAATACTCATAATGATCGTATTGATACAGACAGATTTACCGGATCCGGTAGCTCCTGCGACAAGCAGATGCGGCATCTTTGCGATATCTGATACCACCACTTTACCTGAAATGTCACGACCTGTCGCAAATGCGATCCGTGATCTACTTTTCTTAAATTCATCTGATTCCAGAAGATCACGCAGCATAACTGCAGTATTTTCCTTATTCGGAACTTCAATGCCGACCGCTGCTTTTCCCGGGATCGGTGCCTCAATACGGATATCAGCCGCCGCCAGGTTCAGCTTGATGTCGTCCGCAAGTCCTACGATCTTGCTGACTTTCACCCCCATCTCAGGCTGTAACTCATAGCGTGTGACAGAAGGTCCGCAGCTGATATTAGTGATTGTAACATTCACACCGAAGGTTTGAAGTGTCTTCTGGAGCTTTGCTGCTGTCTCCCGCAGATGCGCATCCGAATCTCCGGAGGTTTTACTTCCATGCTTCAACAGACTAAGAGGTGGAAAGCGGTATTCCCTGACCGGTTTCTCACTTTTTGCAATCGTATCTGCAACAGCAGCCACCTCTTTTGGGATATCTGCCTTAACTTTTGAATTTCCGGAGACC
>ENA-ORTQ01003298-ORTQ01003298.1-human-gut-metagenome-genome-assembly--contig:-NODE-3298-length-12329-cov-2.685596_pt1 | contig 12329 bp, 13 predicted proteins | sample MGYA00241912_ERZ509188 | MGnify/ENA primary metagenome ERZ509188 (study PRJEB26280, sample SAMEA2338849) | human gut metagenome | biome: human gut; feature: human-associated habitat; material: faeces...
CGCGAAAAGATGCAGGCGGGCGGCTGCGCGGGTGTCATCGTCAACACCGTTAAAAAGGCACAGGCCGTGGCCCGGATGCTGCGGGAAGCTCTGCCGGAAAAAGAAGTGCAGGTGTTCCACGCGCAATTCCTGATGCCGGACCGCGCCGCGCGGGAGCAGGAGCTCATGGAGCGGATCGGCAAGCACTCGACTCCGGCCCAGCGGGATGAACTCATTGTGGTGGGCACGCAGGTGCTCGAACAGTCGTTGGACATTGATTTTGACGTTATGGTGACGGAACTTTGCCCGATGGACCTGCTGCTACAGCGCATTGGCCGTCTGCACCGCCACACCTGGCGCTGCCGCCCACAGCCGATGCAGGCAGCAGTCTGCGCAGTGCTGGATACCGGAGAGGATGCCTTTGATGAGGGCAGCGCGGCAGTCTACGGCAAGTGGCTGCTCTGGCGGACACGGGAACTGCTGCCTCAGACCATCCGCCTGCCGGAAGAGATCTCCCCGCTGGTACAGCAGGTGTATGGCTGGGCGGCGGAGGACAAACCGCCCGAAGATGCCGCCAGTGAGAAGCTGTGCCATAACTATGAACTGGAACAGGGAAAGCGAAAGGACCGGGCAGAGGCTTATCTGGTGCATCACCCGAAGGTGTATAAAAAATTCCCCCGGCTCAATACGCTGGACGGCTGGATGGCAGACGAGGGTGCCTGTTCTGACCCGGCGGCCCGGGCGGCTGTCCGTGACGGCGACCCGTCTGTTGAGGTGCTGGTCATGGTGCAGGGGCGGGATGGCAGCATCCATTTCCTGCCGTGGCAGGAGGGAGGCCGGACGGTAGCGTCCGACTGCCCGCCGCAGCCAGAGGAGGCGCTGAAGATCGCACGGCAGAAACTGCGGCTCCCGGCAGTGTTTGGCAAGGAATGGAACGTGAAACGCGTCATTGACGAGCTGGAAGCGGACAACCGCCGTCTGCTGGCCCAATGGCAGCTCTCCCCGATGCTGCGCGGGGAGCTGGTGCTGCTGCTGGATGAAACGCTGACGGCCCATCTGGCGGGGATGACGCTCCATTATGACCGTGAGAATGGTCTGATTTATGAAAAGGAGGAAACTGATGCGGGAAATTGAGTTTAACCTGTTGACGGAACCCTGGGTCCGTGTCCGTCTGCCGGACAATACCGTGCAGGAAGTTTCTCTGACGGATGCACTGGTCCATGCGCAGGAGTACATGGACCTGGCAGGGGAGATGCCCACCCAGGACGCGGCCATGCTGCGGCTGCTGCTGGCGGTGCTGTTTACGGTCTTTTCCCGCGTGAACGAAGTGGGGGAGCCGGAGCCGCTGGAAGACGAAGAAGCCGCTCTGGAGCGCTGGGGAGCGCTGTGGGAACTGAAGCATTTCCCGGAGCAGCCCATCCGGGACTATCTGGAGCAGTGGAAAGACCGCTTCTGGCTCTTCCACCCGGAGCGGCCATTCTGGCAGGTGCCGGAGGCGGCTATCGGCACGGAGTACGGCGCGGCAAAGCTGAACGGCGAGATGTCGGAGAGCAGCAATAAGATTCGGCTGTTCCCACTCTATGCCGGGGCGGGCAAAACAGAGATGACCTATGCGCAAGCGGTGCGGTGGCTGCTGAGTGTCAACGGCTATGATGACACCTCGGCAAAGCCAAAGGGCAAAGGACTGCCCTCGGTAGGTGCAGGCTGGCTGGGCAAAATCGGCTATATCCAGGCCAGCGGCGAAAATCTGTTCGAGACGCTGATGCTGAATTTGACTCTGCTGAAAGACGGCACTGAATGCTGGGGTGAAAATAAGCCCTGCTGGGAGTTGGATGCGCCCAAGAGCGCAGAGCGAACAGAGATTTTACAGCCGGACAATCCGGCACAACTGCTCACACTTCAATCCCGTCGGCTGCTCCTCCACCGGGAAAATGGAAAAGTGGATGGTTTTTCTCTGCTGGGCGGCGATTTCTTCCCGCGCGAAAGTGCTTTTGTGGAGCAAATGACCATCTGGCGTAATGCTACGACCAAAAAGAATGAGCCGCCGGTGTTTGTGCCCTGCCGCCATGATGCGGCAAAGCAGTTCTGGCGGGAGTTTCCGTCCGTGTTCTGCAAGGGCGAGGGCAATGTTCATCAGCCGGGCGTGGTGCGCTGGGTAGAAAAAGTACAGCAGCTGCGGTTTTTGAGCCCAAAACGAAGAATCAATTTCCGTATCTCAGCGGTGCAATACGGGGACAAAGACTTTTTCGTGAATGATTCGTTCAGTGATAGTCTGGCATTTCAGGCTGTTCTGCTGGACGAGCTGGGCCGTGGCTGGCAGAACCGCATCACTGATGAAATTAGCCGGTGCGAGCAGACAGCCTTTCTGGTGGGGCACTTGGCGCAGGACATTGCCACTGCCGCGGGCGATAAAAACGGAAATGCCAGCGCCCCGGCCCGTTCCCAGTTCTATTTTGCAGTAGACCAGCCGTTCCGGCAGTGGCTGCGGAGTATCGACCCGGAAGAAGACGACATGACCGAAACCACAGCCTGCTGGCAGGTGATCGCCCGCGGCATTGCAGAGCAGCTGGGCCAGCAGATGGTGCTGGAGGCTGGCAGCGCCGCGCTGGTAGGACATTGGGTTGAAATTAAAACAGGCAGAAAAAAAGAAGATAAAAAGAAAATTCTGTATACAGCACCAGCTGCCTATAACAGCTTTTTAGGCAGGCTATATGGTCTTTATCCGAAAACAAACGATGAGGGAGGAACGGCATGAGTGAGAAAAACGAGAGCCGCACACAGGCCATCAGGGGCTATGTGGACGGCAAGATTCAATGGCTCTGGGGTCTGCCGGAGAACCAGCGGCGTGCAGAGCTGGCAAAGCTGCGCCGGGGCATCGGACGTGCACCCGGGGATCTGCCGGAGCTGTGGGGCGGCCTTTTGCAGGGGATGCCTGCGAGCTTTTACGGCACAAATGGCCCCTCCCATGAAGAGTGGGCGGTCTATCTGGCACTGACCCTGTATGCCCTGCACCAGCAGAGCAACGATACTGTGTGCGTGAGCCAGCTCGGCTGCACGCTGGGCCGGGCCGTGCGCAGGTTGGCGGAGCAGACCGTGGCCAGTGGGCAGGACTGGACCGAGAGCAGCATTCTGCGGCGGTTCAACGCGCTGGCTACCGCCGAAGAAATTACCGAGATCAGCCATCATCTGCGGGGGATGATTCAGCTGCTGCGGGCCGCAAAGCCGGACAGCATCCCGCTGGATTACCCGCGGTTGGCTGTTGACCTGTACGGGCTGCAGTGCGATGCCCCGCAGCTGGCACAGCTGCCCGCCAACATCCGCCTGCGGTGGGGGCAGGACCTCTACCGCTACGAGAAGAACGAATCGTCCGAGACGCAGGAAAAGGAGAACTGACTTATGAAAAAGCGTTTGTATGTTGACTTCCATGTGCTGCAGACTGTGCCGCCCAGCTGCATCAACCGGGACGATACGGGCAGCCCCAAAACGGCCATTTACGGCGGCGTGACCCGCGCCCGGGTCTCCTCTCAGGCGTGGAAGCACGCCATGCGGCAGGTCTTTGTAGAGGAAAGCCTGCTGGACGAAGAGGATGTGGGCAAGCGCACCAAAAAGGTGACGGAGCTGGTGGAAAAGGAGATCGCCGCCCTTGCCCCGGAAAAAGATGCTGCCAAGCTGGCCAAGAAGACGCTGGACAATGCAGGCATCAAGAACGATGAGAAAGGCACCAAGGCCCTGTTCTTCATCAGCCAGGCACAGATCAAGGCGCTGGCACAGCTGGCCGTGGAAGAGTGTGCAGACGAAAAAGAGTACAAGAAAGCACTGAGCACAGCCCCCTCGGCAGACATTGCCTTGTTTGGCCGAATGGTGGCGGATGACCCCTCTCTGAACTTTGATGCCGCTGCACAGGTGGCCCACAGCATTTCTACCCATGCAGTGCAAAACGAATACGACTACTTTACCGCCGTGGATGACTGTCAGGCAGAGGACAACGCGGGCGCAGGCCATCTGGGCACCGTGGAGTACAACTCTGCAACCCTGTACCGCTATGCAACCGTCAATGTGATGGAGCTTGAACGCCATCTGGGCGCGGAAAAAGCAACCGAAGTGGTGAGGAGTTTTGGGGAGGCGTTCGTCCGCTCCATGCCCACGGGCAAGCAGAACACCTTTGCAAACCGCACTCTGCCGGATGCCGTCTATGTGACTATCCGGGAGGACCAGCCCGTGAACCTCTGTGGTGCCTTTGAGCGGGCGGTGCGGAAGAGTGCGGAGGGCTACGCGGAGCCCTCCAAGAGCGCGTTGCAGGCCTATGCACAGCAGCTGTATCAGAGCTTTGCGGAGGCTCCGGCAGAGAGCTTTACCGTGGGCACCGGGCTGGAAGCACTGGCCCCGGCCCAGCCGCTGAACACCATGCTGGATGCACTGGAAGAAGCTGTTAAGGAGAACCTGACCGGAAACGAGGTGGAATGATGGCAACACTGTTGCTTCGGTTGGCAGCGCCTTTGCAGGCGTGGGGCGCGGATTCCAAATTCGAGACCCGGAAAACGGCCCGGGAGCCCACCAAGAGCGGCGTCATCGGTCTGCTGGCCGCGGCGCTGGGCCTGCGGCGGGATGAGACCGAGCCATTGACCCGGCTGGCGCAGCTGCGCTTTGGCGTCCGGGTGGAGCGGGAGGGCCAGCTGTTGGTGGATTTCCACATGGCCCGCAACGAGGAAAAAGACCGCTCCTATGTCACCTACCGCCATTACCTCGAAGATGCTGTTTTTCTGGTGGGCCTGGAAAGTGAAGACACCGCTTTGCTGCAGGAACTGGCAGAGGCGCTGACCCACCCGGTGTTTCCGCTGTACCTGGGCCGCCGTGCCTGCCCGCCCACTCTGCCGCTTTGCCTGGGCCTGCGAGAGCAGGGCCTTGTGGAGGCCTTGCAGGCAGAGCCCGCGCTCTGCCCCGGCGGGCCCAAGCCGACCCGCATCGTGGCGGATGCCGCACCGCAGGAGCCGGGGGCTGTCCCGCAGCGGGATGTGCCTCTCTCCTACGACCCGCGGCACCGGCAGTACGGTTACCGCTCGGCCCGGGAGATCTCCCTCCGGCAGCCCGCAGGGGCCCCGGAGCCGACCGCCCATGACCCATTCTGTGAATTGTGAGGTGAAGTGCAGATGTATTTATCCCGTGTAGAGCTTGACCCCATCCGCCGCAGCACCATGACGGCGCTGGCGGCACCACAGAAATTCCATGGCGCGGTGGAAAGTGCCTTTTCCGGGGAGCGCCGCCGTCGGTTGTGGCGGCTGGACCGGCTGGGCGAAAAGCTGTATCTGCTCCTCCTCAGCGAGGAGATGCCGGACCTCTCCGGCGTTGTGGAGCAGTTTGGCACCGGAGCGGCACCAGAGTCCCGGAATTATGACCCGCTGCTGGCGCGGATCACACCGGGCAGCCGCTGGCAGTTTCGGTTGGCGGCCAACCCCACCAAAAGCTGCAAAGACGCCCAAAAACCCGCAGCGCGGGGAACCGTGGCCGCACACTGCACGACACAGTACCAGAAGCAGTGGCTGCTGGACCGCGCCGCAAAGCACGGCTTTGCCCTGACGGAGGATTCCTTTACCGTGACCCGGGTGCAGTGGCACCACTTTGCCAAGTGCGGCACCCGCCCGGTGTCGCTGCTGGCGGTGACGTATGAGGGCGTTTTGCAGGTGACGGACCCCGAGGCGTTCCGGAACCTGCTGTGTCAGGGCATGGGCCGGGGCAAAGCCTACGGCCTTGGCCTGCTGACCGTGATGCGTGGAGGATAAGACCATGGCGGAGATGCCGGGCATGATCCGGCCAGACCTGCAGGCGCTGCCGCAGGTGCGGGACCGGATGACCTTTTTGTACCTCGAACTCGCCCAAGCTTGCGGTCAGATGCTGGATGGAACTTTTCCCCGCATACGCGGGGGTGATCCCACCGTCATGAAGAAGAATTTTCCCGGCGGACACTTTTCCCCGCACGCGCGGGGGTGATCCCGGCAACGTGTGGGAGTGGCTGCTCGGCCTGCGCTTTTCCCCGCATACGCGGGGGTGATCCCACGTCCTGAATGTTGGAGTTCTTGCCGAACATCTTTTCCCCGCATACGCGGGGGTGATCCCATGACCATCAGCTATGACCTGCTATCTGAGGCCTTTTCCCCGCATACGCGGGGGTGATCCCTCTTTCAGCAGCAGTTCGTACGGCATCTCAATCTTTTCCCCGCATACGCAGGGGTGATCCCATGGAACAGGAGAGCAATGAGCTCTTTGAGGACTTTTCCCCGCACACGCGGGGGTGATCCTGAATGGTTCAGAGACCAGAACATTGACAACCCCTTTTCCCCGCATACGCGGGGGTGATCCAAACCGCACCACCGAGTATGACATGGACGGCAACTTTTCCCCGCACACGTGGGGGTGATCCTGGAAAGGTGGTACAGGGATGAGCGTAGAATTGCTTTTCCCCGCACACGCGGGGGTGATCCTGAGCGTCTGGAGGTCATCAGCAGCAAGAAGTTCTTTTCCTCGCATACGCGGGGGTGACCCCAGTATATCGACCTGATGATCCAGTCCGACCGCCTTTTCCCCGCATACGCGGGGGTGATCCAAAAACGTAACGGCTGGGGCGGACAGAACCTCTTCTCCGACATGCTCAGAATACTATTTTTTCTCCGCAAAGCAAAAGCAGCGACCTTGTTCATTCAATCGAACCAGGTCACTGCTTTTTGCATGTGTGAAATTTTAATGATTTACAGCGATGTTTTGCGATTTTTCCTGAAGCTCGGCTTGGAGATCGGTGAGGCATTCCAACAAAAGGGGATTAAATGCGCCGCATTCCCCGTTCAGGATCATCCGCATGGCGGTCTCGTGGGAGAACGCCTCTTTGTAGCAGCGCTCACTGGTCAGGGCGTCGTACACATCGGCCAGGGAGACGATCTGCGCGCTGATGGGGATGTCATTGCCCTTGAGGCCGTCCGGGTAGCCCCGGCCATCCCAGCGCTCATGGTGCCAGCGGGCGATGTCGTAGGCGGTTTGCAGCAGGGGTTCATCCTCAAAGTTTTCCAGCCGCCGCAGCATGTTGGCACCCTGCATACAGTGGGTCTTGATGACCTCGAACTCCTCTTTACTAGAAATCGTTTTCGGCTTCTGTGCAACAATTTTCTGCGGGGTGGGGGTAAATGGGCAAAAGATTGCAATAAAATCAAAAATCTGGTATGATAAAAAGACGTTTCGCATTGTATCTGTATAGGAGGGAAAAGCCATGCTGATTCCGGTTATTTTATTTATCATCGGCCTGCTCTGCCTGATCAAGGGCGGCGACTGGTTTGTGGATGGCGCTTCGGCGCTGGCCCGGCGGTTCCACCTGCCGGAGCTGCTCATTGGTGCCACGGTGGTGTCCATCGGCACCACCCTGCCCGAGGTGATGGTCTCCACCATGTCGGCGGTGTCCGGCCATGGTGAGATCGCCTACGGCAACGCCATTGGTTCCGTCATCTGCAACGCGGCGCTCATTGCGGCCATTACCATCGCCGTCCGCCCGGGCAAGGTGGACCGTAAGACGCTGGGGATGCCAGTGACGTTCTTCTTTGCGGCGGCAGCCATCTACTGCGTGGCAGCCTACGGCTTTGGCAAGTTCACCCGGCCGATGGGCCTCATCATGCTGGCCCTGTTCGTGGCCTATATGGTGGCCAACGTGCTCCAGATGAAAAACGCCCCGGTGGGCGCTGAGGCTGAGGCCGAAGCAGAGGCTGCCGAGGAAGAAATGACCCTGACCAAAACGCTGGTGCTTCTGGTGGCGGGTGCCGTGCTCATCGCCGTGGGTGCCAACCTGCTGGTGGACAACGGTACCCTCATTGCCCAGGCGCTGGGCGTGCCCGAGTCCGTCATTGCACTGACCTTTGTGGCCCTTGGCACCTCGCTGCCCGAGCTGGTCACGGCCATCACGTCCCTCGTCAAGGGCTGCAGCGACCTCTCGCTGGGCAACATCGTGGGTGCCAACGTCTTCAATCTGGTGCTGGTCAGCGGCGCGTCCGTGACCATTGCGCCGTTCACCATCCCCCAGAGCTCCACCCTGTTTGGCATCAATTCCAGTCTGGTGCTGGACCTGCCCGTGATGCTGGCCGTCATGGTGCTCATGTGTGTCCCGGCGCTGGTGCGGGGCAAGCTCTCCCGGGTGCAGGGCGTGCTGCTGCTCTGCATCTATGCGGCGTTCTGCGCCATCCAGTTCACCATGTGAGCTGGGGCTGAAACGGAATCAAAACCACAAAAACGTCCCGCAGGGTTCAGGCCCTGCGGGACGTTTTTGTGGTATCATGACGAAAGATTACTTTGAATAAGACTCCCAGCGGACAGAGGCGTCCAGCTGAGCGGGGGTCAGGTTGAACACGGCGTCAATGAGGTCGGTGCGGAACGTGGCGTTGCCGGTGCCGTGGGCAAGGCGGCGGGCCTCGGCCAGCTCTCCCGCAACCCCCATGGTCGCCGCCGCCACGCAGGCCGCCGCAAAGGGCTGGCCGGGCATGGCCCCGCAGAACGCGCCCATGAGGGCGGTGAGCATACAACCGCTGCCCGTGACGCGGGACATGGTGGCGCAGCCGTTGTGGAGCAGAATGGTTTCTCTGCCGTCCGTCAGCACGTCGATGGGGCCGGAAACGGCCACCACGGCCCCGGTCTGCACGGCCAGCGCTCTGGCAGAAGCCACGGTGCGGGGGAGGGTCTTCTCCGTGATCTGGTCGGCGTCGCTCACGTCCACGCCGCTGCCCGCCGCCCGGCGCTGGGCCAGAGCACGAATCTCCGACGCGTTGCCCCGGATGACCGCAAACTGCACGGCGTCCAGCAGCCGGGCCGATTCCGCCCGGCGGAGGCTGGTGTTGCCGGCACCCACGGGGTCAAAGACCACGGGTTTGCCTGCCCGGTTGGCCGCCTGCCCGCCCAAAATCATGGACTCCACTTTGTCGATGGCACCCAGATTGCACAGCAGAGCGCTGGCGGCGGCAGCAGTCTCCTGCACTTCCCGGATGTCCGAGGCCATGGTGGGGGAGCCGCCCACGGCCAAAAGGATGTTGGCGCAATCGTTGACGGTGACAAAATTGGTGATGCAGTCCACCAGCGGGGCGCGGCGGTGCACCTGTTCCAGAGCAGAACCAAAGTTCATGGAGAAAAGCCTCCTTGTGTTATAAAAAAGAAGAGGTCTTGCCGGGGTCAATAAAGCCCTCGCCGTACACTTCGCCCGCCTCCGTGACCATGACCATGCAGCCGGGGTCAATGCGGTAGGCGGCGGTGCGGATGCGGTAGACCTGGGGCCGGGCGCAGACGCAGAGGAGCATCTGCCGCTCGGTGTTGGTGTAGGTGCCAATGGCCTTGAGCATGGTGGAGCCGCGCTCGCACTCGCGGGAGATCTCGTCGGCGATCTCCTGCCCTTTTGTGGTGATGATGGTGAGCATCTTGCTGGAAGAGCTGCCGTACATGACCTTATCAATGACCAGCGAGGTGATGATCGTGGTGACGAGGCCGTACAGAACGGAATCCACCGTGCCGAACACGGGCCAGCCCAGCAGGATGACGACGAGATCAATGCCGCCCGTGACCGCCCCGATGGAGAGGTGGGGCCGCAGCACCTTGATGGACATGGTGAGGAAATCCGTGCCGCCGCTGGAAGAGCCCCGCATGTAGAGCAGGGCCAGCGCGAAGCCCCAGGTGACGCCTGCAAACAGGGCTGCCACCAGCGGGTCGCCGGTATAGCAGCCCACCCGGGCAAAGACGACATCCTGAAAAACGGTGCACCACACCATGCTCACCAGCGACTTTGCCAGAAAGGCCCGGCCCACAAAGCGGATGCTCAGGGCCACGAGAGGCAGGTTGAACACCAGCGTGGTGATGCCCACGGGCAGGTGCCACAGGTAGTTGACGATGAGGGCCAGGCCCGAGATGCCGCCGGGGGCAAAGTCTGAGCCGCGGGCAAAGTAGCAGATGCTGAGGGCATACAGGAACCCGGCGGCCAGATTGTACAGCTGGTCCACCACGAGGGTGCGCTTGTTCATAAAAATCGCCTCCCGGTATCAAAACAAAAAGAAATTACTGGATGGAAGCCGCCAGAGCGGGGATCTCGCTCAGATTCCCGATGTGGAAGCGGGCCGCGCTCTGGTCAAAGGGGAAGCGCTCGTCCCGCAGGGCGGCCACAAGGCCCCCGGCTGCCGCGCCCGCCTGCACACCGTAGGTGGAGTCTTCCACGATAAGGCATTCCTCCGGGCGGCGGCCAAGCCGCGCCATGGTGTGGAGATAAATTTCAGGGTCGGGCTTGCTGGCTTCAAACTGCTCCCCGCTGACGATGACGGGAAAAAACTCCATCAGCCCGCACTCGCCCAGCACCTGCCGGATGTTGCTCATGGGGCTGGAGCTGGCCAGCGCCAGCTGCAAGCCCATGGCCCGCAGCTGCTCCAGCATGGGGCGGGCTTCCGGGCGGAGGATATCGGGGAAGTGGATGGGCTCGTTTTCGTCGGCCTGCATCAGCTCTTTTTCAAACTCCGGGGTAAAGGGCACCCGGCAGAGCCTGGCCATAAAGCGGGGGTACTCCTGGCTGGACATGCCCACGGTGGGGTACATGCTCTCCAGAGTGACCCAGGGGTATTTTGTTTGCAGGTTGCGGGCCTGCATCCCGAGGTAGACGGGTTCACTGTCGATGAGCACACCGTCCATATCAAAGATCACGGCCCGGATGGTGGATGGCATGGGAACGCTCCTTTCCGGCGGCGGGTTCACCGCGTATGCTCCTGATGATAGGCTTTTTTCTCAGCGTACATTTTCTGATCCAGCTCATTGAGGAAACTCTCGGTGGAGCGGCCATTGTACCGGGCCAGGCCCATAGAGAGCGAAAGCTTGAACGGAGCGGTTGTGGTCTGGTTGAAATGGCGCAGGCCATCCTCAATGGCGGCCCGGGTATCTTCCAGCATTTTGTCATTGCCGCGGCTCAGCAGGATGACGAATTCATCGCCCGCCATCCGGATGGCAACAGCGTCCTCCGGCAGGGAGGCGGAAAGGATTTTGCCGATCTCCCGAATGGCCCGGTCGCCCATCGAGTGGCCGTAGCGGTCGTTGATCTTTTTGAAATCGTTCACGTCCATCATGATGCCGTACAGCTGGCGGGGGTTCGTCTTGTGAGCTTTCTCAAGATAGAAGTTCATGTATTTGCGGTTGAACAGGCCGGAAGTCTCGTCCACAAAGGTGTTGATGTTTTGCAGCTGGATGTGGATGAAGACCATCGCGACCGCTGCGGCCAGCCAGCCTGTGGACAGACCGTAGAATATGCCCTGGACGACAGTGCCCAGGATGCAGGGGATGACAAAATAGAACACCGGGAAAAACTCAATGGTAATGCCGGTCTGTTTGGAGCGGGTGACTCGATAAATACTCTCGGCAAAGTAAAGGAACAGCGTGGCATAAAGGAGAAAATTCAGCGGGCCGCGAGAGTAGACATTTTCTGCCGAAACGTGGAAGATGAGCCCGGTGCCGAACAGGTTGATGACCATGAGAAGCTGTACGAGGAGGAGCGGAATGCCCAGCGTCAGGATTTTCCGGTGCAGCCGCCGGGTGCTGCGGTAGATACGGAAATCCACGAACAGGCACCACAAAAAGCCCACCAAAACGGTGGAACCGGTGCAGAGGGTATTGGTAAGGACAACGAGCGTGTGACAGCCCCGGAACGGCTGCCCGTCAATGAGGAAACTGATGGTCTCAGTGACCAGCGCAACCAGCGTGACCGCCAACATCCCATCGTAAAGGACGGCACCGGTCTGTTTTGTCTCACTGTTCCGGACGCGGAGGAGGAACAGAAAGGCCACAAGGATGATACCGGTTCCATTTGCGACCAGAATTTCCGGAATGTTCATGGGAAGCCTCCTTTCGCTGTCAGGGGATGAAATGGATAAAAAATCATTTCCTTATGCAAGGACTTTATCCAGTTGGAATCGCGGGATCGGATTCAGCCGGTCGAGTCGTTCAAGCTCCTTTCGGCGGAAACAGGACATACGATCCATCTTATTATATCATGAAAATGGAGCTTGCCAAGGGGAAGAGAAAACGTGATGGCCCTGTTCGAGCCCTGTACCGTCCACATCGCTCCAACGTAAGTCAGGGGCGGAACAAAAAGAGAGCCGCCAACTTACGTTGGAGACTCTCTTTCATCAAGTGGAGCATTGTCCACAGCAGTCGAACCCGAATGGTTCATTCCAGATACTGCGGCAAATTCCAAGCACCGCGCAACACACGGTGGACTTCCACAGTCTTTATTTCATCGTTGACGCGGTAGAACACCAGATACTGGTCAACGACCATCCTGCGATAAGCAGGGTCAAGGCGGTAGACCT
>ENA-ORTQ01003312-ORTQ01003312.1-human-gut-metagenome-genome-assembly--contig:-NODE-3312-length-12300-cov-2.195263_pt1 | contig 12300 bp, 6 predicted proteins | sample MGYA00241912_ERZ509188 | MGnify/ENA primary metagenome ERZ509188 (study PRJEB26280, sample SAMEA2338849) | human gut metagenome | biome: human gut; feature: human-associated habitat; material: faeces...
CACGGATGTTCGACTTGAATTTTGCATACATTCTGAAACGTGCGAAAGCTCAGAAAAAGAATCCGTGGAAAGAAGAAATCTTCACAGACACAAGAGATTATCAGGAAGCAATGGCAAGAGCAAAATAAAGAGAATAAAAGAATTTAGAAGAATCCTGTACGGCTGCAGTAAAACTGTTTCTGTACAGGATTTCTTTGTCTTATTCTAACGCAATTATACGTGACAAACATGGTGGCAATCACGTATACTCAAATCATATCAGAAAGTTATGGATGAAAGGGAGAAATCTATGATATTACGGAAAAGTATTTTGTCGGTCGTGCTTACTATTGCAATGCTTATGCCGCTTGCACAGGCTGTTACGGTGAAGGCAGCAGATGATACAAAACAGATAGATGTCTTGTTTACTCATGACACGCATTCCCACCTGGACAGCTTTTCCACGATCGTAAATGGAGAACAAAAAGAAGTCGGCGGATTTGCAAAAATAAAGACATTGATCAATGAAAAAAAGAAAGAAGATCCAGATACACTCATACTGGATGGCGGTGATTTTTCAATGGGAACGCTGATCCAGACGGTATATGATACTGAGGCAGCGGAGCTTAGAATGCTTGGATATCTTGGATATGATGTGACTACATTTGGCAATCATGAATTCGACTATCGATCCCAGGGGCTTGCCAACATGCTTAAGGCAGCCAAAAGCTCCGGAGAGACACTGCCTGAGATCGTAGTGTGCAATGTGGATTGGGACAGCATGGAAAAGGCTGGGCTAAACGACGGTCAGAAACAGATACAGTCAGCGTTTGAAACATATGGTGTGAAGGACTATGTAATGGTACAGAAAGGTGACGTAAAGATCGCCGTTGTCGGTGTCTTCGGAAAAGATGCCTTGGAATGCGCACCAACCTGTGAATTATCCTTCAAGGATCCTGTTGAGGCCGTTAAGAAAACAGTAGAAGAAATCAAGAAAAACGAAGAAGCAGACATGATCGCCTGTGTTTCTCATGGTGGAACCTGGGAAGATGAAAGCAAGTCGGAGGACGAACTCCTTGCCAAGGCGGTTCCGGATCTTGATCTGATCATCAGTGGACATACACATTCAGAGCTGCAGGAGGCAATCCAGCACGGAAATACCTATATTGTATCCTGTGGTGAATACGGAAGAAATCTTGGCTCTCTTTCGATGACGCAGAATTCTGACGGACGCTGGGATCTGAGCTCTTATGAACTGATTCCTGTATCCGAGGATGTAAAAGCCGACAAGGCAACACAGGAGCGTATCGACGCATTGATGGACACGGTGGATACGAATTACCTTGCAGACTTTGGTTATACAAGAAAAGAAGTTCTTGCGCAGAACGATGTGGAATTTAACAGCCTGGAGGAAATGGGCACAGAGCATAAAGAACTGAATCTTGGGGATATCATGGCAGATGCCTACGTATATGCTGTGGAAAATTCAGAGTATTATGATGGAGACCCGGTAGATGTAGCGGTTGTACCGAGTGGGACTGTACGTGACACGTATACAAAGGGTGATATTACCGTAGAAGATGTATACAATTCATTTTCACTTGGAATTGGCAAAGACGGAGTAGCCGGATATCCTCTGATCAACGCATACCTGACAGGAAAAGAACTGAAGCTGGTGGCTGAAGTGGACGCCTCCATTTCTGATTTTATGACGACTGCAAGATTATACTGCAGTGGCCTGAATTTTACATACAACCCGCATCGAATGATCCTGAATAAAGTGACAGACTGCTATCTGACCAGAGCAGATGGAGAAAGAACAGAGATCGAGGATGATAAGCTGTATCATGTTGTAACAGATCTGTACACCGGACAGATGTTAGGTTCTGTAATGAAAATGTCTTACGGACTTCTGTCTCTTGAGCCAAAGGATAAAGACGGAAATCCAATTGAAAATCTGGAAGATTATGCAGTCATGGAAGGCGATAAGGAGCTGAAAGCCTGGGATGCGATCGCAAGATATATGCAGTCTTTTGATGATACAGATGGAGACGGCATTGCAAATGTATCTGAATACTATGCGACAACCCATGATCGTAAGGTTGTGGATGACAGCAAAAATATACTTGATCTGGTGAAAAAACCGAATAAATTTACCGCAATCATAGTATGTATCGGCCTGATCATTATTATAATAATTGTTCTTGTGGTATCCCTGATTCGAAAGATCGTCCGCAAGTCCAGAAAGAAGAAAAATATACATAACACAAATAGGTAAAATGTATACTTTATATAAAAAGTATATTTTTATGAAAATTACTCGCAATAATTTGTGCAACATGTTATGGTAAACACATGTTAAACAAGTAATTGGAAAGTGAAGCTGTGAGAGGAGAGCGAATTCATATCAGTCGAAAGGCTGTTATAGAATGCGCTCTTTTTTATTTTTGAAGTTATTACAGGGCTTGTAGAGAATGGATTCGGAATTTCTGTTTTGCCATATATGAAGCAGTTGAGGATAATCCGATTATTGCGGCAGCATTGACATGGCATCGGTAAAGACAAAAGAAGACATTCCGAAAGGAAAAATCTTTGACTGTGTGAAAGCACTGAAAGGAATTGAGGTTCCGGCACCGGTTCATATTGGAGATGTGATTCTCAAAAATGTGGCAGACACAGGCGTAGATATTGTTGCGACAAAGAATGTAGAATAATAGAGAAGCAATAAAAACGACAGAATATAGATTGTAAGACTGAATATAATAAAAAATTGACCAAAGTTCATATTTTATTGAATTGATACGATATGCCAAATTACTTATAATTCTATCATATGTGTTTATGAGTAATTGTAATATTAACGTGGGCAGTTTAAAAGCTCCCGGAGTTAGAGTATGAAAAATAACAAAAAGAACAAAAAGAGAAAGAATGACCTTAGGCATTTAAGCAGAAAAGAACTGATCGATCTGATCTGTGATATGAGAAGACCAAATCCTTCAAAAGAAGTTCCGACGATAGAAGAAGCTGAGAAAGAACAAAAAAGATTAAATCGTCGCGCGGCTTATCGCCAGACCTTCCGCGGTACAGCTGCAGTGCTGATCGTTGTGGCAGCGATCTCCGTGCTTGTGGCGACCTTGTGGATGCCGGTCCTGCAGATCTATGGTTCTTCCATGTCACCGACTCTGGAGCGGGGGCAGATCGTAATCTCAGTAAAGAACAAACATCTGAAAACCGGAGATATTGTTGCATTCTGGCAGGGCAACAAGCTTCTGGTCAAACGTGTGATCGCAGGCCCTGGGCAGTGGGTTGATATTGATGCAGGTGGAGTGGTAACGGTTGACGGCCAGACGATTGATGAACCATACCTTAAGGAAGTGTCCCTTGGGAACTGCGATATTGAGCTTCCGCATCAGGTGGCAGAATCACACTGGTTTTTTATGGGGGACAACAGAGCTACGTCGGTCGATTCAAGAACTGCGTCCATAGGAGATGTCTCAGAGGATCAGATTGAAGGGCAGATCGTATTTCGGATCTGGCCATTGAATGCGGCAGGAAGTATGAGACAGAATTAACAGATCATAAAATCTGGACAAGGAATGTCCGTATTATATAAAAAAGTATCGTAGGAAAAGACGGAAAAGAAAGGCATCAGATACACCAGAAAAAGAGTAGGTGGAACTGTGCAAAATAAGGGAACAGATTATATCAGAAGAATCTTAAGGGACAAGGCACGGCAGAAACGTTGGAGACAAATAATGCTGTGCCTTTCTTGTATAGTTGTTTTCTGTACAATATATGTACTGATTCTTCCGGCAATAACGCTGGAAAAGAAGACAACGTGTGAAGAGGAACAGAGCGCGATACAGGAAGAACAACCCCTGGTACAGGAAGAGGACGAAAGCATCGTCCAAAGTGATGATTCAGATGAAGTGGAATTTGTATCGTGCGAGCCAATTGAAGAGGAAACCGATGACGTCGAAGAGGTCGAGATCACCGAAGACCCGGAAGAAGAGATGGATGTCGATTTTGCTTCGGGAGAAGAAGATGCCATTGAAGCGGCAGACGAAAATGTGATGCCTGAGGGAGGTATAGCAGGCGGATTTGATCTGAGTGCGGAGGTGCCAGAAGCTGCAGAGAAACGTGATTATGTCAAACTTTCTTACAAAAAAGAGGATGGAACATGGCAGGAATTTAGCCAGGAGAATAATGCTCCGGAGGTATCTGGAAACCCTCCAGTCAGACTGGAGGTTAAGTATAAAAACGTGCAGATCAGTAATTTACTAAATTCTTATAATTGTAAACTGACATATCAGCTTCCGACTTTGCTTCGTGATGCAAAAACAGCAGGCAAAATTATGGAGGGAAACCAACAGGTAGGAACCGTTACCTGTGAGAATGGAAAAATTGTTGTCGAGTTTGATAGGTCCTATCTCCAGGGATTGCTGGATAAGGGAGATACTACAACTACAATTGCCGGCGATTTTTATGCAGAGGGCAATGTGGATTTGAGTCAGTTAAATCCAGATGGTACAACAACACTTTCAACTGCAGGTAAGACCTATTATTTAAATCTCGGTCCTGATGCCGTTGCGAAGTATGGAAAGATAAACATTGAGAAAACATGCGTCAGTCAGCAGGCGATATCCACAGAAAGTGGAAATTACCTTGCATATACAATTACTGTGACGGCAGGGGAAGATGGATGCCCGGATGTCTCAGTGGTTGACACGATTGAGAATAAGACTTCTGTGGATTCTTATGTGGGAATTGATACGACAGCAAAAACTCTTGTAACCGTTCAGAATGGACAGAATCCATATGAGACGATTGCAGAAGGCAAGACTCATGGAACAGTCTATCTGGGAAATACGACGACTGATTCAACCAATCCTGTTCCAACGCCAGGAGCGGTAGATATTACTACTGCATCGGGAAGTATGGTCTGGAAAATTGGTGATATGGCGGCAGGTGAGATCCGCACGCTTACATATTATGTCAAACTGAAGGATAATGTTGGTTTGAATGATAATGAGATAAAAAATAAAGCAGACGTATATTCCAAAACTTATAAGAGAGTTTATGATGATGCATCCTTTACACCGAAAATCAACTACACAATGCCGAAGAGTCATAATGAAAATATTGTTCGGAACAGTGATGGAACTTATACGATCACATATAAAATAGAGTTTAATCTGGATGGGAATAACAGTAATTATGCTTTAAAGAATCTTGAATTCAGAGATTATCTGGATGATCAATCTGATAATATTCATACAGATTCAAATGCACTTCCATATATCAGCTACAATCGTGATTCGGTAAAACTGTATAAGGGTGGAGTAGAATTGCCTTCGAAAGATTACACTGTAAGCTGGGCAAATGGTGATAATAACTATGTGACACCCTGGAATGATTCAAATAATAATCCAACTCGATTTAAGATTACAGGAGCAAATGGTAAACCGATAACTGTAAACCCGGGTGATTCCTACTATGCAACTTATACAGTCACAGTGAAGCCAGAAGCACTGGCTGCAATGCAGGCAAACAACGTAGATGTGAAAAACCGATATTATGTACATGTATCGAATGCGAAATCTAATTTTGGAGATGCTCTTAACAGATACTGGGATAGCGCAAATGTTGGAAACTATAAATGGGATGAGAAAATAGTCAGAACCGGAACCACGTTAGACCAGACGATTGAAATGGGAACAGATGTGAAATATGACCTGACATCTGAAACTGTTAAGCCAGACTCTTCGACAGACACCTCTTTTACCGTCCCTGCCGGAAGCTACCCATATACCGTAGATGTCAACCAGACACTGGGTGAGTGGAATGCGACAAATGTGTTAATGAAAGATGAGCTTACTCCCGGTGATAAGATGGAATATATCGGATATGCAAAAGTAGAAGCCTGTGAGTACAATGCAAATACGAACACATATGACGTAAAAGGCACAAAATGGGTGAAGATTGCCGGTTTAAGTTCGTTTAAACTGAAACCGAGTGAACTCGGTTGGAGTGATAAGAACTATGCTTACAGATTTACATACTATGCAATGCCGACGAACGCTAATTTCAGCAGTGCTAAGGTAAATAATAAATTTTCACTGTCAGGAAAGGTAGTGAAAAATGGTGTGGAATTTGATATCAGCAATATATATTCCCAAAAAGAGATAACCGTCTCCGGTTCTTTCAAAATGAATGTCAAGAGAGAATCCTGGTATTATGAGGAACCCAAAACAGATGCGACAACCTGGCAAAATGGAAAACTCTACTGGGTGATCGAGGTATCAGGAACGGCAATTATGCAGAACACATATTTCCGGGATGCCATATCAAAGGACTCGGGTCTGACAGATTCTTATCTGCATTCAGATTCACTGGCAGGAATTTATATGGGAAAATTGCCAGAGGGAAAGACGATCACCGGTTACGGCAGTCTGGAGGAACTTCAGAATACTGAAGGACTTACAGATGTAACTGGTAAGTTTTCGACGGAACTGACTAATGATAAAAACTTCACAGGTACGGATAATCACAGTGAACTGTCATTACGGGCAAAGGAACGGATTGAACTTGAAAATGACAAGCTTTACTTCATTGTAAGGACAGAACCCCAGTCGCTGCCGACAAAATATCGTGATGCTTTTACATTTAGAAATCATATCAGTACAAGCGACAATGGCAATACCTGGATTGACCATGGCAGCGCAGAAAAGCTTCTGTGTGGAGGCGCAGACATCCTGAAGGAGCTTGGACAGACATTTACCTATGATGGAACAACAGTAACCAGCAAGAACGACGGTGCAGATCAGGAAAATAGCGGTACAATCATCACAAATGAATTGCTGGGTGCAGGACAGTATGCGGCCTGGGCATTTAAGGTGAACTATGCAGGTGAACTGTCAGGAACCTATCAGGTGTTGGAGACGATACCGGATGGTATGGAACTGGCATATATCCGAATTAAATGGGTTGGAGGCCAGAACTTTGATACAATTAACTCAAAAGAGGATTCAGACCTGGAGACATCTGGTTGGACAAAAAAAACAATTTCAGCTGCAACGGATAATGGAGGACAATCTAAGACAACAACCTATTATGTCAAGGGCAATCAGGCTTTGATCAAACTGGGTGATTTTACTGCAGGGAAAAAGAGAGATGATTATTCTGTTGACGTTCAGGTTGTATGCAGGGTGACAGATCCTGATGTGCTGCTTGGAGGAAAAGAAAAGAGATTTACAAATCAGGTTACACTCCAGACAGAAGGTGGACAGGATATCAGTACAGCAACCAGTCCGGCAACTATAACACCGAAAAAGCTTGAAAAAACATATACGCCAACAAGTCCGAAAAGTGAGAAAATAAATTTCACAATTGAGGCAAATCAATTCGGAGAGGCACTTTCGACAAAAGATGGCACGACACTTACATTGATTGACAAACTGAGTTCTACGCTGATTCTGGATACGGAAACGATCAAAGTAATTAATTCAAAGACAGATGCTCTTGTCACGGATTATACAGCTTCACTTGATGCGGATAATACGCTGAAAATAGTGATTCCCCGTAACGTACCGGTTACGATCACCTACACTGCAGTAGTGAATGCACCGCCGGGACAGAAAGTAAGCTTCTCAAATGAAGCATACTGGGAGAACTATTCTTCTGCCGGAGGAGACAGTGTGGAAGAGAATAATTATTCCTATGCTGCCGGCGGAACAGTAACAGCCGGGAAGAATATTAAACTGAAGATTATCAAGAAGGATCAGAACAATCTGTCAGCAAAATTGCAGGGGGCTGTATTTAAGGTGGTTCCGTGCATAGTGGAAAATGGTCAAATTAAAGACAACACTGATAAGATGTGGACAGGAACGACAAACGATAAAGGGGAACTCCTCTTTGGAGAAGGCTCAGATCAAAACCATGTAATGGATTATAACACCATCTATAAAGTGACAGAGGAAACGGCACCGTCCGGATATGTGGCAGACAGTAAACCAATTTATATTATGGTTCCGAGAAAAGAAGAAAATGCCACAGATTATTCGGATTATGTGAATAACTGCATAAAAGATTCGAGAATTCATATACAGTATCAGTCAATCTATGAACTTACTGTCCTCAACCACAAAGGTGAGATCACAGTGGAGAAGAAGTTCAAGAATGCAGGTGGTCATGATTCGAATCCGGTGAGTGGAACATATACGTTTGGACTGTATGAGAATGCAGATGGAACAAACACGACAAACTCAACAAATCAAGACGGAACTACATCAACCACAACACCGCTTCAGACGATTACCATTACATATAATGCAGCAGAGACAGGCTCCAAGACAGCAAAATTCACGAATCTCGATCTGACAGATAATCAGAATCAGACAAAGACATATTATGTTTTTGAACTTGATGATAATGGAAATCCGATTAAAGATTCCACCACAGCTGCGACTGTAAATAAAATGGAATACTTCACATCGTATGCAAAAACAACGACTGATGGCACAACAACAGGGGTAAACAGTGCAGTCAGTGGAGACACGGTGACAGTTACCAACCAGATCCGTGTAAAAGAACTGCCTTCTACAGGCAGTTATGGTCCCCTTATTTTCAGGCTTGCAGGAGCGGTATTGATATTTTTCGCCGGACTGCAGATGCTGATTAATATAAAAAAAAGAGCCTGTAACAACAGGTAATACAAAGGAGAAGGAAGATGAAACTGATTAAGAAAATTGCCGCCATTATGCTCTCTGTTATCATGGTATTGGGAATGGCCAGCGTAGTAAGCGCAGGTGAAGGTGAGACAGCAGCGCCTACAGGAAATGGAAAGATTACGATTACTAATGCAATACCGAGTCAAACTTATAAGATTTATAGAATTTTAGAGTTAGAGAGCTATAATACAACTACAGAAAACTATGCTTATAAAGCAATATCTACTCCAGAATTAGTAAAACTTATACAAATAAAGGATGTATATGTGACCATTAATGATGGTTATGTGACATGGAAGGATAATGCAGATGTTGCTACATTTGCAAAGAAAGCATTAGCATATGCTAATACTCAAAATCATATTATAAATTCTGATAAATCTCAAATTGCTCCGGCAGCTGCAGCAGGAGCAACTACTTCAACAGTAGCATTTTCTGACCTTCCGTTAGGATATTACCTGGTGGATTCCAGTGCGGGAGCACTTTGTTCACTCAATACAACGGCTACAGAAGCAACAATCCAGGAAAAGAATGGTGTTCCTTCAGTAGAAAAGAAAGTTCAAGAAGATTCCACAAATGAATGGGGTGAGAGTAACACAGTTGACATCGGACAGACCGTAAACTTCCAGACTACAATCACAGCACAGCCAGGTGCACAGAACTATGTACTGCATGATAAGATGGATGCAGGATTAACATTTGATGGTACTGTAACTGTGAAGAAAAATGGAACAGATGTTGATACAACAAATTATACACTAAAAACACACACAGATTCATCTGTCACTTTCACTGATGATTGTACATTTGAAATTACTTTTACTGAGAATTTCTGTGACACACTTAAAGTCAATGACAAGATTATCGTTACCTACTCTGCAACGCTGAATGAGAATGCAGTGATTGCAGGAGAAGGAAATAAGAATACTACAAAGCTTACTTATGGAGACAGCAGTGAAACAACTTCAAGTACAACAACTACAAAAACTTTTGAACTTCCAGTATTAAAATACACAATGAAAAATAATACAGAAACACCACTTGCAGGTGCAACCTTTACCTTAAGTAAAAAAAATGATGGAACAGAACTAATTAAACTTGTAAGTGGTGAAAACAATACTTACCGTGTAGCAACGACTAGTGAAACAGGAACAGTGACAGCAGTAACTACTACAGCTTCCGGTGAATTCACAATCCAAGGTCTTGATGCTGATACATACTACCTCACAGAGACAAAACAGCCAGACGGTTATAACAAACTGTCTGCTCCAATAACAGTAGTCATAGATGAAAATGGAAATATTACTGTTAACGGCCAGAAATCATCTGTAACAGAAGTCAAAGTCCTTAACAACACTGGTACCATCCTCCCAACCACAGGTGGCAATGGTACATCTCTGATCTACTTCCTGGGTGCAGTTCTTGCACTTGTATCCGGTGTGGTACTGATCACAAAGCAACGAATGAAAAATAGTTAAAGTAATTTCGCTGTGCGGGGAATGGGCATTCCCTGTGCAGCAGCAAGGAGAGGATTGTAAGATGAGAAAGCATGTTTCAACAATTACCACGGTGCTGGTCTTTCTTGCAGGTCTGTCCTTGCTGCTGTATCCGACAGTCAGTAACTATTGGAATTCCAAGCATCAGACGCAGGCGGTTGCGGAGTATTCGGACCGGATTGAAAAGATGGATGAGCAGGAAAAGAAGCAGGCATTTGAGCAGGCGGAAAAATATAATGAAACGCTGATTTCAGATTCAGGCCGTTTTACTCCGACGGAGGAGCAGGATGAGTGGTATAAGAGTCTCTTGGATATAGACGGAACTGGAATGATGGGGTATATCACCATACCGGAAATAGACTGTAAGCTTGCCCTTTATCACACAGTGGATGCTTCGGTTTTACAGGTGGGAGTCGGCCATATGGAAGGGTCCAGCCTGCCGGTTGGAGGCAGTGGAACGCACTGTGTTTTCTCCGGGCACAGGGGACTTCCGAGTGCAAAGCTTTTTACGGATCTTGACAGGCTGCAGAAGGGTGATATTTTTCTGCTTCATATTTATGATCAGGTGTTTACATATGAAGTCGACCAGATTCATATCGTAGAACCAATAGATTATGGACTTCTGAACATTGAGGAAGGCGAGGATCTGTGTACGCTTCTTACCTGTACGCCCTATGGAATCAACACAGAGAGACTGCTGGTGCGCGGTCACAGGATCGCAAACCGGTCGGGAGATAATTCGAGGATCACATCGGATGCCGCAAAGGTGAGTACTGTGCTTGTTGCAGTAGGCATTGGAATTCCGCTTCTTATCATCAGTTTTATTGCAGTGGACGTGTCGGAGCGCGTTCCAAAAAGAAAAAAGAAAAGTAAAAACAGAAGAAGAAAAGCAACCATACAAACCAGAGCAAAACGAATCAGAACAAAACAAACCAGTGGGAGAAGAAGATGAAGTACCAATACAGGCAGAGCTGTTACAGTCGAATAAAGAGAATGATATGCATGCTGGCTTTTGCCGCTGTTTTTTCCGGGATGCTGATGAACACACCGGTTCTGGCTGCGGTGGAAGCAGAACAGACAAAGGGAAGTATTTCTCTTGGATGTCCGGCCGAGGGTCTGGAGTTTTCGCTGTATCGTGTGGCAGACTACAAAGATACAGGTGGTTTTGCACTGACAGAAAAATTTCAGAATTATCGGGTTTCCCTGGAATCAGATGAATGGAGAGGAACAGCGCGTACGCTTGCGGATTATGCGGAACGTGACGGAATCCAGGCAGATGCAGTGCTGAAATCAGGAAGTGACAAAACCGTATGCTTTGAAAATCTTTCAAATGGGCTTTATCTGGTAAAAGGTCAGGAGATTGAGGCGCAGGATAACGGAAAGGCAAAGATATCTGTTCCGCCTGTTTCGCTGATCGCACTTCCGGATGCTTCGCAGAAAGATACGCTCCATATAAGGGTAAATCTGAAGTATGACGAGGAGAAAATGGATAATACAGAAGCTTCCCAGACAAAGATTCATGTGTTGAAGGTATGGAAACAGGATCAGGTTAAAGAACGTCCGGCTTCGGTGCAGGTTGATCTGTTGAGAACAGATCAGAATGGAACAACAACAGTTGCGGACAGTCAGATCCTGAAAAAGGAAAATCAGTGGTCCTATACCTGGGAAAACCTTTCGTCACAGGTGAGCTGGAGTGTGGTGGAAACAGAAGTACCGTCAGGCTATACCGTGAGTACCAGCCGAGAGGGAAACACCGTTGTGCTGACAAACACTAAAACAGCAGATTCAGAAGATAAATCAGAATCAACAGATAAAACGGGAACGTCTGGAGAAAATGGTGGAAATTCTTCTCAGAAGCTTCCACAGACAGGACAGCTCTGGTGGCCGGTTCCTCTTCTTATGCTGGCCGGTGTGATCTGTCTGTTAGTAGGTAAGCAGCTGCGAAAATCCATGGAAGAAAAGAAATAAAAAGATGCAGTATAAGAAAAAGAATCGAATTGGAAATATTTTAAAAGGAGCAGGACTGATTCTGGTGACAGCAGCAGTGCTGCTCCTGGTGTATAATCTGTGGGACGGACACCGTGCCCGGGAGAGCG
>ENA-ORTQ01003316-ORTQ01003316.1-human-gut-metagenome-genome-assembly--contig:-NODE-3316-length-12283-cov-6.802257_pt1 | contig 12283 bp, 10 predicted proteins | sample MGYA00241912_ERZ509188 | MGnify/ENA primary metagenome ERZ509188 (study PRJEB26280, sample SAMEA2338849) | human gut metagenome | biome: human gut; feature: human-associated habitat; material: faeces...
GGTCAGAGAATTGAAAGATTTTAAGAAGGTTACGCTTCGTCCGGGAGAGGAAAAGAAGGTAGTTTTTACCATAACAGAACAGCAGCTTCTTTTCTTGACGGAGAATGGAATCTATGAGAGCGAAGCAGGAGAATTCGAAATATTTATCGGAAAAGATAGTTTGACAGATAATAAAGCTTCATTTGTATTGAAGAAATAAGGAAGAAGTGAAAAAAGGCTTCCAACCCCTCCGGGCTGGAAGCCTTTCCCATTCATTCTTATTTTGTCTTAGATTTCTTAGCGGCCTTTTCTTCATTCATGGATTTTTTCTCTTTCTGAAGTTCTTTGTTGGCGCTCTCAGCTTTTCTCTTTAACTTGGTTCTCCAGCTTACTTTGCCTTCCGGTTTCTCTAATGGACCGCGGACACCGGTAACTTTCGTGATATAAATACCACTTACTGTAGCTTTGACTTCTTTTTTCACAGGGATCATATCAAAACATGCATCATCAGCGATCAGAGTCATAACCTTTGGTCCGACCTTAGCCTTTACGATCGGAAGCTTGGAACGGCGCATAAGCTTTGGTGTCTGGTCAATGACTGCCTGTGGCAGACCGGACTGGTTCAGACGCATCCTCTTCTTATCAATAATCAACATAGTAACAGTCTGTGCAGTTGCAGCAAGCTGTGCATCCTGCTCGTCTTTTCTCTTCTGAGCTTTCTTTCCGAGGAAATATAAAGCAATTGTTGCAGCAATAAGCACTGCTAAAATAACTAATAATACAATTGTTACTGGACTCACAACGAAAATCCTCCCTAATTTCAAATTCGTGTTTTATTGTAGCATTGATTTTTGGAAAAAGCAATGTGATTTTGGGGAAATACCTTTTATTTTAGGGAAAATTGTGATATGTTATAAAAGTTAGACGGCAGACTCCGTCTTTTGGATTTCCGGCAGAAAAGCCGGAAAAGGAAATGAGGAAAAGAAAGGTAAGATTAAATGAAAAAGAGAGTGTTAGCACTTTTATTGTGTGTATCCACAGCGATCAGCATGACTGGATGCGGCAGCAAAGGTGAATCAGTTGAGGCAACGGAAGCAGTAGAGAACACCGAAAGCACAGAAGAGGTGCCGGCAGTTCCGCTTGCACAATATGATCTGAAGGGATCGGATTATGTGACATTGTGTGACTACAGTGCAATCCCGGTTACGATTTCAGGAGATTATGACGTCACAGATCAGGATGTGCTTGATTATGTGGAAAAGATTTTTACACAGGGAGGACCTTTTTATACGGCTGATCCGGACAAGACAACAGTGGAAGAGGGCGACATTGTAAACGTAGACTATGTCGGAAAATTAGACGGTGAGGCGTTCAGCGGTGGAACAGCAGAGGATCAGAATATTGATGTGTCCAACAATTCTTCCACAAGCGGTTCCGGTTACATTGATGGATTTACAGACGGACTGATCGGTGCATCAGTAGGCGATGTGATCGATTCTAATGTGACGTTCCCGGATGAATACCCAAATAACCCGGATCTTGCCGGAAAAGAAGTTGTATTTACGTTTACGGTCAATTCTATCCAGAAGGAAGTGACCATGGATACGATGGATGATGAATTTGCATCGAAACAGTTTGGTGCGGATTCCGTGGATGGAGTGTACAAGCAGGTACGCCAGTATCTGGAGTCCAGCGCAGAGAGCACTCATAAAAATGATGTTTACTCCGCTTTGGAGGATTATCTGTTAGAAAATTGTACCGTTGATATGCCGGCAGATTACAGATCTGATGTGATCGAAGCGATCCGTGCCAATTTCATTGACCGTTATTGCTCCGGGGATGAGAGCCAGATGGAAACGGTACTCAGCTCTTACGGCTATACAGAAGAGAGCATCGAGCAGGAATGGTCTGACAGTGTGGAGAGCAGTATCAGGTTAGAACTGATCGTAAAAGCCATTGCAGAAAAAGAAGATATCCAGATTGACGATACGGAGTTTGAAGATTATGTAAGCACGATCGTAAGCAGCGGCGGTTTTGGTGATGCTGACACATTATATAGTAACTATGGTTATGGCGATTATGTTTACGGAAAGAATCAGATCCGTGTGATTTATCTTGCAGGATTAGTTTTAGATAAGTTGGCAGAGACAGCAGAGGTTACGGAGAACGCAGTAGAAGAAACGACAGAGTCTGTGGAAAGTACAGAATCCGCAGACAGCACAGAAGAATAAGAAAACGATACCGAAACAGAGGTATGAGATCATAAAAGAGTCGACAGACGTTGATGAGAGAAAGGGAGAGTAGAAAAATGGAATTAGTAAATGTAAGAGATTTATTCCGCAGACAGGATGAGTATGTGGATCAGACCATCGCGATCGGTGGCTGGGTGAGAAACATCCGTAACTCCAAAAACTTTGGATTTATCGTGGTAAACGACGGAACTTTTTTTGAGCCGGTCCAGGTTGTTTATTCCGATGTTCTGGAAAATTTTGAAGAGGTAGAAAAATTAAATGTCGGAGCAGCGATTATCGTTACCGGTAAATTAGTTGCAACTCCGGGCACAAAACAGCCATTTGAGATTCAGGCTGAAAAAGTGGAAGTAGAAGGCCCTTCTACACCGGATTATCCACTGCAGAAGAAAAAACACAGCTTTGAGTATCTGAGAACCATCTCTCATTTAAGACCGAGAACTAATACTTTTGAGGCTGTATTCCGTGTGCGTTCCCTCTGCGCTTATGCAATCCATAAATTTTTCCAGGAGAGGGATTTCGTGTATGTGCACACACCACTGATCACCGGAAGCGATTGTGAGGGCGCCGGCGAGATGTTTCAGGTAACCACACTTGACATGAACAATCTTCCAATGACAGAGGATGGAAAAGTAGATTACAGCAAAGACTTCTTCAATAAACCGACTAATCTTACTGTAAGCGGACAGCTGAACGGTGAGACTTATGCGATGGCATTTAAGAACATCTATACCTTTGGACCTACTTTCCGTGCAGAAAACTCCAACACGACAAGACACGCAGCAGAGTTCTGGATGATCGAGCCGGAGATCGCATTTGCAGATTTAGAGGATGACATGATCTTAGCTGAGAGCATGTTAAAATATGTCATCAATTATGTATTAGAGAATGCGCCGGAAGAGATGGCATTCTTCAACAGCTTTATCGATAAAGGGCTGTTAGAGAGATTACAGCATGTTGCAAACTCTGATTTCGCACGTGTGACTTATACAGAAGCAGTTGAGATCTTAGAGAAGAACAACGATAAATTTGATTACAAAGTATCATGGGGCTGCGATCTTCAGACCGAGCATGAGCGTTATCTGACCGAGCAGGTATTCAAACGCCCGGTATTTGTAACTGATTATCCAAAGGAGATCAAAGCTTTCTACATGAAGCTGAATCCGGACGGAAAAACAGTTGCAGCAGTAGACTGTCTGGTTCCTGGCATCGGTGAGATCATCGGAGGAAGCCAGAGAGAGGATGATTACGAAAAATTACTTGCAAGGATCAATGAACTTGGACTGAAAGAGGAAGATTATGGTTTCTATCTTGACCTCCGCAAATACGGTTCTGCAAGACATGCAGGATTCGGACTTGGATTTGAGCGCTGCGTCATGTACTTAACAGGTATGTCCAATATCCGTGACGTTATCCCATTCCCAAGAACGGTAAATAACTGCGAATTATAAAATTGTATTTCATATCGTAGGTGATTGCGAAAACAATTGTGTTTTTGGTCATCTACGATATTTTTAGACAATTGCGAAACTCATGAAAATCTAAATTGAATTGTGAAAAATTAACAAAAGCTTGAGAAAACACTGGGGAGCGGTCGGTACTTAGAAGGCAGGTACGATGTCAATCGTGACTGGCTTCTTAGTACCGTTACCAGCGACACGTAGCGGGAGCGTGTTTTCGAAAATTTTGTTGATTTTGAACAATTGAAAGAAGAGTAGGATGAGTTTCGCAATTGCCTGCTACGATATTTAGATGACAAGGAGAAGGATTGTATGAGATATGTTTTGGAAAATGACACATTGCGTGTGGAGATCGATTCTTTTGGGGCAGAACTAAAATCCGTAAAGAGAAAATCCGACGATAAAGAGTACATGTGGTATGCGGACAAAAAATATTGGGGAAGAACCTCCCCTGTGTTATTTCCGTTTGTGGGGAACTGCAGAAATAAAGAGTACCGCTATGGCGGAAAAACGTATGCAATAGGGCAGCACGGCTTTGCAAGGGATATGGAACATACCATGGAATCCCAGACAGAGGACACCATCTGGTTTTCCTTACATTCCAATGAGGAAACGATGGAAAAGTATCCATTCGCGTTTGTTTTGAAAATTGGATACAATTTGACAGGCAATGAATTAAAAGTCATGTGGAAAGTGGAAAACCCGGATACAAAGACCTTATATTTTTCCATTGGCGCACATCCGGCTTTCTTATGTCCGTTTCATGACGAAGAAAGCAAGCTTGGATATGGTCTGCAATTTGCAGGATTAAAAGAACTGCATCATCATGGAAATACACCGGATACCGGACTGGCAGTAATGAGTGAAGATATTGTGATCCCATTGGAGGATGAGAAAGTATACTTTACACCAGGATTTTTTGACCGCTGCACTTATATGGTGGAAGGAAAACAGACCGGGGAAGTTTCACTGGTCACACCGGATGGAAAGCCTTATGTGACCATGGATTTTGATGCACCTTTATTTGCGATCTGGTCACCGGAAGGAAAAGACGCACCGTTTGTCTGCATTGAACCGTGGTATGGAAGATGTGATGCAGATGATTTTGATGGTACATTAGAGGAACGGGCATACGAGAACGCAGTGGAGCCGGAGCAGACATTTGAGGCTTCTTACAGCATCCGTTACCTGTAAAAAAGAAGAAAACTTTCATCTGCCACGGCAGGACATAAGCGCTCATTTTAAAAAATCCGCATAAGCAGCCGGATTGCTTCATATATATAGACAGAAGTGAAAGTCTGGCGGTGGCGGATTGGGAACAGGATTGAGATTAAGGGCGAGAGATGCAAAGGAAAACCCGGCAAAAGTGCTGGCAATGGTTCTTTTTATCATGTTTATCATAAGTGCGTTATTGTTATTGCTTCTGGCATTGCTTTTATACCGGCTGGAGCTCTCGGAGGCAGTTGTCAAAGTGGCAGTGATCGTTATTTATATCATAACGGGGCTGACTGGAGGCATTCTGATGGGAAAAAAGATCCGGGATAAAAAGTTCCTCTGGGGATTTGTGGCAGGAACGGTTTATTTTGGAATTTTGTTTGCCGTCTCACTGATCATAAAGGGGGGAGCAGGCATTGAACCGGTGAAAATGATCACAACCTGGGTGCTCTGTGCGTGTGCGGGAACTGCCGGCGGCATGATCAGTTAAAAAAATGCTTTTCTTATGAAAAACTATGTGTTATACTATAAAACAGCGAAAAAAGATTTTTAAAGGAGAAATAATCATGAAACACGTTAAAACATTAAATACTAGAAAATTACAGAACACAGTAAAAAAAGGTGGATGCGGCGAATGTCAGACATCCTGCCAGTCTGCTTGTAAGACATCCTGCACAGTAGGAAACCAGACTTGCGAGAACAAATAAGTTTTAACTCAAAAGTGAATAATGACACTCACAAACGACCGTTCGCGCAGCGTGCGGTCATTTGTACGTTATAGATATGTGTAATGATTGCACATATTATGAGGAAAAGATGATAGAAAGTGAGGAAATATTATAGTGGTTCATCAGTATAAGAACAACGGCTATGATATTGTTCTGGATGTAAACAGCGGTGCAATCCACGTAGTTGACGATGTGACATATGATGTCATTGAGATGTATGCTGCACGTGAGAACGCAGCAGATACCTCTGCGGAAGAGATTGTAACTGCATTATCCGGCAAATATGGAAAAGAAGAAGTAGAAGAAGCGATTGACGAAGTTCAGACATTGATCAAAAATGAGGAACTTTTCACAAAGGACACCTATGAAAACTATATGATGGATTTCAAAAAGCGTCCGACCGTTGTAAAAGCCCTTTGTTTACATATCGCACATGACTGCAATCTTGCCTGTCGTTACTGCTTTGCAGAAGAGGGAGAGTATCATGGAAGAAGGGCATTGATGTCTTTTGAGACCGGTAAAAAAGCATTGGATTTCCTGATCGCAAATTCCGGTAACAGAAGAAACTTAGAGGTGGACTTCTTTGGTGGAGAACCTCTTATGAACTGGCAGGTTGTAAAAGACCTCGTAGCCTACGGAAGAGAGCAGGAGAAGATCCACAACAAGAACTTCCGTTTTACACTTACTACAAACGGCGTTTTATTAAATGATGAGATCATGGAATTTGCCAACAAAGAAATGGGCAATGTGGTTTTAAGCATTGACGGAAGAAAAGAAGTCCATGATCATATGAGACCATTCCGCAAGGGAGCGGGAAGCTATGACCTGATCGTGCCGAAGTTCCAGAAATTTGCAGAGAGCCGCAATCAGGACAAGTATTATGTGAGAGGTACTTTCACACACAATAACCTTGATTTCTCCAATGATGTGCTGCATCTGGCAGATCTTGGATTCAAACAGATCTCAGTAGAGCCTGTAGTGGCACAGCCGACCGCGGATTATGCAATCCGTGAGGAAGACCTTCCACAGCTTTATGAGGAATATGACAAGCTGGCTGCTGAGATGGTAGAGAGACATAAAAATGGAAATGATTTCAACTTCTTCCATTTTATGATAGATCTGGAGGGTGGACCGTGCGTGGCAAAACGTCTTTCCGGCTGTGGTTCAGGAACAGAGTATCTGGCAGTGACACCTTGGGGTGACCTTTATCCTTGTCATCAGTTTGTTGGAAATGAGGATTTCCTGCTTGGAAATGTGGACGAGGGTATCAAACGTCAGGATATCTGTGATGAATTTAAGTGCTGCAATGTTTATGCGAAAGAAAAATGCCGTAACTGTTTTGCAAAATTCTATTGCAGTGGCGGATGTGCAGCAAACTCCTACAATTTCCATGGAGATATCCACAATGCATACGACATCGGATGTGCACTTCAGAAAAAGCGTATTGAATGCGCGATCATGATTAAGGCTGCCGAGGCAGACGAAGAATAAAGGAAGGGTAAAACAATGAAAAAGAGTAAAGCAGCAGTCATATTGGCAGTGATCCTTGCAGCGTTTGTGGGACTTGCTTATTATGCATCAATTATTCTTTCATCCACCGGAATCGGCGAAGATATGTCAATTCCTCTGGGACTGGATCTCTCCGGTGGTGTTTCCATTACTTATCAGGTAGTGGACGAGAATCCAAGTGCTGAAGATATGAGTGATACCATTTATAAACTTCAGAAACGTGTAGACAGTTACAGTACAGAAGCTTCCGTATATCAGGTCGGAGACGACAGAATTACGGTTGAGATCCCTGGTGTACAGGACGCAAATGAGATTTTAGAGGATCTTGGAAATCCGGGATCTTTAGAGTTCCAGATGCCGGATGGAACGGTATTTATGACCGGTGATATGGTCGCAGACGCACAGGCTGCAACCCAGACAGACACGTATGGCAACAAAGAGTATGTGGTTGCCTTAAAACTGACCGATGAGGGTGCAAAGATTTTCGGAGAAGTAACTTCTGAAAACATTGGTAAAAACCTTCCTATCGTATACGATGGAGAGACCATCAGTTATCCACGTGTACAGACAGCTATCACAGGCGGTGAGGCACAGATCACAGGTATGGCAGACTTCGAAGAGGCTGAGACACTTGCAACGCAGATCCGTATCGGTTCTCTTTCTTTACAGCTTTCCGAGTTAGAGTCCTCTGTCGTAGGAGCACAGTTGGGAAGCCAGGCGATCGCCTCCAGTTTAAAAGCAGGTGCGATCGGTCTTGCAATCGTCATGGTATTTATGATCGTGATGTACGCAGTACCGGGTATTGCAGCATCCTTAGCACTTGCAATTTATACAACTTTAGTGATCGCAACCTTATATTTATTCGATATTACACTGACGCTTCCGGGTATCGCAGGTATTATCCTTGGCATCGGTATGGCGGTGGATGCGAACGTTATCGTATTTGCACGTATCCGTGAGGAAATCGCAACCGGAAAATCGGTCCAGACATCTATGAAGATCGGTTTCCAGAAAGCGATGTCAGCTATCTTAGATGGTAACATTACAACCCTGATCGCATCTGTTGTGCTTATGGCGTTAGGTTCCGGTACCGTAAAAGGCTTTGCCTATACATTAATGATCGGTATCATCCTTTCCCTTTTTACAGCGATGGTTGTGACCAGATACATTCTGTATTCTCTGTATGCATTGGGACTGAAGAGTGAAAAACTTTACGGTCGTGCAAAAGAGAGAAAGAGCATTGATTTTATTGGAAAAAAAGCAGTATTCTTTACAATTTCCGGTATCATTATCGCTGCCGGACTGATCAGTATGGGAGTACATTCCGCAACAGAGGGCAAGGCATTGAACTATGGTCTTGACTTTATGGGTGGAACTTCCACAACGGCTGATTTTGGCAAAGATATGACCATCGAGGATATCGAGAATGACATCGTTCCTTATGTGGAAGAAGTAACCGGGGATTCCGATGTGCAGGCAACAAAAGTAGAAGGAACAACACAGGTTACAATTAAGACACGTACCTTAAGTCTTGATGAGCGTCAGAAATTGGAAGATACACTGGCAGAAAATTGTGATGTGGATGCATCCACCATCACTTCCCAGAGTATCAGTTCTACCATCAGTGGTGAGATGCGTTCCGATGCATTGAAAGCGGTTATCGTGTCCTGTATCTTTATGTTACTTTACATCTGGTTCCGTTTCAAAGATATCAGATTTGCAGCAAGTGCGATCCTTGCATTGGTTCATGACGTTCTTGTTGTGATCACAGTATATGCACTTGTGCGTATTTCTGTAGGAAGTACCTTTATTGCATGTGTTCTTACCATCGTAGGTTACTCTATCAATGATACGATCGTTATTTTTGACCGTATCCGTGAGAATCTTGCATTAAAGACCGGAAAACAGACTGCAGAGGATTTGAGAGAAATCGCAAACAAGAGTTTAACTCAGACATTATCCAGAAGTATCAATACTTCTATTACAACTTTTATTATGGTCGTAATGCTTTACATTTTAGGTGTGGCAAGTATCCGTGATTTCTCACTTCCACTTATGGCAGGTCTTGTATGTGGTGCTTATTCTTCTATCTGCATCGCAACAGAGTTATGGTATGTCATGAAAGTACATTTAGGAAAAAATAAAGCAACAAAATAGTTGTGAAATAGGAAAACGGCTGCCTTCTGGCGGCCGTTTTTGCATTTCACATTTACAGAAAAAACGAAGGGAGACAGGAGAATGCAAAAAGGACTTTTGATCTATCTGATCGTTATGAATCTCATTGGACTTGCAGTGATGGCAATGGACAAAAGCAAGGCGCGGCATCATGTATGGCGGATACCGGAGAAAACACTTTTCCTTGTGAGTATTTTAGGCGGCAGTGTCGGAACGTGGGCCGGCATGTATCTGTTTCATCATAAGACAAAGCACTGGTATTTTGTGGTGGGAATGCCGGCGATCCTGATCTTGCAGATATGCATTGCGGTATTGATCTGGAAAACGCATGGGTTTGGGATGTGATAAAGGCATGGTTTGCGACAGCGTATACATTTTTTAAATAAATTTATAATTGAATATTTACAGAAAGTCCTTTATAATGAACTTTAAAATCTGGCGGAAGACAAGGAGGAGTTTATGTACACATTAGAAGATATTCAGGCAGTGGATATGGAAGTCGCACAGGCAATTACCGATGAACTTGACAGACAGAACAGTCATATTGAGCTGATCGCATCCGAAAACTGGGTAAGCCCGGCGGTTATGTCAGCAATGGGAAGTGTCCTGACGAATAAATATGCGGAAGGTTATCCGGGAAAGAGATATTACGGTGGCTGCGAGTGCGTGGACGTTGTGGAAGAACTGGCAAGAGAGCGCGCAAAAGAATTATTTGGGTGTGAGTATGTCAATGTGCAGCCACATTCCGGTGCGCAGGCAAATATGGCGGTACAGTTTGCAATTTTAAAACCGGGTGATACGATCATGGGAATGAACTTAGACCATGGTGGACATCTGACACATGGTTCTCCGGTCAATTTTTCAGGAAGTTATTTTCATGTAGTACCATATGGTGTCAATGACGAGGGATACATTGATTATGATAAAGTGGAAGAACTTGCAATGGAATGTAAACCAAAAATGATCATTGCAGGGGCATCCGCTTATGCGAGAACCATTGATTTCAAGAGATTCCGTGAGATCGCAGACACGTGTGGTGCAGTGCTCATGGTTGATATGGCGCATATTGCAGGACTTGTGGCAGCAGGACTTCATCCAAGCCCAATTCCATATGCACACGTTGTGACGACCACAACACACAAGACACTGCGCGGACCGAGAGGCGGAATGATTTTGAGCAGTCAGGAAGTTGCGGACAAGTATAACTTTAACAAAGCAATCTTCCCGGGTATTCAGGGCGGACCACTGATGCATGTGATCGCAGCCAAGGCAGTCTGCTTCAAAGAGGCATTGCAGCCGGAATTTAAGGTTTACCAGCAGAATATTATTGACAACGCACAGGCACTCTGCAAGGGACTGATGGATCGTGGAATTAAGATCGTATCCGGTGGAACAGACAATCACCTCATGCTCGTAGATCTGACCAATTATGATCTTACCGGAAAAGCAGTTGAGAAACTTCTGGATTCCGTCAACATTACCTGCAATAAGAATACCATTCCAAACGACCCGAAATCTCCATTTGTGACAAGTGGTGTACGTCTTGGAACTCCGGCGGTAACTTCCCGCGGATTAAACACGGATGATATGGATCAGATCGCAGAGGCGATCGCAGTGATGATCAAAGAGGGTGAGCCGGCAGCTGACAAGGCAAAGGCGATCGTGAAATCTTTGACAGAGAAATATCCATTGAAATAAAATAAATTTTTTTGTTGAATAAGAAGTGGTTATCTGCTTCATGAGTAAAAAAGCCTCCCGATAAAAATGTGGGAATTGCGATGAAAGGCAATCCGGATCATTTTTGCCGGGAGGCTTTTGTGGTTTAGGAATGCAGCATTTTGCAAAAAAATAAGAGTTTAGCGGAAATGATCATCTTGCGAGCACATCAATGATCTGTCCAACGTACATGGTGTGCATATCGCCGTCTTTGTACCATTTGTCAGCAATCTCGGAATCGAGGAAGGAATCATCCGTGATTCTGGTAGCAGACATTTTTTCACAGACCAAAACAAGATTTCCCTCATCAATGTATGGGATTCCATGCCGGTAGTCCACGGTAAGCCCTGTGTTTGCAATCTTATCCTCGTTCCGGCCGGAATGGGAGCCACAGTAATTCAAGGCATCGCGGTACTGGTCACTTACAAATGTAAGGGAGAAAAAGTCTCCCGCATCGATCAGTTCCTTGGTATATCTGGAATCACGGACAAAAACATAGACAACATTTTTGCCCCATAAAACACCAACACCGCCCCAGCTAATGGTCATTGTATTGGATTCCTGTTTATTTCCGGCTGTGAGCAGCGCCCATTCTTTGCCGATTTTTGTAAATGGATTCATGTCCAGCATGTCAACTGGAATTGGCTGAAATGTATGCATAGGGATCACCTCTCAAAATTTTTTAGGTAGTTTTATTATATTACAGGAGAGTGGAAAAGTCACTTGAAAAAGAAAATAAAATCAGGTTATAGAAAATAAAATAGATAATAACTGATAGTTATACATAACATAAGGCTTCGGAATAATCTTGACATGAAAAAAAGAAAGTATCATAATGGTTGTCAAAGTTAATTTCCCAAAAGTGTAATGGGAAAAGGAGGCCAAATCCTCTGCTCCTGTAAGGACAGTCGCATTTGCTTCGCAAACAAGGAGGATATTATGGATATCAGATTTGAAAAAAGACCGGTATTAAAGGAGAAACCAGACCAGAAGAATCTTGGTTTTGGTAAGTATATGACAGATTACATGTTTGTCATGGATTGGACAAAAGAAGACGGATGGAAAGATGCGAGAATTGTTCCGGAAGGACCTATCACCATGGATCCTGCATGCGTGACACTTCACTATGCGCAGGAAACATTCGAAGGTATGAAAGCATACCGTACAGCAGAAGGAAAAATCCAGCTGTTCCGTCCAGAGATGAACGCAAAGAGAATGATCAATTCCAACGCAAGACTTTGCATGCCGGAAT
>ENA-ORTQ01003333-ORTQ01003333.1-human-gut-metagenome-genome-assembly--contig:-NODE-3333-length-12234-cov-2.087446_pt1 | contig 12234 bp, 9 predicted proteins | sample MGYA00241912_ERZ509188 | MGnify/ENA primary metagenome ERZ509188 (study PRJEB26280, sample SAMEA2338849) | human gut metagenome | biome: human gut; feature: human-associated habitat; material: faeces...
GTAGTCGGAACATATGTTTTATTACTCTTCTACTCTGATTTAATCTAATATAGCCGAAACGTTAGCTTACCAAGTATATCCACAATTGTTACACTTGAAGCTTTTGTTGATTTTCCCGCTCAAAAGACCCCAAAATCCAACCGACGCAATACGTTCTGCTCCGCTAATTTTCTTTACATTTAGACTGCCACAAGTCGGACAAGTCGGCAAATTCTCACCATCGTTTTTCAGAATCATTTTCATATCAGCGCCTTTACTGAACGCACTTGCCATTTTCATTTGACGACTGATTTCTGCATTGCGCCGAGCGAGATCTCCATCTCTTGAATCAAAAAGTTTCTGATCAAATTCTGGTGACGGTTTAACAAGTTCTTCGTAAATCCTCTGTTTTAATGGAGTATCCTTTCCTACTATATCCAAATCACTCTCGTACATGTCTGTAGGAAGCTTATACATTTTAGATCTACAATAATCACATGTATGTTCTTCCTCTTTTGTTGAATGAGTCATAATGGTTCTTCCGCATTTTTTACAATAAAAAATCATAATTATACCTCCCCTCAATTTTAATCATTTTATCATATATTATAATACAGTACAAGGTTTAACCCCCCCCAAAAAAAACAGTATGATATTCAAAACGTTTGACAGCGACATTGATAAAATGAGTTCTAAATGGGGTGTATTTGGCAAGTCATTTGCTGATATTGGAAGCGCTATTTTCGGAAGAATTAATGATATCAACAAAAATTTTCAATTGACAGATAATTTATTAGATGCATTCAATAATTCTGACAGTATATTCGAGAGATTGTACTCATCTTCAAAAATTAAACCGTTAAACATTGAAGAGTTGTTTCCGACTGAAAAATTGGATTCTAATTTCGATTTTTCTTACTGGATAAAAAGTCTCAGTGATATGGATAAAAATGCAAAATTAGGTACCAAAACATGGCAGGAATATTCAGACGAATTGGAGAATAGTCAAAAATGGATTGCAGAGTTCGGACAGGCCACCGAGGGAACTATTCGTACTGAAGCAGGTTTGACAAAAGCTTATCAAGAAGCGAGGCAAAGTGCTATCTCATTTAACGCCGGATTGCAGAAAACTACGTTGGGGGCAAAAGCCGCCGAACTAGGAATGAAAGCGTTGGCAGTAGCCGGAAATATGTTTGTATCTTTCATGATCAGCGAAGGCATTTCTCTGATTTATGATTTTGCGAACGCAGAAAATGCATTGGCAGAAAAATCCTCTAAACTTGGTTCCGAGTTTAAAAGCACAAAATCTGAAATCGAAGGCTATCAGAAACGTATTGAAGAATGCAGGAAAACCATTGAAACCCAGACTTCTTCTTATTCGGATGTCGTAGATGCTAGGAAAGAGGTTCTTTCCATTCAAAATGAAATGATTGAGAAATACGGTTCTGAATCAGATTCCATTGATCTTGTAACGGAAGCAATAAACGGAAATATCAATGCATTCGAAAAACTAACTGCTCAATCATGGGATGAAACTAAAATCGAATTCGATAAACACGACGGTTATAAAGGGTTAATCGTAGATAATTTCTTGAACAGAAATTACAACGGCAGCAATTTCGAAAGAATGATTGATGAGGTTGAAAACGCTTCTACTACTTTCAGTCTCATGGCGGAAAATACTGATAAGTATAAGGAATTTATCGACAAGCTGAAAGAACTTTATAACGCTGAATATACCATGACGGATCATGGTGTTTCCAATATTACCATCGATGGAAATCTTGACGAAGTGTATGATAAGCTCTTAGCTATTAAATCACTAGCGAAAAGTTATGACATTGACTGGACTGCCGATTTAACGGATGCAATCAATAAGACGAAAAGCAAGCTTGATGATTACAAAGACATTTATAATCAACACGTTCTGAATGATATTATCTTCGGCGCGGGAAATGATAAATATGCGAGTGCTTTTAAAGAAGCGAACGATGCATATGAAAAATATAATCAGGCCGTAATAAACGGAAATGAGAAGGCTGCCGAATCCGCAAAGGAGGAATACGCTCAACTCGTATCTGGATTCTCTTCTGCTTTTGCCAATGATGAAAACGGGCAGGCAGTTATCGATTACTTCTCTTCTATGTATCCTGAATTGGAAGCTATCGTTCAGTCTTGGAATTTCAAAGCAAAAATCACTCCCGTATTTTCTGATGGGTCTGATAATCCGAATTATGACGCTAAGACGGATGCAGACTTAAAGGGCATAGTAGACAAGTTTCAAATATCGGAAGATCTTCTTAATTTTAACCGAGATGCTTCTACAGATCAGGAAATGAACGATGCTTACGACAAGGCTAAACAAATCGCTACGGATTACTTTGACGGAAGCTTAGAGCAGCTTGCGAAATTCCTTATAGAAATGTATGGAATGGGGACGCAGGATCAGCTAGATTTTGTTGAAAAGTTTCAACATATGAAAAAGCGAAGCGGATCTGTGAATGCAAATCAAACGACCGCAGAAAGTTGGTACGACAGCCTGTCCGATGATGATAAGGAGTTGGCAAATTCTTCTGAATTTATTGACAAGATAGAACAGATGCAAAAGGATGCAGACGAGCGGACAAACAAGGCGTCTGCCGCCCTTCAATCAGCCAAGGAAAATCTTGAGGAAGAATATACTAAGATTTTTGATTGGGATCTTGATGAATACGCTTCAAAGATACAAGACGGTTCAATTCAGACAAAATTCGGCAACGTCGATATGGACAAGCGCACCATTATTAAATGGTCTAACGAGCTAAAGCAAACATATAAAGATGAATTAGCGAGTTGGGACTACAATCCTACTGTTGGAAGCATCGATACTGTATTTGGCAGTTCCGCACGATTCGGAACGGATTTAAACGGCACTGGCTGGGAAGTTGCGTTTACACCCATTTTACCAGACGGTAGATTTCTGTCGAGCGACACCGTATATGATTATATTGAAAGCATTTTAAAAGACGCTTATGCGGACGACGGCAAAGTAACCGACGGTGAACTAAAAGATCTCGACGCGCAAGGCAGAATGGTTGGAGATACTTTTGTTAAGGGAATTTACGCTGGCGTTGACGACAGTATGGATTACAGCAAGGGCGGAAATTGGGCAAATATTGTTGGCGCTCTTATGCATTTTGTTGGAAACTTCGGTGCTGTTCCGCTTGCGAAACAATCTATCGACGAAGAATCTGCAGCGATGGACGAGGCGACTGTTTCAGCGGAAGATTATTCGAACGCTCTACAGGAACTGAAAAATTCTCAGCAAGAAGTTAATGTTCAGCCTACTACGTTGACTGAAAAAATATATGCATCCAAGGATGCTATCGACAAATTTGAAAGTTCTGTAAATAGCGCTTATGAAGCGTATAAGACATTGACAGGTGTAAACGTGTCGTCCTCTGATATGCTATCTTCTATCATGTCAATTACTTCTGCGCTCAAAGATATGGGGGCAGATTTAAACTGGGATTTTATTGATAATGCGGAAACACTTGGTCGTGTCATTGAAAGTATTTCAAAAAAGTATGCAAACAGTATTTTAACTGGTGCTGGAATTGATACCGATAGTAAATTTGGAAAGCTACTTGCCGACAACATTGTTAATGCAAGAAAAGCCGCCGCAGAACTTGATAATGTAAACTCTGCGATTGATTCTTTACAGAGTGCATATAGTAGCCTGACGGAAATCATAGAGAACTACAATGAAACAGGTTATATTACATTTGATCAGTTGCAGACGCTTCTTGCAATGGAACCAGATTATCTGTCATGCCTTGTCGATGAAAACGGGCAGTTACAGCTTAACCAATCGGCGGTCGAGGCTTTGGCCAATCAGAGACTTAACGATGCACGAGCACAAGCGGTCGCCCAGGCTATTGCTGAACTCGGTCAACTTACTTTAAAAGCAGAACAAACTGCCGCAGAGAATAATGGACAAGCATTCGAAGATCAGATAACCCATTTGAGCAATTACAGCCAGAGCCTTGCTACTGTAATTGGACAGGCAGCTCTCGGAACGGAAGTTATTGGCGGTTTAAACGCTGCACTTGACGGTGCGAAAGATTCTGGTGTTTCGGAAGAGGATATCCAAACGGTAATGGATAATCTCCAAAAGAAACTCGATCTGATTAACACTGTTCAAAATACGAATATTTCTAAAACGCTTGGCGGCGGTGGCGGCAAATCTTCCGGTGGATCTAAATCCGAAACAGACGAATATCTTGAAAATTTCGAGAAAATGCAAGACAAGCTCAAAGATCTCTACGATCAGGGCAAAATCACTACAAAGCAGTATTACGATGCTCTTCGTGCACTTGCCGAAAAATACCTGAAAGACCGAGAGAAGTATGCAGACAAACTTGCAGAAATCGAGCAGGAATATGCAAAGGGCATGAAGGAGCTTTACGACACTGTAATCTCCGGCATCATCTCTAAGATTGATAAGCGAATCAGTGCGTTGAACGATCAAAAAGACGCTGCTGTTAGCGCGTTGGAAGCCGAAGAAAAAGCGGCTAAAAAGACCCTCGAAGCCCAAAAGGAAGCTCTTCAAGTAGAAATCGACGCGATTGACAAGCAGATTAGCTCAAAACAAGAGTTGATTGATTCCATCAACGACGAAGCAGATGCAAAGCAGCGTGCCTATGATCTGGACAAGGCGCAGTATGAACTGGATCGTCTGAGAAATCAGAAAACCATCTACGAGTATTCTGGTAAAGAAAAAGGATTCATCTATAAGACCGACGATAAAGCTATTCGCGATCAGGAACAGGAAGTCGATGATAAGAAGCGTGAAATCCGTATCGCCAACATCGAGAAAGAAATTTCTGCCCTCGAAAAGCGTAAGTCTGCCCTCGAAGAACAGCAAAACGCGATTGACGATCAGATTGACGCTATCTCCGATTATTACGAAGAACTAATCGCTAATACCGAAGCGTACTGGGACGAAATCATCAAAGGCATGGAAGAAACCAAAACGAAATGGGAGGAGCTTCAGGAACTGCAAGAGAATGCAGAACTGGAGATGAATCTTAGATCTCTTGGCTACGAAGGCGGCATTGATGAAGTTCTAGCTTTGACGGACGAACAGTTTGCGCAGTTCAAGAATAACTATCTGCAATATATCGCCGGAATGAATCAGGGCAACCAGTCCTTCATCGATTCTTTGAGTCAAATCTCAGGTGTTGACATTGGAAATCTTCCTGATATCTTTAAGGAAACGCAGGAATACATTGATATGCTCGGTCAGGGCATTGATTTTACTGCGTTAGATTCTTCTCTTGGCGGCGTTATTGATGGATTTACAGAGATTGCTAATAATGCAAAAATAGCAACTGGCGCAGTCATCGGAGGTACTGCTACTACTGCTGCCAATTCTGGTTCTTCCGGAAATAAAAATGGAGAACAAGGCGGAAACGGGCAAAGTTCTTCTGGTTCTGGAGATAGCCTTAACGATGGAATCAAAACGATGTCTGAAGAGAGTGTTCCTAAGATCAACGATGTTGCAAATGCTTTCGCTGGCAGTGAAGAAGGTGAGGACACAGGAACAAGCGTTGCTGGAAGCGCACAGAAAGCATCTAAGGCAATCAGTTCCGGTAAGGATTCCGGCGGTGAGGAAGATGAGTCCTTACAGGGCGCAATCAAAACTCAGGTTGAAGCGGCGGTTGATCCTGATAAGGGACTTCCCGCAGAACAACGGGCTTGGTCAGAACTAGATAGTGTTATTGCGTCCATTGCCGAAAATTTGGCAAAAATCAATTCTGAAATAGACAAGCTTGCAAATAAAAAGGTTGGAAATATTTTTAGCGGTCTTGGAATCAGTATTGGTGGTGGCGCTCAGGTGGACGGTACGGCATTTGCATCTGGTACTTTAGGAAAGGTTTCTGATAACGGTGTTGCACTTGGCGGCGAGCTTGGACGTGAAATGGTTGTACGCGATGGAAAATTCTTTACGGTTGGTGACAACGGTGCTGAACTGTTCCATCATAAGAAAGGTGACATCATCTTCAACCATAAACAGACGCAGGACATTTTGGAAAAAGGACATACAAATTCCAGAGGTAAGGCTTTTGCGGGCGGAAACGTGAACGGTTTGCCGAAAGAATACAGTCTGCCGTCTCAGGAAGTCATGGATCGTATGGCAAAGCTGGAAGCCGGATTCAATTCTCTTAACAAAGATGAATCTCTTTTGGTTCAGATGCAGATCCGTGATAATACGAAGAAAATCTACGAACAGAACGCCCGTGCGATTCAGGAAGTTCAAAAATTCAACAAGAGTAATTCTACGAACAACACGTATAATTATTCTATTGATGCAATTGAGCTGCCGAACGTTATGAACGGTGAGGACTTCTATCGTGATATAAGAAGGCTTAATACTCTTATAAAGCAACAAGGTAATACTAGAAAATAATTATTAGTGCATCTCACGAGAATCTTGTGGGATGCACTTTCGGTCGCATGTTCAGGAGGCAATCTTGTGAAAGCAAAAAATGAATCAGAAATCACATTAACCCAACTCGCCCGCACCATAAATTCTATGATTCAGAATGCTATTCCTCGTTACGATTACATTGGATCTATTAGCAAGGTCGGTACGAAAATTGGCTACTATTCCGTTGTAATCAATCAGCAGGAATATGAAATCAAGAATGGTACGGGAAACGATTTTAAAACCGGAGACAGATGCTTAGTGCACTGTATTTCAGGAAAATTCAACAACAAAATTATAATCGCAAAACTATAAAAAAGGAGGTGGCAATTTGTGGCACTGCCCTTTAAGCGTCTGAAAAATCTAGCAGCGATGCTGGATTTCAAGGACACTGATATTATCGTTGCTGAGGACGATGATACAACACGCAAAGCAACGATTTATCAGCTTGTCAAATATATTAAAAATCACACAGAGATCAATTCTTATTTTGCTCATTCAGATCTGGTGGGGAATAAAAACGGAGTTGCAACTCTGGATAAAAACGGTAAGGTTCCAGCGACTCAGATCAATTTCGGAGAAACGGAAAATACTGTATATGACGGCGCATCTGGAAAAAGTTTGGAAGATGCCGTTTCTAAAAACACAACCAAGCTTTCCAGCATAGAGTCTGGAGCGAACAAATACGTTCTTCCCGATGCAACCGCTGAAATCAAAGGTGGCGTAAAAATTGGCAAGAACATGACGATAAAAGACGGCGAGCTAAGTATTACGACTGACGACGTGGTAAACGCTCTCGGATACACTCCGGGAACCGGTAGCGGATTTGCTTATAAAATCGGCACAGAAGACACCGCTGGAATTGGTAAACTCTACTCTTCCACCGGCGGAAATACGGATGGTGCTATGACACAAAAGGCAATCAATACAGAGTTAAACAGTCTGAAATCTATTTATGGATCGTCTCTGTCTCTTTCTGGTTATTCTATAAATCTGGTTTCGCCAACTGGCAGCACACTATCCACCTTGGAGCTGCCATACGTGAAAGAGATAAATAGTTCTGACGAGCCAATTGAAAATGTAGATAGCATCAATTATTGGACACAGGAATATTAGGAGGTTTGAGCGATGGCAAAATTAACTACTCCAATCATTCCTCGTATCACAACGTTCGATCCGACGGTCGATATAACGGTCGATTTTCTATATACAGGAAATCAGATTAATCGAAATCGTGCTGTCGTAATCGACACATCTACTTATCAGACTGTCTACGACAATGAACAGTATCGCATGAGGTTGGATCATGTGTTCCCAAATGGCACATTTACTCCGGGAAAATCTTATCAGATCAAAATTAAAGTTTTTGATTCGTATGGAAACGAATCTGATTTTTCCGCACCAACTCTGTTTTACTGCTATTCCACCCCGTCTTTCGGATTTTCTAATCTGACCAGCGGCGAAATTGTTCGGACGGCAAACTTGACACTGAACCTGTTTTACTCGCAAGCTGAAAATGATACGCTGAAAGAATATCAGGTCCAACTGTATGATTACAACAAAATTCTATTAACCACATCTGGGAATCTTTACGATGCTTCCAACATGACTTGTTCTTTTAATCAGTTGAAAAATGAACATGAATATTATGTAAAAGCGGTCGGCATTACAAAGCATGATATGTCTTTTGATACCGGTCTGATTCCATTTACGGTCAAGTATATTACCATTCCCACAAACGTATTATTCCAAGTCAAGAATCAGTCTATAGATGGCAGAATTTCCTTGGAAAGTGGCGTCATCGACATTGAATATCGAACCACAAATGACAACTACACCATTAAAAACGGAGAGCTGACCATTGGCGCAGACAACGTTCTCACCTATTACAATGGTTTCAAAATCGATGATGAATTTCAGGTATTTTTGAAAGCAAGAAAACTTCCATTGAACACTGCCGTTTTTAAAATGACGTGTCCGGACACTGGAGAATTTTTATGGCTAGAAGTCAGGAATTACTATGGAAAATACTATGGAGTTTTGACCATACCATACGGAAACGGAATGGGTTATTATAATGTGTTTTCTGAAATTCCGAATCCCTATTTAACAGATGCAGATGGAAATTTGATTACCGATACAGATGATAATGTTCTGATGATGTCGAGCAACGATTACATGGATCATCTGACGTGTGTATATGACATTGAATATAAAAAAGGTTGGTACGACCTTAAAACGTACTTCGAAACCGATAAGTTAGTTGAAGATGTTTGAAAGGAGGATGATTGAACATGCTTTTCTTAGGAACAACTTTTTTCAGCGGAGCATACACAATTGATCCTCCTGCTGCAAATGTTTCGCCAATAACGGAAATATCCTTGACCAATGGTGTTTATGATCATTTGTATGTTGGCAAAAGTGTGGACGAAAAAGTTGATGTAACGAATAATGAGTGGACGGAAAACACACTACTTAGTGCGCCGTTCGATGAAAATCTGGATGCTGGAAACTCTGGGTTCAGCCTTCGAAACACCGATACGGTTATTATTAAGCGCCGGGAAAAGGGACAGATTGACTGGACAACCATTTATGTAAAACCGATCAAAACCATTGACGATTTTAAATTGATCCACTTTGATCGTTATGCCAGAAGTAACACGAATTACGAATATGTTCTATGTTCTGTGTGTAACGGAATTGAAAACAGTTATGTACTAAAAGAGGTTTACTCTCAGTTCGATGGATTTTTCGTAGTAGACCAAAACAATTCTTATGGAACTTTCTTCAATCTGGATGGTGGAGACACACAACGTAATGCCGCAGGTGAGGCAACTGTGCTTTTGAACAACAGATACGCAAAGGTTATCAAAAATAATATTTCCAATTACGATACTGGCACTGCTTCTGGCGTATTCCTGAAGATGTATCATAGCGGTGAAAATTCCTGTAATATTGACGTTGACGATAGTTACGAGATTCGTATGGATGTTATGGACTTCCTGATGAATGGCAAACCGAAGATCCTAAAATGGAATGATGGGCGAATTTGGCTTATCGCAGTTACTGGCTCTCCTACCGATTCTCAAGAGCAGGAAGGCACAAATCTGCGTAAGATAAGCTTCCAGTTTGCAGAAATTGGCAATTGGAACGACCCGAAAACATTGTATTTGAACGGGCTGAACGACGTTCCTCCTGAATGGTGGTGATGGCATGAAGTATACAGTTACCGAAGAAGACAAGACACTGTTCAGTCAGGGAACGCTTGAGTATAAATATCGTCTCAGCGTCATGAATAAGTCCGGTGCTATCATCGACGTTTTGTATTGCATTTTACAGGTTGGAACCTATGGAATTAACGGAGAATCAAATATTCGCCGTACATTGGACGCAACAATTGATTTCGATGAGTTCGCAATTGACATAGAGGACAAAATTGAGAGCTGGTACGGATTGGATTTCAAGTTTGAGATCGGAATTTACAGCATACGAAACAACGATTTCATTTGGTATCCGGCTGGCACTTATGTCATTACAGCGGCAAATACAACTTATAATTCCGCCACAAATACGCTTACAATATCACTTTCTGACCATTTTGCGCAGTTAGACGGCACTCGAAACGGTCAGGTTGGCGGTGCTCCACTGATAAAAATCCCTGTAGACAATGATAGCGGCAAAAAGACGATTTTGCGCGAAGCATTATCCACAGTCCTTCGTCAACAGGGCGGCGTTGAGAACATGATTATCGAGGACATTGGCGAATTTTATGGTATGGAGAGTAACAACGCTGATTACGAAGAGTATCGCAAGAATAATCCAGAATGGAACGTGTTGCCATATGACCTTGAATTTGACGCAGGCTGCACAGTTGGAGATCAAGTAGACGAGATCACCGGTTTATATCCGAACATTCAGAAGTATTTCGATGTGTATGATATCTTCTGCTGCAACATGATTCCATCGTGCGAAAACGATCCTGTTGCTCTTTCAGACGACTTTCTTCAGGAAATTGTGTTGTCAGATAACGCAGAAAGTGTCACATATGATATCGAAAATATCAAGAATGTAACAGAAGTTTTTGGGACAACTTACGAAGTAGATCGTATGGCAGAGGCTGAACAATGCACTTCGAACGGCGATATCTACTCTCTCACTTTGGACGAGTACGATAAATATACAATCGGAGAATACATTGCTTTCATTGCTAATGTGAACAACGTTGACAATATGAAGCTACGGATAAATTCTCTCGATCCGGTTCCTATTTATTTCGAAAACACAGAACGTGGTGTGACTGCAAACACGATGCTCGCCACTCAAACTTACGTGCTGCAACTAAAAAAAGTGGACGACGCATGGAGATTTTATTGGCTCGGACAATACCAGCCGCATGCAATTTGTGTTCTCACGGATACCGACAGCGATCCCATCTATACGAAGCAATACTTCTGCGACAGATACAATTGCAAGAACGTTGTGCTAAGAATCGAGCCGGACTCTCCATTTACAATTCAGAAAATAGGAATTGTACTGGATGTTAAAACCGGCGATCGGTACGATGATATAAAATCTGATACCGTAGCTATCGAAAATGCAATCTATGAGAATATCAAGACTTCAAGCTGGAACGATGTAGTCACGCTCACAACAATGTGTGTTCCGTGGCTGGATGTATACGAAAAAGTTTCTTGGAAAAAAGCAAATTCTGACGATTTGAATGAATATGTCATTCAAAGTATTTCTCATAGTCTGAGCAGCACAGTTCCCACAACGACGATTACAATGTACAGATTTCATCCATTGTACTATGATTATGAAATTCCATATTGAAAGGCGGTGGATTTATGGCTTACCAGTTATCACACTATAAAGACATCGACGATTCGGTGGCATCCATCATCTATCAATACTATCAGTTTTTGAATGCCAATGACTATAAAAATGCCGCGCTGATCTTGAAAGAAAACGCGGAAGCATTAAAACCGTATCGAATCGATGCGAACAGTCTAAATAAAATTGAACAGGGGATTATGGATCTTTGGCAGATTGCATCGTCCTCTCAAACGGTAGTTATTACCGAGGATCAGACAGAGCCGATCGGGAATTACCCTCTTATGACCGAATGGTACGCAGAATTTTAGGAGGTGTTTCATGGACAGTTCTGATTTTATTTTTAAACCGCATAACACACCGCGTCTCAGGGATAAGAATATCCGAGATCGACATGCAAGACTTTTAGCTGGCGGTGATTATGAAAGGGCTACTGCCCTATTAAAAAATAACCCAGATTCAGAGGCGCTTACTGCGTCTCTTTTTAATACATTCGAGGAAAAAATCGTCTTTCTTGAATCTGCTTTTGACGGGAAAGAGCCAATTTTTACAACAGAAGTATCGGATACAGAACCGACTTCTGGTTCTATGGATGGAAAATATTTCTGGGAACAAACCTATTAATATTTGAAAGGAGTTTACTTATGAGTATTTTAAGCGGTTACAAAAAGTTTAAGAAGTATATTAAGACATCTTCTGGATTCCAGCTGCAGAGCTTATGGTCTAATGCTAATACTGTGGAAGCAGATGATGGAAAAAACATGGAGACAAAGGTTGGCGCAATTAACGGAATTACGAGTTCTACTACGGCAAACAGTACAGATATTGCCGCAAGCGCGAACCTTGTAAATACGAGATGTAATGAACTAAGTAATAATTTGGGCGCTGTCCCGGAATTTGTAATTGATAAAAGTACGGGTAAAATTACGGGATATAAGACAAAGGCTGGTGCG
>ENA-ORTQ01003340-ORTQ01003340.1-human-gut-metagenome-genome-assembly--contig:-NODE-3340-length-12205-cov-5.853004_pt1 | contig 12205 bp, 12 predicted proteins | sample MGYA00241912_ERZ509188 | MGnify/ENA primary metagenome ERZ509188 (study PRJEB26280, sample SAMEA2338849) | human gut metagenome | biome: human gut; feature: human-associated habitat; material: faeces...
ATCTGATAAGGCCCATATCCCTCCAGCGTGAGGGAAAAGATACGGCGTACCACTTCGGTGGCTTCCTCATCTACCAGCCAATGTTCCCGCTTTTCATCCCACAAGTAGCCGTAAATCACGGTGCCTGTCAGGTGCTTACCGCTCATGCCTTTTGACTTAAACACAGATCGGATTTTCCGGCTGGTGTCGCGGGCGTAAAACTCATTCATGATATTGCGGAAGGGCGTAAAATCATCGTCGCCTTTCAGACTGTCCACGCCATCGTTGATGGCAATTAACCGGACGCCGCGCTGCCGCAAAATCTCCATGACCTGGCCGACTTTCAGATAGTCACGCCCTAACCGGCTCATGTCCTTGATGACGATTGCCTCTACACGCCCTGCCTCCACTTCCTCCATCATCGCCAAAAATCCGGGGCGGTCAAAACGGGTGCCTGAGATACCATCATCGGTAAAGTGCGTAGGGTTGGGCAGCCCATTCCGGCGGGCAAAATCCTCTAACATCTGCTTTTGAGACGTGATTTGTCAAGGGTAATTTCTGCGAAGCGTTTCATAACCAATAAAACGAGAGCTAACTGACGAATCAAATCAGTTAGCTCTCAACTTGTAAAGCCTAATAACTATATGTTGCTTTGTGCTTCTGAAATTATTCCCACTAGCTCCTGCCAGATATTTTCTAAACAGATTTGCTTATGGGATTTAGCTCAGAGTATTGGTATTCTTTTCATTATTCAGATATTAGAGGCTATCTGATTTTTTGTTGCCATAGTGTTGCCAAAGACATAACACAGATTACTTTATAGCCTTTTCTTAAGCACATCATAAAATCTCGCAGTTTGAGATTTACGCATGTCTGCAAATTCTAACAAATGTTGAGAGGCATATTCATGTTGAACTTCACGACGCGCAGTAATGTACTTCCTAATATCACTTGGTTGTTTTAGACGAGGCCAATATACTAAAAAATCAGGGAGAGATACATTCTCTTGTAAAAAAGTAGCAGTTGGCATGTCATTTTGAGCAGCCATTCCCACCTCAAACGGGACCCATTGAGAATATCTGGTTGCTTCAGACATTACAACTATAATATCTGTACAGTCATTAAGACTTTGCTTAATATGGTCTGTTAATGCCTTTCCGCTTCCCGTTATAGTAAAATCTAAAATATCGAGATAATAAGGGACATTCATCGCTTTGAGCTCATTAGCGATTTTATTAGCGGTATATGCATCTTCTTTTTTATGAGAGATAAAAAATTTAATCATCTCGCTCCACCTATTAAAAGCTTTAGGTTGTCCCATGTCCATCTATACATTTTATCTGAATTTGTTGCTGCTACTGGCTTGACACAATTATCATTAGCCCTTCCATACAAAAGAAAATATGGTACACATTCTTCTTGAGCTATCTTTAATTCTGCACTTACGCCAGTAGCTGAATCCGTATTTTTTCCACAAATTACAATTACAACATCGCATCCTTTAATCCTGCGGCGTGCGTTTGCTTTCCAATCCTTGGCAATAGTTTCCTTTATGGACATGTCGGTAATTTCAAACGGGGAATCAGTATTTCTAGCTTGCCCGACTAATAAATTTTTCAAATCTAAATCATGATCATAATCAAAACTGATAAATGTGCGTTTTTTCCCCATAGTGAGTTCTCCTTTCTAAATGAGTTTATTATTTACTAATCGCCAATATTGTTTTCCAATGGAAGTTAATGCACACGATTTAGAATGCATAGCTGCGAAATACATGTGCTCTTCACCTACTGGAACGACCAATCCAATTCCTTCCAATTTCTGCAAGTCGGAAAAAATTTTTGTATTATGTGGATTAGCATACGGTTGAATGACATCATGTTTCACATCCAAAGAATTAGTCGGCTCAAACGACGGATCAATCGGAAGTTCCGCATTTTCATCTGAAAAATATGTGCAGATCTTTCTAATAATAGATATATCCACCTGCGGAATGACTCTGCGTAAAGGTGTAAAGCGAGTTACATTTGTTTTAAAAACAGGTCGTTGCTCCCACGGGCCTAAAGCTTTGTCTATGTAAGCATATATACCACCCGGAGTAATGTGTCCTGTAATATCAGCCGCCCCACCATTTAATGCTTCTAATAATAGAGAAGTAAACAATCCATGTCCATTTAGTTCGACAGATGTTTCTGTGGAACGGCTAGCGGTTAAAATAGTGACTCCTTCATTGATTACTGCAGTAACCTGTCCAGAAGAACTAATACTTCCCATAAAACCAGAATAACAGCTGTCTAAAATAATAATTTTATCTTTACATCGTGAATCATTAGCAATATTCAAAACTTCTTGTAGTGATACTCCATAGTCATGTGCTCCAAAATCCGGAGTAACCAAATACCCACCTACATTATCAATATGGCCATGTCCAGAATAGTAAAATAATGCAACATCAGCATCTCCCGAAAAGCATTCTTCAATTAGTTTTCTCAAGTGTGCTTTGGTCGAGACATTTTTCTGTAATTTTACAGAAAAGTTAGGTGAACCATCACCATTGCAGCTTAACTCTTGTGCCATATGTTCTGCGTCATTACAGCATCCATGTAAAGGACATTGGGTATAATTGTCAATTCCAACAATCAATGCTTTCCTCATGTTTTTCGCTCCTTTTATTTATCTAGGACCTAAAAATTTGTCTCCATTCAAATGAATCATGTGATCCGGCATATCAGCGATCCAAACTTCCGTTTCCCAAGCAAGCATCTCAGAAAACTTCTTGAATGTCTTAAAATCCAGAAAAGCTGTAACATAGATTTTCCCCGCGGTTACGCCGGTGGTCATTTCTTCAATCTCTTTGATGCGTTTCGGCTCCATCGGCCCAACAGATGTTACCGACTCTATAAAATACAGCCAGTTCTTCTCCTCTGAGTAGAGGACCACATCTGGCATCTTATCATGTAATGTAATAGTAAATCCCAGTTCGCTAAGCTTGTCCTCGTTCTTTACCAAATCCTTTTCAATGGTATCGCCAACATAGAGGCATTCCGAATTTGGAGCAAAGCGTGGTGCAAATTCCTCGATAATTGCTTTTTGGAGTTGATTATGATCGCCTGGAGAAAAAGTGAAATCTTCACCGTTGATTTTCACAGGCATCTTACGCCTGACACGCTTGGAAGCATATAGCTGAACAAGAGTGTCGTGATTAGTTTGAAAAGAAGTAAGCTTGTTTTCCCACCGAACTGTTCCAAAACTCTGTACCAACTTCAGCATTTCATCTGTCAACCGATAGCGGTAATTTGGGCTATTGGTGGCCTTACCATTATCCTCGATGAAAGCCGCATTTCTGAAATGGTGCATAGCCTGTTTACGGAAGGTCTCACGACTGTTTTCTGCATAAGTAGTTCCATAATTGCTATTCGAAAAAGCAATTACATCGTGAATACGAATCCATTCGTTGGTCGCATCTTGCCACGGAGTTTCCTCAACAAGTCCCGCCATGGCAAGCAAAACACAACAGCACATGGTATTTTGCTGCTTTGCCGGGACTTGTAAGGCATTTAAGATCTCTTTTGCTTCATCTATTTTACTCATACATAACCCCTCAAAATTCTGTCACAAACCGGTTCCGACATATCGTGTGCAGCAATCAACTCTTTCCCCATGGCCTCAATGACATCCATGGATGGAACCGGCATAGAGTTCACCTCAGTTGAATTGACCTGCGTTGAACCATTCAAAATCCTATAATAGCAGTCATACAAGGTGGAATTAAACAAGACATAAAGCCCGTACACAATGCACTCCGAAAGATCGCGCATCCCATCGATAAAATTTATCTTGTTTTGTGTGCTGATCTGGGAATACTCAGGATGCTTTTTTGCCAAGTAAACACCACATTGAAGCCGCCTATGTTCTTCTTTTGCTGTAAATCGTTTGACAAAAAGATAGTTCTTATTTGGCTGTAATAGCCCCCGCTGATCAGTAACCAGATACTCGTGTTCCTTCCCTACAGGAAAAACCACTTTGCCATTTTGTATGTGCTGAGAATAGAACAATGGAACAGCCTGCTCTTCAGCTGCATCTCGCAGTGCTTCTCTGTTTCGGAAGTCAACTGTAAGTCCAGTTTTCATTTTTAGGCCAATGCTTGGTAGAGTGTTCTCCCACTTGTTCAAACTATTAAGTGTCTCCACTTCCTCAGCATTTGTCACCAGGTATACATAGAAATCGGGCCCATTTATAACGGCAGAATAGGGGGCCTTGAAAATGGTCTTTTTTGAAAAGTCTGAATTACTTTGGGTCGTAGTAATAGTAACAGTTTTTGGCTTTGAGCGCGTTTTTCTCAGCTTAATAATGATAGTTTCCTGCAGTACGCTCTCTTTTTCAAAGACTTTATCTCGACTAACAAATAAGTGAATATGCTCCAAAACGCCTTCACTTAAAAACTTCTGACGAAATCTCTTGAAATAAGCACCTGAAGTCCAGGAGCGCGGGATAATATAAACCATTTCGCCCCCATCCTTTAAGTTAAACATACTCATAGAAGCAAAGAGAAAGTAGAGATTGGGAGCGCCATAACATACATCCGGCATGGCTAAGGCTTCCGGGGCGTCCTTTGGTATTTTCATATATGGAGGATTTGCGATTACAAAATCAAATTTTTCAGGCTCCAAATTCGCTCCTAACATCAGGTTATAGTCAGCCGCTTGACTTAAAATATAGTTATCAGAAACGATTTCATAGGATATTTTCTGTTTGGATTGACTACACGCTATTTCCAGATTGGCCCGCAATAACTCCATTACATTGGGGTCATTCTCATAGCAAACCAGTCTAATCTCTTTTATTGCCGTGAAAGCCTGCAAGCGTTCCAATAATGCAATTGAGAGAATCCCAGAACCAGCACCAGGATCAAGGATAGAAAGTGCCTGACATCCATTAGGAATTCCAAATAGTCCAGCCATAAAAACAGCAGTTTCTTTGCTTGTAAAGAACTGGCCATATTTTTTGCGCTGGATTTTCGGCATATGATCAATATATTCTGTTGTTGCCCTAATTGCAAAGTCAAGCATGCTCATGATTCGTAAACTCCATAATTTCATCAATACCGCAGTCTAAAGCCACACAAATTTTATACAGGCTCTCCATTGATACAAATTCATTTTTTCCCATCTTTGCTAAGACATTAAAACTAACGCCAGCAGCATCTTTTAATTCCGAGCGTTTCATTTTTTTATCAATAAGAATTTTCCAAAGCTTGTCATAAGATACTGGCATCTCAACTTCTCCAATCATATCTGGATAAGTCATTATACCATAAAACACACAATAACTCAAGAATGTCTCATGATATCATGAGACCAATTTGGCGTAACAAATGGTGTTAATTAGTTTTAATCAAGCAAAGATTTTACTGGCACAGCCTTCAGATACAGTTCCGGCTCACCATTCAAAATCAGTTCGGCATAGACCAGCGGATCGTTGCAGATCAGCCAGTCCAATTTCAACCGCTGGTACATGCTATTTGCTACCTCGTTCTCCACGGCGGTGCAGTCGATGGAGAGCAGTGTCCCTCATCCAGGCGAAGCTCCACGCAGGCGGTGTCCACGTTAAACTCGCAGGATACAATCTTTCTCATAGTCGTTACCTCCCAATACTTGAATTTCAGTTGATTTTCCGCATCGGCACAAGGGCCGCTTTGGTTGTTTTAGGTACTTGCAAGCAATGCTTGTGGCTATCCATTCGCCACAAACTGCTTGTTGAGGGCAGCGCCCCCAAGCCCCTTTGATCTCAGAAATTCTTCTGAGAGCTGCGCGTCCGTTGGACGCTTGGGAAGGGTACGCCGAAACGCCGTACCCCTTTCTCCGGCAGTACGCCGCGAAACACGACATACCCCTCCATGGAACGAACCGTTCCGCCCCCATGTTGTTTTAGGGCTGCCGTGATACGTCGCAGCCCTCCGGCGGATGGGTGGACAAAACGTCCCCTTATCGAAATCATTTGGGGCGGCAACCCTATACCTCGTTTTAGGGCATAGGGGTGTCGTGAAACACGACTCCCTTATGAGACAATATTCCTATCCCGCGATAGGGTGGGCTGTCAAAAGGACTTTCCAAAATGGAATCCCCTTGTCCAGAGTGATGGCCTCGGTTTCCTCTTTCCACAAAGTGACAGAAGGGGTGCGTAAACTTCTCACCCCTTTGTTCCGTGGGGATGCCCCGGAACAGGGTGTCCTAATTCCACAACAGGTACGTCGTAAAACGCGACGCACCCAAAGCGAAAACATGCCACGCCACATGACGCCTCTGCCGTCTGCGGCAGGCCGTAAACGCAAAAAAAGAGGGCCTGCGAGATTGGATTCTCACAGGCCCTCTTGGTGCTGATCTTTATGCCGTTTTCTCTTTTTGGTTGGATTCCTGGATGACGGACATCTCCGTGTTTTTCTGTTCTGCTTTCTTTGCCTCCCTGCGTTCCTTCTGCCTTTTAAGGCCCGCTTCTCTCATGCAGGCTTCGCAGCAGTATTTCACATCATTCCTGTCCGTTGTGAAGACCCTTCCGCAGTTTTCACAGGTGCATTCCCGTTTCCTATCCTCCGCCGCTTTCTGCCGGTAAAACTTGGCTCGGCACTTGGGGCTGCAAAACAGGGTGTTGGATCGTTTGGATTCAAATTCTCCGCCGCAGCATTTACAGGTCAGCTGAAAGGGCTGCCCTACGGCGTGTTCCCCGGCTTTGATCTGCTGATAGCGTTCCCGGCTCTTGATGCGGTGTCGTTTGAGCTGTTCCTGCCGCTTGATCTCCTCCGGCGTCAGCTCCGGTTCCGGCAAGTCAAACCGCCCGATAAATTTCAGATAAATCTCAACCTCCTGCACTCGGTCCCCATCCACCTTTTCCGGGGCATGGACCATGATCCGGTCAATAAACTCATGGATCATCGGGGTGGTCAGTTCGGAAAAACCGGTGTACTTCTTGGCCAGCGCAAGGAACTGCGCCGCCCGGTCGCCATCTTCTTCAAATGAGGCCAGCTGTCCTTCCGCTTCCGACACAGAGGCGGTCAGAGATTTCTGCTCCGCCTCGTATTCGGCAAGCAGGGTATCAAAGCGTTCATCGGTAATGCGGCCCATGGCGAAGGACTCGTAAAGCTTTTTGATGATGGTGTCCAGCTCGCCGATCCTCTTTTTCTCCCGGCTCAGCTTCCGCTTGGTTTCTTTTGCCGCTTCCCGCTGCCGAATCTGCGAAGCGGAGCGCACCTTTTCGATAAACGACTCCTGATTGGAGATGGCAAAGGCGCTGGCTGCCCGGATGGTTTCCAGAATCAGCTCCCGAACCGCTTTTGTCCGGATATAGTGGCTGCGACAGGCGTGCGTGCGCTTCTGATGGGCCAGCGTATAGGCGGAGCAGTCATAAAAATCCGATGGATATGGATTATTTTTCGTCCCGCCCCGGGAGCGGTGGTTATACATCTTCTCGCCGCAATCGGCGCAGTACAGCAGCCCAGTCAGCGGGTTTGCTTCCCCGAGGGTGTCAATGCGCTTGGGCGTTTTCCGCAGCTTCTGTGCCAGCTCCCATGTCTCTTTATCCACAATGGCTTCGTGGGTGTTCTCGAAGATCCGCCACTCCTCCTGCGGGTTGGGGACACTGTTCTTGTCCTTATAGGACTGCTTGTGGGAGCGGAAGTTCACCGTATGCCCCATATACTCCGGCTTGGAGAGAATTTGTCCGACAATATAGCCGCTCCAGTTATAGGGGTTGGGAAACTCCTCTTTGCTTTTCCAGATACCCTTGTTCTGCCTGCCGAAATAAACGGCGGGCGTCTCCACCTGATCTTCAAAGAGGATGCGGGCAATCTCATAAGGCCCCTTTCCCTCGATGGTCAGCTGGAAGATCCGGCGGACAACCGCAGCGGCCTCCTCATCGACCAACCAATGGTATTTGTTCTCCGGGTCTTTTTTGTAGCCATAGATGGCGCAGTTTGTTGTAGGCTTGCCCGATTCGCCTTTCACACGGATCGCTGTTTTCTGCTTGCGGCTCAGATCACGAAGATACCACTCGTTCATGATGTTGAGGAACGGGGCAAACTCATTGCTGTTCTGGTCGCTGCTGTCCACGCTGTTGGCAATCGCCACGAAGTGAACGCCATGCTCACGGAAGAATACTTCTGTGTAAAAGCCGGTCTGCAGATAATCTCTGCCGATTCGGCTCATGTCCTTTACAATCACATGGGCAACCTTACCGGTTTCAATATCTGCCTCCAATTGCTTCCAGGCTGGACGGTTGAAATTACCGCCGCTCCAACCGTCATCGGTATAGTGCTGAATATTCGTGTAGCCTCTCTGCTCGGCATAGCTTTCCAGGTACTTTTTCTGGTTCACGATGGAGTTGCTGTCCCCAGCCTGCTCATCGTCACGGGACAAACGCTCATAGAGAGCCGTGATTTTCCCTTCAGTCTGTTTTACGCTCATGATGCGCTCCTTTCAGACTGACGGCTCATTTGTGGTGATTCCATTATACCACAAGAACCCCGAGGATTGGCAGCCTCGTTTTGAATCAGTCTTAAAATTTTCTCTTCCATGGTTTCTGTCGCCGTCTCACTGCCGTATACTTTCACCCGATAGACAGTGGAACCGATCCGGCGATGGATCGTATAAACGCCCTGCGTTTCTCTCTCATTCCCCATAGGCAATATCCTCCGTCAAGTTTTTCCTCCTGTATTCCTGCTGTGTAACGCTTTTCTTTGCTGTTTTCATGGTTTTAATAAAACTCCTTTCCAAACGTAAAACGCCCTCCGAAAACCCTTGCGGCATCCGGGTTTCGGGGGGCAAAATGGTTACTTTCTCCTGCTTCTGAATTTCCGCACTCTCGCCGCAGTCTGCCGACGGCGGGCAGACTCCGCACATGCCCGGGAGCAGTACGCCCGTTTCCCGTCTGCCGGGAATTTCCGGCCGCAGTACCGGCAGATGCGGACAGGCTGGCTTTCCAGCGACGCTTGCAGCTCCGGATCGTCGGGCAGAAGCGATTCCAGAAAGTAGCGGCACATCGCACTGTTTGTGTAGCAGATGTCGAACATAGGGCAGTCGCAGTCCAGCGGCAGGCACCCGTACTCACTGTCATAGTTGGCACAAAGCCTTTTGACCAGCTTTTTGATGGAGCGCTTTTCCTTTGCCGTCAGCTCCCTGTTTTGGTTTGACATCTTGTTTTCTCCTCCTTTCAAAAATGTAATCGGAATACTTAGTTTTAGATTACCTCCTCACTAATAGGAGAAAACAGCGGTGTAAATCGGAACTGTTTTTGAAAAAATCAAAAATAAATGATGGACAGCACAGGCTTTTAAGATAAAATAGGAGTCAGAAGGGAGGCGAGGTCATGGACGAAGAGCAGAATGAACTGTGGTGGGAAGAAGAAAGCGAAGAAAATTCGGAAGAAACACCCTGGGCGGAATCCCTCCTTGACTTTGCCGACTGGAATCAGGACGAGGACACACCTGCCTTTGATGAAGTACTGGAAGAAGCCCTGGCGGAAGAGCGGAACGCCGCTTTGGAGAGCGAGCTGGAGCTGGACGAGCATCCCTTGGAAGCAGAGGCGGGCATTCCAGAAGATGCCGATTCCGCCGAATCTCCCATCAGCCTGAATACGCTCCGCCAGCAGATAGAGGAAACGGCGGTGGAGCGCCTGGGCCTGGCCGCCAAGACAGAGCCGGACTTTTCCGTGGTCATTAGGGAAATGGACCGACTGGACCGCAACCGGGAACGCAGAGAGCGGTATCACGAAAATCTTCGTGGAGATATACCCTTGGAGTATAAGAAAGCAACCTATGGATTGGTTTTCCCTGAGTGGCTGAATACGCCGGAACGGCAGCAGCTCCTGAAGGGCAATTTCCTGAACCTGATTTACGACTGCCCCTATGAGATGCACCAGCTGACCGCTGACCCCTTTCTCTCCAAAATGGTGGAGCGGATGAAAGAGGAACATAAGGAAGTGCTGTACTTCCTCTCCCTGCGGCTTTACAGCACTGCTAAGGTAGCCGCCATGAGGGGGCAGTCAGATCGAAATATCCGCAAACTCCGGGATACTTACACACGAAAGTTACAGCGTCAGCTGTATGAATATCTCCTGCGGAAGAAGCACTTGACCCTGCGGGAAAAGGAGTTTGTGGCTCTCTATGCTGCAAGCTTAGAGCAGAACGGAAAGAACTCAGCAAAGGTCAGACGGGAAAATAAAACGCCGCCCCGTAAAAAGGGCGGCTTGACAGAATCGGAAGATTGAGCCTATACTTGTAATAGGATTATGATATATCAGATTACTTGGGAGATGAAATCATGCGGGACCTATTTGCACACGCCAGTTCCTATTGGGTGCGGTACGATCAATATGAAATCAAGGCTGGAGAGGACGGCAGGCGATATATCATGGCCGCCCCAGAGGCAGAACCAAAAGTTTACGATCCTCTCAAGGATTCCGAAAAGCTGGTGGTGGACGCCCTCAATGTGGGGATGCTCTGCATGGGCCGGAAAAGCGAGGAGGTCATAGAGCAGGCGGTACTGGAATTTGTTCATCAGTACGGCCTGTTGGGACTGATGACCGCTCTGCCCACCACGCCGTCTTTTATGGACTATGAAGCAGTCTATCTTCCGAAAAACAGATTTATAAAAGCAGAATCCATGCAGACCGATGCATATCTGTCCTTATTCTATCCCTTTGAAAAATTGGATGTGGTAAAAGAGGGAATCCAGTCCGGCTGGGACGTCAATCAGGACCGGGCGATGATGGCCCTTGCCATGACCTTTGCCCAGCAGCCCATGGCGATGAATATGCAGTTTCAGCGCCAGTACGCGGAGCCCTATGAATGGGTCGTGCAGCAATGCAAGGATTGGGCCTTTACCCTGACCAGCAGCTTTTTGTTTTACCACGATTACGACCAGCTGGACGAGGCATCCAGGAACACCTATCGGATGGGCATGGCCGCTTTCGGCGGGATTGCTCCCACATATCATATCGCCCTGTTTGACAAGCCCGCAGCCGGCCCCACGATTGTTTGGGATTTTCATTCGCTTCTGACAGCGATCCAGCTTATGTTCAGCTTCATGCTGACGGACGAGGAAAAACCGCTGCGGCTCTGCGAACATTGCCAGAGGGCTTTTGTTGCCAGCCGGGCCAATAATGTATTTTGCAGCCCACAGTGCAAAAACCAGCATAATGTGTATAAGAATCGGGCAAAGAACCGGGATAGAGACGAGAAATAATAAAAAGGGGGGGCGCTTGCCGCAGCTGATTGCTGCCAAAAGCGTCCCCTTTGTATATGGTGTGTTCTTCTTCATACACTATGCGCCAGCGCCTTAGCCGTAGTGCGAAGGTTAGTGCTGCGCTTCATGTGGATGAACAGGTCAAAAATGAGCGTGATGGAGGTTCCGTTGACGGTGAACGAATCGTTCACCGTCTAATCTTCTGCAGCCTTGGTTCTTTCCTCGTTCTACCAGCAGGTCGAAGCAGAGTTTCACCCGGGCTTGCGAAAAATAGACAGAACCGCAGATGTAACCTGCCGCCGGAACTGATTCGCCTTGGGCAGCTTACTGGACAGCACCAGAGAATAGTGGCCGGATTCGTTGAGAATGATAATCCCACGGGTTGAGATGCCAAAGGTCGCGTTTCCCGACCTTTCCCTTCGTCCATTGTGAGCTACACTTCATACACCAACTCACGGAGTAGGATTTCCTCCGCCCGGTTATGGATGCTGTTCATGCGGCGCACCCACTCCATTGGGTCTGCCGCTTTCAGGACTTCTGTGACGCCTTCTTGTTTTTTCATAGCAGCTATCATCACTTCCATGCGGGCATTGCAGAGCTTGTCGATCTCGGTCAAGTGATTCCAGAGCCGCCCTTCCACTATGAGATCCGTGTAACGGGCAGGATGATGCTCTTTCAAAAAGTTTCGCCGCATTCGGCCATATTTGCCGAGCTGATACTCCTCCTGCTCGGGAAGTTTTATGTTTGGGATAAGATAATCCCCCTCCTGACGGTATGTGCCGCCCATTTCTTCAAAGATAGATTTCATAACGACCTCCTTTGTGTGTTTTGGTTTCGGCAGTTATTGGGATATTTTCACTCCTTTCCTATAACTGCTTTTCAATTCACCACAAATGAGCCGCAGTCATATGTATTAGATGGCAGAAACCACCCTTTACATAGTAACTCTTGATTGGAGATAGAATTACTCTCGCCCTGTAACTCATCATCGC
>ENA-ORTQ01003349-ORTQ01003349.1-human-gut-metagenome-genome-assembly--contig:-NODE-3349-length-12173-cov-3.686087_pt1 | contig 12173 bp, 9 predicted proteins | sample MGYA00241912_ERZ509188 | MGnify/ENA primary metagenome ERZ509188 (study PRJEB26280, sample SAMEA2338849) | human gut metagenome | biome: human gut; feature: human-associated habitat; material: faeces...
GGATTTATGATGCAGAGTAAGGGCTTTTCTGTATGGTATCCATTCTTTATGAGTATGTTTATCTTTGCGGGATCTATGGAATTCGTAACGGCAAATCTTCTGCTGTCGGCATTCAGTCCGGTTGCAGCTTTCTTTCTGGCACTGATGGTTAATGCCAGACATTTATTTTATGGCCTTTCTATGCTGGATAAATATAAAAATACCGGTTGGAAGAAGTTCTACCTGATCTTTGGCATGTGTGATGAATCTTTTACTGTCAACTGTACAGTAACACCGCCGGATGATGTAGACCGTGGATGGTTTATGTTTTTTGTCAACCTGTTAAACCAGATTTACTGGGTATTCGCTGCTACAGCGGGTGCACTCTTAGGATATGTGATTCATTTTGATACAACCGGAATCGAATTTGTCATGACCGCACTGTTTGTCGTTATGTTCCTGAACCAATGGGAAGAATCCAAAGATCATCTTCCAGCTCTGGTAGGATTGATTTGTTCTGCCATCTGTCTTCTGATCTTCGGAAGCAGCAATTTTATTGTTCCGTCCATGATCTTTATCATCGTGGCCTTCACAGCCGAGCGCAGATTCAGTAAGAAACCGGAGGTGGCTGCAAAATGACTATGACAACAACACAAGCTATCATCACCATTGCGGCAGTTGTCCTTGGAACAATGGCAACGCGTTTTATCCCATTCATTATTTTCCCGGAGGGTAAAAATCCACCGGAATTTATCAAATATCTCGGAACCGTACTTCCGTATGCGGCAATCGGACTTCTTGTCATCTACTGTCTGAAAGATGTCCCTGCAAGCAGTACACATGGACTTCCTGAAGCAATTGCAATTGTTTTCATCGTACTGCTCCACAAGTGGAAAAAAACACCCTGCACTCTGTTGCAAAAACAAAGTACAGGGGATTTTATCTTAAATTCTTTCTTTCAAATCTGTCAGGCAATCTTTCGAAGTGCCTCACATGTTCTGTCATATTCTTTTTCTACTGCTGCAAACAGTTCATCCGTACCTTCTATCGTGGTCGCTCCACGAAGTTTTTCTGTCAGTTCCTGACTTGGTGCAAAAAGATTATCAAATCCAAGGTTCAGGCAAATACCTTTCAGTGTATGTGCTGCACGAAATGCTGTCTCTGCATCTTTATCTGCCAGTGCTGTCTCCAACTGTCCAAAACTCGGATCATCCAGAAACTTAAGCGCAAATTTCTTTACAAGCGCTTCACTCACCAGTCTGCTCAGTACTTTATCAAAATCAGATCCTAATTCTTCATAACATTCTCTGACTGTCATATCATTTATCTCCTATTCAAAAAACTTTTTTCTCATATCATTCATCAGCATTTTGGCTTTGCCCCCCCCCTGGAAAAATCGGCATTTTCCGGATTTCCAAGGTCCGTATATTCTTTTTCCATATTTTTGAAAACAGAATCCATAAAATCTTCTTTTGCATTTTCAAACTCTTTGAGTTCTGCTGATTTCTCTTTCTTCTTCAGAGGGTTGTTTTCCTGTGTACTGCCTTTTACTTTGCGTTTGATCCTGTCCTGAATATCGATCAGACATTCAAGCAAAATCGGATTAAATGCACCGCATTCTCCATTCAGGATCATCTGAATCGCTTTCTCATGGGAATATGCTTTCTTATAAACTCGTTCGCCCACAAGTGCATCATACACATCTGCAAGAGAAACTACCTGCGCTGAAATCGGAATCTCATCTCCCTTAAGCCCGTCCGGATATCCTCTGCCATCATATCTCTCATGATGCCATCTGCAGATCTGATAAGCAACCATCATCAGTTCCTCATCCTCATATCCTTCCATATTTTTAAGAATACGGGCTCCTATGATCGTATGATTCTGCATGATCTTAAATTCTTCATCAGTCAGTTTGCCCGGCTTGTTCAGGATCTTATCATCAATGCCAATCTTGCCGATATCATGTAATGCAGACGCTGTTGTGATCAGCAGTCTTTCTGACCATGTGATATTATACTTATCTGTTTTCTGTACAAGACTCTCCAGAATCATTCCTGTCAGTATATTGATGTTCAGTACATGGCTTCCACTTTCACCATTACGAAATTCTACGATCTGACTTAAGATTTCAACCATCATACGGTTGTTCTTTTCTTTTTCATAAACCTGATTCGTGATCAGAGTGATCAGGCGTCTTTGCTTTGCATAAAGCTTGATCGTATTATAGACTCTTCGATGCACAACTCCTGCATCAAACGGTCGATTAATGTAATCCGAAACACCCATTTCATATGCACGTCTGACGACTTCAGTAGAATCCTCACTGGAAATCATAATAACCGGAATATCCTCAAGGTAGTGATGACGATTCATATAATTAAGAACTCCGAATCCATCCATTCCCGGCATGACGATATCCAGAAGAACCAGCGAAATTTCCCGTTCGTACTGTCTCAGTTTATCGATGCAGGACTCACCACTGTCAGCTTCCACGATATCATATTCTTCACTGAGGATCTCTGACAGAATTGCACGGTTCATCTCAGAATCATCAACGATCAGAATTCTGTATTTGTAGGTTTTGGATGTTTCACCGCCCTCTGCTTTGTCCTGAACTTCTTCATCATGTTCAGTCACTACCATATTCTTGCATGTTTTGGCCTGATACATGAACTGATCTGCTTTATGGATTGCATTCTCCACAGTACTTCCCGGAGCGGAAAGCACACCTCCGATACTCACCGACAGACGAAGCTGTGAGTATCCCGGAACCTTCGTATCATGAACTTTTTCCTGAATCTGCTTTAATTTATCTGCAAAAATCTGATCCGTAATATCCGGCATCACGAGCAGGAATTCATCACCACCCATTCGGATCAGCATATCAGTACGACGTACATTCGCCTTTACGATTCCTACAACTGTCGTCAGTGCCAGGTCACCTGCATCGTGTCCAAATGTATCGTTGTATATCTTAAAATCATCCAGATCGATCATTGCAATGCCTGCTGTCATATCAGAATTTTTGATTCGTTCTTCGTAATAGCGTCTGTTGTAGATTCCGGTAAGCGCATCTGTATATAATTCCCGATTATAGCCTGAAAGCTGTTTGATCAGTTCCGTACGTCCATCATCATCCATGATCGCATCTGACTTCATGGCATTGATCAGTTCAATCACATACGGTTTGCCGTCTATTTCTATATATTTGGAAATTACCTGGTAGATATTGGAATTCAGATATTCCAGCTTCAGTACTTTTTCTTTTTTCTGTAATGCTTCTCTGGATGTACAGTTCTTACAACGTGTACCTTTTTTCCAGAAATCATAGCATTTACAAGGAAATCCATCCACATCTTCTACACCTTTCAGATTTCCCATTTCCAGTGTATCCACATCCAATAACCGAACCACTTCAAATACTTTTTTGAGTTGCTCTATCATTACCTCGGATTCCTGCTTTGTCATTGCAGTATCATTCGTCATTCATTCATGTCCTTCCTGCGCTGCCAGCCACTGCTGCCCGTTACAGCCGATATACAACGTAACTTATTTAATGTTTTTATTATAGCATTCTGCGCATATTGCGTAAAGTTTAATATTCACAACAATAACCAAAAAAGTGCAGATTTCTATCTGGAAGAAACTCTTTTTTTGTGGTACTCTATTGTTCAGAATCATGAATTTGGAAGGGAGAATATAAATGCTTCAGGATGATTATATACTGCGTCAGATACGCGAAATGGTACGTGCAGTCATGAAAATGCTGTTCCAGGTAAGTGCAGTCGAACTGACACCTGATGTGATTGAAGATACAGATGCCAGACAGATACTTACAAATCTTACAGATCTGGCAGACAATGGTAAAATTGACGAGGCAGAAAATCAGTTATACGAAATGACCTGCGATGGTGACCGTCAGAATCTTGAAATTGGTCTTCTGTTCTACTACCACCTTAATGGCAAAGACGATGAATTTCTGGAGGCCAGTAATTTCAGCCGCGAGGAGATCATGATGGGAATTCAGGACCTTGCAGAGCGTTACAATTTAAGTGGAATCGCAGAAGCATTCCGTACAGAAATTCTGTAAACAGGAGCATTACATAATGAACAAAAAAGAAATCTCAGAAATCAAGAAACAGTTTTCTCCAAATAACTGTGCGATCACCAGAATCTGCGGCTGTTATGTGGATGGCGAGAAAAATAAAAAAACAGAACTGAAAGAAGCATTTCTTTCTCTTTCGGAAGAAGAAATGTTTAAATACTTTGAAATCTTCAAGAAGACTTTATCCGGCACAATTGGAAAAAATCTGATCAACATGGACTTTCCGCTTGAACAGGAAAAAGAAGGTGGTACCCAGGAATTTCTCATGAAACTCCGTGGCAGTAAACTTCAGGATAATGCTATACTTGAGGAATTTTATGATAAGATCATCGAAAATTATGATTATGGTGAGAATTACTATATCATTCTCATTCATGCCGTTTACGATATTCCCGGAAAATCTTCCGATGGTCAGGAGATGTTCGATGCATCCGATGAAATCTATGACCATATCCTCTGCAGCATCTGTCCGGTCAATCTTTCCAAAGCCGGCCTGTGCTACAACGCAGAAACCAACAACATCGAAGACCGTATCCGTGACTGGATCGTAGAAATGCCAGATTTGGGATTCCTGTTCCCGGTATTTAATGACCGTAGCACGGATATTCACAGTCTTCTTTATTACACTAAAAATGCCGAACAGCTCAGAAGTGCTTTCGTAGATGAAATGTTTGGCTGTACCACTCCACTTTCTGCCGGCGGCCAGCGCGATTCTTTCAACGCACTTGTAGAAGAAACCCTTGGCGAGGACTGTGCCTACGATACTGTCATGAATATCCATGAGAAACTGAATGAATGGGTAGATTCTCAGAAGGATTCCCCGGATCCTGCTGTACTGACTAAACCGGAAGTGAAACGTCTCTTTGAAGAATGCGGTGTTGAAAATGAAAAACTCGAAACTTTTGATCAGACCTATGAAGCAATTGCCGGTGAAAACGCTTCACTTATGGCTGCCAATATTACCAATACACGACGTACTGAGATCAAAACACCGGATGTTGTAATTCACATTGATCCTGATCGTGCCGCGCTGATCGAAACGCAGGTGATCGATGGGCGTAAATGCATTGTTATTCCAATGGAAGGTGATGTAGAGATCAATGGTATCCATGTTTCCAGTGGAAACAGCGAAAGTACAGAATCCTAAGATTTCCAAACAATAAGCCCCCGCAAATGCGAGGGCTTATTACATGTCATTTATTCGTAAATTCCATTTACAGTAACATCAAATACTGCTTCTTTGCCAGCAAGATCTGCTGCCTGATAATCATCTGGGAATACAACAGTTACTTCTACTTTATCTCCCGGATGTGCACCGATCAGCTGCTCTTCAAAATTATCAATATATGTACCGGAACCGATTACCAGATCTGTTCCTTTACCATCTGTGCTTCCACCATCAAATGCAACTCCGTCAATCTTTCCTACATAATCAATATTGACCTTGTTTCCATCTAACTTCAAGAGAAGAATCTGTATTATAGGAAGCTGCTTCTGTAACTTCCGGAGTTGTTGTAGCCTCAGTCTCCTCTGTAGCTTCCGGAGTAACCGTTGCCTCTGTTTCTTCTGCTGCCTCTGTAACCTCCGGTGTTTCTGTTGCTGCAGCCTCTTCTGTCGGTTCAGGTGTTGCAGTTGCGATTGAGAATTTGTGATTATCCGTAACCTTCAGAGTCTTGAGAACCTTTTTCTCAACATTGATGTCTGCATCATCCAGCCATTTTTCTGTTGTGTCTGTATAAAGCTTATTCTCTCTTGTCGAGATAATTGACTGTTTCTTAGTCTCTGTAGCTTCTTCATCATTTACTTTATCAAGTTTTACTACATAGTAAGAAGTATCTGTCTCAATAACGTCCGGACCGATTTCTCCGTCTTTCAGAGTTCTGAGAACTTTCATAACCTCATCCGGATATGCACTGCTAGAAGAACTGCTGTCGGACTCTTCATCAGAATCTTCTTTTGCCGCATCTTCATTCACATCAAAAGTACCACTTACGGAAGAATAAGAATCATCCACTGATTTTGCAATTTCATTCAGATCTCCATCGGAACCGGCTGCTTTCAGATCATCCAGGATCTTCTGTGCATCTTCTTTTTTCTGTTTGATCTCATCATCGCTGAGATCTGCTGTACTGATGCTTACATAATCAAAAGATGACTGCTGTGCTTCTTCATCAGAAACATCTTTATCTACATCTGCAATGAGCGGATCATGCATTCTGCTCTTATAAGTCTGAAGCTCCAGATATGTCTTGATCTGATCTTCACTTACCGCAAGCTCCTGCAGTGTCTCTTCACTGTTGGCAGCCATAAATGCTGCTGCTGCATCTGCGATCTTCTGCTCATCATCATCTGTAACTTCTACATTATAGTCTGCAGCCTTTTCTTTCATGATGTACATCAGCTCTACATCTTTCAGAGACTGTTCTACTGCCTGTTCTCCATAGGTCTTTCCGTCTTCTGCATCCATGCTCCAGATAGAATAATCCTGTCCGCCCATAAAACTCTTATACATTGCTTCTGTCTGTGCCTGTCCTTCTCTTACAGAAAGACTCACGATTCCAAGCGGGATTTCTGTTCCATCCACTGTTGCAACTGTTTTTGTTCCATCTAATTTCTTTTCTCCACAGCCTGTGAGCATCCCCACTGCCATTACGCCTGTAAGAGCTGCAACAGCTGTTCTCTTTGTCATTGTTTTCATCTCTTCCTCCATTGCTTTACAATTCTAGCATATAAATAAGAGTATAAACTTTTTTGCCTTTAAGAGCAAGGAGAATCATAAAAATAGCCGTTTTTCACGGATATTTCACAGATTCTCCTCTTAATCAGACTATATGGATTTTATTCTTCTACAAGTGATTCCAGTTCCGTCAGAAAATCTGTCAGAGCTGTCAGTGTATTTCCAGCTCCCTCCGGAGTGAAAATAAATTTGGGTTCCTGTTCATTCTTGAATTGCAGCCCTCTTCTATATTTCTGCATCAGTACAGGAATACCTGCAGGATTCAGTTTGGCCCGTTCATACAATGTAATCTTCATATCCCTGGCGATCTGTTTGATCTCCACCACATAACATCGGTGTGCCTGTGCTTTCATTCTGGCGATCACAAGAAGATTCAGAACTGCTTTTGGCATTTCACCGAAGCGATCCAGCAATTCTTCCAGCATATCATCATAATCCTGCTGTGTCTCAATTCCGGCAATCCTCTTATAAATATCCAGTTTCTGATACTCATTGCTGATATAAGAATCCGGTATAAATGCATCCATATTCAGATCGATCGTTGTCTCAAAATCTTCCATTGTATGGATACCCTTTGCCTCCTTGACTGCCTCACTGAGCATCTTGCAGTAAAGGTCATACCCTACTGCATTCATATGCCCATGCTGTTCTGCTCCCAGAAGATTTCCGGCGCCTCTGAGTTCCAGATCACGCATTGCAATCTTGAATCCACTTCCCAGATCTGTATATTCTCGAATCGCAGAAAGTCTTTTTTCTGCAGTCTCTTTCAACATCGTATTCCTGCGATACATAAGGAATGCATAAGCAGTCCGATTTGAACGTCCGATTCTTCCACGAAGCTGATACAGCTGTGAAAGTCCATATCGGTCAGAATCATGAATGATCATCGTATTGACATTGGAAATATCCAGTCCGGTCTCAATGATCGTTGTAGAAACCAGTACATCTATATCTCCGTTAATAAATGCATACATGACTGCTTCCAGCTCTCGCTCACTCATCTGTCCATGGGCAAAATCCACTCTCGCATCCGGCAGAAGCTTCGCGATCCTTGCCGTCACATCTGCAATATCATTCACGCGGTTATAAACATAATAAACCTGACCGCCTCTTCGAAGCTCACGGTTGATCGCCTCTCTTACCGTTTCCTCATCATACTCCATAACATATGTCTGAATCGGAACACGATCCATCGGAGGCTCTTCCAGGACACTCATGTCGCGGATACCGATCATACTCATATGGAGTGTTCGCGGAATCGGTGTTGCCGTTAACGTCAGTACATCAATATCTTTTTTCAGCTGTTTGATCTTTTCTTTATGAACCACACCAAAACGCTGTTCTTCATCGATGATAAGAAGTCCCAGATTTTTATATTCCACATCCTTCGAAAGTACTCTGTGTGTACCGACTACGATATCCACCTGACCTTTTTTCAGATCTGCGATCGTCTTTTTCTGCTGCGCAGCCGTACGGAACCGGCAAAGAAGATCTACTCTCACCGGAAACTCTTTCATTCGCTGAATAAAGGTGTTATACACCTGCTGTGCAAGAATCGTGGTCGGTACAAGATAAACAACCTGGCGGCTTTCCTGAACTGCTTTAAACGCAGCTCGCAGCGCAACCTCTGTCTTGCCATATCCGACATCCCCACACACAAGACGGTCCATAATCTTGGTGCTCTCCATATCTTTCTTAGTATCTTCGATCGCAGCCAGCTGATCTTCTGTTTCCTCATACGGAAACATCTCTTCAAACTCTCGCTGCCAGACGGTATCTGGTCCACAGACATAACCTTCTTTTTCCTGGCGGACTGCATAAAGCTCCACAAGTTCCCTTGCAATATTCTGCACGGCACCGCGGACTCTGGATTTCGTCTTTTTCCATTCCTGCCCACCAAGCCGATTCAGTTTCGGCGGTTTTGCTGTTTCTGCCCCGGAATATTTCTGCAGTGCATCCAGCTGTGTTGCAAGAATATACAGATTACTTCCATTACGATATTCGATTTTGATATAATCCTTTGCAACTTTATCTACTGCAACTTTCTCAATACCTTTGTAAATGCCGAGTCCATGCTTTTCATGCACTACATAGTCTCCAATGGAAAGTTCCGAAAAGTCCTGGATTCTCTTTCCATTGTATTCTTTTTTCTTTTTACGCTTTTTCTGCTCTTTTCCAAAGATATCTGTCTCTGTGATGACTGCAAATTTAACCAGCGGATATTCAAATCCCCTCCGTGCATGGCCATACGCCACCATGATCTCTCCCGGCTGCAGAATACGATCAGAATCCTGTCCGTAGAATGCGTTCAGACCTTCTTCCTGAAGATCTTTTGCCAGACGTTCTGCACGGGTTCTGGAACCGGACAGCAAAACGATCTGATATCCTTCTTTTTTGTACTGTTTCAGATCCTTTACCAACAGTTCAAAACTACTTTGATAAGAGCTCATAGATTTTACTGTGATATTAAACTGACCTGAAATTTTCCAGTTAGATTTCTTCGGATCCAGCAAAGACATGGCAACACAATTTCTGTCATTTATCTTATGACACAATTCCTCCCATGTACACATCCAGTCACCGGAAAGACTGATCTCGCCCTTTTCCTTTCGATTCTCACAACTTTGCTGGAATTCCTCCTGCACAGCTTTTGCATTTTCCTCCAGATGATTAAGTTCATCCAAAAAAAACAGAGTTTCAGTTTCTTTAAAATAATCGAGAAATGAGACACCATTTTTCTCCATTGGCTGTTCTGCTGCAGGATAAATTGTAACATCATCCAGGTTTTCAAGAGAACGCTGGCTCTGTGCATCAAAACTGCGGATCGAATCAATTTCATCTCCCCACAGTTCAATACGCCAGGGATTTTCTTCTGTCAGAGAATAAATATCAATAATTCCTCCACGGATGGAAAACTGTCCTGGCATCTCTACCTGTCCAACACGTTCATACCCCATATGGACAAGCGCAGCTGTCAGTTTATCCATATCCAGGGTACTGTCGTTGCGAAAATGAATCAGTTGTTTTTCTATTTTTTCCAGAGGTACAAGATAGTCCATACAGCCATCAATACTGGTAACGACCGTAATCTCATCCTCACGTTCCAGAAGAGCGCGAATCACCTGCATTCGCTGACGAATCAGCAGATTCCCATGTATATCTGCCTGAAAAAAAAGAAGATCCTTTGCCGGATAGTAATAAACACGTTTATCATAAAAACGATAATCTTCATACAGTTCTTTCGCAGATTTTTCATCTGCGGCAATTACCAGATGACATGGAAAAAGCCCGGAAAGCCCATACATAAGATGAGCTTTCTGGGACTCCATACAACCACTGATCTCCAGAATTCCACGATTCTTTTTTGCCTGTTTTTGTATTTCTTCCATCTCTGCAAGATTCTGCAGAGGCTGCAAAAATGTCTTCATACATTCTCCATTTTCTTGTTGAACTGGTTCATGGCCGCATCCACACTGTCAGCCAGGATCATCTCTACAGCTTTGCAGGCTCTCTCCTGCGCCTCTTCCACAAGCTTACGTTCATTGCTTCCGAATCTGCCAAGTACATGATCTGCCAGATCCCATCCTTTTGGTTTGGCTCCGACACCAACCTTGATACGAACAAACGTCTGTGTACCAAGCTGCTGAATGATATGCTTGATTCCATTGTGCCCACCGGCACTGCCTTTCTTACGGATACGAAGCTGTCCCGGTTCCAGATCAATATCGTCATAAATAACGATCATCTCTGTCTCCGGATCGATTTTGAAGTAGTTTGCCATATCCCGGACAGGACCACCACTGAGATTCATATAAGAAAGCGGCTTCATCAGAATGACAGGTTGTCCTTCGATTCTTCCCTTTCCGTACATGGCATTGAATTTCACGCCAGACTGTGGAACATTATATTCCTCCACAAGCTTATCAATCACATCAAATCCCATATTATGGCGTGTGGCTTCATACTGCCTTCCGGGATTTCCCAAACCTACGATCAGATACATCAGAATTTCCTCGCTGTATTAATTAAAATAAACCATTTCGTCTTCCAGTGGATCACACTGCTCTACATGCTCCGCATCAAGTACGATACCTTCTTCACCCTGGTATTCGTTACGTTTCTCAATGCCGACTTTGGCTGTAACTTCTACCCATTCTCCCGGCGTCAGTTTCGGCGCATATGCGCTCTTACATACATAACCAAGAAATGTAGTATCATCTGCACAGCAAGTCATGGCTGTACGTCCCGGAACAAAGAATTTACTTCCCATTCCGCGAGGTTTCATGACTCTTGCTTTAAACTTGACTGTTTTGCCTTCATAATTTTCCGGATGATCCATTGCATCCACAAACCAGATGCCATAATCTTCCGGAAGAATCTCGATAACCGGCGCATTCATATCAAATGGCATTTCATCCTGGAAAATATCACCCAGCTCGCCTTCTTCATCCTCAAAAATAACTTCTGCTCTCTGATTTGCGACCTTGATTCCACGTCGATAAGTCGGAAGTGGATCTTCCTTTTTGCAACGGTTGAAGATAACCATATCTGTATTTTTTATCATATCCATAAAAATGGATTTCATATTCGCCATATATATCTGGAAAGTACTTCCATCTACACAGGTAATCTGCTGTTCTACTCCCCAGCCTGTCGGCAGCTGCATTTTTTCAAAATTGCTTACCAGCCACATGCCATTATATTCTATGATAACACGCTCCGGCTGATGAAGAATATCCATGGCAACCAGTCTGTCTGTTGTAAAGTCTTCCTCATTTTCAATTACCTCCACAACAGTATTATTGGCTTCAAGAATTGCCGGATCGTATTCTTCCTCCCCTTCCTCACAGAGGATCAGAAGTGTCTTTCCATCCGTATGGAAATAATCCTGCTGTATGGTAAAACTCAGGAAAGAAGTCTTGCCACTTTCCAGGAAACCGGTCATTAAATAAATCGGTACTTTGATCTCATCCATTGTCTGTATTCTCCTCTATGATTACAGGCCAAAAAGCTCAGCCAGTTTGTCCTCATTCAGTTTAGATCCGATCACGCAGAGACGACCTGTATATTCCGGTGCGCCTTCACGGATTTCTGTTTCTTCCGGAACCATATCAAAATAAATCCATGTTCCATCTTCTGCCGGAAGCATTCCTTTTGCACGGAGAATGATTCCATATTCATCAGATGCAGAAAGAGCTTCCAGCATCTTCTCAAGATTTTCTTTTGTATATTTCTTAATTGTCTCACGACCCCAACTTGTAAATACTTCATCTGCATGATGATGGTGATGGTCATGATGGTCGTGTCCACATCCGCATTCATGATCATGGTCGTGATGATGATGCTCAT
>ENA-ORTQ01003352-ORTQ01003352.1-human-gut-metagenome-genome-assembly--contig:-NODE-3352-length-12160-cov-3.018670_pt1 | contig 12160 bp, 10 predicted proteins | sample MGYA00241912_ERZ509188 | MGnify/ENA primary metagenome ERZ509188 (study PRJEB26280, sample SAMEA2338849) | human gut metagenome | biome: human gut; feature: human-associated habitat; material: faeces...
GTCCGGCGCCTGCCACGGCGGCGTAGACCTCCCGGCTGTCGGTGACGGAGGCGGGGACCAGCACGTAGCCCAGGCGCTCACCAGGGAGGGAGAGGGACTTGCTGAAGGAGTAGCACACGATGGTGTCTGGGTAGAGCTGGGGAATCCAGGGCACCTGGAAGCCGGAGAACACGATCTCCCGGTAGGGCTCGTCGGAGATCAGGTAGATGGGGTGGCCGTAGGCCCGGCTCTTTTCCGTCAGGATGGCGGCCAGCCGCTCCAGCGTCTCCCGGGAGTAGACCACGCCGGAGGGGTTGTTGGGGGAGTTGACCACCACGCCCTTGGTGTGCTCGCTGATGGCGGCCTCAAAGGCGTCAAAGTCGATCTGGAATCCCTCGATCTCCGGGGGAATGAGCACCATCTTGGCCCCAGCGCCCTCGATAAAGACCTTATACTCCGGGAAGTAGGGGGCAAAGACGACGAACTCGTCCCCGGGGCAGGTCAGGCCGTTGAACACACAGCACAGGGAGGCGGCGGCCCCCACGGTAATGTAGAACTGGTCGGCGGTATAGCAGGTGCCGAAGCGGCGGTTGAGGGAGTCGGCGAAGCGCTGGCGGGCCTCCTGGTCCCCCTGGGCGCTGGTGTAACAGTGGATGACCTCCGGCTGCTCCCGAAGGATGCGGACGGCGGTGTCGTTGACCTCCTGGGGGCAGGGGACGCTGGGGTTGCCCAGGGAGAAATCGAAGACATTCTCCGCCCCCACCTGGGCGGCACGTATCTTGCCGTATTCAAAGAGCTCGCGGATGACGGACCGGGCGGTGCCCAGCCCCAACATGCGTTGATTCACCATGAAGATGGCCTCCTGTCCTTTGTCTGATTTGAGCCTATTATAGCACCGGGGCCAAGCCCCGTAAAGCGCATCTTTTCCCGCAGAAGGGAGGAAAAGCGGGCCGGGCCCGCTCTGCCGCACGCGGCGGCGGCGTCAGGAGGCGCCTTGAAAAGTGACCATATCAGATGCCGAGTCAAAACATATAGTAATTTAAAATTGGTATATTGCGATAAGTTTTAAAAATCTGGGGGGAGATCAAGCCGATCCAGTCAGCGTCCCGAAGAAATGGTGCCCATGCGCCTCCGTCGAAAATGCCCAGAAAAACAGGCGTAAAAACGCCGCACTCCCACGGGAGTGCGGCGTTCAAATTCTCACATCTCCTGACGGCCCTCCAGGGCCCGCATCAAGGTGGCGTCGTCGGCGTACTCCAGGTGGCTGCCCACCGGGATGCCGTAGGCCAGACGGGTGATCTTCACCCCAAAGGGGCGCAGCAGCCGGGAGAGGTACATGGCGGTGGCCTCCCCCTCCGTGTCGGGATTGGTGGCCATGATGACCTCCTGGACCCCGCCGGCGGCCACCCGCTCTACCAGGGACTTGATGTGCAGGTCATCCGGCCCCACGTGGTTCATGGGGGAGATCACCCCGTGGAGCACGTGGTAGAGCCCCTGGTACTCCCGGGCCCGCTCCATGGCCACCACGTCCTTCGGGTCGGCCACCACACAGATGACGGAGGCGTCCCGCTTGGGGCTGGCGCAGATGGAGCAGGGGCCGTCCCCCTCCGTCAGATTCTGACACACCGGACAGCAGTGGATGGCGGACTTGGCGGACAGAATGGCCTGGGCAAAGGCGGCGGCGTCCTCCTCTGGGAGGGAGAGGACGTGGAACGCCAGCCGCTGGGCGGATTTGACGCCGACGCCGGGCAGGCGGGCGAACTGCTCCACCAAATTTTCCAGTGCGGGGGGGAAATACTGCATGGGAAAGACCTCCGGAGTCGTAAATAGTACACGGTGTGAACAGGGGGAGATCAGCGCTCCCGCTCCAACACGACGGCAAACAGATAGCTGACACCGGCCGGAAAGCCGGCGGGATAGGGCGTGAGGGAGGTGGTCCGCCACCCGGCCAGGGCCATGTCGTTCATGACCTGCTCCGCCTGCTCCAGGCTGTCAGCGGAGAGGATCTTATACTCTCTCACCGCGCACCCCCTGACACGCGGAGGGCCTGAATGGCGGCGGGGATGTCCTCCGCCCCGTAGACAGCGGAGCCGGCCACCAGCACGTTGGCCCCCGCCTCCACCACCAGGGGGGCGGTCTTGGGGGAGATGCCCCCGTCCACCTCCAGTTCGCAGGCGGGGTTGTACCGCTCGATGAGGGCGCGCACCTGGCGGATGGTGTCCAGCTGGGACTCCATGAAGGCCTGGCCGCCGAAGCCGGGCTCCACCGTCATCACCAGCACCAGGTCCAGCTCCTCCAGATAGGGGAGGATGGCCTCCGCCTTGGTGATGGGCCGCAGGGCCACCGCTTTTTTTACGCCGCACTCCCCCATGACCTTCAGAGCCTGGGCGATGCGGGTGGGGTGGTCGGCCTCCAGGTGGATAGAGAGCAGGTCCGCCCCAGCCTTGGCAAAGGCTTCGATGTACCGCACCGGCTTTTCGATCATCAGATGGACATCCAGGAACATGTCGGTGCACCGGCGGATGGACTGGACCACCGGGACGCCGATGGTGAGATTGGGAACGAAAGCGCCGTCCATCACGTCCACATGGAGGTAGTCGGCATCGGAGACCCGCCGGATATCCCGTTCCAGATTGACAAAATCGGCGGAGAGGATGGAAGGTGAAACTTTTATCATGGTTTTGACCCCGCTTTCCGAAAAAATGAGAGGTTTTGATCAGGGCTGTAGGGGCTGGGCCAGGGGCAGAGGGCCGGTCCGACGCATAGGATGCAGAGCGGAGAGCGGGAGGGCGGAAGCACTCCCCGGAGCCCCGGACCCGAGGCCTGCTCCAGGCTGATCCCACGGCCGCCCGGCGGCCCCGGCCGATCCGGATGGCCCGCCGCTTTTCAGATACCCCCCGCCGGGCCCCGCCCGGCGGGGGCAGTGGCTGTGCGCCGGCGGGGCGGGGCCCCCGGGCTCACCAGTGGTTGTAGCTGAGGATGTCGTCCAGCTCCTTGCGTACCTTGGGCCGGGGAGCGGTCTCCTTGGCGGGATAGCCCACGGTGACGATCAGGCGGACGGGCCGCTCCTCCGGGATGCCGAAGGACTGGTGCAGCTTGGCCTGGTTCATGGTGCCGATGAGGCAGGTGCCCAGCCCCATGGAAGTGGCCTCATAGCACAGGGCCATGGCAGCCATGCCGATGTCCATCTGGGCGAAGTGCTGGGCACCGTAGTGCTCCGCGACGCCGGGCTTGACGTGTGCCTCATCCTCACAGATCAGGATGAAGTTGGGCACCCGGTCTCCCCAGGGGCAGCCGGTGAGCCCGTCGTCGTCCAGCGCTTCAATGAGCTTGGCCCGGGCCTCTGGCTCGTCGATGATGATGAAGCGCCAGGGCTGGGCGTTGCAGCCGCTGGGGGCCAGCCGGGCTACGTCCACCAGGTGGGCCAGGGTCTCCCGGGGCACGGGGCGGTCGCTGTACACACGGCAGCTCTCCCGGGCCGCCTGCAAAGCCTCAAAATCCATTTCAAAGATCCCCTTTCTGTTTTGTTGGATACGGTCTGACGTGGGGGCTTCCCCAAAAAGAGCGCGAGTCAACAGGGCCGGATCAGTGATAGAAATCGGTGGTGTCCACCTCGTGGGCCTGGTAGCCGGCCTGGCTCAGCGCCTCCAGGATGCGGTCCTTGTGGTCGTGGCCGAAGGCCTCCAGGGTGACCTTCAGCTCCACGCCGCTCTGGCGGTTGATGTTCACGAACTGGTTGTGCTCCAGCTTGATGACGTTGCCGTTCTCCCGGGCCAGGATATCGGCGATGCTGAGCAGGGCACCGGGACGGTCGGGGAGGAGGACGGAGAAGGTGAAGATGCGGCCCCGCATGATCAGGCCGTGCTGGACCAGGGAGGCCATGGTGATCACGTCCATGTTGCCGCCGGAGAGGACGCAGACCACGTTCAGCCCCTGGCAGGACAGGTGGCGCAGAGCGGCCACGGACAGCAGGCCGGAGTTCTCCACCACCATCTTATGCTTTTCCATCACATCCAGGAAAGCCTCCACCAGCTCCGTATCTGGGATGGTGATGATCTGGTCCACATGGTCCCGGATGTAGGGGAACACCTTGTCTCCAGGGGTCTTGACGGCGGTGCCGTCAGCGATGGTGTTGGCGGTGGGCAGGGAGACCACATGGCCCGCCTCCAGGCTGGCCTTCATGCAGGCCGCCCCCTCCGGCTCCACGCCGATGACTTTTACGTTGGGGTTGAGCAGCTTGGCCAGGGTGGACACACCCGCCGCCAGCCCGCCGCCGCCGATGGGCACCAGGATGATGTCCACGTCGGGCAGGTCCTGGAAGATCTCATAGGCGATGGTGCCCTGGCCGGTGGCCACCTCCAGGTCGTTGAAGGGGTGGATATAGGTCAGCCCCTCCTCCTCCGCCAGCTTGGCGGCCAGCTCGGCGGACTCGTCAAAGACCTCACCGTGGAGGATGACCTTGGCCCCGTAGTCCTTGGTATTGTTCACCTTCACCAGGGGGGTGGTGGTGGGCATGACGATGGTGGCGGGCACGCCGGCGGCCTGGGCAGCGTAGGCCACGCCCTGGGCGTGGTTGCCGGCGGAGGCGGTGACCAGGCCCCGCTCCCGCTGTTCCTGGGTCAGGGTGCTGATCTTATAGTAAGCGCCCCGGATCTTGTAGGCGCCGGTGACCTGCATATTTTCGGGCTTGAGATAGACCCGGTTGCCGCAGCCCTTGGACAGGGCCGGGGAGTCGATGAGACTGGTCTCCCGGATCACGCCCTTTAAGACGCTCCGGGCGTTTTTGAACTGTTCCAGTGTGGGCATGGTCAAAACTTCCTTTCTGCGCTTGGACGACGTATTACATAAAGTGAATCATACCCAATTCCGGGAGGAAAGTCAATGGAGGGGGCGGGAGCGGGAGCGGATTTTTTTAGAAAAGGGTGGAATTTTGCGGGAAGGGGGAGGGGGACGCTTGCGCAGCTGCCGGGGGATGGAGTAAAATAGAGAAAAAACGGGGGGAGAGCGCCATGGGGGGACTGGGGAGAAAAGGCTGGAGGATCGGCCCGTGGCAGCGCAGGCTGCTGATCGGGCTGGCAGTGGCCCTGACCTCCCAGCTGTATCTGACAGTGTGGGCGGAGGGCTTCCGGGTCTCCACCGCCGCCATCCTCTACCCGGCCCTGCTGGTGACCATGATGCGGGAGAGCCACCGCCCGGACACTGGGCTGGTCACCGGACTGTGCGTGGTGATGATGCGGCTGGCACTGGACCTGGCGGCAGGGATGCCGCCGGGGGAGGCGCTGCGGATGGAGTATCCCGGCGGCGTGTTCTACCTCTGCTATGACTGTGTGCTCTGCCTGCTGATCCGGGACCGGCGCACCGCCTCTCTGGGGCGGATGGGAGCGGCCTTTCTGGTCAGTGACTTTATCTCCAATGTGATCAATCTGTACCTGTCCTCCGGAGTGCGGGGGCTGGAGACGGAGGCCCGGGCCCTGCTCCCCCTGATCGGACTGGCGGTGGCCCGATCCTTCACTGCGGCCATGATCCTGTGGGGGAGCCGGTACTACCACCGCCTGCTGCTGCGGCAGGGGCACGAGCGGCGCTACCAGCGCCTGTTCCTGATGACGGCGGAGCTGAAAAACGAGCTGTACTTTTTAAAAAAGAACTCCGACGACATTGAACAGGTGATGACCAACGCATACCGCCTCTATGAGCGGCTGGGGGAGAAGGAAGGGGAGAGCGGTGAGCTGAGTGCCCTGGCCCTGTCCATTGCCCGGGACGTCCACGAGGTGAAAAAGGACAACCTGCGCATCATCCGGGGCATCGAGGGGGAGGTGGAGGAGGTCTACGACCAGGAGCAGATGGAATTCCAGGATCTGATGCACATTCTGGAGAACTCCACCCGGCGGATGCTGGGGGAGAACCGGGCCAGCATCCGCCTGGAGTGCAGGCGCACCGCCAACTTCTCCACCCAGGAGCACTACCGCCTGCTGTCCATCCTGAAGAACCTGGTGACCAACGCCATCGAGGCCATTCAGGGAGCTGGCGGCCGTGGGATCGTGCTGGTGGAGGAGCGGGTGGAGGGTGACACTCTGTTTCTCACCGTGTCAGACGACGGCCCCGGCATCTCGGAGCGCTCCATGCACAATCTGTTCCAGGTGGGCTATTCCACCAAATTTGACCCGGAGACCGGCAACATCAACCGGGGCGTGGGCCTGCCCGCAGTCAAGTCGCTGACAGAGGAGCTGGGCGGCTCCGTCTCGGTGGAGAGCCAGCCGGGGCGGGGCGCGCGTTTTTCCGTGGAGCTGCCGCTCCACCGTGTGAAGGGGGAGAAGAGAGAGAAATGAGGATCTATATCGCGGAGGACGACCCCTCGGTGATCGGGGTGCTGGAGGATATCCTGGAGAGCAGCGCACTGGGCCGGGTGTGCGGCGCCAGCGAGGAGGGGGCCCCGGACCCGGAGCGGATCATGGTGCTGGACCCGGATCTGGTGCTGGTGGATCTGCTGATGCCCGGGCGGGACGGCATCCAGCTGGTGCGGGAGCTGAAGGAGCTGGGCAGCCGGGCCAAGTTCGTGATGATCTCCCAGGTGTCGGCCAAAGAGCTGATTGCAAAAGCGTATCAGGCCGGGGTGGAGTTCTTTATCCAGAAGCCCATCAACCTGATCGAGGTGCGCCAGGTGGTGGGCAACGTGATCCGGCAGATGGAGAACGAGAGGGCCCTCCACACCATCCAGAGCGTGTTTCAGAGCCGGGAGCCCCAGCCCGCCGCTCCGGCGGGGCGGCAGGAGGTGTGGCGCCGGCGCATCCAGTACATCCTGAGCCAGCTGGGCATGGCAGGGGAGAAGGGGGCCGGGGACATCATGGAGCTGTGCCTCTTCCTGCTGGAGCGAAAGCAGACGGCCTCTCAGATCGGGGTGGGCACCCTGTGCAGCCAGCTCAGTGACAGCCCCAAGACCATGGAGCAGCGGGTCCGGCGGGCGGTGGAGCGGGGGCTGGGCCATATCGCCAGCCTGGGGGTGGAGGACTATGGGAACGAGTTCTTCACCCAGTATGCCGCGGTGCTCTTCCCCTTTCCCGAGGTGCGGGCTGAGATGGCCCATCTGCGGGGAAAAGGGGGACGCGGCAAGGTGAACCTGAAAAAATTCCTGGACGGCATGCTGATCCTGACAGAGGAATACTGAAGCGCACAGCTGGCCGAACTGGGACAACGTCCCGGGGCGGCCAGCTTGTCAAAAAAGCCCTCCTGCAAGGAGTTCCGTTGCCCGCAGGCGACGGAATCAAATTAAATCACGTCATTTCCGGGGGCGTGTACCTCGGAAATGACACCTCTTACGCAAGATGGGCCGACTTTCCTGCGAGGGATCGGGGCCCAGCTTGCGTGCTTGCTTTCTCGAAAAAGCGGCTCTGCCGCTTTTTCGACAGTCTGTGGCGTCCATCCGCACACTGCGGATGGACGCCTTTCGACTCTTATGCCATGCCTGTGAACCGGTCCAGGAGCTGCTTCTCCTCCACAGGGAGCACCCGCCTCCGGTCCAGCCACAGCTCACAGATCCCGGAGTCGCCGCAGTCCACAAAGTAGCGGACCAGCCGCTCCCCTTCCTGACACACCACTCCGGAGCGGCTGTATGCTCCGGTCCCGTAGCGGTAGGAGGACCACAGAATGTCGTGCTCCAGCGCCCGATCCCCGCCGCCCCCTAGAAGCCGCAGCCCGCCAGTGACTGCGCCGTCCTTGGTGAGCGAGACAGGGCCGCCGTCCTCCGGCTGGACCAAGGCATAGCCCGGGGGCAGCTCCATGCGGCAGTAGGGAGTCTCTCCGGCACGGCTCTGTCCCATGCCCAGCAGGGCTGCCCCCAGCAGCAGACCCGCGCACAGCAGCACCGCGCGGGGAAGTTCCGATTTTCGCCTCGTCATCAACGCCCCCCGTTTGTTTTTTTCAGCCTATCACACTCCGCCTGGCGCCGCCACCGCAGGGAGGAAAAAAGTATGTAAAACCTGTATGGAGGTCTTGGCCCCGGGCTTATGATGCCCTGAAACGGCGGCGCTATTCGTCGTGTTTCGTCGTGCGCCGACAAAACAACAGGATGAAAAAATATTTGGGAGGCCCCTTCGGTCCTCCCAAACGATTCAGAGCTCGGCCAGCTGGGCCTGATAGAGGTCCTCGGTCCTGGCGTCAAAACAGACAAAGGTGACCTGGGGCCCCTCCGGATGCTCCTCCAGGAAGCGGCGGACAGTGTCCACCGCGATCCGGGCGGCCTGATCCGGCGGATAGTGGTACACCCCGGTGCTGATGGCAGGGAAGGCCGCGGTGCGGCAGCCCAGCTCCAGGGCCAGAGCCATGGAGTTTCGATAGCAGTCCGCCAGCAGTTCTGCCTCCCCATGCCCGCCTCCGTGCCACACGGGGCCCACTGTGTGGATGACGTATCGGGCAGGCAGGCGGTAGCCTCCAGTGGCCTTGGCCTGGCCGGTGGGACAGCCGTGCAGAGTGCGGCACTCGGCCAGCAGCTCCGGCCCGGCCGCCCGGTGAATGACCCCGTCCACCCCGCCGCCTCCCAGCAGGGAGGTATTGGCGGCATTGACGATGGCGTCCACCTGCAATTTGGTGATGTCCCCTGTGACAGCGCGCAGTTCCATGGAAAGCCCTCCTGTTTTCTGAATTTTGGGATGCTTCTAGTGTACCACGCCCGGTCCCAGAGCACAAGGAAGAGGCGCGTATTATGTAAGTCTCAGCGGCACCATCAGGGCGCGGGCATTGACTCCCGACGGCGCACACCGCATGCCACTCAGAGCAGGTCACGTTCTGAACGTCACAAAAGTGATCAAAGCTGGAGATGCCCGGAGCGGCTGTGTCACCACTTCACAGCACAGGGGCCCGCAGGATGCCCCGGTGCAAGTACCGCAGAAACCAGCATCTTCAGGCCGCAGAGGAGGGACTCAGAAGCCCGGCAGCATCGGCAGGCATTTCAGAAGGACACTCCCATGGAGAGCAGGGGGCTCCGGCAGATCATCCATCTGCCTCCTCCTGGGGCTGAGGATGGCCGCCGCGCCGGGCCAGGAAAAGTCCGGCGCACAGGGCGGTGAAGGGGGCCACGGTGACCAGACCGAAGGAGCCGATGACGGTGTGGATGATCTCCGCCGCCACATACTTGTAGTTCAGGATGTGGTCAACCGGGGTGCCCTGGGCCATGAAGACCATGAGCAGGGCGATGTAGCCGCCGGAGTAAGCGAAGAGCAGGGTGGTGGTCATGGTGCCCATGGCGGCCCGGCCCACGTTGAGGCCGGAGCGGGCGGCCTCCTGCCAGCTCAGGTCGGGACGCTTCTCCACCACCTCGTGGACGGCGGAGGTAATGTCCACGCTCAGGTCCATCACCGCTCCGGAGGCCCCGATGAAGATGGAGGCCATAAAGATCTGGGTCAGGCTCAGGTGGGCGTAGCCGGAGTAGAGCAGGCTCTCGGAGTAGGACATCACTGCCCCGTGGATCTGGAACAGGTCGGTAAAGAGGATGCCCAGCACACAGGTGACCAGGATGCCAAGAAAGGAGCCGGATACCGCCGCCCAGCACCGCCGGTCAAAGCCGTACACCAGAGCGATGATCAAAATGGTGAGAAAGAGGGTGATGGCCAGCCCGACCCAGATGGGGTTCCAGCCCTTGAGGTAGAGGGGGACCAGGAGCTTCCACAGGCAGAGCACCGTCAGTACGAAGGAGGCGATGGCACGCACCCCGGTGCGCCCAGCGAACAGGATGAGGAAGAGGGCAAAGCCGGCGGCCATCAGGGCCTCCCAGCCCAGGCGGTAGTGGTCGCTCATGGTGACATTGGTGATGGTGTCCCCGTCGTGGCTCACCACCACCTGGGCCCTGTCCCCGGGAGAGAAGAGCTTGTCCTGCTCCAGAGAGCCGTTGAGCATGTTGATCCCGGTGACCGTCCTTCCCTGAAATCTGCCGTCCAGGATCTCAAGCTGGCAGCGCTGCTCACCAGAGCGGACCAGGCCGGTGTCGATGATGGCGGAGTTGTCTGTCTCCAGCACCCGGGCGGTGCAGCGCTCCGCCTCCTGGTAGATCAGGGCGCCCTCAAAGCCAGTGGGCAGGACCAGAAGGAGCAGGATGGCCAGCAGGCATACCAGCACAGGAGCTTGGTAGGAAAAAGAATGGGATCTGAGGCGGTCGAGCATAGATGAAAACTCCTTTTCGCATGATTTCGGGGGACAGGAAAATGTCTCATTCCAGAACACAGGGGCGGCCCGCCCCCGGCAAATATGCCGGAGGCGGGCCCGGAAGGGGCTGTCTGGACCAGCTCAGGCGATGTTCAGCAGGTCGGCCAGCTTGTTGTAGATGTCGGTGTTGTCATAGTAGCCGTTGAACATCTCGCTGCCTGCGCCCTCGGCCAGGACTGCCACGGGCAGGCCGGTGTGGCTGTAAGAGGTGAAGGAGATGCCGGACTTGTTGTTGATGATGTGGGTGATGGTGACAGAGAGGGGCTCGTAGGTGCCGTAGAGCACATACTCCGCTTGGTCGTACTGACTGGAGGCGGTACCGTTGATGCTCTTTTCATAGGCGGCCCGCAGCTGCTCCATCTCATAGGCGGTGAGGACCAGCTTGTCGCCCTCCTCGCCCTGGGCCTTCAGGCCAAAGAGCTTCTCAATGTCGGCCAGCACGGTCCCAAAGGGGGGCTTGTTGGCCTTATAGGAGGCCACATAGTCGCTGTCGTACTTGGCGAAGGAGATCTTTTGGTTCTCCAGCAGATCCAGATAAGTGTCGTAGTCGGTTCCGGCGAAGCCGATGGTCAGGCCGCCGGTCTCATGGTCGCCGGTGACCAGGATGAGGGTCTCGTCAGCATGCTCCTTGGCGAAGTCGATGGCCACCTGTACCGCATCGGCCAGGGCCTGGGTATCGTGGATGGAGGAGGCGGCGTCGTTGGCGTGGCAGGCCCAGTCGATCTTGCCGCCCTCGCACATCATAAAGAAGCCGGTGTCGTTGTCCAGCACTTCGATGCCCTTGGCTACATAGTCAGCCAGAGCCCACATGTCGTCGGTGCGGTCCAGCTCATAGGCCATGGCGTCGGAGTCGGCCAGGTCCTCGTCGATGATGATGGCTTTCTCTGTATTGGTGCCGATGGCGTCGGCCTCGGCGTGGGTCTTGGCCACGGTGTAGCCGGCCTCCTGGGCCAACTCATACAGGTCGGTCTGGTCTCCGCTGCTGCCGGTGGGCTTGAGCAGTCCGCCGCCGGCAAAGTAGTCGAAGCCAGACTCGACCAGCTCCAGGCCGATCTCATAGTAGCTGCTGCGGCTGGCCTGATGGGCATAGAAGGCGGCAGGGGTGGCGTGGTTCAGGTTGACGGAGGTGATGACGCCGATCTCCCAGCCCTTCTGGGCTTTCAGCTGCTCGGCAATGGTCTCATACTCGATGGTGCCGCTTTCATCCACATTGATAGAGCCAGAGTAGGTCTTGTGGCCGGTGGAGATGGAGGTGGCGGTGGAAGCGGAGTCGGGGGCGAAGGAGTTGGAGTCATAGGTGACGGCGGAGCCGGCAGCCTCAAAGTTCATAAAGTTGAGGTACTCGGGGCCGTCGAGGATGGCGCCCTGGTTGTCATCCAGGCTGGGCTGGGCCTGCCAGTAGTCAGCGTCCTTCAGGGCACCCAGGTAGTCGGAGGTGGACTGGATCTGGGGGTAGCTCATGCCGTCCCCGATGAACAGGAAGACGTATTTAGGGGACTTGACGGACGCGGCCGCAGTGGCAGTCAGAGCGGCGGTATGCGGTTCCTGAGACTCCTGCGGGACCTGGGCGGCGTTGGCGGCGCAGCCGGCCAGCGTGGCGGCGGCCAGGGCACAGGACAGAAGTGCGGTTGCGATTTTTTTCATGTTTGTTTGTTCCTCCCAATTTCTCTTGGACAGTTTGTGACCGCTGGGTCAAGGCTATTCTAGCGGCTCTGCGTTAAGTCCAAAACAGCTGAAGTGTGAAATCTGCGTTAAAGAATATTATCGGCTCAGCAGCCCATGCCCGCACAGAGAGAGCGAGCGGAGCGGCAAGGAACGGAATAGAGGAACACGGCGTTTTGATTCAGATTCAGACAATGAAGGGACACAGGAGAATGTCATATAGGCATGACTATAATGTACAAATTTTGAAATTGAATTTTGTACAGGACTGCCAATTTTGTGCTGAGTAAAGAGGGGAGATCCATCAGAAGGCTGGCACAGGTGGAGG
>ENA-ORTQ01003354-ORTQ01003354.1-human-gut-metagenome-genome-assembly--contig:-NODE-3354-length-12143-cov-3.005791_pt1 | contig 12143 bp, 9 predicted proteins | sample MGYA00241912_ERZ509188 | MGnify/ENA primary metagenome ERZ509188 (study PRJEB26280, sample SAMEA2338849) | human gut metagenome | biome: human gut; feature: human-associated habitat; material: faeces...
CGCGGAGCAGGACCCGTTCCGGTCCTGCTCCGCGCAAAGCAAATTGGGGTCACAGCACGAGAGAGGGGGCGGTGTAGACCCGGGCGGCCATCTCGCTGTTGAGCATATACAGCCCCTTGGCGTCCTCGCCGTAGAGCTTCATCTTTTTGATCAGGTCCTCGGCGTTCTTCTCCTCCTCACCCTGCTCCTTGACGAACCAGTCCAGGAACTGCATCGTCCGAAAATCCTTGGCGCTGTAAGCGGCTTCATACAGCGTGTGGATCAGGCCGGTGACATACCGCTCGTGCTCCAGCCCCAGCTCCAGCACCCGCAGGCGGCTGGTCAGCTCCCTGTCGGGCTTGGCGATGGCCTCCAGCGTCACCTTTCCGCCGTTGTTCTGGAGATACTGCACCATCAGCATGGCGTGATCCCGCTCTTCCTGCGCCTGGATCTTGTACCAGTTGGCAAAGCCATCCAGGCCCTCCTCCTCATAGTAGATGGAGAAATCCAGGTACAGATAGGCGGAATAAAACTCCTTGTTGACCTGCTCGTTGAGCAGCTGCGCGACCTTTGCGTCCAGCATAAAAAACAACTCCTTTTTCTTTTTTCTGAAACTCTTTCTGAGTCAAGATCCTCCCCCTCTGTTCCCCGCTCTGGTGCGGGACAGACAGACGGATCAGGACCCCGACCTCTCCACGATCTGCCTCTATCCTAACACAGAACCGGGCATCCGGCAACCTCGATCCCATCCATCTGTGCAGACCGTTCCATCGGTCACCCCAGCATGGCGAACAGGTCCAGCTGGCTGGTGGCCGGCATATCTCCGAAAGCCCCCGCCTCCGTCAGCTTGTCGATGTGGGTCTTGGAGACCTTGGGGCAGGCAGCGGAGACCTCCTCCACAGAGATGAACCTCCGTCCCTTAGCCTGCTCCGCCAGAGACAGGGCCGCCGTTTCCCCCAGCCCCGCCACCGAGATGAAGGGCGGGATCAGCGCCTTGTGTTCCTCGTCCACCCGGAAGTGGAGGGCGTCCGACAGGTACAGGTCCATCCTTCGGAAGGTGAATCCACGCAGATAGAACTCATAGCACACCTCCAAGGTGGTGAGCATGTCCTGCTCCACCGCGGAGGCGTCCTTGTCCTTGGCGATGATCTCCCTCATCTTCTTCTGGCACACATCCATCCCCTGGCACATGAACTCCTGGTCAAATGCCTTGGCCCGGATGGAGAAGTAGGCGGCGTAAAAGGCCAGAGGCCGGTGGACCTTGAACCAGGCGATGCGGAAGGCCATCATCACATAGGCCACCGCATGGGCCTTGGGGAACAGATAGGCAATCTTCTTGCAGGAGCCGATGTACCAGTCAGGCACCCCGTGCTCCTTCATCTCCTCCTCCGCCCCCTCCGGCAGGCCGCGGCCCTTCCGCACCGCCTCCATGATCTTGAAGGAGCGCTTGGGGTCCATCCCCTTGGAGATCAGGAACAGCATGATGTCGTCCCGGCAGCCGATGGCCTCGCTGACCTTGGCGGTGCCCGAGGTGATCAGGTCCTTGGCGTTGCCCAGCCACACGTCGGTTCCGTGGGAGAAGCCGGACAGGCGGACCAGGATATCGAACTGGTTGGGCTGGGTGTCCTCCAGCATCCCCCGGACGAAGGAGGTGCCGAACTCCGGGATGGCAGTGCCGCCGGTGGGCCCCAGGATCTTGTCGTTCTCATAGCCCAGCACCTTGGAAGACTGGAAGATAGACATGGTCTCCGGGTCATCCAGTGGGATCTTCTGGGGGTCCACCCCAGTCAGGTCCTGAAGCATTCGGATCATAGTGGGGTCATCGTGTCCCAGCATGTCCAGCTTCAGCAGGTTGGACTCCATGGAGTGATATTCGAAGTGGGTGGTGACGATATCGGTATTGGGGTCGTCCGCCGGGTGCTGTACAGGACAGAAGTCATAGATCTCCTTGTCCTGGGGGATGACCACCATGCCGCCGGGGTGCTGGCCGGTGGTGCGCTTGACGCCGGTGCAGCCGATGGCCAGGCGGTTCTCCTCCGCCTTGGAGGCCGTCCTCCCCCGCTCCTCCAGGTACTTCTTCACATAGCCGAAAGCCGTCTTTTCCGCCACCGTACCAATGGTCCCGGCCCGGAACACGTGGGTCTGTCCAAACAGCTCAAAGGTGTACCGGTGGGCGCTGGACTGGTACTCGCCGGAGAAGTTCAGGTCGATATCGGGCACCTTGTCTCCCCCGAAGCCCAGAAAGGTCTCGAAGGGGATGTTGAAGCCGTCCTTCACATAGGGCGTGCCGCAGACGGGACAGTTCATATCGGGCATATCCGCCCCGCACCCGTAGGGGTGGGCGGGGTCCTGGGCGTAGTCAAAGTCCGAGTGCTTGCACTTGGGGCAGCGGTAGTGGGCGGGCAGGGAGTTGACCTCAGTGATGCCCGACATGAATGCCACCAGAGAGGAGCCCACCGATCCACGGGAGCCCACCAGATAGCCGTGCTCCAGGGAGTTCTGCACCAGCTTCTGGGCGGACATGTAGATCACGTCGTACTTGCAGCGGATGATATCCCCCAGCTCCACGTTGATGCGGTCCACCACGATCTGGGGCGGCTCCTCGCCGTAGAGCTCATGGGCCTTGCCCCATACCAGCCGCTTCAGCTCCCCGTCGGAGTCCTCAAGCTTGGGGGCAAACAGTCCTTTGGGCAGGGGCTCAATGGGCTCGCACCAGTCCGCGATGAGATTGGTATTCCTCACCACCACGTCGTAGGCGGTGTCCTTCCCCAGATAGGAAAATTCCTCCAGCATCTCGGTGGTGGTCTTGAAGTAGATGGGCAGGGGCTCGTCCGCATCCTCAAAGCCCTTGGAGGCCAGAAGGATGTGGCGGTAGATCTCGTCCTCCGGGTCCAGGAAGTGGACGTCGCCGGTGGCGCACACCGGCTTGCCCAGCTCCTTCCCCAGGGCCACGATGGCCCGGTTGAAGTCCCGCAGCTCCTCCTCTGTGCGGACCATCCCCTTGCGGAGCATGAACATATTGTTGCACAGGGGCTGGATCTCCAGATAATCATACCAGGAGGCGATGCGCTTGAGCTCCTCCCAGTCCTTGCCGTCCGCCACCGCCCGGAAGAGCTCGCCCGCCTCGCAGGCGGAGCCCAGGATCAGCCCCTCCCGGTTCTCGTTGATGACGCTTTTGAGCATGATGGGGTAACGCTTGAAGTAGTCCAGATGTCCCAGGGAGATGAGCTTGTACAGGTTACGCAGACCGGTCTGGTTCCGCGCCAGCACGATCAGGTGCTTGGGCTGGCGCTTGGCCTTTCCTCCCTTGCGCAGGTGGACCATGGCCCCGTTGATCTCCCCCAGGTGGCGCAGGCCCATCTCCTCCAGCATCTTAAAGAACGGGGGCAACATGTAGCCCACCGTGGCCGCGTCGTCGCTGGCCCGGTGGTGATTGAAGGCGGGCAGGTGCAGGTGCTCCGCCACGATGTCCAGCTTGTACTTGCCCAGGTCAGGCAGCAGGTTCTGGGCCAGGATCAGGCTGTCGATGGAGGGATTGTGGAAGGGAATGCCGTATTTCCGGCAGCCGGCGGCGATAAAGCCCATGTCGAAGTCGGCGTTGTGGGCCGCCAGGGGCCGGTCCCCGGCAAAAGCCAGGAAAGCCCGCAGGGCCTCCTCCTGGGAGGGGGCCCCCACCAGCATCTCATCGGTGATACCGGTCAGGCGGATGATCTCCGGACTCAGGATGCGGCCGGGGGAGACAAAGGTGTTGAAGCGGTCGGTGATCTCCCCGTTTTTCAGCACTACGGCACCGATCTCGATGATGACCTCGTACTTCCGGTTCAGCCCTGTGGTCTCGATGTCGAAGCAGACGATCTCCTGGTCAAAGGGCTGTTCTGTTTCCCCGTGGACCACTACTCTGTCATCCACGTCGTTGATGTAGTACGCCTCCACGCCGTACAGGATCTTGATATTTTTGGCGGAGTGCCACGCATCCGGGAAGGACTGGGCCACCCCGTGATCGGTGATGGCAATGGCCCGGTGGCCCCAGGCCTCCGCCCGCTTGACCGCGTTTTTGTCCGGCCCCAGCTTGGGACCGACCGAGGTGAGGGCGTCCATAGCGGACATGGTGGTGTGCAGGTGGAGCTCCACCCGCTTTTCCGGCGCGTCATCCATCTTCATAGGCTTGGGCACCGCCATGATGGACATGGGCTCCAGCACCATGTCGCCGTAGAACCGGTCCATGTTCAGCCGGCCCTGGATCTGGAGGTGCATCCCCTTCTTGACCCCGTCCACGATGGGCTTGCCCTCGTCTCCGGGGAAGAATTTGTTCACCCGAATGGAGCCGGTGTAGTCAGTCAGATCGAAGGCCACCACCCAGGCGCCCCGCTTTTTCAGCTCCCGGTTGTCCACGGCAAAGACATCGCCCTCGATGACCACCATGCCCATGTCCAGCTCCAGCTCCCCGATGGGGGTGGGCCGCTTCTTGATGACATGCCCGAAAATCGTCTTGCCGGAGGGCTTGCCCTCCCCTTTTCCCTTGGGTCTGGCCGCCGGCGCGCTCCCCCGGGCCTTCCGCAGCGCCTCCCGCCGAATGGCCTCCGTCCGCGCGAAGGCGTCCATCTCCGGTGCCGTGCTCTCCCCCTGCCGAGGATGGGCCGGGCGGGTCTGGGGCGCGGAGGCAGGCACAGAAGGAGCCGCCGGTGCCGGCGCTTCGGCGGGGGGCTCCGGCTCCGGGGCCGCCATCTGAAACTTCACTGAGGCGAGCCCGTAGCACCGGGCCACGGCCTCCTCTGCCTGGCGGATCAGATTGGCCCCGGCTCCCCTGGCCCCATCCAGGGTCACCAGGGCGCTCCGGCTGGCCTTGTCAATGGCCGCGGCCACAATGACCCAGCCCTCTACGGCCTCCGCCAACTCCTGCCACTGGCACAGGGCAGCAAACATTTGTAAAAATGGGATCTTCTTGGACATGATGCAGATGCTCCTTGCGCTTGATTCTCAGTCAGTGGGATGGTGGAGCGCCCCCTGTGTTACAGTTCCTCGATCAGGGCAAACAGCTCGTCCACCAGCCGGTCCTGGGGGACCTTTTTCACGATCTCCCCTTTTCGGAACAGGAGGCCTTCGCCGATGCCGCCCGCGATCCCGCAGTCGGCGGCAGACGCCTCCCCCGGCCCGTTGACGGCACAGCCCATCACCGCCACCGTGATGGGCTTGTCCACCCCCTTCAGCCGCTCCTCCACCTGGGCAGCCAGGCCGATCAGATCGATGCGGGTCCGCCCACAGGTGGGACAGGAGACCAGCTCTGCCCCCTCCCGCCGGACCCCGGCGGCCTTCAGGATGTCCCGGGCCGCGTAGACCTCCTCCACCGGGTCGGCGGAGAGGGAGACCCGCATGGTGTCCCCGATCCCCTGGGCCAGCAGGCCCCCGATGCCCACCGCAGACTTCAGGGTGCCCATCCGGACCGTCCCGGCCTCGGTAACGCCAATATGTAAAGGATAATTGCTTTTCTCTCTCATCAGCTGATAGGCCCGCATGGTCATGGGGACGCTGGAGGACTTCAGCGACACACAGATGTCGTCAAAATCGAATTTGTTCAGCAGACGGATGTGGCCGAAGGCTGACTCCACCATGGCCTCCGGACAGACGCCGCCGTATTTGGCCAGCAGTCCCTTCTCCAGAGAGCCGCCATTGACACCGATGCGGATTGGGATGCCCCGCAGACGGCAGGCGTCTGCCACCGCCTTGACCCGGTCCTCTCCACCGATATTGCCCGGATTGATGCGGACCTTGTCCGCTCCGGCCGCGATGGCCTCCAGGGCCAGCTTATAGTCGAAGTGGATATCCACCACCACTGGGAGCGGACTGGCCTCCTTGATCTTGGCCACCGCCCGGGCGGCGGCCCCATCAGGGACCGCCACCCGCACGATCTGACATCCAGCCGCAGCCAGGGACCGGATCTGGGACAGGGTGGACTCCACATCGTCGGTGCGGGTATTGGTCATGGACTGGATGGTGACCGGCGCCCCGCCGCCGATGGGGATGCCGCCCACATGGATCTGTCTGGTCATTGAAACCGCTTCCTTTCCCATATCTGGTCCGGCTAGACGCCGAACAGCTTGCCCACGTCGCTGAAAGTCACAGCCAGAGACAGGGTCAGCAGCAGGGCCAGCCCCGCCATATGGACGTACCCCTCATACTTTGGGTCGATCTTTCTGCGGAACAGCCCGAAGAGCAGGCCGTTCAGGAACAGAAAGAAAATGCGTCCCCCATCCAGCGCGGGGAGGGGCAGCAGATTCATCACCGCCAGGTTCACTGCGATCAGCGCAGACAGGTAGAGGATGTTATACACCGCGTCCCCCACCGTCTCAGACTGGGTCCCCACCTGGGAGATGGTGGTCACGATGCCCACCGGGCCTGACAGGTCCCGCAGTCCAACCACCCCGGAGACCAGATCTCCCAGGCTGATCCAGACCGTGCGCACAAAATCCAGGCTGTTGTACCAGCTGTACAGCAGCTTGCTGCCCAGGGTGGCGGGGATGATCTCCCGCCCCACGCTGATCCCCCGCAGGTATGTGGTCTTCCCCTCCTCATCCGTGCGGGCCTGGAGGGGCATCTCAACGCCGTCCAGGCGGACCTTCTCGCCGTCCCGGAGCACCACGAAGTCCAGGGTATCCCCCGCCCGGCCGAGAAAGAAGGTCAGGTTATTATAATTGTAGATCCGGTGTCCGTCCAGGGAGTAGACCACGTCCCCGGGCTGGAGCCCGCTGTCCTCCACACCGTAGCCCTCCAGAAAGCCGTCTATGGTGGGCAGCACGAAACCGGTGGCCTGGGAAAAAAGGATCAGGATCAGCACAAAGCCGGTCAGAAAATTCATGAAAGCCCCGGCGCAGAGGATGACGATCTTTTTCCACCCGCTGGCCCGGCCGAAGGCCCGGGGGTTGTCGCTCTCCTCATCCTCCCCCTCCATGGCGCAGTATCCGCCGATGGGCAGGGCACGAATACTGTAAAGTGTCTCCCCCTTCTCCTTCTTCCAGAGAGCGGGCCCCATGCCCACCGCGAACTCATTCACCTGCACCCCCAGCAGCTTGGCGGTGGCAAAATGCCCCAGCTCATGGGTGGCGATCAGCACGCCGAAGATCAGTACCGCGATGACAACATAAAAAAGAACAGAACCGAGCATAGAACCTCCAAAAGAAAATCAGTCTGGACCTTGTCTCATACGGCGCGGGCCGCCCGGTCCGCCTCCAGAATGTCCTCCAGAGTGGGCCGCTGGACCACAGGGACCTGATCCATGGCCCGGGCGACCTGTTCTGCGATGTCCAGGAACCCGATCTTCCCCTCCAGGAACCGGGCCACCGCCGCCTCATTGGCCCCATTTAAGATGGCCCCCGCCGTGCCGCCTGTCCGCGCTGCCTCCAGTGCCAGGGGAAGGCAGCGGAATGTATCCAGATCCGGCGTGCCGAAGGTGAGCGGCCCACAGTTCCACAGGTCCAGCGGTGAGGCCGGTCCTGGGATGCGCTCAGGCCAGGTCAGGGCGTATTGGATGGGCAGACGCATGTCCGGCGTCCCCAGCTGGGCGATCATGGCATTATCACAGTATTCCACAAGGGAGTGGATAATACTCTCCCGGTGGATCACAATGGAAATTTTCTCCGGAGGCATGTGGTACAGGTGCATCGCCTCGATAAATTCCAGGCCCTTATTCATTAGAGTGGCGGAATCCACAGTGATCTTGGCCCCCATGGACCAGTTTGGATGCTGTAAGGCGTCCTCCCTTGTCATTCCTTTCAGTTCTGAGGCCGTACGCCCATAAAAGGGCCCCCCGGAGCAGGTCAGGATCAGCCTCTTCACACCTCCCCGGTCCCGGCAGCCCTCCAGGCTCTGGAAGAGGGCGGAGTGCTCCGAGTCCACCGGCAGGATCTCCGCGCCGGACGCCTCCGCTGCCGACATCACCAGCTCCCCCGCACATACCAGGGTCTCCTTGTTGGCCAGGGCGATGCGCTTTCCCTCCCGGATGGCGGCCAGGGTGGGGCGCAGCCCCACCATCCCCACCACTGCGGTGAGCACAGTGTCCGCACCGGGCAGGGAGGCGGCCTCCAGCAGCCCCTCCATCCCGGCGGCCACCCGGACCCCCGTGTCCGCCAGGCGGACCTTCAGATCAGCTGCGGCGTCCTCCTCCATCAGGACGGCCAGCTCCGGCTGGAACCGGCGTGCCTGCTCCTCCAGCTCCCGGACGCTCCGGTTGGCAGTCAGCGCCGCCGCACGCATGCCACAGGCGGCAATCACATCCAATGATTGCCGCCCGATGGAACCGGTGGAGCCCAATATTGAAATACATCTGCTCATATGACAAAACTCCTCGCTGACCACCGTATCCGCCTAAAAGGCTGGAAACAGCGTCACCATCAGCCAGAGAGCCGGAGCCGCAAAGGTCATGCTGTCGAAGCGGTCCAGCATCCCGCCATGGCCAGGGATCACATTTCCATAGTCCTTGATCCCATACTGACGCTTGATGAGAGAGAAAGACAGATCCCCCAGCTCTGTAATGGCGCTTCCCACGAGCCCGTAGACCACCATCAGAGGGAAATTCACTTCTATCCCGCCGAACTGATGCAAAATGGCTCCGTAGAGCAGCATGAACAGCCCCCCGAACAGGATGCCGCCGGCATAGCCCTCCAGTGATTTGTTGGGGCTGACCCGAGTGATGCCTTTGTGCTTCCCAAAGAACACCCCCACGAAGTAGGCGCCCGCATCCGTGAGGAAAGCGGAGATCACCGGCAGCAGGACCAGATATCTGCCGCTCTCCATCCCCTTGAGCAGCACCAGCGTGGACAGGAACGCCGGGATCACGATCCCGCCGAACATACACACCAGCAGATCCTCCAGGGAGATCGCGCTGCCGCTGTCAAAGCGGCGGATGGCCCCCAGAAAAAGAGCGGCCATCAGCAGCAGGGACAGGGCAGCCAGGGACCAGTTCCCCCACCCCAGCCAGAAGGTCAGGGGGATCAGGCCGGCCGCCGCCGCCGTGTAGACATACATTCCATTGTGGTGGGCCACCTTGGTGGCCCTCAGCAGCTCAAAGGACGCCCGCGCGGTGATGCATGCCAGCAGTACCGCGAGAAAGACGGGCGGCAGAAAGAACAGGACAACAAAAAACAGCGGGGCCAATACTACAGCCGAGAGGATGCGCGTCACCATTTCTCAAATACCTCCAAATCGCCGGGCCCGGCTCTGATAGCTGGCGATGGCCCGCAGCAGCTCTGCTTTGCTGAAATCCGGCCACAGCACATCCGTAAAGTAGAACTCCGCATAGGCGGACTCCCACAGCAGGAAATTGGATAGGCGCAGCTCCCCGCTGGGGCGGATAATCAGGTCCGGGTCCGGCACCCCGCGGGAGAACAGGTAGCCGGAGAAGTTCTCCTGTGTCAGGTGGTTGGGGTCCGCCCTCCCCTCTACACAGTCCAGGGCATAGGCCCGGGCGGCCCGGAGAATCTCGTCCCGTCCGCCATAATTCAGGCAGATATTCACCTGACAGCCGTCGTACCTCTTGGAGATGCGTCGGGTCTGCTCACACAGGTCCCGGAGCTCCTGGGACAGCGGAGAGAGGTCCCCGAAAAACTCCATCTTCACCTTGTCCCGTTCCATCTGTCCGATGGCCTCCAGCAGATACTTCTTCAGCAGGCCCATGATGGCGCCCACCTCATCCTCCGGCCGCTTCCAGTTTTCCGTGGAAAAGGCATAGACCGTCAGATACTCCAGGCCGATCTCCTTGCAGTAGGTGGCGATGGTGCGGAAAGTCTCCGCCCCGGCGGCATGTCCCGCCGAACGGGGCAGCCCCCGCTTTTTGGCCCACCGGCCATTTCCATCCATGATAATGGCGATATGCCGGGGCAGGTCCTGAAAGTCAACCTGTACCTCCGGCTGAGGCTTCTTTGTAAACAGCGGCATATCTGATCTTCCTTACCCAAACAAAATGCTGAGAGCGCACGTGCAGAATGAAGAATGAACGTCTTGAGAACATTCCGCATCCTGCATTGTGCAGCCCGCATCGCTCAGACCGCCATCAGCTCCTGCTCCTTTTTCGCGGTCAGCTCATCCACCTCTTTGCACCGCTTGTCGGTCAGGTCCTGAAGCTCCTTTTCCAGCTGCTTCTGGTCATCTTCGGTGATCTCGCTCTTCTTGACCTGTTTTTTGATCTCATCCATGGCCTCGCGCCGGATGTTCCGAAGGGCCACCTTGCCCTCCTCACCGTACTTGTGCACCTGCTTGGTCAGATCCCGGCGGCGCTCCTCTGTCAGTTGGGGGAAGCCCAGGCGGATCACCCGGCCGTCGTTCTGGGGATTGATGCCCAGGTCAGAGGTCTGGATGGCCTTCTCGATCGCCTTGAGCAGGGTGCCGTCCCAGGGCTGGATCATCAGGGTGCGGGGGTCGGGGGAGGAGATGGCCGCCACCTGGTTGAGCGGGGTGGGCGTGCCGTAGTACTCCACGAAAATACGGTCCAGCACGCCGGCATTGGCCCGTCCGGCACGGACAGAGGCGAAGTTGGCCTTGACCACTTCGATGGTCTTCTGCATCTTGGCATCGTAAACTTTTGTCTCAGGGCTCATCGTCGAATCTTCCTTTCTGTTGTCAGCTGGCGCCTTGGTTCAGCCTTTTACAATGGTTCCGATCTTCTCTCCCATGACCGCCCGGATGATGTTCTGAGGGTCCTTCAGAGCGAAGAGCAGCACCGGGATCTTGTTGTCCATGGAGAGCGAGGTGGCGGTGGAGTCCATCACCTGGAGATGCTGAGCCAGCACGTCGTCGTAGGTGATGGTGTCGTATTTGACCGCCTTGGGGTCCACCTTGGGGTCGGCTGAATAAACTCCGTCGATGTTCTTGGCCAGGAGGATCACATCGGCGTCGATCTCCGCCGCCCGCAGGACCGCAGCTGTGTCCGTGGAGAAGAAGGGGTTCCCCGTGCCGCAGCCGAAGATGACCACCCGGCCCTTGTCCAGGTGCCGGATGGCTCTGGAGCGGATATAGGGCTCCGCCACCGCCCGCATCTCGATGGCAGTCTGGACCCGGACGTCCACTCCCTTCTGCTCCAGCACGTCCGCCAGGGCCAGGGCGTTGATGCTGGTGGCCAGCATCCCCATGTGGTCGGCCCGGACCCGTTCCATCCGGTCGCCGCCGTCCTTCAGCCCGCGCCAGAAGTTTCCGCCGCCTACCACGACGCCCACCTGCACGCCCAGCTGGGTGCACTCCTTGATGACCTCGCACACCTGTCCGATCACGTTGAAGTCCAGTCCCCGGGAGGCATCCCCCGCCAGGGCCTCGCCGCTGATCTTCAGCAGCACGCGTTTATACTTTGGCTGTTCCATTGGAAACACTCCTCGCATCAAGATCAATGATTCATCCCTATTCTAATATAATTCTCCTCTTTTGCATAGGGGGTACGGCAAAGTTTTTCATTTTCCCTGGAGGAGCACCGGGACACCCCCTCCCGCATAGTGTGAAGCGGGGGGAGCCGTCAGTGCGCTCCCCGACTATCACAGCGGCGCGTGACCCGCGCCGGGAAAGGAACAGTACATTGGCACAGGCACTGTTATGGGCCGCCGGCGGAACAGGGTTCACCGCTCTGCTCACCGCCCTGGGGGCGGCCACCGTATTTTTCTTCCGGAGCCGCCCTGACCCCACGGTCCACCGGATCTTCCTGGGGTTCGCCGCCGGCGTGATGATCGCCGCCAGCATGTGGAGCCTCCTGATCCCCGCCATCGAGGAGGCGGAGGCCATGGGCATGGTGGGATGGGTCCCGGCCGCTGGGGGGTCCGTCCTGGGCATCGCCTTCCTGCTGACCATGGACGCCCTGCTCCCCCAGCTCACCCCTGAATCCTTCCGCCATCTGGGCCGCCGGACCCCCCTTCTGGTCCTGGCCGTCACTCTCCACAACATCCCGGAGGGGATGGCGGTGGGCATCTCCTTTGCGCTGGCCTCCCAGGGGGACACCCCCGCCCAGCTCACCGCCGCCGTCGCTCTGGCCCTGGGTATCGGCATCCAGAACTTCCCCGAGGGGGCTGCCATCGCCCTGCCTCTGCGCCAGGAAGGGCTCAGCCGGGCCAAATCCTTTTGGATGGGGGCCCTGTCCGGCGTCGTGGAGCCCATTTTCGCCCTGCTCACCGTTCTGATGGTAGGCAGCCTCCAGC
>ENA-ORTQ01003379-ORTQ01003379.1-human-gut-metagenome-genome-assembly--contig:-NODE-3379-length-12060-cov-13.077968_pt1 | contig 12060 bp, 9 predicted proteins | sample MGYA00241912_ERZ509188 | MGnify/ENA primary metagenome ERZ509188 (study PRJEB26280, sample SAMEA2338849) | human gut metagenome | biome: human gut; feature: human-associated habitat; material: faeces...
AGCTGCCGCACCTCGCTCGCCGTATCGGCACTTAGAATTATGCGGTATTGCCATTCTGTTTCTACAAACGCAGCGGGATTTTGCGTTAAAAACTCTTGGAATCCACAAAGAATTCCTGCGGCTCTTTGCCTTACATCCTGTCTGTGTTTGCGAAATATCCGGCATTTTTTTGTTTTCAGATATACCTTAAAAAGGGGTATATTCCCCAGGTGTACCTGAACAGAATATACCCCTATATTGTAATGCGAATCGAATATCTTGTCAAATTTACTGCTTGGCGTGCTCTGCTTTGGGCAAAAAGCCGAAGTACAGCACCGCGCCCACGATGATGATAATAATGATGGACAAAATGCCGTAATGGCTGGACTGGGCGTTGATCGCATCGATCTGCTCCGCCGTTGCGGTCTGAGCGGTCAGCCCCTGGGCCCCCAGCATTCCATTTGCCACCACACTGCTGACAACGCCGACCAAAGCCGGGCCCATGATGGAGCTGAACTTGCCAAAGATATCGAAGAAGCCGAAGAACTCGCCGGAGCGGTCCTTATCCGGGATCAGCTTGCCGTACATGGAGCGGGACAGCGCCTGAATGCCGCCCTGGCTGGTGGCGCACAGCACAGCCAGCACCCAGAACTGCCACAGGCTGTTCATAAAGAACGCAAAGATGCAGATGAACATATACACGCAGATGCCAAAGCCCACCATGGTGCGGGCACCGAACTTTTCGCTGCACTTGATGTAAAGCAGGCAGAACGGCAGGCCCAGAATCTGCACCAGCAGCAACGCCAGCATCATGCCTGTGGAATCCAGCCCCAGGTTGGTGCCATAGGTGGTTGCCATGCTGATGACGGTGTGCACGCCGTCAATATAGAAGAAATACGAAAGAATATAGATCAGCATCGGCTTGTTGGCAATGATCTCCTTGATGGTGGTACCAACGCCCTTAATGCTGCGGGCAACATCGCCCTTTTCATACGGCTTGCCAGAGGTCTGCTCGCAGTTTTTCAGCAGCGGCAAGCTGAACGCCAGCCACCACACAGCGGTCAGGCCAAACACAACCGCCAGGCAGGTCAGCATGGGCACGCCAACCAGGTTCATGATCAGAAAAATAAGCAGCGGAATGGTGGAGCCGCCGATGTAACCCAGGCCGTACCCCATGGTGGAAACTTTATCCATGCGGTCCTCGGTGGTAACATCGGTCAAAAAGGCATCGTAATAGATGGCGGAAGCATCAAAACCAATGACGCTGACGATGTACAGAACCAGGATCAGGCTGGCCACCTTGCCTGCTGCCACCGGGCCGGAGGTAAAATCCATCCCAGGCGTAAACGCCATGCCCGCGCAAGCTGCAACGCCCAGCAGCATGAAAAAGCTGAACAGCTTTTTGCGCATACCGCGGATATCGCCAAACACGCCCAGGAACGGAGCGGCCAGCGCCACGATCAGCATGGCGATGCTGGTTGCATAGCCCCAGGTGGACATGCTGGAAACACTGTCCGCCGTATAGCCCGCAACCGTGTCAAAAAAGATGGGGAGCAGCGTTACAATGATAACGGAATGGGCGCTGTTGGCCCAGTCGTACATCATCCAACTGATTTCCTGCTTGGTATAGCCTTTAAGGATGTGCATGGGGTACCTCCTGATTTTGCATCCCGCCGCCGGGCAGGCCGCATTTACAGGGCAAAATTGCCCTTATTGGTATTGTAGCATTTCAGGCAGGCAAAAACAACAAGCCCCGCGTATGCGGGGCGTAAAAATCTGGTCAACTTTTCCGTCGTTTTTAACGAAATTGCACAAATATATTATTTTTGTTCAAATGTCAGTTTGCATTTTCAGAGGCAGCTTCCGCAGCGCCCGCTGCGGGTTCAGTGGCTTCCATCGTCACATCCACATCGTCCTGCGCTGCGGGTGTTTCCTCACTGGCTGCGGCTTCCCCGGCACTGTCGGTGTCCGGCAGGTCCTGGCCGACTTCGTTTTCCACGCGGTCCTGCATGTACTCTTCCAGCTTATCACCAAATTCAACGGTGCCGTATTCATTTTGGTAATCGGTCAGTGGGTTGGTGCCAAAGGCGGCCATGTAGCGGTTCAACAGTTCATCGCCGTCCTTTTTGGGCACATCATCCAGGCTGGTGTAGGCATCGCCGTCCACATAGTACACGGTATCAACATGGGCCGCAATGTTTTGCAGGTTGCCGTGCATTTCCCACTCATCCAGCCATACACTCCACACTTCGCCATCGGTCAGGTTGCTCTGGTCCACATCAAAGCGATAGTATTCTACCGGGATATCCGTGGCATTTACCGCATCCATTACCTTCATGCAGTCGCGCACAAATTCTTCGGCGGTGGTCTGGGCACCGTAATTCATGGTCAGGTACACCGTTGCGTGCATCGTACCCACCGGCATATCCATGAACCAGCTCTCGCTGCTGACATCGATGGAATAATCATGTACAAAATCATGGGCATTGGGGATATTGCTCAGTGCCTTCTGAACAGACTTCTTGTACTGTTCCTCGGTGGTAACACGCTTGGTCACGTTTTCGGGAGTGAATGCCTGGGCTACTGCGGCCACTGCACCGGAAGCCCCCGCCGTGAGCATGATGATAATGCAGAGGAAGATGGAAATGACGTCATACTTGATCTTTACATCGGGGCGTGCGGCGTAAATCAGCACCTCAATGCCCAGAACGATCAGCACCACCGGGGCATACTTTACCACGCTGAGCACATTGACATTCGGCATAAAAATCTGGGCCAGCTGGATGGCACCGATGGCAACCAGCATCAGGCCAAGGCTGAAGGTGCCCACCCGCCGCACTTTGACCGGGGGCTTGGGGGCCGTTTCGGGCGCGGCCTGCGCGGTGGTTTCCTGGCTGGCATCCTGGGTCGGTTCCTCCGGCACAGGGGTATTCTGGTTAAAATTGTTTTCCATAGTTAATCACCATTTTCTCTTTTGTCTGTTGAATCATTGTCAGGCTATCGGGCGGCGCTGTTTTTATTCCAAATGGCCGCAGGCTACCAGGCGGGGTGCTGTGCTTCACCCTGCCCTACACTTTCTTTTCAATTTTCTTTTCAAATTTGCTTGCTTTGCCGGTTCAACCCTGGTACGGGGGCAGGTCGTCGGTATCGTTGTGGTGGGCATGTTTGCCAAAGCCCAGCAGGCGGCCGCCAAAAGCAATCAGCAGCACCGCTACCACAATGGACGGGATTACATCGTTGATTGCGTAAATCATACTCCAATGAATGCCCAGCTGCACAAAAATGCTTTCCACGATCGGCCAGATCACGCGGTCATACATCACATAGGCACCCGTAAGCAGCAGGCACCAGCCGATGACTTTGTTCATTTTGGGGGTCATTTTGGTTTTGGCACCGCCGAGCTGATTCTGCCAGTCCGGCGGGAGCAGGAAGCCATCCGGCTTGGGGTCCCCTGCTACCAGGTAGCGGATGAGGTCATAGGTGTCAAAAAAGCTGAACATATACACCACGGCGACGCCCAGCACCAGCGGGGAAATGATGGCGCCCAGCATGATGAACAGGCAGAAGTAGACCAGCAGCGAGGTACCGCGCTTCATATACCCGTAATACATCTGCCCTGCGCCGGGGATGCAGGCAAAAATAAAGGTCAAAAATGCGTTTTTCTTCATAGTGTATCACTCTCCGTGGGCGGGGCTGCCGCCGTTATTGGTGGGGTTGCTGCGGGGCACAACCGGGTCGGCCAGCTGGGCCAGCCCACTGTTGATGGTAAGCTGCATTCCGTCGAACATATTGCTCAGGCCACTGCTCATGCTGTCAAACATACCGCCAAGCGCCTGGCTTACCGTCACTCTGGGGGTAACGTCCGGCAGCTGCTGCACGGGCTTTTGCACCGTACCAACGCCGCCAAAGAACCCGAACCGCCACAGCGCAAAGGCCAGCATTACGGCGGCAGCCGTGGAAACATAGCGGTTTGTCATAATGCGGAAGCTGCGCAGCCGCATCAAGGCCTGCACCTGGGGGATCAGGTCCCGCATGGGCTGTTTCAGCTTTTCGGGGGCCGATTCAATCAGGGCGGTATAGCGGGCAAGGCAGTAATCACAGAAGTTCAGGTGCTCTGCGGCCTCCAGGCTGCCCAGTTCATCCAGGCGGCTCTCCTGCAGGGCGTGCAGCCCCTCATCCGTCAGGTGGCCTTCAGCATCAAACAGGGCTTCGTTATCAAATAGGGTGTTATTTTCGTTTTGCGGAAACATTGCCTGTTCCATTATTCCTGCCTCCTTTCCATGATCTGTTTGCGCAGGATCGCTTTTGCGCGGAACAGCTGGTTCTGAACAGTGGGTGCCGGGCGGCCCAGCTTTTGGGCTATGGCCGCCACGGGCAGCCCGTCCAGCAGATACAGGGCCGCGGCCCGGCCATAGGGTTCGCGCAGGGTGCGCACCATCGTTTCCAGCTCTGCGGCATCGGTCTGGCGCATAAATTCATCCTGCGGGTCCGGCTCTGCGCTTTGCAGGCCGCTGCCGGGCGGCGGTGTGCCGCGTGGTTCCGGCATCGTTTCGTCGGATTGTGCCTCCACCCTGCGCGCCCAGGAGCTTTTCAGGTGGTCCTTGCATTTGTTGGCTGCCACACGCACCAGCCATTGCTTATAGTATTGGGGCTCGCACCGGTCAATGGACGACCATGCCGAAAGGAAGGTATCCTGGGTCAGATCCTCGGCGGTGTGGGGGTTGTGGACAAACTGCAAACAAACGGTATAAACCAGTTTTTGGTATTGCTGCATCAGCTGGGTAAAATCTGTTTGGTTCAGTGCCCCACACCTCCTTTCGCATTCATCTGCCGGCGCGCTTTCTTTGTTGGAAGCGCTTCTGTATACTAATACGAAAAATGCTCCCGACATTTTGCAGCGGGAGCAGATATTTTTGAAAAAATTATGAGGCAATACCGCACAATTCCCGCCTAACGGCTCAAGCACCGCTCCGGCGGCTGCGGCACGGCATCTGCGTTGCCAAAATGCTCGATAATGTCGGGTTGCGGTACCCGCATCGTGCTTCGGTTCGCTGTTTCCGCCACTGGCGGCGCTCACCTTTGCAGCATCCAGTATTATCTGCGCTTTTGGCTTAGCATCTGCCGTACCTCGCTCGCCGTATCGGCACTTAGAATTATGCGGTATTGCCATGAAAATTTCAGATTGTCGAAAAGTTCTTTATAGGGGGCGCATTGTGCGCCCGATGCCTTGCGGAGAATGATGTGATGGAATATATGGCAAGGTCCGACATGCGGGGTGAGATCGTGCATCCCTACATGTTTTATACCCACATGCTCTGCAAAAGAAAGGCACAGTTTTTTCGACACACCGAATATTTCTTGGACGTTTTGCAGCTTTACAGTTCCAGCAGCACCGGGCAATGGTCGCTGCCCTGCACATCCATCAAAATCTCGGCCTTTTTGATCTGTGGGGCCAGCCGGTCCGATACCAGGAAATAGTCAATGCGCCAGCCTGCGTTCCGCTCTCTTGCGCGGAACCGCATGCTCCACCAGCTGTACATACCGGTGGCATCAGGGTACAGGTAGCGGAAGCTATCGGTAAAGCCAGCGGCCAGCAGCTCGTTCAGCTTGCCGCGCTCCTGGTCCGAAAAGCCCGCAGCACCGCGGTTGGGGCCGGGGTTCTTCAGGTCAATATCCTCATGGGCCACGTTCAAATCTCCGCACAGGATCACCGGCTTTTTGCTGTCCAGGTCTTTCAGGTAGGCGCGCAAGTCGTCCTCCCACTGCATGCGGTAGTCAATGCGGGCCAGCTCGTTTTGGGAGTTGGGTACATAGACATTGACGAGGTAGTAATCCTCAAATTCCAGTGTGATGGCACGGCCTTCGTGGCTGTGGGCTTCCACCCCAATGCCGTTCCAGGCGTTCAGGGGCTTTACGCGGGTATAGATCAGCGTGCCGGAATAGCCCTTTTTCTCAGCGCTGTTGATGTATTCGGTATAGCCTTCGGGGGCAAAATCCGCCTGGCCGGGCTGCATTTTGGTTTCCTGAATGCAGAACACATCCGCATCCAGCTGGTTGAAAGTATCCTCAAAGCCTTTTTTCAGGCAGGCGCGCAGGCCGTTCACATTCCAACTGATAAGCTTCATCGGGGGTTCCTCCTGTTATTTTGCCACACATTTTTTCTTCCACGCACCAGATACAAAGCGGACCACAAAGCAGGTCACGCGGCACACCCAGTCCACCACCATGGCGATCCAGACGCCGACAGCACCCATACCCATCTGAACGCACAGGATGTAAGAGAACGCCAGACGCCAGATTCCCATGGACAGAATGGAAGTAAGCATGGTAAAGCGCACATCATTGGCTGCACGCAGGGCGTTGGGCAGAACAAAGCCCGCCGGCCACAGGAAGATGGCGCTGCCCGCATGGATCATAACCAGCAGCCAGGCCAGGTGGCGGGTTTCATCCGAAAGGGTGTACACGCTGAGCAGCGGGTTCAGGAAGATCAAAATCAGGGCATTGGTAGCGCCCTGGGCAATGTAATCCCACAGCAGCAGCTTTTTGGTAAAGTAGCTGGCCTGGTCCAGCTGTTGGGCGCCCACACAGCGCCCCACCACAGTGATCATGGCAAGGCCGATGGCCTGGCCCACAATGCAGCCCATACCGTCCAGGTTGTTGGCCACCGCATTGGCGGAAATATGCACCGTGCCGAACAAAGAGATCATACTGACGACCAGCACACGCCCCAGCTGGAACAGGCTGTTTTCCAGCGCGGAGGGGATGCCGATATACAAAATGTTCTTTGCCATCTGGGGCTGCAGGTGCCTGACGCCATCCCAGGTAACGCGGGCGACATTATCATGCCGGGTGGTCAGTTTCAGGATGATCACAGCGCCCAGCACGCGGGAAACCAGCGTGGGCACCGCAACACCGGCAACCCCCATGCGCAGCACAAAGATGCAGAATGCATTGCCCACAATATTGGTAATGTTCATGATAACGGATACCCGCATGGATACCTCGCTGTTGCCGACGGAGCGGAAGATGGCCGCGCCCGCGTTATACAGCGCCAAAAACGGGTAAGAGATTGCCGTGATGGTAAAGTAGATCATGGCTGCCTGGAACACATCGTCCGCAATGCTGCCAAAGAACAGCCGCAGCATGGGCCCGCGCAGCAGCAGGCAGAGCGCCGTGACAGCCGTACCCAGGATAGCGCTTAAAGTAACCAGCTGCCCCGCGCTGCGGGAGGCTTCCCCCGGCTTTTTGGCTCCCAGGAACTGGCTGGTGATAACCGCGCCGCCGGTGGCCAGCGCGGCAAAAATATTCAGGATCAGGTAGTTGATCATATCCACCAGCGAAACACCGGAAATGGCGGCTTCGCCTACGCTGGATACCATCACGGTATCGGACATGCCCACCAGCACGTTCAGCGCCTGCTCCACCACCAGCGGCCACAATAGTGTTAGCAGCATACGGTTGGTAAATAGTTTTTGTTGTGTCTGCATTGTCAGACCTTCCTTCTTTCCTCTCCGCTCTAAGGTGTGTATCTGAAAGAAAAGAAGATGCCGCATTTTGCAAGCGCAAAATCCGGCTGTAACTGCCGAAACAGACTGTACTTTTGACTTTTCAGATACACCCCAGGGCGAAAACTACCCCATTTTTATCATTCAGGCAGAAGTATACCACAAAAAATGCCCCCGTGCAACGGGAGCATTTTTGCTGTATGCGGTTCAATTTTGCGCTGATAAGCAAATAACAAACGGTACCCTTATTCGTACCGCAGGGCGTCGATGGGATCCATCTTGGCGGCCTTTTTGGCGGGGTAATAGCCAAAGAACACGCCGATGGCCATGCTGAACGCCACGGCAATGATGATGGCCGCCACGCTGGGTCTGGCCGAATAGCCCATGACCTGGCTGAGCACAGAACCAAGGCCAATGCCCAGCCCCACACCGATGACGCCGCCAATAGCGCACAGCACAATGGATTCAATAATGAACTGGGTCAAAATGGCCGTGTTGGTTGCGCCCAGCGCCTTGCGGGTGCCGATCTCACGGGTACGCTCGGTGACCGAAACCGTCATGATGTTCATGACGCCGATACCTCCCACCAACAGCGAGATAGCCGCAATGGCGGAGATGGCCAGCGAGATCTGGTTCAGGATTTCGGTCATGCTTTCCAGCAGGCTGGAAATGCTGGACGCACTGACGGTCCAGCTGTCGTTGCGGGTATAGTAACTGGCGAAATAATCGCCCACCACATCCACAAAGGCGGTCACATTGGTGCCGCTGGATGCCACAACGGTAATGCTCTGGTAGCCATCCCCCGCCCCGGCAATGCTGCGGGCCACATCCAGCGGGATATAGATTTCGGTCTGGATATCGTCATCGCTGGTAGAGCCAAACATGCTGGCGTAAGAATCTTCTACATACTTATAAACGCCGCTGATATAAAACGTATACGGCATTTTGTTGATGGTCAGGGTGATTTTCTGGCCCAGCGCATCAGCGTTGCTGCCGCCGACGGCCTGCTGCACAAATTTTTCGGATACCACGCAGACATAGCGCCCGGCATCGCGGGTATCATCCAGCCAGCGGCCCGCCAGGATGGGGGTATCGCTCTCCTTGCTTTGCAGCGCTTCCTGGTTGACGCCGGAAACCGTTGCCGTGATGGTGGTATCGGGTTCGTTCACCTTGCCAATGGTGGCGCTGCCCACCTGCTGCGTTTTTTCAATGTAGTTGATCTTGTCGGGGAACGTTTCGGTAAATTCCTCGATCATCGTATCCGTGATAAGGTCTTTATCATCCGGGCTGGAATTTTTGAAAAGCCGCAGCCGCACACCGCCGCTGGAAGAGCCGCTGTTGCTGCTGCTTTTCTGGGTCAGCGATACCGTGATGGAGCTGGCACCGGTGCCGGACATGCTGTCGCTGACCGAACTGGATAGGCTGTTGCCGACGGTTTCGATGGCGATAACCGCCGCAATGCCGATAATAATGCCCAGCATGGTGAGCAGGCTGCGCATTTTGTTGCTTTTGATGCTGGCAAACGCCATGGAAAGGTATTCAAAGAGCGCCACGCACACCACTCCCCTTCCGTTCGGCAATAATGCGGCCATCGTGCAGTGTCAGCACCCGCTGGCATTCCTCGGCCAGCGCGGGGTTGTGGGTAATGAGCACAATGGTTTTGTGGTATTTTTCGTGCATTTCATGGAACAGGTCCATCACCACGCGGGAGGTTTCGCTGTCCAGTGCGCCTGTGGGCTCGTCTGCCAGGATCAGCGCCGGGTCGTTGACCATGGCGCGGGCAATGGCAACGCGCTGTTTCTGGCCGCCGGAAAGCTCGTTGGGCTGGTGGCGGGCACGCTCGCCCATTCCCACGCGGTCCAGCCACTCCTTGGCGCGGCGGGTACGCTCGCCGCCGGGAATGCCGGCATACAGCATGGGCAACTCCACGTTTTTCAGCGCGCTCTGGCGGCCGATGAGGTTATAGGTCTGGAACACAAAGCCGATTTTATTGTTGCGGATGCCCGCCAGTTCGTCATCGTCTGCTTTATGGATATCCACCCCGTCCAGCGTATACTCGCCAGAGGTCGGCTTGTCCAGCACGCCGATAATATTCATCAGGGTACTTTTGCCGGAGCCGGATTCACCCACTATCGCAACGAACTCCCCCGGCCACACAGTCAAATCAATGCCGTGCAGGATTTCCAACTCGTTCGGCTGGCCGATATAGTAACTTTTGCGGATGCCGCGCATGGCAATCAGCGGGCGGCGGTTGGGCTGCCCCGCCCCAAGGCTTTGCACAATGGCATTGACAAACGCCTGTTTATTCTGCGGCATATCAGTTACCTCCCGGTCCACCGGCCGGGCCGCCGCCCACGTCACCGCCGGGGCCGCCCGCCGGGGCGTCCGCACCGCCAATCGGTTCATCACCGCCGGCAGTGAAGAAGAAGTCAGCGCTATCATCACTGCTGCCGGTCACAATGCCCTGGGCCAGGTCGGCGCTGGAGCGGATCACATCGCCTTCCTTCAGGTCATCGCCGGAAATCACGGTATAATAATCGTTGGCATCGCCGGTGGTCACGGTCACTTCCTCAAAGGTCATATCGGTGCCTTCGCCGCCGGTTTTGCGCAGCACATACTGGGTGCCGTCCTCTTTGGTGCCAACGGCATCAATGGGCACGGTAAACACGCCGTCGGTTGCGTTCTTGACAATTTCCACCTTGGCCTGGATGCCGATCAGCAGGTCGTCTGCATCGCCGTTCACGCGCACCTTTGCGCCGAACGTGCCGGAATCATTGGCAACGGGGTCGATCTGGGTCAGGGTACCGGCGATCACATCATCGCCGGTGGCATCGCTGGTAATATTGCAGCTCATGCCGGTGGTCAGGCCCGGCACATCATTGGAGGGGATCGTAACTTCCACCACAAGGGCATCGGTGTTCTGAATGGTTGCCACGGTGCCGGTGCAGATAGAACCGACCGTTGCATCCAGCGCCGTGATGGTACCGGACATGGTGGCCGTCAGGGTGCAGTTGGCCAGGGTGTCTTTCAGGGTGGTCAAAGTATCGGGGGTGCGCTTGGCCTGTTCCAGCTTGGTTTTGGCGTCTTCCACGCTCTGCGCCTTGGCCTTGATGGTGGAATAGTTCTTTTCCTGGTCATAGCTGTCATGGGCGGATTTCTGCTGGCTTTCGCAGGTTTCAATCTGGTTCTGGGCCGTTTCCACTGCGTTCTGGGCACTGGTCAGGGCATTCTGGGCGCTGGTTTTGGTCTGTTCCGCGCTGTTCAAAGACTGCTGAATGGCGGTAAAGCCATACAACCCCAGCTCCGTGACGGAACAGCTGTTTTGCGCGTTAGCCAGGTCATTCTGTGCCTGCTGATAGGCTGCCTGGGCAGCGCTCAGGGCATCGTTTGCCTCATTCATGGCCGCCTGGTTGGCCTCGCTGGGGTCGGCGTTGTAGGCAGCGATGGCGCTGTTTACCCGGCTGATGGCATCGTTCTGGGTGTTGGCCGCCGCGTTGACGGCATCGGTAAAGGTGCTGATGCTGGCAGCGGCATTATCATACGCCGCCTTGATGGTATCGTAGCTGCTGCAGGCAGAATCATAGGCGCTCTGGGCGGAATCGCGGCTGCTCTTTGCGGTTTCCAGTGCATCCTGTGCATCGGACAGGTTCTTGTCCGCATCATCAATCTTGGCCTGCAGGTCGATCAGGTTATTCTCATGCTGCACCACTGCGGTGTTATATTCATCCACCGCGCGGTCATAGCTGGTCTGGGCCTGCTGCAGGGTATCGTTGTAGCTTTGCTCTGCGTTTTCGATCTGCTTTTCAAGGTCGGTGGTGTCCAGCGTGGCGATCACATCGCCTTCCTGCACAGTATCACCCACCTCCACATTGACGGTGGCAACCTTGTAGGTTTTGGCGGAATCTGCCACGGTAACGCTGGCTTCATCGCCGGATTTCACCGTGCCGTTCACGGTAACGGAGTCATTCAGGCTGGTGGTTTTCAGGGTCGTGGTGCGCACATACTGATAGTCTGCCGAAGCGCCTGCGGCCGCTTTGCTTTTACGCAGCTGGCTGCCCACAACAGCGGCAACCACCGCCAGAATGACAACCGCCACGCACAGCTTGGTGTGGCGGCGGAACCAGTTTTTGCGTTTGGGTGCCGGGGCCGTGGGCTGCGTGCTGCCCGTATCGGGGGTGGTGGCATCCTCCACAAAGGGGGATGTGATCTCGTTTTCTTCCATCCGGGTTTCCTGCCTCTCTATTTTCTTTATAAAAAATTTCTGGACTATGGATTTTGCTGCATTTTAGTGTACCTGCCAAATGTGTTAAAAGCATGGAAATACTGTGAAGTTCCACGGCAAAAAGCTGGGTATTGCGGGATTTGGGCTTTACTTTATAGGCTTCCTGGAGAAAGGGCTGCTGCACCAAAATTAGCGGGTGAGCGGCCAACCAAAGCATATTACCCAAATTGAAAACACACAGCAGGGTGGCCAACCCACTGCCACCAAATGAGCCTTACCGGAATCTGCGGTAATTGCATATTAAGGCAACACCGCACAATTCCCGCCTTGCGGCTTAAGCACCGCTCCGGCAGC
>ENA-ORTQ01003385-ORTQ01003385.1-human-gut-metagenome-genome-assembly--contig:-NODE-3385-length-12045-cov-26.288324_pt1 | contig 12045 bp, 9 predicted proteins | sample MGYA00241912_ERZ509188 | MGnify/ENA primary metagenome ERZ509188 (study PRJEB26280, sample SAMEA2338849) | human gut metagenome | biome: human gut; feature: human-associated habitat; material: faeces...
CCGGTGATTTTCCCCAACGAAAGTTACGCCACGTCTTTCCCGCTCCATCAGACAACGTATAAGGAGAATGCTTATGTATCTTTCTACTCTACGGCCTCTTACTCTTTGTTGAACCGCTACACGGTGGGAGGAAGTATCCGCTTTGACGGTTCCGACCTTTTCGGTGTGGATAAGAAGTACCGCTATCTTCCTCTTTATTCTGTCAGTGCCTTGTGGCGTCTGTCACAAGAACCGTTTATGCAGCAGGCCAAGTGGGTGGATAACCTGGTGTTCCGTGCATCTTACGGTCTGCAGGGAAATATTGACAAGAATACTTCTCCGTTCCTGTTGGGTACATATCGGTCGGAAAGTATTTTGCCCGGAGTATCGGAAGATGTAATTATTATTAATTCCGCTCCCAACAAGAAGTTGCGTTGGGAAAAGACGCAGTCTGTCAATGCCGGCTTTGATTTTTCTGTATTGAACCAGGCTATCAATCTGAGCGTGGACTATTATTATCGTAAGGGTACCGATTTGATAGCTTTGCGCATGCTTCCTCTGGAGACGGGCTTTACTTCAATGAACGTCAACTGGGCAAGTATGGAGAACAAAGGTGTGGAAATCAGCTTGTCTACCCGTAACATAACGACAAAAAACTTCTCCTGGTACACAAATTTCAATTTTGCCTATAACGGTAATAAGGTATTGCAGGAAAACATACCGGAGCAGCAGACCACTCCGGGACGTGAAGGCTATCCCGTAGGGGCAATTTTCGCACTGAAGACTGCGGGAGTGAATAAGGAAACCGGTAATATGATGTTCTATAATCCGGAGGGAGAGAAAGTGACCTTGAAGGAGCTTTACCGCCTGAAGGACGAGTGGGGGATAGGTATTGCCTCTTCCGATGTAACTGCAGCCGAAGAGAGAACCTTTTATTCGTATATCGGGAGTAGCGATGCTCCTTATACGGGAGGTTTGATTAATACCTTCAGCTATAAAAACTGGGAGCTGAATGTCAATTTCTCTTTGACGTTTGGCGGGTACGTACGTACGCAGCCCTCTTATGACATCATTAATCCGGATTATGGCAAGAACTATAATGCGGATGTGCTGAACCGCTGGACTCCGGAAAACCCGAATGCGGAGCTTCCGGCATTTATGCTGAGTGCTTCCAACCCGGAAGAGTACTCCTGGTATGATTCTAAAACCATCTGGAGGGATTTGGATATCTGGGTGAAGAAGCTGAACTACGTACGTTTGCAGAATCTGCGTCTGGGTTACCGTATCCCTGAGCTCCTGACAAAGCGTTTGGGAATGAACTCGGCAACGGTATCTATTGAAGGACGCAATCTCTTCGTGTTTGGTTCGGGATATAATAACTACATGGATCCGGAGTCGATGTACAATCCTTATGCAACTCCCGTACCCAAGTCGGTTACATTCAGTTTGAACTTGAATTTCTAACTTCAAAAGCAGAAAGAAAATGAAGAAAACAATAAGTCTGATGATAATGGCCTGCATGCTTCTGCTTGCGGCATGCGACAACTATCTGGATATACAGCCTACCGGTAGTGTCATTCCCAATTCTTTGGCTGAGTATAGAGCGTTGCTTGCCCGTTCTTATAAGGACGTGAGTAAATTCAGTGACCGGGGAATGGCTTGTTTCCGTTCCGACGAGATGCAGGTTCGGGATAATGAATATGACCAAAATTATTATATGGATATAGAGCGCTGGAACGACCTTGCTCCCAATGCCTATACCTCATCGTTTGAATGGGCCAAGTATTACAATGTGCTTTTTATTGCCAATCACGTTATTGAGAGCAGAAGTGATATTAAGGAAGGCACTGAGGAAGAGATAAATCAGCTTGTAGGAGAAGCGTATATGCTCCGTGCTTATGTACATTTCTTATTGGTAAATCTTTATGGACAGCCCTATACTAAGGAGGGAGCTTTGGATACCAAATCGGTACCGCTGAAATTGGATACGGATTTAGAGAAAGTCCTGAAACGCAATACGGTGGAAGAAGTTTATACTTCCATCCAAGCAGATATTGACGAGGCACGCAAACTGGTCACGAAGGCAGAATGGGAACAGAGATATTCATATCGTTTCAATGCGGCTTCGGTAGAGGCGTTTCAATCACGCGTATCCCTTTATAAGGGCGAGTGGCAGGCGGCTTGGGATGCTGCTGAGGCAGTGCTTGCCGTGAAGTCTGTATTGGTAGATTTGAATGATGCCTCTGCAACTCTTCCTAACAGTTATAATTCCGTGGAAAATATTACTCCACTGGAGACGCCTCTGAGCAGTACAATCAATGGGGCTGCTCTGGCTACTCCGGTTTTTCTCTCCCTTTATGTTGAGAACGACCTTCGGCTGGACAAATATTTTGCTGAAACGGATGAAAAAGGTTTCCGGAAGAATAAGAAGGCGGGAAGCAATAACTACTTGTGTACTTTCCGTGTGGGTGAAATATATCTGACGGCTGCTGAGGCTGCTGCCCGACTTGGAGAACTGTCTCAGGCACGTACCCGCCTGCTGGAACTGATGCGGAAACGTTATGCACCGGAGGCCTACGAAGCGAAATCCGTTGTTGTCAATGCCATGGATAAGGAAGCGTTGGTACAGGAAATATTAGATGAACGTGCCCGTGAACTTGCTTTTGAAGGACATCGCTGGTTTGACCTTCGTCGTTCCACCCGTCCGCGTTTGGAGAAAGTGCTTGATGGTACGCGTTATGTACTCGAAGAGAATGATGCCCGCTATACATTGGCCATTCCGAAAGAAGCCATAGAAGCCAATCCGGGATTGCTGAACTGATAAAGATAAAACTCCCCGATTCTGTATTGACGAGAATCGGGGAGTTTTGTCTTTATGTGGATTGGATATGTATTTTTTACGTACCTTTGCACCGTTTTTTGTAATAGACAGTATAAGATGATACAGAATCAGAGACCTCCTATCCGTAGAATTGCTTTTCCTATTCTTATAGCATTGAGTATTTCGCATTGTTTGAACGATATGCTGCAATCGGTTATTTCGGCAGTATACCCTTTGTTCAAGGAGGATTTATCCTTGAGTTTTGCCCAGATTGGTCTGATTACGTTAGTGTATCAGATGTCGGCGTCCGTGTTTCAGCCTCTAATGGGATTGTTCTTTGATAAGCGCCCCATTGCCTGGTCATTGCCGATAGGTATGGGCTTTACTTTGGTCGGTATCATGAATCTGGCTTTTGCTACTAATCTGTATTGGTTGCTGGCTTCGGTATTCATTGTGGGTATCGGTTCGTCTGTACTCCATCCGGAGGCGTCACGTATTACTTTTCTGGCTTCCGGCGGAAAACGCGGACTGGCGCAGTCTCTATTTCAGGTGGGCGGGAATTTGGGTGGCTCGCTTGGACCGTTACTGGTGGCTTTGCTGGTAGCTCCTTACGGGAGGCATCACATTGCCTTGTTCACGGTTTTGCCTTGATTGCCATCGTGGTGATGATTCCTATATGTCGTTGGTTCCGTTCCTACTTGAATCATATCAAGAAACGCCCGATGCTTGTGGCAGGAAAGATAGAGCGTCCCCTTTCTTCAAGAATGACGGTGTTTGCCATAAGTATTCTGCTGATACTTATCTTCTCCAAATATATCTATATGGCAAGTTTGACGAGCTACTATACATTCTATCTGATCCATAAATTTGGTGTTACTGTTCAGGCTTCACAGCTTTTCTTGTTTGTCTTCCTGGTAGCCACTGCCATCGGAACATTGGTGGGAGGTCCCGTAGGTGATAGGATAGGACGTAAGTATGTTATCTGGGCTTCCATTCTTGGAACGGCTCCATTCAGTATGATGATGCCTCACGTAGGGCTTGCATGGACAGTAGTGCTGAGCTTCTGTGTCGGTCTGATGCTTTCTTCCGCTTTTCCTGCCATATTGCTGTACGCCCAGGAATTGCTACCCAATAAGCTGGGTTTGATTTCCGGGTTGTTTTTTGGTTTCGCTTTTGGAATTGCCGGTATCGCTTCGGCTGTATTGGGAGGTATGGCAGATAAGTATGGTATAGAGGCTGTTTATAATGTATGTGCCTTTATGCCTTTACTGGGGTTGGTGGCTTGCTTTCTGCCTAATTTGAAAAAGAGATAGAGATTTTTTATTCCCATTGTCAGCCATACGGAGAGAACGAAAGGTGCGGTCAATGTAATAATTCCCCAATTCATTCCCACAATTTGCAATACAACAGAGAGTAAAACGGAACATGCAGCCCATATACAGCTCATCCAGCTTTTACCTCCTAAAGCAAGGGCACACAATACGCCATTATATCCCATCAGACCCATATTCAAAGCTTCGGAATCCACTCCCAATAATGTGGCTAGGAGGAGGGGGAGAAGTGCTCCCAATATGGTATATACTGCTGCATTCCGGGAATTCACGAGAATGCCTGCAAGGAAAAATAGTCCGGTCATCATGTTTCCTTGAAACATCACCTGGCCTATGCCCATACTGAAACATTGTAAGTAATTTATGGAGGAAGAAGCGGGTGTTTCTGTATCAGAGACGAGTAGCATGTCAGGCATCAGCCAACTGCACAATCCCAGCAGCATCCATACAGAAAGGATAAAAGGGGTAGTGAATCCGGGCAACACGCGTTGCATGTTGAAAAACCGTGCAATGTAGGTAGATGCACACGAGGCAATAGCCATCAGCATCAAGGAACTTACAGTCAGAAGCATAAAGACCCCTACGGCTATTCCTACCAGTGTACCGTTAAAACCATATAATCCATTTTTTATATCATCACAGTCATATCCTGAGATACGGGCTGTCAACGTACTTATTATGTTGCCACTTACAGCCAATAGGCCCATTTGCCATGAATTCAAAAAGATTCCAATCAACATCAATAATCCGGACAATGCATTGTTTTGGAACATGACTTGCCCTATGCCACGTCCTAAAATAAGTAATGACTTGCGTGTAAAAGCTTCTTTCATGAGTTGTCGAATGAAAATGGACTATATGTAAATTTATAGCTCGTTAATGCGTACAAAAAAAACGATTAGACTAATCTAACCGTTTTAATTTTCGTGGAGCGTATGAGACTCGAACTCATCACCTCGACACTGCCAGTGTCGCGCTCTAGCCAGATGAGCTAACGCCCCGTTGCCAACGTTTGCAGGCTTGCTTTCGTTTTTGATGGTGCAAATATAATGCATTATTCTGAAATAATTGCTATGTTTGCGAAAGAATTTGAAAAAATAAGTTATGCTGATATATAATACCACTTATCATGTAGAGGAAGGAGAAGACAAAAACTTCCTGATATGGATGCAGGAACACTATCTTCCCGAGGTAGAAAAGAACGGAACATTGTATGCTCCACGTATAGCCCGTATCTTGAGTCATATTGAAGAAGGAAGCATCTGCTATTCTGTTCAGTTTGAGGTGGAAAACTCTGCCAAACTGCATCGTTGGCATCAAGAGCAAGGAGTGAAACTGAACGAGGAATTACTGAATATCTTTAAAGATAAAGTGATTGGCTTTCCTACATTGATGGAGGTAATAGTGTGATACAACCGGTCAAAGAGAAAATTATATTGGGTATAGACCCTGGTACCACCATTATGGGGTATGGAGTATTGCGTGTGGCAGGTGTCAAGCCGGAAATGATAGCCATGGGAATTATCGACCTCCGCAAATTTGGAGATCACTATCTGAAGTTACGCCATATTCATGAACGGGTACTGAGTATCATAGAGAGTTATTTGCCTGACGAGCTCGCTATTGAGGCCCCTTTCTTCGGAAAGAATGTACAGTCCATGTTGAAGTTGGGGCGTGCGCAAGGCGTAGCAATGGCAGCTGCTTTGAGCAGGGATATTCCCATTACGGAATATGCTCCTTTAAAAATAAAGATGGCCATCACCGGAAACGGACAAGCATCCAAGGAACAGGTGGCAGACATGTTGCAGCGTATGCTGCATTTTCCTAAAGAGGATATGCCTACTTTTATGGATGCAACGGACGGGCTTGCTGCTGCCTATTGTCACTTTCTGCAGATGGGGCGTCCCACGGTGGAGAAAGGCTATCATGGCTGGAAAGACTTTATTGCCAAAAATCCGGATAAGGTGAAGAAGTGATAAGAATTGAAATGTAGAATCTAAAAATAATATCATGAAATTGAATGAACTTGCTATCATTGGAGTGGCTGCAACGACGGTTGTAAGCTGCACTCCCGCGAAGACGGAGTATGCTTCGTACGAACTTTACCCTGTCCGTTCGGGTAGTCTGACAGAGATGGAATATACACCTGCTGCCACGCAATTCACATTGTGGGCACCTACGGCAGATGAAGTTCGCCTGATGTTGTTCGAAGCAGGAGACGGAGGGCATGCCTATGAAACTATTTCAATGGAACCCTCTGAAGAAGGAACTTGGAAAACTAAAGTTGAAAAGGACTTGATGGGTAAATTCTACACATTCAATGTGAAAATCAATGATAAGTGGCTGGGGGACACTCCGGGTATCAATGCCAAAGCTGTAGGGGTGAATGGAAAACGTGCCGCCATCATCGACATGAAATCCACGGACCCCGAAGGATGGGTAGATGATAAACGTCCGGCATTGGCCTCTCCTGCCGATGTGATTCTTTATGAAATGCACCATCGTGATATGTCCATCGATCCGTCGTCGGGCATTGAGCATAAAGGAAAGTTCCTGGCATTGACAGAACAAGGAACGGTAAGTCCCGACAAGCTGGCAACCGGCATTGACCATCTGAAAGAATTGGGGGTGACACATGTACATCTCCTTCCGTCTTATGACTATGCCTCCGTTGATGAGACAAAGCTGGACGAGAACAAGTATAATTGGGGATATGATCCGCAGAATTACAATGTGCCTGATGGCTCTTATTCTACCGACCCCTACAAACCGGATGTTCGTATCCGGGAATTCAAGCAGATGGTGCAGGCTTTGCACAAAGCAGGTATCCGTGTTGTTCTGGATGTGGTGTATAACCATACTTTCAATACATCCGACAGTAATTTTGAACGTACAGTGCCGGGATACTTTTACCGTCAGCGACCAGACGGAACGTATGCAGACGGTTCGGCTTGTGGCAATGAAACTGCCAGCAACCGTCCGATGATGCGTAAATACATGATAGAGTCTGTATTACATTGGATTAATGAATATCACATTGACGGATTCCGTTTTGACCTGATGGGTATTCATGACATCGAGACAATGAACGAAATCCGTAAGGCGGCAACGTCTGTAGATCCGACTATATTTATATATGGTGAAGGATGGGCGGCATCGGCTCCACAGATGGCGGAAGATTCTCTGGCAATGAAAGCCAATACTTATAAGATGCCGGGTGTTGCTGCTTTCTCTGACGAAATGCGTGATGCTTTACGCGGTCCGTTTAATGACAATCATCAAGGTGCTTTCCTTGCTGGATTGCCGGGAGGAGAGGAGAGCATAAAGTTTGGTATTGTAGGAGCCATCAGGCATCCGCAAGTAAATAATGACTCTGTGAATTATAGTAAGGCTCCGTGGGCGGAACAACCTACACAGATGATCAGCTATGTTTCCTGCCATGATGATATGTGCTTGGTGGATAGGCTGAAAGCAAGTATCCCGGGTATTACTCCCGTAGAATTGGCAAAGCTTGACAAACTGGCGCAAACAGCCGTATTCACTTCCCAAGGTGTACCGTTTATTTATGCCGGTGAGGAAGTGATGCGTGACAAGAAGGGAGTACACAATAGTTTTGAGAGTCCCGATTCCATCAATGCGATTGATTGGAGACGAAAGGCGGAGCATGCAGATGTATTTGCTTATTATAAAGGGTTGATACAGCTTCGTAAGAAGCATCCGGCTTTCCGTATGGGTGATGCGGATTTGGTGCGTAAGCATTTGGAATTTCTACCGGTTGACGGCAGCAATGTGGTGGTTTACCGTCTGAAAGAAAATGCCAACGGTGATGCATGGGGAGATATTATAGTAGTCTTGAATGCCCGTAAGGAGCCTGCCAAACTTACCGTACCCGAAGGTAAATATACAGTGGTCTGCAAGGATGGCTTTATCAATGAACAAGGTTTGGGCACACTGTACGGCCCCGAAGTTGTTGTTCCGGCCCAATCGGCACTGATTATGTATAAATGATGATTGGATGATGCAACAACATACAATACACATAGCGGGGGGCGTAGTACGCAACCCGCTTGTTCGTTTGACAGAGCCTGTCACCCTTGATTTCCTGGCAGGAGAACACATTGCCATTGTAGGACCGAACGGAGCCGGAAAGAGCCTCCTGGTGGATATGCTGACGGAAAAGTATCCTTTGCGTGATGGTGAGCTTACCTATGATTTCTCTCCCTCCCTCACGAAAACTGCCTATGACAATATCAAATACATTGCTTTCCGTGATACTTACGGTTCTGCCGATGCCAATTATTACTATCAACAGCGTTGGAATGCCCACGACCAGGAGGATGCTCCGCTAGTACGCGAAGTGCTGGGAGAGGTAAAAGACGATGTCTTGAGGCGGCAGCTATTTGAACTTTTCAGCATAGAGCCGATGCTTGACAAGAAAATCATTCTTCTCAGCAGTGGGGAGCTGCGCAAGTTTCAGTTGACTAAAGCTTTACTGACTGTTCCCCGAATTCTTATCATGGACAATCCTTTCATAGGGCTGGATGCGCCTACCCGTGAACTGCTTTTTAATTTGCTGGAGCGGCTTACCCGGCTGGGCGAGTTGCAGATTGTCCTTGTGCTTTCCATGTTGGATGACATACCTTCATTTGTTACACACGTTGTGCCGGTAGAGGAGATGAAGGTGGGCGAAAAGATGGAACGTGAGGAGTATGTGCAGGCATTCTGTGCGGGCAATCAGATGCGTATTCAGGAAGAGGCCGGAGCGTTGGAGGAATTGCAGCGGCGTATTCTCGATTTGCCCTACGAACATGCGAATTTCACTTCGGACGAAGTGGTGAAATTGAACGGGGTTAGCATCCGTTACGATGACCGTACCATTCTGAAGGAGCTGGATTGGACAGTGATGCGTGGTGAGAAGTGGGCGCTGAGTGGCGAGAACGGTGCTGGCAAGTCTACCTTGCTTAGTTTGGTTTGTGCGGATAATCCGCAGTCATACGCCTGCGATATCAGTCTTTTCGGACGGAAGCGCGGAACGGGGGAGAGTATTTGGGAAATCAAGAAACACATCGGTTATGTCAGTCCGGAAATGCATCGTGCTTATCTGAAGAATCTGCCTGCCATAGAGATTGTCGCTTCCGGTCTGCACGACAGCATCGGATTGTATAAACGTCCTCATGCCGAACAGATGTCGGTATGCGAGTGGTGGATGGATATTTTCGGTATTGCAGCCTTGAAAGACAAGCCTTTTCTGCAACTCTCCAGTGGAGAACAGCGTCTGGCATTATTGGCTCGTGCTTTTGTCAAGGACCCGGAACTGCTGATATTGGATGAACCGCTTCATGGACTCGATACATACAACCGCCGTCGGGTCAAGAAGATAATAGAGGCATTCTGCCATCGTCGGGATAAAACGATGATTATGGTAACCCACTATGAGAATGAATTGCCGCAAACAATTACTAACCGTTTATTCTTGAAGCGAAACCGCTGACCGAATAATATTGCGTCAGGGAAAGATAATAAAGGACTAGCGGGAACCATTTATGATGTAAATCGTTATATTTGTAATATCAACCATCTAAACATTTATATCATGAAGTTTTTTATTGATACGGCAAATTTGGAACAGATTCGGGAGGCCTATGACTTGGGCGTACTCGACGGAGTTACCACTAATCCTTCGCTTATGGCAAAAGAAGGTATCAAAGGAGTGGAGAACCAGCGTAAGCACTATGTGGACATCTGTAATATTGTGCAAGGCGATGTAAGTGCCGAGGTGATAGCCACCGACTATGAAGGCATGATTAAAGAGGGTGAAGAATTGGCAGCCTTGAATCCGCATATCGTAGTGAAGGTGCCTTGCATTGCAGAAGGTATCAAGGCCGTTAAATACTTCTCGGGCAAAGGTATCCGTACAAATTGTACTCTGGTATTTTCTGTCGGTCAGGCATTGCTTGCAGCCAAGGCAGGTGCAACGTATGTTTCTCCGTTTGTGGGGCGTCTCGATGATATCTGTGAGGATGGCATTGCATTGGTTGCGAAGATTGTAGAGATGTACCGTTATTATGGATATACCACCCAGGTACTTGCCGCCTCTATCCGTCATACGGCACATATCATGCAGTGTATAGAGGTGGGTGCTGATGTGGCTACTTGTCCGCTTTCGGCCATTAAGGGTTTACTTAATCATCCGCTGACCGATTCCGGTCTGAGGAAGTTCCTTGAAGATTACAAACGCGTGAACGGATAAACTTAAAATATCCTATAAGCCTATCTTTCAATGTAATTATTGACTAATATTGGTGAGAAATAGAATAAAAAGATTTATTTTTGCGCCTTATATTTAGATATACAATAAGGCACCGATGAAAGATAGGCTCATAGGATTTATTAAGACATACTGCTTGTTTGTCTGCATTTTTGTGTTGCAAAAACCACTGTTTATGCTGTTTTACAAATCGCTGTACCCGGATGCCTCGTGTGCGGACTGGTTCAGTGTCATTTGGCATGGGTTACCTTTAGACCTATCTCTGGCTGGTTATCTGACAGCTATTCCCGGTTTTCTTTTCATAACCTCTGTATGGACACTTTCTAAATCCCTTTATCGCATCTGGTGCAGCTATTTCCTCTTCATTTCAGTACTTATCTCCATAATTTTTACTGTCGATTTAGGATTATACGAGTATTGGGGGTTCCGTTTGGATGCTACTCCGTTATTCTATTTCTTTTCCTCCCCTAAAGACGCAGTGGCCAGTGTCAGCATTTGGATGGTGCTGGGGGGAATTGTGGCAATGGCTGTTTATGCTGTCGTGCTGTATGCTGTTTTCTACGGCATCTTGCTGCAGAAGAACCTGTTGCTGCGGATGAAACTGCCTTATCGTCGCCTGAAGGTGTCAGGTATATTGTTGCTGATGACGGGGCTGCTGTTTATTCCTATCCGTGGAGGCTTTACAGTATCTACCATGAATGTGGGGAAAGTCTATTTCAGTGCCGAGCAGCGTCTGAACCATGCAGCTATCAACCCTGCATTCAGTCTGATGGAATCTCTTGCCAAGCAGAAGGACTTTAGCAAGCAATACCGTTTTATGGAAGCTGCGGAGGCCGACCGGCTTTTTAAAGACATGCTTGAACCCGCAGTTGCCGGTGGTCAAACGGAAGAGACGGATTCTGTGCGGCAATCTGCCGATTCGCTGCATACTTTATTCAATACTCAGCGTCCCGATGTACTCTTTGTGATTCTTGAGAGTTTTTCCTCTAGGTTGATGACAGCTTTGGGAGGTGAGCCGAATATTGCCATCCATCTGGATAGCTTGAGTAAGGAAGGGGTGCTCTTTACGAACTTCTACGCCAACAGTTTTCGTACGGACCGTGGACTGGTGGCTATCTTGAGTGGCTATCCTGCCCAGCCCACTACGAGTATTATGAAGTATCCCCGTAAAACGCAGTCCATTCCTGCCATTGCAGGCAGCTTGCGGAAGGCGGGTTATGGTACCAAGTATTATTATGGCGGTGATGCCGACTTTACCAATATGCGTTCCTACCTGATGTCATCGGGCTTTGAAGATATTGTTTCCGACCAGGACTTTCCCGTAACGGAACGTTTAAGTAAGTGGGGGGCGCACGACCATCTCGTATTCAACCGTCTGCTGGAAGACTTGAAAACCGAAGCTGCCGAAGGAACTGCAGAAGAGAAAACTCCTTATTTCCGTGTCTTGCAGACCTCCAGCAGCCACGAGCCTTTTGAAGTACCTTTCCGTCGTCTGGAGAATGACCGGCTGAACGCCTTTGCCTATACGGATAGTTGTGCAGGCGATTTTGTAAGACAGTTCCGTGAGCTCCCCCAGTGGAAGAATACGGTGATTGTGTTTGTTCCAGACCACTTGGGAGCTTATCCCGAACATATCGACAATTTGT
>ENA-ORTQ01003388-ORTQ01003388.1-human-gut-metagenome-genome-assembly--contig:-NODE-3388-length-12042-cov-2.429048_pt1 | contig 12042 bp, 7 predicted proteins | sample MGYA00241912_ERZ509188 | MGnify/ENA primary metagenome ERZ509188 (study PRJEB26280, sample SAMEA2338849) | human gut metagenome | biome: human gut; feature: human-associated habitat; material: faeces...
TATCGGGAACCTCCACATAGCTGATCGCTCCGCCGGTGGAAAGCGCCTGGAACTGCGACTCGAAGCGGAGCTTTTCAAACGCATCGATATGCTCGGTAACGTGGACGTGGTAACTGTTTGTGATATACGGCTTATCCGTGACGCCCGGGATGATGCCGAAGCGGCGCTGGAGGCACTTTGCGAACTTGTACGTAGTGCTCTCGAGCGGCGTGCCGTACAGACCGAAGCCGATGGTGGTCTCTGCCTTCCATTTTTCGCACGCAGCGTTCATGTACTTCATGACAGCGAGCGCAAACGGCGTTGCGCTGGGGTCCGTGTGGGATTTGCCCGTCATGTAGCGCACGCACTCGCACAGACCGGCATAGCCGAGCGAAATGGTGGAATAGCCGCCGTAGAGAAGCGCATCGATGGGCTCGCCTTTTTTGAGGCGGGAGATTGCGCCGTACTGCCAGAGGATTGGCGCGGCGTCGGACAATGTGCCCTTCAAGCGGTTGTGGCGGCACATGAGTGCGCGGTAGCACAGGTCGAGGCGTTCATCGAAGACCTTCCAGAATTTCTCCATATCGCCGCCGGAGCTGAGCGCAACATCGACAAGATTCAGTGTGACGACGCCCTGATTGAAGCGGCCGTAGAACTTATAGTTGCCGTTTTCATCCTTCCACGGGCTTAACGCGCTGCGGCAACCCATGACCGGGAAGCAGTTGCCTTCTTTGAGCTCTTTCATCTTCTTTTCGGAGATGTAGTCCGGCACCATGCGCTTTGCGGTGCACTTTGCGGCAAGCTCGGTGAGGTAATAGTATTCGCTGCCGGGGGTAATGTTATCCTCCTGCAAAACATAAATGAGCTTCGGGAATGCCGGGGTAACCCACACACCCTTTTCGTTTTTGACACCCTCATAGCGCTGGAGCAGCACTTCCTCGATAATCATGGCGAGGTCGCGCTTTTCACGCTCGTTTTTCGCTTCGTTCAGATACATAAACACGGTGATGAACGGCGCCTGACCGTTCGTCGTCATCAAAGTCACGACCTGATACTGGATGGTCTGCACGCCGCGCTTGATCTCCTCACGCAGACGGCGCTCCACCATTTTGGAGATTTGGGCCTCATCCGGGGAAACGCCAAGCTCGCCGATCTCGACTTCGACCTCACGGCGGATTTTCTCGCGGGAGATCTGCACGAACGGCGCGAGGTGTGCGAGGCTGATGCTCTGGCCGCCGTACTGGTTACTTGCAACCTGCGCGACGATTTGCGTGGCGATGTTGCAGGCGGTGGAAAAGCTGTGCGGCTTTTCAATGAGCGTGCCGGTGATGACGGTGCCGTTTTGCAGCATGTCTTCGAGGTTTACGAGGTCGCAGTTGTGCATGTGCTGCGCGAAATAGTCCATATCATGGAAATGGATAATGCCCTGCTCGTGTGCTTCGACGATTTCGCGCGGAAGCAAAATGCGGCGCGTGATGTCTTTGGAGACCTCGCCGGCCATGTAATCGCGCTGGACGCTGTTTACGGTTGGATTTTTATTCGCGTTTTCCTGCTTGACTTCCTCGTTGTTGCACTCGATAAGGCTGAGAATCTGGTTATCGGTGGTATTGGCGCGGCGCGCAAGCGAACGCGTATAGCGGTAACAGATATACTCCTTAGCGACATCGAACGCACCTTGCCCCATGATCTGCTTTTCTACGAGGTCCTGTATTTCTTCCACGGACGCTGCACGCCCCATGGCGACGCACGCTCCTTCGACATTTGCAGCGATTGTGCGAATTTGCTCGTTCGTAAGTCTCTGACGCTCGTCGATCTCTTTATTTGCCTTGGAGACAGCGACGATAATCTTAGTGATATCGAACGCTGCTTCCGAGCCGTTTCTCTTAATGATCTTCATGTTCCTTACCGCTCCTTCATACCGCCCGCGGGAGCTGCATGTTTCCAGCCCCTTTGGTTTTCATAATCAGTTTCCATAATTTTCCTTATATTGAATATTTATGCGTAACCACAAGATATTGTGTTCGTTTTTGCGGTTCCTGCCGCAAGCACCCTACCAGTATACACCGAAGTTGGCGTCTTGTCGAGTAGTAAATGCGCTTTATTTTAAATTTCTTTTTGTACCCTTTTACCCATTGTGCAATAAAGCGTGAAAGGGCACCGCAGAGCGGCGCGGCAAAGCGCGGGTTTGGATGTAAAAAAGGGCGGTCATTGACCGCCCTTGCAGGAACCCATGCAACTGGGCTCCCTACGTTTTGAATGTCCCCCGGACATTCAAAACAACCTTCCTAATTTTATGTAGGCAAAGAGGTTTCGCTTTCTGATGAAAGCAACTTAGGGCGCTGTCCTAAGTACCCGCAGTCTTTTGAAAAAGGCTGGCGAAAACTTTTGACCACCGTTACGGGAAGTTTCTTTTCTTACTCTTCCTCTGCTTTTTCCGGCAGAAGATCTGTCATGCTTTTAAGGCTGATGCCGAGTGTGGACATATTGTGCAGGAGTGCGGAGGTAGTCGGCTGGATGATTCCGCCTACGCCGAGCAGGATAAGCATGAGGTTGAAGCCGACGATGAAACGGTAGTTGCGGTGGATGCGCGCCATGAGCGCAGTGCTGAGCTGACGCAGGGTGACGAGCTCATAGAGATCGCCTGCCGCAACGGTGATGTCCGCAATCTCTCTGGCAATGGCGGCGCCGGTATTGATGGCAACGCCGACGCTTGCTTCGGACAGCGCCGGAGAATCGTTCACGCCGTCGCCGACCATGATAACGGTGCGGCCCATTTCTTTTTCGCGGCGGATAAAGTTCGCCTTATCCTCCGGCAGCACTTCGGCGTAGAACTCGTCCACGCCGACCTCTGCTGCAACGGCTTCGGCGGTCTTGCGGTTATCGCCAGTCATCATGACAACCTTCTTGATGCCGCAAGCGTGCAGAGCGCGGATGGCGTCCTTTGCTTCCTTACGCAGCGGGTCGGAGATACAGATGACGGCTGCGAGCATACCGGAAATGCACAGATAAAGGTGCGAATACTCGGCCGGAAGTGCGTTGAACTTCGCTTCTTCGCCCTCCGGGATCACGCAGCCCTCGTCTTCAAAAACGAAGTGCGCGCTGCCGATGATGACCTTTTTGCCCTCCACAGTGCTGGAAATGCCGTGCGCGACGACGTATTCCACGCGAGAATGGTACTCTTCGTGGGAGAGGCCGCGGTCCTTGGCTTCGGCCACGACAGCGTTTGCCATGGAGTGCGGGTAATGCTCCTCAAGGCAGGCGGCAAGGCGCAGCATTTCGCTTTCCTCACGGTCGCCGAACGTTTCGATCATGGCGACACGCGGTGTTGCGTACGTCAGCGTGCCGGTTTTATCGAACACAATGGTATCGGCGTTTGCAACGGCCTCCATGAAGCGGCCGCCCTTAACGGAAATATGGTGTGCGCTGCTCTCGCGCATCGCAGACAGCACCGCAATCGGCATGGAGAGCTTTAACGCGCAGGAGAAATCGACCATCAGCACGGCGAGCATCTTTGTGACGTTGCGCGTGAGCAGATAGGTCAGCGCCGTGCCGCCAAGCGTGTACGGCACAAGCTTATCGGCAAGGCGGGAAGCCTTGTCTTCTGCGGTGGATTTCAATTTTTCGGATTCTTCGATCATGCGGACGATACGGTCATAACGACCGCCGCCCATGGCTTTTTCGACGCAGATGACGCACTCGCCCTCTTCGGCGACGGTTCCGGCATACACGTAGCTGCCGACGGACTTCTGCACCGGCAGAGATTCGCCGGTCATAGAGGCTTGATTGACCAAGGCTTCACCCTCGACGACCTTACCGTCGAGCGGAATCATATTGCCCGTGCGCACAACGATGCGGTCGCCCGCCTGAATGTCGCCGATTGGCATGAGCACCTCGGTGCCGTTCGTCTTGAGCCAGACCTTATCGACATTGAGGGACATGGCGCCCGCGAGGTCGGCAACAGACTTTTTGTGTGTCCACTCCTCGAGAATCTCGCCGAGGCGCAGCATGAACATGACGGAGCCTGCTGTATCGAAATCGCCGCGCACAAGAGAAACGGTGACAGCCGTGGCATCAAGCACCGCAACGGAAAGATGACCGTGCAGCAGCGCCTTAACGCCCTCTTTGATGTACTTTGCGGAGCGGATGATGGCAAGCATCATGCGAATGGGCGCCGGGAAGAACATTTTAGCCATGGCGCGGCGCAGCACCGTGAAGACGAGTTTGTCTTCAAACTCGCGGTTCAATGCACGGGCGGTGTGATCCGGCACAAGCTCCATGCTTTCGGCTTTTGCGAACGAGAATGTCGCGAGCGCACGAATAAGGGATGTGCGGTCGTTTTGATAGACGATGACGGCGTCCTGTGTGCGGTCGTAGACCTTAACTTCCTTTACGCCGTCCACGGCGCGCAGGTAATACTCTAAAACATCGGCTTCTTTCAGCGTCATGCGGCCGCAGACGAGATGTACACGCATGTGCCCGCGCGCTTCATGCAGAATTTTACACTTCATAACTTTATCCTTCTATGCAACAATATATTGGAAACTCCGAAAAACAGAGCGGATGAACGAAAAAAGAGAGCCGCTTTCGGCGGCTCTCCGGTAATTCAGACCCGGGATAGACCCGCGATCAGGCTTCGGTGGATTCTTCCGCGGAAGCAGTTTCTTCCGTGCACGCGCAAGCTGCATCTTCGATGACCTCTGCGGCAGCATCGGTAGCGCGCTGCTCGTTGATTTCCTTAGCGTCGGTCAGGATGTCGTTTGCGTTCTCCTTGATGGTCGTGACCGTTGTCATGACGCACTCCTTGGCACGCAGAGCAGCTGCAGTGGTCTCGGTGTAGACCTTCTTAGCGTCCTTGCTGCCGAGCACCTTGATGCCGGCGGTACCAAACAGAACACCTGCTGCGAAAAGACCGATTTTTGCCCAATTCATAAAAATACCTCCTGTATTGCGAGCCGCATTTTAACCATGCGGCTCATAAAATTATTTTTTCATGTGTCCACTGATGAGAGTCAGCACAAAGAACAAAACGGTAAGCCTTGCAAAATGCTTATGCATTTTCATATTCATTCACCACCTTGTTTGTTCTGGCAAAAGAATAGCACGATTTTTACCTAACTTCAACAGTTTTCACACAAAAAACACAATTTTCTATTATTTGTAAAAACCAAACTGCAAGTTAGTCGTACCATTTTGGACAATTTGTTAAAACAGAATCGGTTAGTTTAAACAACCACAGGTTTCATGCCGACTTTTGCGGTTTCAGTACAGACACGCATATGATGTATATACAGCTAAAAAGAAACATTTTGGCAATTTTCGAACCAAAAAGACAAAATTACTCCATTTAGACTTTCGACTAACTTTCTCTTTCCGCAGCATTGGAATACAGCGGTTTACATTGCGCTTATAGGAACAATTAGACGCGCCACAGGTATTTTCTATTTCCCACCCTGTACGGTACACGAGGACAGACAATAAAGCGCGCAGCACGGGAAGCACCCATAAAGGCTGCTCATTACCGTTTCGGTTCTACGTACTCCTTTTGTTTCAGCGTTTTTGCAACCTAACGAGTTTGTTTTGGATTAGTCAAAACAAACTTACAAGCTTATTGTACGTCTACTTCTTTCGCTTGTCAAGAGCCATGTGTAAAAGCAGGCGCTTTTTTAGAAATGAGACCTGTGCGCGTGGGCTTCTTCGGTGACACCTTGCGTAAGCCGCTCGAAAAACAGGGTATCCCCTACCACCTTGCTGTGACGCTTATACAAAATAAGCTGAAAAAGTCCGCTTGTTTGATTTTGCAATATCCCCATCGGACGTTTTAGTCCCATTTTTTCGCTGAAAACGACGAAAGCACGAGTCATACAGAATGAAGCGTGCAAATATATCGGCGTGAAGCCCGACCTCTATGACCCGGAGACGATCTTTGCGAACACGCACCGCAGCTGCTTCACACCGGAGATGGATCATACCGAGCGCGAAGCACGCTACAATGGTTGGCAGAAAGCCGTGCGGCAAGCGCTGACGCATTAAAGCTTATTGAATTTCAAAACGCATATTCGCAAGGCAAAACCGCGAATGTGCGTTTTTTCACTATTTTTACACCTTGCGGTTGACAACGCACGCGGTTTTGTAATAGACTGGAGATAACGCCGAAATGCGGCGAAGAATCTTGGGATAAGAGGTAAGTTTACTATGAAAAAAGGTGCGAAACGCAACCAAATTATCAGCGAGCTTTTACATGTGACGGACGAGGAATTCACGGATGAGGAACTGATTCATCAGCTGATTGCAACGGAAGTCACAAAAAACGCAGACAAGGACGAGCACATGACGTTTGGGCAGCGTGCCGCGGACGCAGTGGCGCGCTTTGCGGGCAGTTGGGCGTTTATTTTCAGTTTTATCGCCGTCATGGTCATTTGGATGGTCATAAACCTCGTTTTGGGTTCGAGAGCATTTGACGAATACCCGTTTATTCTGTTAAACCTCGTACTTTCGTGCATCGCTGCCGTGCAAGCGCCGCTCATCATGATGAGCCAGAACCGCCAAGAAGCAAAAGACCGTCAGCGTGCAGAGAATGACTATAAGATCAACTTAAAAAGCGAGCTCATCATCGATGATCTGCACAAAAAGCTTGACCTTGTTCTGGAAAACCAAAAGAAGATCAACCGCCGCTTGGATAAGATTGAAGCGGAGATTGCGCCGGAAAACGAAGAAAAATAACGCTTTACATATAAAGATTTGGGAAATCGTATTAAAAAAGCATCACCATCCGTAAAGGAACGACGGCGGATATCTCCGCCGTTTTGGAACAAAAAAAGCAGATGCACCCGATGTGGATTCGGGGCATCTGCTTTTTGCTGTCTTTCGATTTCAAATTTTACTCTGCTTCGCTCAAAAGCATACGGTCATTATCGAGGGCTTTGCCGGCGGCTTGCTTGAAGCGGTCGAGGAGGTCTGCAACAGTCATGTGGGCACGCTCTTCGCCGGTGACATCCAGAATAATCTTGCCGGCGTTCATCATGATGGTGCGGTTGCCGAGCTCCAGTGCGGACTGCATATTGTGCGTAATCATCATGCACGTGAGGTGGTTTTCCTCCACGGTGTTTTTCGTGATCTCGAGCACCTTTTCGGCGGTGGCGGGGTCAAGCGCGGCGGTGTGCTCGTCGAGCAGAAGAAGCTTCGGCGGGTTATATGTGGCCATCATAAGCGTGAGCGCCTGGCGCTGGCCGCCGGAAAGCAGACCCACGGGCTGGGTCATGCGGTCTTCGAGCCCCATACCGAGCAGGGACAGGCGTTCGCGAAACGCCTGTCTGTCCTTGCGGGAGATGGAGCTGAGCCAACCGCCGTGCCCCGCTGCGAGCGCGAGGTTTTCTTCGATGGTCATGCCCGGTGCGCTGCCGCGCATGGGGTCCTGAAACAGGCGGCCGATGCTGCGGGCACGCTTATACTCCGGCATGAAGGTGATGTCCTTGCCGTCAAGTTCGATCTTGCCGCTGTCCGTGAAAAAGCTGCCGGAAACGGCGTTAAACAGCGTGGATTTGCCCGCGCCGTTTGCGCCGATGACGGTGATGAAATCGCCCTTTGCGGCGTGGAAGCTGAGGTCTTCGATCGCCTTTTTGGCGTTGACCGTGCCGGGGTTGAAGGTCTTCGAGATATGCGTGAGTTTAAGCATGGGTGCGCTCCTTTCCGAAACGGCGCTTCAGATACGGAAGCTGTTTTTTGAGGTACGGCCCGGAGATTGCCAGAATGACAATAACGGACGAGACGAACTTGAGCATAAACGCGGGCAGGTTGAACCGCAGCGCGATGGTATACACAAGGCGGAACACGAACGCACCGACGACCATGCCGAAGATGCGCAGCGGAATTTTGCCCTTGCCGAAGAACGCGCCGCCGATGAGAAGCGATGCCAGCGCGACCGTGACCATGCCGGTGCCGATATCGATGCTGACGGACTTCTGCGACTGCGCGAGCAGGCAGCCCGAAAGCGCCGTAAACGCATTGGAAATGCACAGACCAATGATGGTCGTTTTGACCGGGTTGATGGACGAGGAGCGAACCATATCCGGGTTATTGCCCGTTGCGCGAATGGCAAGACCGAGGCGCGTGCGGAGGAAAAGTCCCAAAACGACCGCTACGAGTACAACCGCGATGATGATGACGACAAGCTTATACTGCCCCGCGATCGGTGTGTTTTCGAGCACCGAACGCATTTTGGTGAAGACCGTATCGGAATTATTGAGGTTCAGAAGCGACGCGCCGTTCATGATGCCGATGTTGACGGAATAAAGCGCGGTATTGACGATGATGCCGGCAAGCAGACTATCAATGCCCATTTTCGTCTGCAAAAGCGCCGTGACGAAGCCGGAGACCATGCCGATTGCCATAGCGGCGGGGATTGCCAGAAACGGATGCCCGGAAAGCGCGACGGACGCGCCGACGACCGCGCCGAGCGTGAAGCAACCGTCTGTGGAAAGGTCGCATACGTTCAGCATGGAATAGCTCAAAAACAGTGCCAAAACAGTCAGCGAGCTGATGAGACCGAGCTCCAGCGCTGTCTGCCCAAGGGTCAGGATTGAATCGAAAGACATACAAAAACTCCTCGTTTTGCAGATTTGTGGTGATATGCCGAAGCCACGCGCCCGAAAACCGGGTGCATGGCAGCGGTGATTGCATTCTTATGGGTAAGTAAGGTATTGATGAAGTATAGTAGTATGAAGTGTTTGAAAGCTTATGGGGTAGGATAAGCTTTTGAGAGATTTAAATTAAGACTCGAGATCGCTGAAGCTCTCTGCGGTCGTGATCTCCTCCACTCTCGTGCAGTACGGAGCAAAAGCTTCGGAGACGGTATCGAAGTCGAAGCCGAGCTTTTCGCAGATTTCGGTGTTGACCGTTGCGGTGCCGTTGTCGAACGTGATGACCGGTGTTGTCGCCGGGTCTTTGCCTTCGGTGAGGGTGGAAGCGATCATATCTGCGGTCTCACGGCCGAGGTTTGCGTAATCGACGCCGTAGCCGAGGAACGCGCCGTTGAGGGCGAAGGAATCGGCGCCGGTGTAGTGCGGGATGCCTGCGTCAGCAAAGGTCTCGTAGATAGCGAGCTCTGCCTTCATGATGGTGTTATCGGTCGGGGTGAACACGGCGTCTACACCGTCGGAAACGAGAGCCTGTGCGGCGAGTGCGACTTCTTCGGCGGTCGTTGCGGTGCGCTCTACATATTCAACACCTTTGTCGTCGAGGTACGCCTTTGCGTGCTCGATGGCGGCGGTGGAGGAATCCTGTCCTACGTCGTACAAAAGGCCGATCTTCTTGGCATCGGGGTTCTGGGCGAAGATAAGGTTCATGACGGAGTTGGTATCGAGGTTATCGGAGGAGCCCGTCACGTTGCTGCCCGGCTCTTCAAGGGAAGCGACAAGACCCGCGCCGACCGGGTCGGACACGGCGGCGAACACGACAGGCGTTTTGCTGTCTTCGGTTGCGGACTGCATCGCCATGGCGACCGGGGTCGCGACACCGACCATGAGATCTACGTTATCGGCTGCAAAGTTTGCGATGATCTGATTCATGACGTTCGCGTCGGCGTTACAGTTGTCGTACTTCACGTTGATTGTGATGCCCTGCTCGCTTTCAATCTCGGCGAGACGTGCATTGATGTTCTCAACGATCTGGTTTAAGGAAGCGTCATCGACGTAGTTGCAGATGCCGATGGTGTACGATGCGCCGGAAGATTCTTCGCTTGCGGTGCTCTTTTCACTCGACACACTGCTTTCGGAAGCGGCGGACGAAGAAGAGTCGCTTGACGCGGAGGACGCGGAAGAAGCTGTGCTCTGACCGCTGCAAGCGGCGAGGCTGAGGGTCATAGCGGCAGCGGTGATCATGGCAAATACGTTTCTGAGTTTCATAAATTTATCGATCCTTTCAGGTTTGTTTTAATGCGTTCAAATGCGGGTTCAAAATTTCAGATGCAGCGCGGCTGCGCCATCGTTTTGTGTAAACAAACATGAAATAACCTCCCTGAAAAACAAAAAATCCTGTCCCTGCAATCACTTGCTGGGACAGGATCAAAATTCCTGCGGTGCCACCCGGCTTGGTATGTGAAACACACACCCTCTTACGCGTACCATCATACGCAGACCTTTGTTTACGGAGAGCCACACTCCGTCTCACATACTCGGGAAATCCTTTTCTGTTCGCCCTCAGAAGTCCATTCCGCTTTATCTTTCCGCCGTGATCCCACCATCCACGACTCTCTGTGAGAAAAGTTGCCTAAAGCGTACTCACTCTTCCTCAACGGTTTAGTGCATTGTAGCACACATTTTTTCGGTTGTCAATTAGGTTTTTGAAAAAATTTTGATTTTTTGTAAAAAAGATAAATTTTGTTAAAAATGGCCCATCAGCAATGCTCAAGATTTATAAGCCGCTCGGCGCAGGCGTTCTCTACGACGAGCCTTGCCGCAAGGGCGGAATTGCCCGGAGCTAAGCCACACCCACCGCTCGTTGCGAGTGGCAGAGTTCCTATCGCCTGATTATGCAAATCGTATTGCGGTCATCCTGTGACCTTTTTGTTATTCAAATGCAGCACGCGGTCGCACTTTTCGGAGATGAACGCGTCGTGCGTGACGATGATGCAAATTTTGTCTTTGCAGACCTGCTTCAGGGCTTCAAACATGCCCTCTGCGGAAGCTTTATCGAGGTTCGCGGTGGGCTCGTCGAGCACGAAGACCGGGCGGTCATCGTAGAAAATGCGCGCCAGCGCGACCTTACGGCGCTGACCGCTGGAGAGATTTTTGCCCTCCGGCTCGATCTCGTACTCCGCTGTTTTTTCGTTTACGAACTCCGTAAGGTTGGCGAGTTCGACAGCCTTGCGGAACTTTTTCTCGTCAAACGGCTGATCCATGCAGATATTCTCTTTGAGCGTGCCCGCAAAAACGGAGACGAAGCCGGAATCGTAGCTTAAATAATTCCGAATTTCCGCGCCGTGCACGGTTTTATTGCCGATTTTGAGCTCGACTTCGCCGCCTGTGGGCGTATAAAAGCCGATAAGCAGCTTTGTGAGCGTGCTTTTGCCGCTGCCGTTTTCGCCGGTAAGCGCGACGATCTCGCCCGTGTGCACCTGCGTTTCGGCGTGGGACAGGATAACTTTTTCTTCGTCATACGCAAAGGAGAGGTCTTTGGCGGTGAGCGCTGCGCTGCCTGCATTTTGGACAGCGGGCTTTGCGGTTTGTGTGCTATTTTCGGTAGGCATGGAGAGGATCTCGCCGATGCGGTTTGTGGAGACCTTCACTTCGTTGACCTCGGCCATCCAGCCCGAAATATGCAGGAACGGGCCGTAGAAGAAGCTGACGAGGTTCACAACGGCGATGAGCGTGCCGACGGTCGTTTCGCCGCGCACGACGAGAAATGAGCCCATGCCGAGCGCGATGATGAACATGCCAACACCGAGGAAGTTATTGAGGAACCCGATGGCGCCCTGCAAAACGCTGAGTTTGCCGACGTACTTCTGCTTTTGCGCGTATGTATCCCCCACGCGCTTCTGCACCCAGCCGAGCACGCCGTAGGACTTAAATAGCATGTACTGGCTTAAAAATTCCTGCAAAATATTGCGGTTTTTGTCTTCGTTCTGCATGATCTGAATGCTGTTCATCTCAAGCTTCGGGGAGATGCGGATCATGGTGAAAATCAAAATCGGCACGACGACGATCATGACGACCGCGAGTTTCCACTCGAGGAGGAACATCAAAATAAAGCTGACGACGAACGTGAAGCTCTCGAAAAAGATGCTCGGGATGAGCGTTTTGGAGTAGAAATTCGAGAGGGTTTCCGCGTCTTTTGTCATACGCGTGAAGTAGTTATCTGCCGCGCCGCTGTCGAACGTCCTAAGGTCTGTGCGGTAGAGGTGCTCCACCATGGCGCTGCGCAGAGAAAGCTCCATGCGGCAGGAAAGCTTGCCCTGCAAAACGGACGTAACGACCTGCGAGATGCCGAGCACGAGCAAAACGCCGACCGCGATGATGAGACATGTGGTGAGCGGCATAGTGCTTGCGTTTGTGGCGATGTCCAGGAACA
>ENA-ORTQ01003393-ORTQ01003393.1-human-gut-metagenome-genome-assembly--contig:-NODE-3393-length-12021-cov-3.538860_pt1 | contig 12021 bp, 6 predicted proteins | sample MGYA00241912_ERZ509188 | MGnify/ENA primary metagenome ERZ509188 (study PRJEB26280, sample SAMEA2338849) | human gut metagenome | biome: human gut; feature: human-associated habitat; material: faeces...
GAGGTTGTGGTTTCGCCTTTTGATGTTGCTCACACCGGAAGTGATTTAAGAGCATTAGCTGATTTAATCAAGAAGCTCCCCGGTGAGACAAAGGTTGTCATGGAGGCAACAGGAAACTATTTTGAATCCATTGCCCGCTACCTCCACGAACAAAATATATTTGTTTCCGTAGTCAATCCTGTGTTAATCAGTGACTTTGGTGGAAACACGTTAAGAAAGCCAAAAACGGATAAGAAGGATTCGGTAAAAATCGCTTCATATGCGTTAACTTACTGGCTTGACCTGAAGGAATATACTCCTCAGGAAGATTTGAGAAAATCCTTAAAACTGCTGAACAGACAATATCAGCAGTCAATAAAGCTGAAAACCATGATGAATAATAATCTGATTTCGTTGCTTGACCTTACTTTCCCTGGAATCAACAAGCTGTTCACATCACCTTCCAGAGAATCTGATGGTCACGAGAAGTGGGTGGACTTTGTATTGGAATTTTCTCACTGTGACATGATTTCCAAGCTTACCATAAAGGCTTTTGCAAAGAAATACAAGAAGTGGTCCGATAAAAACTCATATCACTTCACAGAATCATCATGCGAGAAAATATACGCTTTTGCAAAGGATTGTGTCAGCAGCGTTTCTTCTGATAAAGCAATCGTTTTCTCTGTTGTACAAGCGGCAAAAATGCTTATTTCTGCTACGGAGAACTGTCATGCTATACAGTCTGAAATGAACCGTGTTGCTTCTAAGCTTCCCGAATATGATACTGTAATGAACATGTATGGTGTCGGAAAAGCTGTAGGTCCTCAGCTTATGGCTGAAATAGGAGATCCAAGACGTTTTCACAGCAGAAAAGCAATTACTGCTTATTTTGGCTATGACAGCGAGAATAACGATTCAGGTCAGAAAACTACCAGATCAAATCCGATGACAAAGAAAGGTTCCGGAGCTCTCAGACGAACATTGTTCATCATTATGCAGGTGCTTCTGCAAACTAAGCCGCAGGACAATCCTGTTTATGATTTTCTCATTAAAAAGAAATCTGAAGGCAAACACTATTACTCATACATAAATGCAGCTGCAAACAAATTCCTGCGTATCTATTATGCAAGAGTAAAAGAAGTTTTGAATGTCTCAGAACAGATGACATAATTGTCTATTCATGAGTTCCTTACCGTCGGCACGACATACAGAGCATTTTTATGATGTTCTGTCAAGGTTGCCGACCCGCTAAAAATTTTTTAGGCTGCTCAGGCAGTCTTTTTGTCGTGTCCTTTTTTCTTTCAGAAAATTTTTTCTGTTTTTTTAATTTTAGGGGTTGACTTTTATTTGCAGGTCTTTATTGAAGGCAATCGCCCAGTCAGGAGAGTATCAGCCGTCTGGGGCGTTCTGCAAAGGATTTGCTGAACATCATTGATACGCTGACCGACAAGAAAGTAACGCTGATCAGTTACAAAGAAAAAATTGATACGGATACGCCTACAGGAAAATTCATGCTGACGGTTTTCTCTACGCTCTCTCAACCGGAACGTGAGCAGCTCAAACAGCGTCAGCGTGAGGGCATTGAGATTGCAAAGGCTCAGGGCAAGTACACGGGCAGAAAGCCTATCCCGATATATTTGGATAAATTCAGCAAACTGTATGGGGAATGAAAGTCCAAGAGCATTACAGTCAGGGATTTTATGCGAAGAATGGGGCTGTCTGTCAATACATTTCACAGACGTGTGCGTGAATATGAGAGCCGAAACAATCTCGCAGAGGTTCGCCAACCTTGACAGAAATGCTGTTAAGTCATGCCGACGGTGAGAAACTCAAGAATGGCTCTGTTTTTGAACATAAGAAAAGCACTCCTTCAAAAATGAAAGAGTACTTTGTGCTGTTAGGAGATACAACAATTATGAAATGAACCAGAATTCCTGTTTTGAATCCAGTGGAACGAGATTTGTGTGTTTCAATAGGCTAAGGTTTGTGGGATATTACTTCACTCTGTCCTTGAATATAGACCTCATCTTGATAACCTTGTCTATTGCTTCATCAATCAGGGAGTCATAATTGCTATGGTCATCAAAGTTCAAGCCATTTATCCTGTATAATATTCTACTTGCCTTTGCGGTATCAAGTCGCTGCCAATCCATTTTGAAGCCAAGCTGTTCCTCTATTTTTTCCCGTTCTTCATACAGCTTATCAAACAACGCTTTATTTGAATTGATATACAGTTCAACACCGATATAGGAGTCCTTGTTTACAAGAGTTACGCTGATATGTGCAGCACTGGTTCCGATTGCAATATCATACCAATGGTCTGTTGTAGCTTTCCGTACATTGAATGGCTTTCCACGATTGATGATATGCTCATTAAAGATAGTCCAAAATTCAACTCTTTCAGACTGCCTTTTATTCATAGCATCGGTAGATTTATTATTTTTGGACTCTTTGATGAAATCGTTAGGCTGCTCGATTATCTGGAACATCGGTGCAGGATTGGAGTCGCCAATCTTGTATGCATGAAGCTCAATCAAGAAGAAGTTTATATCCTTTGAAGTGTTGTTATTTAGCCATTCGATAGCACTTCTATGTTCATCCCTTGCTTCTTTTACAATCCATACGATTACTTTTGCGTCAAGTCCCGAAGCGTATGTAATGATTTTTCCAAGATGATCGTGATCGGAGTTTTCAAGCTGATTTTCAATAATCACCTTGATACCTGTTGTTTCATCAACGGCTACAATATCACATCTGTATGCTCCGACGTATGCTTCGGTGTTAATATCAACGAGCGTTAAGCCGAGCTTTTCGTTTAGAAGCGCAATATTATCGTCCTTAACAAGCCAAGCAGAGAAGTCATACTGCTCATGATGCCATAAATTCCTTATTTCCACTTCTTGAAGTTTCCCTATTTTCATAAGCTATATCGCCAGTCTCTTTCATATGTTATATTTCTTAAAGTTTTCAGCCTGTTCCATAACCTTTTCAAATACTTCTTCATCCCATTCAGGCGGATAACCATTTTGATAGAGAAGTACCGTTAAATCCATATTAAGCTGGTTTTTAATATCGTCACGGGTTGACCAATCAGCAAACTGCGCTTTATCATCGACCAGCTCCTTTATTTTTTTAGCAAGAACAAGACATTTCTCATCTTCATACTTGAATCCATGATCATCACGCACTTTGACAAGAATATCATAGAAAGCCTTCTCCTCATAGGTAATGCCGAGCTTCTCAAAAGAAGACTTATCCTCCTGCAAATCTTTTAGGATTTGTATAAGCTGGTCAGAAAGGTCATTAACAAAATCAGCAACGACTTCACTTGTAAACACGAGCTTATCTCTGCTGTTGTAGGCATCGACTACCTGTTTTAACCGTTCATCAAAAGCAATAGCCTTGACTTTGTTTGTTCTGCCGTATGCTGTTATAGCTTTACGCAGTAGCTTCAGCAAAGCATTAAACCTTGTTATGGGCATTTTGACCTTTTTCAGCTCGTCAATAAATTCCTCGCTAAACAGATCAACAGATTTGTGTTCATCTACAATATTCTCAACACCGGTGCAGGCGATAGCATCACGCACCATATCCTCAACAACACGGTTCATAGTTTCTGCATCGGGTGCCTCACCCTTAGTCTGCTTATATATGATAGAGCGTATTGCAAGATAAAACTGCGCCTTGGCTGTTTCTGAATCAGTAAGTTCACCAGACGGGAAACATATAGTATAAGCACTTTTAAGGCGGCGAGAAAGCCCCATGAATCGGATTTGAAGTTCTTTGCCTGATTGTATGTACTCTGCTGCGTTATTAAGACAATTCAACCTTTCTAATGGCTCACCATTATAGAACTTCTCCGCATTGAAGTTTACAAGAAGATCATCAATCAGTTTCAGGTGATTACGGAATATGCCGAGTGATATATTAAGTTCATCAATCGGACTCTCCTGGGGACTACCATACCTCTTTACAGCTTCCATCATTTCGTCTTTAATACCAATATAGTCAACGACAAGACCTTTATCTTTTCCCTCGAACACACGGTTTACACGGGAAATGGTTTGTATCAGGGTGTGTTTCTGTAAAGGCTTGTCAATATACATCACCGCAAGAGACGGAACGTCAAAGCCAGTGATCCACATATCGACTACGATAGCAATAGTGAAATTGGAATCTGTATTCTTAAACTGCTTATCAAGTTTTTTTCTATACTCTTTATTTCCGCAGGCATCGAAAAGTGCTTTGTTATCGTCCTTGCCTTGCGTAGCCACAAGATTGATCTTAGGCAGCGGCAGGAGCTTGTCGAGCTGCTCTTTTGAAAGTGCTTCTTCGTTTTCAGCTTTGCGAGGAATACCCCAATCTTCACGGATAGCGAGTATCTCTTGCAGTAAGTCATAAGCTATCTGTCTGTCAGAGCAAACTATCATAGCTTTCTGCACTATATCAGGCTTTTCAGCACACAAAGCATCGTAATGGTCAGCAATATCAGCAGCGAGCTTGTGCAGTCGGCTCGGATCACCGAGGATAACCCGCATTTTGGTCATAGCTTTCTTACTTTCCTCTATCTGCTCAGGTGTAGAGCCTTGGTCTGCACAGCGGTCATAGTATTTCTGTATTTCTTTTGCCTGTTCATCGGATATGATCACACGGGCAAGACGAGGCTCATAGGCAATACGAACAGTAATGCCGTCATCGCTGGACTCTTTCATTGTGTAGCTGTCCACCACATCACCGAATACTGCAATTGTTTCATCTATCGGAGTACCCGTAAATCCGCAGTAAGTGGCATTCGGAAAACTTGTCCGCAGATAATGGGCAAATCCGTATGTAGTAAACACGCCCTTATCGGTCTTTTTCAGCTTAGATCCAACACCAGTCTGAGTTCTATGTGCTTCATCGGAGATACAAATAATGTTGCTTCTTTCGGATAAAAGTCCCGTATTTTCGCAAAATTTCTGAATGGTTGTTACATAGACACCGCCACTCGGTCTGTCGCCCAGAGTTTTTGCCAAGTCCTCACGGGTTTCTATGCTCCGAACATCTTCCTCGTGGAGATATTTTGTTGCAGTCACAAACAGTTCAGAGGTCTGTGTATCCAGATCCTCTCTGTCAGCAATGATAACAATAGTAGGATTATTGAATGTATCGTTATCTCTTTGTGTTATCAAACGAGATAGGAACAACATAGTGTATGTTTTTCCGCAGCCCGTAGCCCCGAAGTATGTACCGCCCTTGCCGTCACCTTCAGGACGCAGGTGCAGCTTGATGTTATCGAGCATCTTTATTGCACCGAAGAACTGAGGATACCGGCAGACGATAGCTTCATTTTTAGGGCTATCATCTGGATAGAATACAAAATCACGAAGCAGAGCAACAACACGATCTTTTGCAAACGCTCCTTCTATCATCGTGAACAGCGAGCTTATACCGTTTGCTACCGTATCGGTATCATTAGCCTTATTCCAAGCGTAATAATATTCATACGGAGTAAAAATACTGCCCATCCGGGTATTCGCACCGTCACTTATCACCGACAAAAAGCAGTATTTCATCAACTTAGGTATATCACGGCAATAGCGGATCGTGATCTGTTTCCAAGCATCGTAAATTGTTGTATCTTCCTCTATTGCTGTCTTGAATTCAAAGATAGCCACAGGAATACCGTTGATAAACAACAGCATATCAGGACGGCGCAGGTGTTCACCCTGTACAGAATACTGATTAACGACCTTGAAGATATTTTTGTCCGGCTCATCGTAGTTGATATAGTCAATATGAAGTGCGACCTTTGAAACATCATCACGGGCAAGGTCAAACCCCTCGTTCACAAGCCTGAATGCTTCACGGTTTCCGAGATACAGCGGAGTTGCATTTATAAGGCTCAGTTTGTTGATAATCTTTTGCATCTCAGTATCTGACAGACCGCTATAACGTGAGGTCAGATAGGAACGGAGATCATCAAGCAGAAGTATATCTTCATACTTGCGGTGTATATCATCTCCGCATACATAGGTGTAACCTTGCTGTTCGCACAGCTCTATGATAGCTTTTTCAAGATCAGCCTCAGTAAATTTGCCTTTTGTGAAGTGATAATCCATATAGTCACCTTCTTTATTCACTATTACCTTCTGTATTTCTATTTATTGCATCACAAATCCGTCTAATTTGCAATTTCTTTATACAATCTAAGTCAATACCTTCTTTTGTGAGCAATGATGATATATCGTCCTTGAACTGCTTAATTGAAGTTAATGTTTCCTCAGATAATTCGTTATAATCTATCGCTAATAATATGTGTCGAAGATCGTCCAGTGTTTCAGACGTAAAATCAGGAATATGCTCAATAATCTTGTCAAGCGGAATTTTCTCCATAATTCTGTTTGGATTGTATTGCCGTAAATGGCCATTTGATAGTTTGACTATTATTTCGGCATAATTCATCGAATCAGTAGTTGCAATAGAATCAGGAACATAATTAAGAGATTCAAACACCTTATCCTGAATCTCTTTGAATTTTCTTGTCCCTTCAGCATCTTGTATAGCAAGCGTGCATGAAAACAAGTGATGCATTTTATTATACTTTGTTCCTCTGCCTTTAAAGTTAGATATTATCTTTTCGATTATTTTATCTATTTTATCATTATTAAGTAATGCATCATATTTTGCGATAATCAGGCAGTTAATGATACGGTCATAGTGCTTTAGACTTATATCATAAATATCGTCTAATCTGTTATAAATATTCTGAATAGCTGTATTAAGTGCTTCTTCCGTATTGATATATAATGTGTACAGAACTTTCAAGTCTTTATCATCATAGCCTGTTTTATCAACATAGATAAGGTAATCACTATACTCTGCGATAGTTTCTTTTATTGCCTCTTGCGATATGATCTGCGAATGGTAGTAATCATAACAAAAACGCATCAGCGGATAAATACTATCTCCGGATAAGTCCGAATCCAACAAAGCATTAGCTTTGAATTTCAAGTCAGGATCGTCAAGACACTTTTGCAGATAGTTGACCAACCCTATCAGAATACATTTCTTAAACTCACTATCAGTAAACTCACTATCAGCAGTTATGCTATGTGTTTTCATGTAGTTATAAATATCACAAGCTTTTTGACAAGCTACTATAACCTCACGATAGTTTGTTATATCATTTCTTATGATAGAACGTCTTGGCACTGTAAGGGCACCTTTGAAACTGCTAAGATCATCATTTTCAAACTTATCAATGATGCCGCCTATCGTTTCCTGAAAATCAGCATGAAACTGCAATGTGTCCGATATAGATTTTTCTTTTGCTTTAAGATATTTTTGAGCATCTTCTGAATACACTTTTGTGTATTCTATTTCCTCTCCGCCATACTTTTTCTTCTTCTTTGGCTCTCCCATATGGAAATGCAGCAATTCGCTTTCATTAGTAACAAGCAGAACCTTTACGCCGTCATTTTCACACATATTATTGATATAACCAAGCAGTTCAATAATATCTATCTGGGTGCGTTCTATATCCTCTAATACAATGAGCTTATCTGTAAGATCAATAGATTCATAAACTTTCTTTAAATCATCATCACTGATACCGCCTATATCAAAGCCGATTTTGCTCACTAAGCCATTGAATACAGTTTTGCCTATGATTTTTCCGACTGCCTTAGCGGTGTTTGCAGCTTCGGAAGAAAATGACTTCTTGATAGTGCGCAGTTCCATATATATCGCTTTACTGATTTCGGAAGTATCAGAAAGTCCATAGAGTGACACTATAACACATTTATGCTTGCCGTTATCTTTATCTTCAAGAAAAGGTTTTAGGGTGTTCTTAACATAATAGCTCTTTCCCGAACCCCATTCACCGGTGAGCATGATAGCTCTGCCCGTTATATCGTTTTTAAGATAGTTGAGAATGAAGCTGTTCATGTCATCATAGGTCATTCTCTCTCACCTTCCTCCACAGCCCCCTTAACAAGAATAGGGCAAAGGTCTTTTATCTGGGCTTTTAGGCGTTCATTTACTTCTCTGCGAATATATAGAGCGTTATATATTTCAATAATTGCTCTCTGTTCTTGTATTGACGGAACAGGTATATCAATTTCAAAGAAACGCTTCTTCTCCATTCCGCTTCTTACATTTGTATCGCACATAAACCAAGCATATCTATCGGTTTCTGTTCTTGAAAGCCACATAAGTAAAAACTCAGGAATTATTGAATCATTTTTCACATTGAATACTATGTAGGCAGGAGAAACAATAATAGGTTCATCATGTGAGTTTAACGCAACAGGAACAGCTACATCTCTGCCAACGTGCATTAAGTTGCAGGAAAACTGATTCTTTCGGACAAGTTTATACTTTGTAAGGTCAGCACCATTTGCAACGGATGGCATAAAAAGTTTATCCTTATTGACTCCATTAACAGATTGTATTGCATCATCTTTATTACGTTCATCTGATTCAATTATAAGCTCTCCGAGAGGAATCCTTTTTGTTCCTTTCTTAAAACGCTCCAGTAATGCATCTATTGTCAGCTTCAAATCCTCCAACCCACGCTCATAGCACCGCTGATTAGCGAGCATAGAGTTATAAATATCCACATATTTCTGCTGGACGGAGAGAGGGGGGAGAGCCATGTCAACGTCGCATATATCTTCCCAGTTATAGAATTCTGTTGAGCTACCCCAAGAATTGGTAATTACAAATCTGTCAAACTCAGGACGGTTAAAGTACATATATAACCATTCTGGAACAATAAACATTCTGCCGTAATCACTTATTCTGAATACGACATAATCTTCTGTGCATATAATAGGTTTTCCAGTATCATTAAATGCAATACTAAATTTACTGCCATTTCGAGAGGTTCTATGATTGAATACAAATTCTTCCGGAGATACTATTTGAAATTTGCTTAAATCGCGGGTAGTTAGATCAGCTTTGGTAGGCATCATCTGTTTAGAAGTATTTACACCACGAACATCATTGACGCCATATTTCAGTTCGCTATTCCGGACATCTCTTAACTCAATAAAACTGCCAAGTTTGCCTTTAGTTAATGCCATAGCCAATCCCCCCGAAAGCAGCTTCAAGCATGGTCTGCGACTTTTTCTCCGCAGAGATAATATCACGCATTTCAGCCTGAATACGAGCCATTTCCGCTTTGTAGTCTATCTCTAAGTCATGGTCAATAAACTCAATGTACTTACTCGGTGCGAGAGAATAGCCTTTCGATTCGATAGTAGGAACTTTAGCCTGCCTTTCTTCTTCCGTAAGGTCACTATCATAGAGCTTTACCGAACGGCAGAACTCAGGCACATCGGAATACAGACTTGTATCAGCGTTCTGCCAATTGCTGTAAACTTCCTTTATCTTTGCTATCTGTGCATCAGACAGAACGGTCTTTTTCTTCTTTTTGCCCTTGTCGATAACAATTTCCTCTATATTCTCGTTCCAACGGCGCAAGTCCATAAACAGCACTTCATGTGTGCGGTCACGAAGCTGCCTGCCGTTTACTGTGCCTGCTTTCTTATTCATATTCACAATCCACAGCGTTACGGAAATATCCGTAGTGTAGAACATATCACGGGGCAGAACAATGATTGCTTCAACACGGTCACGCTCCAATATCTCCCTGCGAAGCGTACCCTCGGCATCACCGATATTCAGCGCACCATTCGCAAGCAGAAAACCTGCAACACCGTGGTTGACATCGAGCTTAGAGAGCATATGCAGTATCCATGCATAGTTAGCATTAGCCACAGGCGGCATAACAGAATAACCCGCTCTCATAAAGCGAGGATCGTCCGTCAGAGCATCTTCGGCTCTCCAGCCTTTGAGGTTAAAGGGAGGGTTCGCCATTATGTAGTCAACGGTCTTGTCCTTGTGCAGGTCATTAGTAAAAGTAGAAGCATTCGTATCACCGAGGTTATGGGCAATTCCACGAATAGCGAGATTCATTTTACACAGTCTCCAAGTGTCGGGATTGCTCTCCTGACCGATGATAGATACTTTCTGCCTATTGCCGTTATGACGGTCAACGAATTTCAGCGACTGCACGAACATACCGCCCGAACCACAGCAGGGGTCATATACAACGCCGCTGTAAGGCTCAATCATCTCAGCTATCAATTTAACAACGCAGGCAGGTGTATAGAATTCACCGTCCTCCTTAGTACCCGAAGCAGCGTACACTTGCAGGAAGTATTCATAAACTCTGCCGATAAGGTCTTCTTCCTTAAAACGCTCCTCACTTATCTGATTAACATTGTCGATAAGGTCTTTGATTTTTGACTTGTCCGCACCGAGCGTAGCAAAGAGGTTCAACGGCAGCGCACCTTTCAGCGGAGGGTTGCTGTCCTCAATGTCAGCCATAGCCTGATCTATGATAACTGCAATATCGTTAGCCGAAGCGTTCTTGACAATATAAGACCAACGGGCAGTTTCTTTCAGATAAAAAACGTTCACCGCATTGTAGAACGATACCTTTTCAAGAAATGCAGGTATCTCACCGTATTGCTCAATCAGTTTAGCACGACGCTTTTCAAACTTATCTCCTGCGAATTTCAAGAACACCAAGCCTATGACGGCATCTCTGTTTTTTTCAGTGCTGCCAATGCCACGCAGAGCCACACGGCAGTTCCAAAGGACCGTTTCAAGTGGAACTTGAACGTTCTTTTTTGTTGTTTTAGCCATATATACATACCTCTTTCAAAATTTGATTGCATCAAAATATAAATATTTATATTATACCACGATTTGCACAATTGATCAGTTGCTCAACGGTATAAAATCTATGTTTTTCACTAAAAAAATTGTGTTTTGAAGCTTATCATAAAAATATTCATCTGAACGGTATCGCTGACATACTTACGAAGAACAGCATCTTGACACCCAGCGGCAAAAAACGGAACATCTTCACCGTCAAAAGTATCCTCAGCAATGAGAAGTATAAAGACGGTGAGGAAATTCATTCATGCCAAACAGACTATTTCAAAATCCAAAATGGAGAAGGTACTATTCCTTCTCTATTTGCAAATAGTTCGGGATTCCAATCTTTATTCATCTTGTCAATCAACACATGTTCTTCTTCCGAAAGATGCAATACTAATTGTCGTGTAATCCTATATCCCCAACTTTGTATCATAGAACGAATTGTTTCCCTATCCGCAAGCTTATCATATAAGCTTGCGGCGATACTTCCTTGTTCAATTCTACACAACAGCTCATTAGAAAACTGGTCATACGTCACTAAAAATAGCCCTTCTGGTATCTCTTTAGTGTTTTGTATTTTTTCAATGACACTACTAAATGAAGATAAGTCATCATCAGGAAATAATTTGCACCCATGCTCAAACTCCTCACATAGACGTTCACTTAATTCTGGAGTCCTTTCAAAATACATTTTTGAAAATCCACTGTTTTCGCTAATCCTGTAATCCCAGCAGCAGGAGCCTCCGTGCGTATTAAGATAGTACCCTCTTTGTCTATTACACCTACAAAATGGTTGTGAACCGATTGGTTCAATTTCATCGAACATCTCTATAGATTTAGAATACAAAACTCCGTATCGCCCAATATAACTCAAATCAGCTTCTGTTATTGGTCCATAAACATTTTCTTTTGTATGCTTACAGCTCGCAAAGAACAATACAACTTTGACATCATCTGTAAAATCAAGATAGTATGTATCCATCCCGTAATGCTGAGCAATTGCAACATTCATCGGTGTTCCAAAAGGGAATTCGATATTCTGCCGCAGGAATGTGTCCCCATAACACACAAGCAGCATCCCATATTTGTTTTTCAAATCCAATGTTAGCGTTTGTTTTTTCTGCCATTATTGACCTTCCAAGCTGTTTTCATGCCTTTATCTGTAACTTTCTTGCTACATTTATTTAAAATTATGATACCACTGTTTCTAACCTGCTAATCTTGCAGATTCTCTAATATGTTCATTTTGCTCAATAGTTGTGTCTTTTTCTCATAAACTATATTTATTTTAACATATTTCATTCCTATTTTCAAGTCCTTTTTTAA
>ENA-ORTQ01003406-ORTQ01003406.1-human-gut-metagenome-genome-assembly--contig:-NODE-3406-length-11985-cov-2.353898_pt1 | contig 11985 bp, 12 predicted proteins | sample MGYA00241912_ERZ509188 | MGnify/ENA primary metagenome ERZ509188 (study PRJEB26280, sample SAMEA2338849) | human gut metagenome | biome: human gut; feature: human-associated habitat; material: faeces...
CAGCGAAAGGATACTCAAAGAGGGGCTGGAGTTTACTGACAATCGCTTTGTGATTGAGGGTAACTACAAGTACACCTACAACAACGGGCATCTGGCGATGGCAGACCCGGTAGCCGCCGCACGCAACTTCCTGAACGCATTGGAGAGGATTCCGTCCATCATTGACCAGTACAAGGTGAAGAACGAGGTGTTGGAGAAGGAGATTCCGCAGTTACAGAATATTGCGGGTAAGGTGTGGAAGAAAGAGGACGAACTGAAACAGTTGAAGTCCGAACTTGCTGCACTTGACCGCAAAATTCAGTTGGAGCTTGCTCCGCCTACACCGGAAGTAGTTGAAAAGGAGAAAAACGGGCAAGAAGTGAAAGCTCCATCTCTGCAACAGTTCCATTCAATCCCGGATGGAATTGGTACGACTTCGGGCTCTCGATATGCCACTGCTGTGTCTGAGCCAAGTGAAACAGTCCCATATAACCGACATTCAACTGGAAAATTCCGGCTTTAATTCCAAAACGGGGGATGATATGTCCTATTGTCCCCTTTATTTTATCTATCTAAACATTGATTATATGGCTTCAATAAAAGTGAAATTCCGACCTTCAACAGTCACAGACAGAGAAGGTTCTATTTATTATCAGATTATCCATGAAAGAAAGGTGCGACAGCTCCTGACTGATTACAAAGTGTTGTCCTCGGAATGGGACGAAAACCGCTCAATGGTAACAACCAATCAGAAAAGTGAGCGTAAATCTGTAGTTCTCTCAATCCGTGAGAGAATCCGATGGGATGTAGAACGATTGACAAAGATTGACCGTAAACTTGATGCCAACGGATTGGTATATACTGCCGATGATGTGATAGACGAGTTCAACCGTTATTCTATGGAATACTCTCTGTTTAATTACATGGAGAGTATAATTGCCAAACTCAAGCAGAATGGTAAGACCCGGACTTCGGAAACTTACAGGGCGACTCTCAATAGTTTCAAGAAGTTCCGTAAAGATGAGGATATTATGCTTGACTGCATTACTTCCGAAATAATGGAAAACTTCGAGGCATGGCACAAGAGCCGAGGTGTTGCCCCAAACAGCATATCGTTCTATACTCGTATTATCAGGGCTGTCTATAATCGGGCGGTAGAGAATGACATCATCGAGAATCGCAATCCTTTTCGCCATGTTTATACAGGTGTTGACAAAACGGTAAAACGCGCGTTGCCTCTACCCGTCATCAAGAAGATTAAAGCATTGGATTTGTCATTGAACCCGGCATTAGACTATGCCCGTGACATGTTCATGATGAGTTTCTATCTCCGCGGTATGAGCTTTATTGATATGGCTTTTCTGAGAAAAACTGAACTGAAAAACGGATATATTACGTATCGCCGTCGCAAGACCGGACAGCAACTGATTATCGAATGGACAAAGGAAATGCAGCTGATTCTTGACAAGTACGCCGAAAACAAAAGCGACTACCTGCTACCTGTGATTCGCAATCCTGATACCAATGAACGATGTACTTATCGGAACATCGGCTACAACATCAATCATAATCTGAAGAAGATAGCTAAGATGATAGGTGTAACAATTCCTTTGACGCTTTACGTTGCCCGGCATAGCTGGGCTTCTGCAGCCAAAGCAAAAGGAATCCCTATAAGTGTAATCAGTGAAGGGATGGGCCACGATTCGGAAGTAACAACGCAAATCTACCTTGCTAGTCTCGACACATCTGTTGTAGATAAAGCAAACTCTCTTATTCTCAAAAGCCTTTAGTATAAGCCTCAATTCCCATTCGGGGATTGAGGCTTTATTTGTTTTAGAATCATCCAAGTCTCTAAATAAGAGAGACTTATTCGTTATGCAAAGGTAACTATTTTTCTGAAAATGAGACATGTAAACCAGCGACTTTTATTACTGATTGTCTGTTTTATAATGAGAAATGCCTTTTTGTTTAGGAATTAAAATGGCATACGCCTCAGTGGGGCTTGAAAATAGGATGTTTAGGATGGTGTCAAATCTCTTATTTAGAGATGCTTACAAAATAGACTTGAGAATGAGAATGAAAATTGCCAAATCTCGGATTGATATAGTTCTCTCGCAACAAAGAGAGCTGATGTTGGATAAGTATCCTAATCTCTTAAATAGAGATACTCAATCAATTACAAAAGTAACAAAAACAATTGAGACTTAAATCAATTTATGCTCTTAAACATGAATATTTTATGATTTCTGCTTGCAATGTTTAGGAAATCAGTTTGAGAATCACATTAAGTTGGTATAACCGAGTAGGTAAAGGGACATCCAAATCTCTATTTAAGAGATATTGATAGCCATCTATATAAAGACAATGAAACAAATAGAAAGAGCAAGTATAGTAAGAATTGTCTCTGACTTGATAAAGGCAGATGGCATAATAGACACAAGAGAGATAGAATTTCTTGATGTCTTGAGAGAAAAGTATGCTATCACAAAAGAAGACGAGATTTTTGCAGAAGCATGTACTTTTGCAAAAGCCTTGGAAATAATTTCGAACTTCAATGAGGAAACCAGACACTTATTGATGAATGATTTTAATCAAGTTGCCATGTCTGACAACTATTGTGCCAAAGAAGAAGCTTTGCTGCTCACCTCTTTACGTCTTTTATTAACGCTCAAAGTAAGCAATGAAATCTCAGTGTTTTCTGTTGACTCTTCTACCATTACATTTGAGAGTTCGCAGATACTCTATTTGGAAAGCAAATACAATAACACTGTTAATGAGCAGATGAGATTGTCGTATAGAGAAATTTGTTCAGAAGTTAGACTGGCAGGTTTTGAGCTTGTTTATTTGCCAAAGGTTTCCGAACACTATTGTAGCATTATAGAAGCCGATTTGTTAAGAATAGCGGAATTCCTCTATCCGAAGGTTAGTACAGAACGACTTCATGTTATAATTAGACAGATGCAGAACCTTTCTACCGAATCTTTCTGCAACAACCAATTAGCAACAAAATTATCTATCAAAGAACTACGAACCATCAACCCTTCTTTTTTAATAAAAATAGGTGAGTCAACTGTTAGCGACAAAAAAATGTCTAATTTCCTATTAGTGGAAATAGAAGATAGTCCGTTGTATACAATTCGCAAAATAATGGATTTGTTCTCCGAGTGCTACCACAATCTGAGATTGAATTATATTCAAGAGTCTAACGGTAGATTCATCTTTACGGGCTATTACAAACAAATTTTCGATATTCTCATGTTACGCAAGGGGGTACGGAGTGCTGTTGTTTTAGACCCACTCCGAGAACGGATATATTTCCCAGAAGCTGATGTGAAGATTGAAAAAATCCACAGGCGTGAAAAAGCGCTCTATGCTCTATTCGTTTTGGAATCTGCCAGTGGAGGTATAAACTTCAATAAACCTCAAACGCCTAAGCAGATGGATAGGTATGAAAAACGTATGAAGGCAATTATGCGTAAGTATCAGCTAATATATAGTATGTTCGGTGGAGAAAAGGGCAAGGCTCCCAACATAGAGATTCCTGAAATTAGGCTTCCTATGATAAGTTTGCTAAAAAAACAAATATCAAAATTGAGCGATGTCCTTTATCATGTTGAAGATTACACGATACAACGAAACATATATGGAAATTATGCCGTGAACATACCAACTTCACTATGTTGCTGTTGTGGCTTTGAAAAAATTGATATACAGCCAATATCAGACTCAGAAGAATGGATGAAAATATCGGCATTATAGTTATCCACGAAATATGGGTCAAAGGTTGCAACCATCCTCCCCCTCTTTTCGAGACGTTAGGGTGTAACATTACGAAAATCAAGAGAAACAGGAATCGCAGTGTTAATTTTGCATCAAAATAGTTCAATATCAAAACTTACAAAATTATGATTAATCTTGAAAAAGGACAGAGAATCAGCATGGACAAGGGTCTTACGCTGGTAGGAGTAGGTCTCGGTTGGGATCCTAATGAAGGAACCGGTTATGATTTCGATTTGGATGCTTCAGCATTTATGCTTGGAAGTAACGGGAAGATTCCCGCAGATGAATACTTTGTCTTCTACAACAATCAGAAATCTCCTGACGGTTCTGTTGAATCTACTGGAGATGACTTGACTGGAGGGAATAGCGATGGTGGTGATGATGAGACAATCAATGTGGATTTAACCAAAGTTGATTCTAAGATACAAGAAATCATCTTCACTGCTACCATCTACAAAGCAGAAGAACGTAAACAGAACTTTGGCCAAGTGCGCAATTCATACATACGCATTTATGATGCCAAGACTGATACAGAGATAGCACGTTACGACTTGGATGAAGATTTCTCTATCGAAACTGCTGTAGAGTTTGGCCGCTTGTATCGCCGTGGAGGAGAATGGAAATTTGAAGCCATAGGAAACGGTAACAAAGGCGGATTACAATCCCTTGTCAACAAGTACGCTTAAATCACAATCCGTATAGCGTATGGCTATTATTCTTGAAAAAGGTGGCGATAGTCATCGTATCAATCTTGAAAAAGGAACCGGTAAGCCTTTAACAGGAGAGATTGTTATCAATCTTGACTGGAATAAAGGTGGGTTCTTGAAAAGCCTGTTTGGTAATGCGGTAGACCTCGATTTGGGATGTTTCTACGAACTTCGTGATGGGAAAAAGATGCTGATTGATGGCCTTCAGTTTTCTCATGGGAGGGGTGGAAACCGTCACCAAAGTACACGTCAAGGCTGTTATGACCAATCTCCATATATTTGGCATCAGGGGGATGACCGTGGAGGTGGTTCTTCTTCAGGAGAAACCATCTTGGTCAATCCTGTTGGCGTGAATGACATCAAACGCATTGTTGTATACACTTTTATATATGAAGGTGTGGCAAAATGGTCTGAAACAAATGCTGTGGTTAAGGTAAAAGTACCCGGTAGTGATGATGTCATTGTGGAAATGGGGCAACAATATAGTGCCAAGAAGTTCTGCGCCATTGCTCAATTGGACTTTGGTGGAGATAATTCTATTACCGTCAAAAAACTACTGACATTCCATGATGGGCATAGTGACTGCGACAAACAATATGGATGGGGCTTTAATTATTCACCAGGTAGTAAAGATTAAAAAATATCAATTATGGCTATTCGATTAGAAAAAGGACAGCGCATCAATCTTGAAAAAGAAACTGGTGCAAAACTCACAAATTTTTGTGTGGGTTGTAACTGGGGAGCTATAGTCAAGAAATCCTTCTTTGGGCTTATGTCTTCCAATGTAGATGTCGATTTGGATTTAAGTTGCTTAATGTTTGATGTTGATGGAAAGCCCATTGATCACATTTGGTCTCCTTTATATCGCTTTGGCGACAGAAAGATAGGGCTACCCAACGGAAAACTTGACTCAATTGACCGTGCATTACACCATACGGGTGATGACTTGACTGGTGATCAAGATGGTGATGATGGCCTTGACAATGAAATTATCACTGTTGACTTGAATAGAGTTAACAATAATGTAAATTCTATTGTCTTCTTCCTAAATATATACAATAACAACGAATACAGCGGAGATTTTTCGGGCATTCCATACGCATCAATTCGTATGTTTGAAGGGACGCCTGACAAAGCTCCCAAACAAGTGTTTGCCCAATATGACGTAGCGACCAAAACAGATTGCGTTGGAATGAGGGCTCTTGTTATGGGAAAGTTGTATCGCAGAAATGGAGATTGGAAATTTGCAGCTATTGGCGATGCGTTCCCTGATCCATCTATAGTAAATACTATCGCCAGAGTTATGAAGGATTATTCAAAATAAGATAATATGAGAAGATTACCCGTTTATCTACTCCTCGACACCAGCGGCTCTATGTATGGAGAGCCTATCGAGGCCGTGAAGAATGGCGTTCAGACGCTAATCTCCACACTGCGTAGTGATCCCTATGCGCTTGAAACAGCATATATAAGCATCATTACTTTCAACTCTTCTGCACAGCAGATTACTCCATTGACAGAATTAGCAGCATTCCAACAACCCAACATTGATGCAAGCGGATGCACTGCACTTGGTGGTGCACTTGAACTCCTTTCTCAAAAAATTGACAGTGAGATAACCAAAACCACAGCAGAAGTAAAGGGTGACTGGAGACCACTGATATTTATCATGACCGACGGAGTGCCCACTGATGACATTACAAGGGGACTCGCAGAATTCAAAAAACGTAAATGCGGTATGGTGGTGGCGTGTGCTGCCGGACAGGGCGCAAGCACTGACACTTTGAAGCAAATTACGGAAAACGTAGTACAGCTTGATACAGCCGACAGTGCAACTATTAAGGCATTCTTCAAATGGGTGTCTGCAAGCATCAGTACCAGTAGTAAGTCTGTGGAGGAAACAGCTGCTGAAGCGACGACAATGAGTGAGCTTCCTCCCCCACCTCCCGAAGTGAACATTGTTGTATAAACATAGACTATGCCCGAAAGGTATTCCTTTTCAAATACCTTTCGGGTTATTTCCACATAATTATGAGTAGAAGATTACCTGTGTATATTCTGATTGACACCAGTGGTTCAATGAAAGGAGAGCCGATAGAAAGTGTCAAAGTGGGGCTTTCGGACATGATAGCCTCATTGCGTCTTGATCCGTATGCTCTGGAAACTGCATGTATAAGCATTATCACGTACGATCGCGATGTAAGACAGATTTTGCCTTTAACAGCATTGGAGGACTTGCAGCTACCAGAAATAGAGTGCCCGGACTCGGGTCCAACTCATACAGGAGCTGCCCTTAATATGTTGTGTAATTGCTATGACAATGAGGTTAATATGGGAAGCAAGGAGCAAAAAGGAGATTGGATGCCATTGCTTTTTATCTTGACAGATGGCAAACCTTCCGACCTTCAAGTTTATGATGAAGCTATACAAAAAGTTAAGCAACATCAGTTTACCAACATCGTAGCATGCGCAGCAGGCCCTAAGGCAAAAACAGAACCGTTGAAAAAACTTACAGATAATGTGTTTACACTTGACACGATGGATAGCGGCACATTTAAGAAGTTTTTCCAATGGGTAACAATTAACGTACAACAAGGTGGGCGTACTATGGGAGTAACAGATAGCATAGAGTTACCACCTCCACCTGCAGAAGTAAATGTAGTTATATAAGAATGAATTGCAAGATTATCGGATATGAGTTTAAGACTCTTGAAGTCACACTGGCTTCAGGTGAATCTTTTTATGCAGAACGAGGGAGCATCGTTTATACAGACGAAGCATTACAGCGTGATGTAGAATTTAATAATGACGGTGGTTCTAGCTTGGGTTCAATATTAGGTGGTGTTGTAAAATCTGCATTATCTGGAGAATCCATATTGATTATCAGATTCAGTAATCCGACTAATACAGACAAAAGATTAGTTCTTTCAGGTAGTTGCTGTGCATTAGTGCCAATCAAATTACAAGGTGAGAATCTGATATGTCGAAGAGGGCATTATGTGGCATCGTCAGATAAGGTGCATCTTAATCTCAATCTAAATTTGCAAGGATTGTTTGGCGGTGTGGGATTGTTCCAAAAAGTTGAGGGTAATGCAACCATATTTCTTGACTCACTGGGATCTCCCATTGAAAAGATATTAAATCATGGAGAGTCCATAGAAGTGGATGAGAATCACATTGTAGCGTTGCATGGCTTTTCGCCTTCACAAATTCAGGCTGGATGGTCTGTCGGAAATGTGTTACGAGGAGAAGGTTTAAGCCTAATGAAAATAACTGGCCCAGGGAAACTATACCTAAGCCCACTTCCTATAATCATTAACAGAAACTAAAAATAAACAACATATGAGACGATTACCGGTATATTTTCTTGTTGACGTATCAGAATCGATGGTTGGCGACCCCATCCAACAAGTACAAGATGGCATGAGAATGATAGTGCAAGAGTTACGCACAGACCCTTACGCACTCGAAACAGCTTTCATTTCTGTTATAGCTTTTGCGGGTAAGGCAAAATGTGTTTCTCCACTTACAGAATCATATAAGTTCTATCCTCCTACATTTCCAATAGGAGGAGGAACGTCACTTGGCAACGCATTGGAGTTCTTGATGGACGACATGGATAAAACGCTTGTTAAAACTACTACTGAACAAAAAGGAGATTGGAAACCCATCGTATTTTTGTTTACTGACGGAAATCCGACAGACAATCCTTCAAATGCTTTTACACGTTGGAATGCCTCGTATCGTGGAAAAGCCAACATAGTAGCAATCTCCATTGGTGACAACGTGAACACACAGCTTTTGGGCCAGATTTCCGATAATGTGCTACGATTAAACAAAACAGATGAAATTTCCTTCAGGGCATTCTTCAAATGGGTTACAGCGTCCATTAAAGCCACAAGTGTGTCAGTGTCAGACATCGGTGATGATGACGTAAAACTCGCACCTACAACGGGTATAAATTTGGAAAAGGTTGACACCTCGAAACCTTGTGTTGTGGATGAGAATTTCGTAGTGTTATTAGGCAAATGTTCTAATACTAAGAAACTATATCTTATAAAATATGCAAAGCATCTATTCGATATAGAAGGTTTGGAATCCTTAAATATCAAGGCAACCGACTTCAAACTTGTGGGAGCATATCCTATTGACGAAGAAGCATATAATGAGTTATGCGATGGAAAATCCAATCGAAACATAAACACTATGTCTCTTCGTGGTGTACCGACATGCCCATGCTGTGGTAATCAACTTGGAGTGGTTGTGTGCGAATGTGGCAATATCATGTGTTCTGATGGTCAAACCACATCTTGTCCATGGTGTGGAATGGAAGGCACTTTGGGCGAGATTGCAGAAGGTGGTATAGACATAACAAGAGGAAGGGGTTAAGACTATGAATATAGATAAAGTCCTTCAAATTCTTCTCGAAGATTGCAATGACGAGAAGGCAGAAAATTTTATTCGCTTTTTGTCAGGGAAATTATGGAATTTATACGATGAATATCTTATGGATAGAATAAAAATGGCGGAAAGTGAGATTATTTGGAATCTCAACATCCCTAATGCAAAAGAAAATCAGACATACAATCAAACTGTAGAGATGCCAAGTGTGTTATCAGACAAACTTGCTGGCGTTGATATTGTTCTTGAAAGTATTACAGGACTTGACGGGGAGGCTCATGGATTGCTTCTAAGTGTTGCACCTGACGGAAAATCGTTTTCCATTACGGGAACACCATCATTGGAATCATTTCGCAAGGACGGTGCCACAGCACAATCTACATTCGAGCTAACACTTCGTTATGTTTTTACTGGCATAGAAATGCCGTCAGACCGTCCTGTACTAGAAAAGAAAGTACCTTTTGTCATCAATCAAGACCCCCGAAAGCTTTGGAAGGATATTCCTGTGGATTGGGACAATATGTCTGAGCCAAAATATAAGAAGGAGGATACTCAATCTGAATATATCAAGGTTGAGGCTCTTCCTGATGGAACACCTCAAAAAGACATTGTTGCTGCAAGCAAGCGTGGACGAAGTCATGCACAAGAAGGTAAGCCACGTGATGACCATTTCAAAATGATGCATACTGATAATGATTGGTATATAATGGCCGTAGCAGATGGTGCCGGTTCTGCAAAATTCTCACGAGAAGGTTCTCGAATAGCCTGTGAGGAATCAGTAAACTATTGTGTAGTGCAACTCAACAGCAATAAAGAATTTGAAAATGCCATTGCAAAATATGACGAACAGAAAGGTGAAGGCGAGAACGATGCACGCAAGATAGTCGGTGACTATATTTACAAGATTGTGGGTACTGCGGCTTTTAAGGCTCACAAGGCCATTAATGCAGAAGCTGCTCTGACTAAAAATCAGTCCAAATTATATGCCACGACACTATTGCTCACCATATGCAAGAAATTTCCCTTCGGCTGGTTTTTAGCTTCATTTTGGGTTGGTGACGGTGCAATATGTCTATATGACAAGCAAGCTCACACTGCAAAAATACTTGGCATCCCCGATGAAGGAGAATATGCAGGCCAGACACGTTTTTTGACAATGCCAGAAATATTCAAAGATGCAGCATCGCTCTATCAACGCTTACGGTTCAATATTGTAGATGATTTCACAGCACTGTTCTTAATGACAGATGGCGTAAGCGACCCCAAGTTTGAAACCGATGCTAACTTGAACAATCCTGACAAATGGGATACTTTATGGAATGACCTCAAAGAAAATGGAGTTGAACTTACCGATGACAATGAAGCATCAAAAGACCAACTCTTGAGATGGCTTGATTTTTGGTCACCAGGGAATCATGATGACCGAACGATAGCAATTCTCTATGAAGGTGAAGACGTTATAGCAGAAGAGAAATCAGAGACGGCTGAACCAAGCATAGACAATTCTGTAGAGGATAAAAACAACGAATAGAAAAGGTAAGCTATGGCAAACAAGGTTACTTTAACGGCAACGGACGGCAGCATCGTTGAGTTTTATGATGAAATCAAAGCTCAGGGTGGCGTCAAGGACGTGTATTTTTCCACAGATAAAACATACGTGGTAGCGTTCTATCGCAAACCAATAAATGCCAATGATAAGGCTCGTATAAACGATATTGTGAATACTCACAGAAATAGAATATTCACAGCAGATGCAATAGGGCAATATTGGAATGCCTTTTTTGCATGGCCTACAAAAATTGTTGAATGGAAAGGGTTGACAGGCATAGTCATTCCTTTCTACGACAAAAAGTTTTTCTTCAGCGGTGTCGCAGATTCTTGGCCATTCATCAAGAATGGTCAAGAGAAGAATGGCAAATGGTTTTCATCGGCTAAACTTATCAATAAGTTTGTTCCTGTCGAACAGAAAGGAACCTTTCTTACCCGTCTACATATGTGCCTGAAAATTGCCCGTGCCATGCGACGACTTCATGCTGCGGGGTTAGCACACTCCGACTTATCTTACAATAATGTGCTGGTTGACCCGTTGAGCGGAAATGCCTGTATCATAGACTGCGATGGTCTTGTGGTTCCACATAAGTTTCCACCAGAGGTTGTAGGAACACCAGGTTTTATTGCTCCAGAAGTGCTTGCGACCAAGATGTTGAAAGTGGATGATCCGAAAAAGAATCTTCCACAGATTTCCACGGACAGGCATGCGTTGGCCGTTTTGATATATACATTCTTGCTTAATCGTCATCCGCTTGATGGTGGAAAGGTTTGGGACATAGATGACCCGCAGAAAGATGATGATATGCGTTATGGCTCAAAGGCTTTATTCATAGAACATCCTACAGACAAAACCAATAGGGTGAAGCCTGACCAGTTGGCTAAATCACAATTACCCCAAGGAGACCCAACTAAGATGCCTTATACTATTTGTGGTCCATATTTAAAGAAATTATTTGACAAGGCTTTCATTGATGGACTTCATAATCCTTCTGTACGTCCAAGTGCAGCGGAATGGGAAGATGCGTTGGTAAAGACCTGTGACCTTGTACAACCATGTCAAAATCCGGATTGTGAAGCACATTGGTATGTGTTTGACAATACCACAAGACCTCGCTGTCCATTCTGCGGCAAGGAGTATAAAGGGCAGTTGCCTATACTTAACTTTTACTATGCACCATCACATGGCAAATACATATCAGAAAACTATCGTTTGATGGTGTATGACAAACAAACGCTTTACAAATGGCATTCAAACAATCTTGTTTCAGCCAATGAGAAAACAAGTGCGGAAGACAAGAGACCTGTAGGAGACTTCCATTTTCATAACGGTCAATGGATTCTCATCAATCGCCGTTTACCAGACATGAAAGATATAACAGATGGAAAGGATGTCCCCATTGGTGGTTTTGTACCACTAACCGATGGACGGCAGATATTGCTGGATAAGAACCAAGGAGGAAGGCTTGTAGTTGTTCAACTCGTAAAAAATTAAATTTATGGCAATAAAAGATCAATGTAATAATTGCAAATTATTTGATGGTGACATTTGTCGTGTACATAATACTTT